>Ga0315902_10000831_pt1 | contig 51355 bp, 48 predicted proteins | sample LakEriMetagenome_9_FD_203523 | JGI IMG/M metagenome (GOLD analysis project Ga0315902, IMG submission 203523) | Freshwater fungal communities from buoy surface, Lake Erie, Ohio, United States - Buoy 12 MA117 | ecosystem: Environmental > Aquatic > Freshwater > Lake > Lake biofilm | place: USA... | reverse complement strand
AACGATGCAGCACGACATTGAGCACCATCGGATAGTCGTACTTCTTGATCAGCTTGGCGACGCGGTTCTTCAGATCGAATGTCTTGGTGCTGGAGAGAAAATCATTCATCTCCTTGGTCGAATCCTGGAATGACAGCTGAATGTGATCCAGCCCGAGTGCCTTCATCTTCGAGATGCGCTCTTCGGTCAGCCCCACCCCGGAAGTGATCAGGTTGGTGTAATAACCCAGCTGATGCGCCTCGCCGATCAACTCTTCCAGATCGTCGCGCACCAGCGGCTCGCCACCGGAAAAACCGAGCTGTGCTGCGCCGAGCTTGCGCGCCTGACGCAGCACCTCTTTCCATTCGTCGGTCGTCAGTTCACGTTTGTCTTCCGCGTAGTTCAGCGGGTTGTAGCAAAACACGCAGTGCAGCGGGCAACGATAGGTGATCTCCGCCAGCAGCCACAGCGGGGGCGGGATTTGCGAGGGTACTTTATTGATATCAGACACTGATCCAGCCTCGTTCAATGGCAATTTCCAGGAATCCGGTCACATCTTTTTCGAGACCGGTCGCATTGAAGCTCTGCTCGATGTCGGCAATCACTGCCTGCACATCGCGCTCTCCATCGCAGCGCTTGAGTATTTCGGAGGCGCTCTGGTTGAGCTTCACCATGCCCTCTGGGTACAGCAGCACATAGGCTTGCTGCGCCTCTTCATATTGCATGCGGAACAAGCGCGCGAGCTTCGGTTTTGCGGTGAGTTCAATCATGGAGCGTCTCAGGGATAAGCTTTTTCAATGGCATCAGAGATCTGCCACAGCACATCCAGCTTGAACTGCAGGATATCGAGTGCGCGCTCCTGCTGCTCGCGGGTCGTAAAGTACTCCAGCGTCACTTGCAGCCCATGCTCAACATCGCGCTGCGCAAGCGGTACGCGGCTGCGGAAGTAAGCCAGTCCATCGTCCTTCACCCACGGATAATGGGTCGGCCAGTTGGCCAGACGATCCTTGTGAATCTTGGGGGCGAACATTTCAGTCAGGGATGAGCAGACTGCCTCCTGCCATGGACGCTGACGCGCAAAGTTTACATACGCATCGACTGCGAACTTCACGCCGGGAACGACTTTTTTCAGTGACCACAACTCTTCGCGCGAGATACCCGTCGCTTCGCCCAGACGGGTCCAGGCCTCGATGCCGCCTTCCTTCTCGCCATGACCGTCATGATCAAGAATGCGCTCGACCCATTTGCGGCGCACGTCGCGATCCGGACAGTTCGACATGATCGCTGCGTCTTTGATCGGTATCATCACCTGATAGTAAAAGCGGTTGAACACCCAGCCACGGATCTGGTCTGCGCTCAGCTTGCCTTCGTTCATCTTGATGTTGAACGGATGATTGATGTGATAGTTGTCCCCCTTGGCGCGCAGCTTCGCTTCGAATTCTTCGCGGCTCCACGGGAGTTGTGCAGACATCGGGGTAGGTGCGTTCATAGTTCGATCTCCATGCCGTCATAAGCGACTTCGATGCCGTGCTTCGCCAGCTGCGCGCGCTCGGCTGAGTCTTCGTTCAAGATAGGGTTGGTATTGTTGATGTGAATGAGCACCTTGCGGCGAGTGCCGACGCCATCTAGCACCTCGATCATGCCGCCAGGGCCAGACAGTTGCAGATGCCCCATGTCGGCGGCGGTCTTTTGCGTCAGGCCCAGGGTGATCATCTCGTTGCCGGTCCAGACCGTGCCATCGACCAGCACGCAATCGGCTTTTTTCATCGCGTCAAGCACATGCGGCTCGATCTCGCCGAGTCCAGGTGCATAGAACAGCGTCTTGCCCGTCTCCAGATTCTCGATCAGCAGACCATTGTTATCGCCGGGACCAGGATTCTCGCGATGCGGTGAATACGGTGGCGCCTTGCTCTTCAAGGGCATCGGATGAAAGCGTATGCCAGCAATACCCGGTACATCGACGGCTGCAAAGCGTGTCTTGTCGGCCGACAGACCGGTAATCTCGTGATGCTCGACACCACAATAGTGCGAGAGTACTTTCGCCAGCGGCAACCCGTGGTTCAGATCATCCCAGACTGAATCGGTGCAGTACAGATTCAACTTCTTTTTGCCTTCGCGGAGCATCAGCAAACCGGTGATGTGATCGATCTGTGCATCCATCACCATCACAGCGGCGATGCCGGTATCGCGGATCGCGCGTGCGGGCTGCAGTGCCGTATTCGTGCGGATCTGCGACAAGATGTCGGGCGATGCGTTGATCAGCACCCAGTCGGTACCGTTCGCGGAGACAGCGATCGATGACTGCGTTCTCGCTTTCGCATTGATCGTGCCATTGCGCACACCAGCGCAATTGGTGCAATTGCAATTCCATTGCGGGAAACCACCGCCCGCCGCAGAACCAAGGACCAGAATTTTCATGATTTTCAGGAGGAGTAAATAAAGTCTTGCTTAGGCAGTGCCCACCGATATCAGGAGCGCTTTTGCCCAGCTTCGGCCGGGATCGCAGACAGGCCAAGCCGACGCCTGCGCGCGTGGCGCGGGCAAACGGAGCTGCGGGGAAGTCTTACAGGCATAATCATCTCCTGTCACTTGACCCGAAAAACAGTGGCTTGCGTTGATACTGAACTGTTTTGCAAGCTTTCTCGGGCAAGCGACTTATCGCTTTTATGTTGTTCGCTGAACGCATTCTAGCTCGAACCCGTCACAAAAAAATGTCATGCCGCCCACCCCGCCAACCGCCTACGACCAGTTTTATCTGCCCGCCGGCGACCGCCACGCGCTGTACGTCGCCCAGTATGGCCAGCCCGACGGGCCAGCCACCGTCGTGCTGCACGGCGGCCCGGGCAGTGGCACCCAGCCCTCGGTGCTGGAGTGGTTCGATCTCTCGCGCCAGCGCGTCGTGTTGTTTGATCAACGCGGCGCGGGACGGTCCACGCCGCTGGGCGAGATCGCGCACAACGACAGCCAGGCGCTGGTGGCTGATATCGAGCGGCTGCGCAAGCACTTGACCATCTCGCGTTGGATGGTGGTCGGCGGCTCGTGGGGCGCCACACTGGCGCTGATGTATGCAGGTGCGCACAAAGAGCACATCCGTGCGCTGGTGCTGCGTGGCAGTTTTCTTGCCAGCGCACGCGAGATGCAATGGTTCTTTCAGTCGCTGAAAGCGATGGTGCCGCAGGGCTGGGCAGCATTGGTGAGCGGCTGGAGTGAAGCACAAAAGCATCAGGTGCTGGCGACTCTGACGCAGCACCTGATGCATGGCACAGACCATGAACAGCACGATGCGGCAATGCGCTGGGCGGCCTATGAAGACAGCGTGATGCGAGCGATGAACGGCAAGCTCATCGAGGCACCATCCAGCGGCGCACAGCAAGCCAGCGAGCGCGTGCTGGCCAAATACCGACTGCAAGCGCACTACCTGTCTCAGGGCTGCTTTACTTCGGAGCAGACACTGCTCGATATCGCCGGCGGGCTGAAACACTTGCCAGTGGCGCTCATCCATGGCACCCATGATCTGGTCTGCCCACCGGAAAACGCAGTCAGGTTAGCAGCAGCAATGCCTCATGCCCGGATGTTCTGGGTAGCCCAGGGCGGGCACACGCCTGCCGATCCCGGCATCGCCGCAGCACTGCGCACGGCAATACAGGCGCTGAATACCCCCTGAAGAATAATCATGCTCCCGACCGCGTCACCGACGGAGGGGTAAAAATTACCGTCCTCATCAGTACTGAGCTTGCGCTATGTCGCATCATCCACTTAGCGCTGAGTCACTCAGGAACCCATGCTCCGACAAGCTGCCATAGAAAGTGAGATGGTTTTGCTCACAGCTCGTATGCGGCTTGGACTCGTTTAACGCGGTTGGGAATAAGGTCAGGCATGCCCGCCCGAAATGAACGAAGGGATTCGACATGCACGCCGTCGTCACCAGTACTGCCTCAGACAACCGTTCAGCCGCCGGCTCAGACCAAGCTCGCGCGCATCTCTCAGCCGCTGAATTTGCTCGTGCACTGGGATGGTTAAGCGTAGGCTTCGGTCTGGCCGGCCTGATGATGCCGAGCGCGCTGGAGCGATCGGTCGGTATAGCCAAACGCGAGCGCTGGCTGCGCGCAAGCGTAGTGCATCTGAAGAAATCGCTGAATGTAAACCGCAGCCCGGAAGCTTGTTATCAGTTCTGGCGCGACTTTGGAAACTTCCCACGCTTTATGCTGCATGTCGAGCGCGTCGACGCAGTGGACGCGACGCACTCGCGCTGGCAGGTGCGCGTGTCACTCAGCGAAACGATTGAATGGCACGCTGAACTGATCAGCGACGTGCCTGCTCAACAGTTGGGATGGCGGACGACCTCAGGCGCCAATATGGCGCATACCGCCGTGCTGCGATTCAGCCCGCTGCCTGGACGTCGGGGCACGCGCGTCGAAGCCGAATTCGACTGTCATCTTCCCATGGGCACAGCCAGCGTGATGGCGGCACACTGGAACAGCGACGAATTCTCACAGTCGCTGAGCGACGACCTGCGCCGCTTCAAGCAACTGATAGAAACCGGTGAAATACCCACTACCATCGGGCAGCCAAGAGGTCAGCGCAGCGCTGCCGCTCTATCCTTCACTAAGGACGCCAGACATGAAGGCTAATGTCTGGCACGGCAAGAACGATGTACGTATCGAGCAGGTACCCGATCCGCGCATCCTGAACCCGCGCGATGCGATCGTCAGAATTACCTCCACAGCGATCTGCGGCTCGGATCTGCATTTGTATGATGGTTATATGCCTTCAATGGAAGTGGGCGACATTCTCGGTCATGAATTCATGGGTGAAGTGGTCGATGTCGGCGCTGCCGTACACAACCTGAGCGTCGGCGATCGGGTCGTGGTGCCGTTCACCATCGCCTGCGGTCAGTGCTTCTCTTGCGAGCATCAGCATCACTCGGTGTGTGAGAACTCGAACCCAAATGCCTGGATGGCTGAAAAAATGTGGGGACACGCTCCCGCCGGTGTGTTTGGTTATTCTCACCTGACCGGTGGCTATGCCGGCGGACAAGCGGAGTATGCACGTGTGCCATATGCGGACTGTGGCCCGCTCAAGATCGAAGACGGAATCGATGATGATCAGGTGCTGTTTTTATCCGATGTGCTGCCTACCGGTTATATGGCAGCAGAGAACTGCAACATCCAGCCCGGCGACGTCGTCGCTGTCTGGGGCTGTGGCCCGGTCGGGCAGTTTGCAATACAAAGTGCGTATCTGCTCGGCGCCGAGAGAGTCATCGCCATCGACCGCTTTCCCGAGCGCCTGCAAATGGCGTCCGAGTGGTCGCGCGCGGAAGTACTGAATTACGAAGAGATAAACATCACCGAGGCGCTGAGAGAGATGACCGGAGGTCAGGGACCGGATGCCTGTATCGATGCTGCTGGCATGGAAGCGCATGGCACAGGTTTTCTGGCGACCTATGAGCGCATCAGACAGATGCTGCGACCAACATTCGATCGTGCGCAGGTGCTGCGCGATGCGCTGCGCGCATGCCGCAGTGGTGGCACCATCTCCGTGCCCGGTGTGTACGTGGGATTGGTTGACAAGTTGCCGGTCGGTTCACTGATGAATCGCTCACTGACAATCCGGACCGGACAAACTCATGTACAGCGCTATCTCAAACTGCTGTTGGAGCACATACGCCGGGGTGATTTCGATCCCGGGCGTCTGATCACGCACCGGCTACCACTCGACGATGCGCCACGCGCTTACCGCATGTTTCGCGACAAGGAAGATGCCTGTATCAAGGTCGTGCTCAAACCGTGGCTGCACTCAGCGTACTAAGTACACTGTGCGCCTATGGCGGCATGGCCCCAAATTCTATCCGCCGCAGATCATCGCGGCGGATAGGATTTGCGTTTACTTGAAGTAGTAGCGCAGGCCAACAGACCAGAGCGTCGGTGTAATGTCCATGGTCTCGCCGAAGTGCGTGTACTCCAGCGTTGCTGCCCAGTTTTTATCGAACTGATAGCCTAGGCCGGCGCCGAGCAGCATCCGCACACGCGTGAACGAATCGTCACCAGACCTGTGATTCACGGTAGGGCCGAGCTTGCCGTACACCGTGAATGCATCGGTGATCGGATAACGCGCCACCCCGGCGAGATATATGCTGTATCCGGAATTGCCAGACGCGCGCCCAAGATTGGCATAACCCACCTCATAGCCGCCGTACTCAGAGAGGTTCTGTCCGAACGCTGCGCCAAAACCCATCTGCGTCTCGCTCTCCCCCGCCAACTTGTACCTTCCTTGGCCGACTGAGGCAGAGACGTAGCTGTCCGCCACATCAGCCGCCATGGCGGTCGCTGATACTGCGCCGATCACTGCAGCGATAAAGAATTTTTTCATTGAGGCTTCCTGTTCCAAGATGTCTTCAAAACAATAAAAAAACGCCAGTCCGTGAAGGACCGGCGAGATTCTAGGTACAGTGAAGATCTCGCGAAAGCGAGCGTGGTTTAGAACTTACAGATTGTCTCGCTTTTCTACGACGACACTTGGTCTTCTACTCGAAGAGGTTTGTTTCTCTGCCTGCTGGCAAGCATCTCAGAAGTGATAAAGAAGGGCTGCATTGAACATGCTGAGCTTAGCCCCATACCCGTCCCGACCAAAGTAGGTGTACTCCACAGCACCCGAGATTTCCTTGCTAAATTTCATGGTCAATCCTGCACCGAGCAGCGCACGCACCTTGCTTTCGCCATCCGTTGATAGCTCGCCCTGACTCTGATCCACAGTCGTTTTAGGGAATCTGATTGCACTGCTGCGATGGTAAGCAAGGCCTAGTTTTCCTTGTAAAGTAACATCTGTTGATACCGGAATATTACCAATGCCGGCCAGATAGATCGACTGTGTCTTGTATCTCACTGTGTAATCATCGGGAGACAAATCCTCATAGACAAAGGGCAGCTTTACTCGCCCAAAATCCACAAAACCCACTTCCATATCGAGACTCGAGTCAATTTTCGAGCCGTAGGCCAAGTAGTAACCCGTGACTCTTGCAGAATCCCCCTCATAGTAGCGGGACTGCCCCACACCAAGCTTGACGTAACTACCTTCGGCATAACTGAAGGCGGGAATCAGCAGCGCCATGCCAAGCAAGATCGTCAGATTTTTTTTGTACATGAAATTCTCCATTCGGTTTGAATATATGCGGCAGCAAATACGAGGGGAACACGGCTGCAGCAAGGCCACCTCAGCTTATTTTTCAGATGACGGCATCGATTTTATAAACTGGCAATCGAACGAAGATTTATTATTTGTGCGTGAGATGCACTAGACAGCGCGAGAAATTTACACAACACCATACCAGAAGCTGATCAATACGCTTCTTCCCATGATATGGACAGGCGCGCCGCGCACTGAATCAAACCCACCATGCTGTAGGTCTGAGGAAAATTTCCCCACAATTGCGCGCCATCGAGAGAGACATCTTCGGACAGGAGGCCTAGATGATTACGTCGTGAGAGTACTTTTTCGAATAGCGCTCGGGCTCTAGCTTTCTCCCCGGTCTGCGCGAGCGCGAGTATCCACCACAAAGTACAGACTAAAAAAGCCGCATCAGGACGACCAAAATCATCCTCCTCATCATAACGAAGCAGGAAATCACCGCGCTGTAGCTGCCGCTCTACCGCGCGCAGTGTGCCGATGAAACGCGGATCATCGGAGCTCAGGAACTGAAACTCCCCCATCAAGAGCAGGCTGGCGTCGAGATGCTCACCACCGAAGGTAGAAACAAAACTGCCCAACTCAGGATTCCATGCATGATCGACGATCGCTTTGCGAATCGTGTCGGCCTCGCGTAGCCAATGCGAAGCGCGTGTGTGCAATCTGAGGCGACGGGCAATGGATGCCAGGCGGTCGCAAGCAGCCCAGCACATCAGCGTGGAAAACGTATGCACCCGCCGCGTGCCGCGCAATTCCCAGATACCGGCATCTGGCTCCTGATACACGCGAACCGCCTGCTGCCCGAGTCGCTCCAGATCGGCAAACATCTGACGTCCCGCCGGACGCTCCAGCCGCGAATCAAAGAAAGCATGCGTGCTGGCCAATACCGCGGCACCGAACACATCGTTCTGCACCTGCTTCCAGGCGAGATTGCCGACTCTGACCGGACCCATGCCCCGGTAACCCGCCAGACCGGGCGCGATGAATTCTTCCAGCGCTGTCTCGCGACGTATCCCGTACACGGGCTGCAGGGGCATGTCACGCGAATCGGCGATCAGGTTCAGGATGTACTCAAGATAGTGTTGCATCGTCGCGGTCACACCTAATTGATTGAGCGCATTCACAACGAAGTACGCATCCCGCAGCCAGCAATAGCGATAGTCCCAGTTCCTGCCGCTGTGCGGCGATTCGGGAATGGACGTCGTGACTGCCGCAATGATCGCGCCGGTGTCATCAAATGCATTCAGTTTCAACGTGATCGCTGCACGTATCACGACTTCCTGCCACTCGAAAGGAATAGCCAGGTTGCGCACCCACCGATGCCAGTAGGATGCCGTTGATTCATAAAAACTTCGACCCAGATCGCGAGGTGCACCATCAATCGTTTCATCCGGGCCCATCAACAACGTGATGCTGTCATGCAGGAAAAACAGGCGCTCCTCAGTCAGTGCCGTGATTGATGCGTCGGTCGTCACACGCATCGACTGGGTGCCGCCCAAGTAGGTCACATGATGCGCACCACTACGAGACGATGCGCGATCACTGCCGTAATTGAGTGCCGGCCGAATACGTACCGCAATGCGTGGACGTCCCGCCACTCGACGTACCATCCTGACAATCATCGCGGGTGCAAACATCCGACCATGAAGATAAAAGCGTGGCGAAAAATCCGTCACGTCGATCACGTTCCCTGAATCATCTTCGAGACGAGTCTGCAAAATTGCAGAGTTACGCTGATATATCTGGCGCACGGTATGACTGGCGGGGAACAGCAGATCAATGAAACCGAAGGCCTCAGGCGAGTGATTTTGCTCCTCGGGACGTAGCAAGCTGCAGCACAGCGGATTGCTGTCAAAGTGCGGATAGCACCACCAGGCAATGCGTGCCTGCCTGTCGATCAGGGCACTGGTACGTGAGTTGCCAATCAGGCCGAGATCGAGATTGCTCATCTGCTGTCAGTGTGCAGACTACGCTCTGGACGTCGGCTGTCGGGCAGAGAATCGATCAGCAGATCGAGCAGTGGCACGATGGACTGATGGTCGGGAATGAAATAATCGGCAGCACTGTCGCCGCCTTCGCCAACGCGCACGCTGAAAAGATCATGACGATCGAGCATGAACACATGCTCATCGGTGACATCATCACCTGCATATAGCGCCCGCGATGCACGAGTGATTTCCATCAGCGCCTGCACGGCACCACCCTTGTCGTCGGCGCCGGGCGGCAGCAGGTTGAACACTGCCTTCCCCGAGATCACACGAGGCAGCGGCATGAGCCGATCGAACAAGCGTGTCAGTTGCTGCGCCACTGCATCGCGCTCGGGCGCGTGCAGGAAATGCACGGACAGGGAATAGCGCTTGTATTCGATCCAGACCTCGCTACCGAACGACTGCAATACCTCGTGCAACTGCTGCTGCCATCCTGCACAAATCGCCTCGAACGCGCCAACGCGTCGTTCCCAGCCCGGCAAACCTTCAATACCATGATTACCGATGAGGTAGTCGGGTTCAAAGGCGAGCATGCGATGCATGTCATGCAGGCCACGTCCTGTCACGATGCCGACAGGAGCGCGCTGCTGTAGCCGCTGCAGTCGATCCAGCACAGCCTCTGGAACCATCACCTTGTCGGGATGCGGCTCAAGCGGCACCAGCGTGCCATCGAAATCGAACAGGCAGAGCAGATCATCGCGCACAAAATCGCGCAGCGCCTGCCGGCCAGCGGGGGAGAACAGTGCTTTCATGGCACGCGCCGCAATCTTTGATGACTGTGAGAAGAAATTTTTTCACTGACCCGCTGTCGCCGACGCAACCGCGCCGCATCCAGCAGCATCCGCCCGGCCCAGCGATAGACATTGAAATCTCGCACCAGCTGGCGCATGCTGCGCATGCGCTCGCGCTGCTCCGGCTCGGGCATGGTGAGTGCACGGTACAGTGCCTGAGCACCCTGCTCGATGTGATATGGATTAATAATAAGTGCCTCGTGCAGCTCGCGCGCAGCGCCGGTGAATTGAGACAGTATCAGAACACCGAGCTCGTCATCACGCGCGGCGATGAATTCCTTGGCGACCAGATTCATGCCGTCATGCAGGCTGGTGACGACGCAGACATCGCAGCCGCGATAACAGCACGCCAGCCGCTCGGCATCATAGTGCTCCACGCGCAGCAAAATGGGGGGCGCGACCAAATTGACATGGCGTTGATTGATTTCCAACGCAAGCTTGCGCACGCGAGTCTCAAGGTTCTGGTACTCATCCAGTGAAGAGCGGCTGGGCGCCGCGATCTGCAGCAGACTGAATCTTCCCACGAGATCGGGATACATCTCCAGTAACCTGTCGACCGCCTGAAATCGCTCCACGATACCCTTGGTGTAATCCAGCCTGTCCACGCCGAGCCCTAGCCGGTGCATGGCGGGCAGCCGCAGCTCGTCGCGCATTTCGCGACGGCACAGCGCGACATCGCCTGCCGACTCCTGCTCAGGCCAGGCGATAGAGATTGGGTAGGGCTCAACCTGCGTGAGCTCGCCGCCATAAGAAATCGTCGAGGCCTCATGCTCAATGCGTGTCTCGAGATAACGATCGACGGTCTCCAGAAAATTCTTGCAATGAAAAGGCGTGTGAAAGCCCAGTAGCGTATTGCCCAGCAATCCTTGTAACAACTCTTCTCGCCAGGGGCAGATGCCGAAGGATTCCGGATTCGGCCAGGGAATGTGCCAGAACATGATGATGGTCGCCTTGGGTAATCTCTCCCGCACCATGCGCGGTAACAGCGCAAAATGATAGTCCTGCACCAGCACGACCGGATCATCGGTGTGCGCTTCGGCCACCACCGCCTCGGCAAAGCGCTGATTGACCTCGACATACTGCTCCCAATCCGAGGTACGAAACACTGGACGCACATGTGCCATATGGCACAGAGGCCACAATCCTTCGTTGGAAAAACCGTAGTAATAGCCCTCCTCTTCGGCCACCGTCAGCCACACGCGCCGCAAGGTATATGCTGGTTTCTTGGGTGGTACGCGCACGCGATCATCAGCATCCACGGTGACGCGATCGGCGGAGCCGCTGCCATGCGCTATCCAAGTACCCGAGCAAGCGCGCATTACTGGCTCTACTGCGGTCACCAGTCCGCTTGCAGGTCGGCGCACGACGATGCCATGCTCAGATTTTTCGTGAATATAGGGCTCGCGGTTGGAGACAACCAGCACCTCATCACCGGCCAATTCATCATGGAGCAATGAGCGTAATTTTTCAGGCGTCCACGCTTGCGGCGAGCTCTGCTCCGACTGACGCTCGATGTTCATCTCGCGCAGCATCGCACGCAGATCACCGACCAGCGGACGGAATTCTGGCGGCGCATTGGCGACGGTCGAGCCAGTCTCGCGCCGGAGCAGGTGCTTGAGCGAGCTGACCCATCCTAGCCAGCTCCAGTGCGCGATCCATGCGCCCAGTGCAGAGATCACCAGGAACATCAGCAAAAACACCGCACTCAAGTAGTAGCGGAATTCCGTGCTGCGTCTGTCAATGAAACTGGTGTCTTGCGCCAGCAGCAGTTTGCCGAGCGAAACACCGTCTTGTTCAAGCGCGCTCTCGGTAATCAGCAAACCCTCGGGTGCACGCGTGTCGCAACTCAGCTGGGCCGGGAAATTGCTGCTGCGGTAGATGAGCTTGTCCGACGCATCGCAGACGCCCAGTGCATGCAAACGACCTTCACGAACTGATCTATCCAGCAGACTGCGCATGCCCTCGGCGTCCTGCAAAGTCAGATAATCGAGCGCAGGCTCGCGCATGGAGGCAGCGACCATCTGCGAGCGCGTATCGAGGTCGCGCAAGAACCAGCGCCGGGTCAGATCATCGACCAGGGGCAACAGCGCCAGAGCAAATAATCCCAGGACGGCGGCCAGAGGAAAAATGAAACGCAGCGACAGCTGGAACGGACGTAACGGCATCTGGCCATGGTGAGTTGAATGATAAGCACACGATGGAGGGGTACATCACCGCTGCCATCCGCTGCCAAACGTCGCAATGGAAATGAACATCACGAACCGGCACGGGCGCCTCTTTGTTGACTCGCTCGTTGGAGGGACAGTTCCTGACAATCCGGTGACTCGGGACAAGTATCGTTATTATCAATTTGACTATCGAACCACATGAAAACCGGGAGGCAGCGCTGTTTGGCGCATTTGTGCGTTGCAATATCAAAATCTCCCGGCTTTCGCTTGTAAACGACTATCGCAAAACCTCAAGGTGGTTATCATTGGAAATTCAACGACCGGCATGCATAAGGCCGGCGCAAACCTTGAGGCAGCACATGGTGGAGACTTCACACGAGGCAGCCGGCACTTTCCCGCAGCTGCTGCAGCAACACGCGCGTCTGCGTCCTGCGCAACCCGCTTTCCGCGAAAAAGATCTGGGCATCTGGCAGACCAGTACCTGGTCTGACGTCGAGAAGCAAGTCAGACTGCTCGCCTGTGGCCTGGCAGCACTGGGTTTTCAGCGTGGGATGAATCTCGCGGTGGTCGGTGACAATCGCCCGCGGCTTTACTGGGCAATGGCTGCCGCGCAATCACTGGGCGGCGTTGCCGTGCCGCTGTATCAGGATGCACCAGCAGCCGACATGGCGTATGTGCTGGAAAACGCCGAGATCGATTTTGCAATCGTCGAAGATCAGGAACAAGTCGACAAGCTGCTCGAGATCCGCGACTCGGTACCCGGTATGGCGCACATCATCTACGATGACGGCCGCGGTCTGCGCAATTACACACAGACCGGCGTGCACTCTTTTGACAGCGTGCAGGCGCTCGGCCAGGCACATGATCGCGATCATCCGCATTTCTTTCAGCAGCAGGTCGATGCGGGTAATACCAACGATATCGCCGTGATCTTGTACACCTCGGGCACCACGGGTAAACCGAAAGGCGTCTGTCATTCGCATGCGGCGATGATAGCCACGGGCAAGACGCTGATCGAATTCGATCAGGTAACGGCGGATGATGAAGTGCTCTGTTATCTGCCGCTGGCCTGGGTCGGTGATTTTCTCTACTCGTATGCGCTGTCGAACATCGCTGGCTTTTGCCTCAACTGCCCCGAGTCGCCCTCGACGGTTGCCAGCGATCTGCGCGAGATCGGTCCGACCTACTATTTCGGCCCGCCACGCATCTATGAAAACATCCTCACGCAAGTCATGATCCGTATTGAGGATGCCAGCGCGATCAAGCGCGCGATATTCCATTACTTCATGCGTGTGGCGCGCCGAGCCGGACTGCGACTGCTGGATGGCAAAGGCAACGTGGGCATCATGGACCGTCTGCTGTATGCACTGGGTGAACTGATGGTCTATGGGCCACTGAAGAATGTGCTGGGCCTGTCGCGCATTCGCGTGGCTTATACCGGTGGCGAAGCCATCGGCCCGGACCTGTTCGACTTCTACCGCTCGATCGGCATCAATCTCAAACAGCTGTATGGCATGACCGAAACCTGTGTGACTGTCTGCATGCAACGCTCGGGCGATGTCAAACTCGACACGGTGGGTCGGCCGATGAATGGCGTGGAGGTGCACATCGCCGATTCCGGCGAGGTGCTGGTGCGCTCACCCGGTCTCATGATCGGTTACTACAAGAAGCCGGAAGATACGGCAGAAGCGATCGACAGCGAGGGCTATTTTCACACGGGCGATGCCGGCTTCTTTGATAATGATGGCCACCTGAAGATCATCGACCGCGCAAAAGATGTGGGCAAGATGGCCGACGGCACCTTGTTCGCACCAAAGTACATCGAGAACAAGCTGAAGTTCTTCCCATTCATCAAAGAGGCGGTCGCTTTCGGCGATGGTCGCGCCAGCTGTCATGCGTTCATCAATATTGACATGGAGGCCGTTGGCAACTGGGCCGAGCGCCGCAACCTGCCCTACGGCGGCTACACCGACCTCGCCAGCCAGCCAGCCGTGTACCAGCTGATCGCCGAATGCGTGGAAAAAGTGAATTCAGATCTCGCGCATGATGATCTGCTGTCGGGTTCGCAGATTCACCGCTTTCTCGTGCTGCACAAGGAGCTGGATCCGGATGATGATGAGCTGACCCGGACCCGCAAGGTGCGCCGTCGTTTCATCGCCGAAAAATACGCAGTACTGATCGAGGCGCTGTATGAAGGCAAACAGCGGCAATTCATCGAGACGCAGGTGAAGTTCGAAGACGGGCGGCAGGGCAAGATCAGCGCCGATCTGGAAATCCGCGACGTAAAAACCTTCAGCGCAGCACGCAAGGCCGCATGATGAACGACACACGCAATGGCCGTCGCATCGGCGAAGTCATCCTCGATCTGCACAACATCTCACTCTCGTTCGGCGGCGTGAAGGCGCTCACGGATATCTCTTTTGATATCCGCGAACACGAGATCCGCGCGATCATCGGACCCAACGGTGCTGGCAAGAGCTCGATGCTGAATGTAATCAATGGGGTCTACCGGCCACAGCAGGGCGAGATCATTTATCAAGGCAAGCATCGGCGCGACATGGATACCTATCAGGCGGCCAAGAGCGGTATCGCGCGGACCTTCCAGAACATCGCGCTGTTCAAAGGCATGACGGTGCTGGATAACATCATGACAGGCCGTAATCTGAAGATGCAGTCCAGCTTTCTGATGCAAGCCTTGTATATTGGCCCGGCACGCAAGGAAGAGATCGCGCATCGGGTGAAGGTCGAAGAAGTGATCGATTTTCTCGAGATTCAGCATATTCGCAAGACGCCGGTGGGACGCCTTCCTTACGGCCTGCAAAAGCGTGTCGAGCTAGGCCGCGCGCTCGCGGCGGAACCGAGGATTTTATTGCTCGACGAGCCAATGGCTGGCATGAATGTCGAGGAAAAACAAGACATGTGCCGCTTTATCCTCGACGTAAATGAACAGTTCGGCACCACCATCGTGCTGATCGAGCATGACATGGGCGTGGTGATGGATATCTCTGACCGTGTCGTGGTGCTCGACTATGGCAAGAAGATCGGCGATGGCACACCTGATGAAGTGCGAAGCAATCAGGATGTGATCAATGCTTATCTGGGAGTCGCGCATTGAAGTCTGCATCCGGTAATCACGCAAAGACGCTGGACCTCGGCCTGCGCCGGGGTGACGATTTTCAGCGCATCAGTATCAAAACGCCGGCCTGGCACAGGCCACGGTATCTGCCGTCGGTGCATTCCATCGTGATGGCAACATTCCGTCGTATTCGACCATGGCTTCCAACCCGCGCTGTAGCAACGAGTCTGCGTGGGGCCGGCTTTCAAACGTCACCCCGGCGCAGGCCGGGATCCAGCGTCTTTAACGTGTCGTGTCTATGAACCTGAACTTCTTCCTCGAAGTCCTGATCGGTGGCCTGCTCTCTGGCGTGATGTACGCACTGGTGGCGCTGGGTTTTGTGCTGATCTACAAAGCCTCTGGCGTGTTTAACTTTGCGCAGGGCGCCATGGTGTTCTTTGCCGCACTGACTTGCGTATCGCTGACCGAATTTGGTTGGCCACTGTGGGTAGCGATCGCTGCAACCGTCGTGGTGATGAGTGTGCTGGGACTGGCGATCGAACGGGTGGTACTGCGCCCGCTGGTCAATCAGCCCGAGATCTCGCTGTTCATGGCCACCATCGGCCTGACTTTCTTCATTGAGGGCATGGCGCAGCTGATGTGGGGCGCCGAGGTGAAGCGGCTGGATCTGGGCATTGAAGACGTGCCGATGGAAAGCCTGCTAGAAAACTTCAACATCATCGTCTCGAAATTCGACATGATCTCGGCGGCAATCTGTGCATTGCTGGTTGGTGGTCTGGCGCTGTTCTTTTCTCGTACCAAGGTGGGACGCGCTTTGCGCGCGGTAGCTGACGATCACCAGGCGGCGCTGGCGGTCGGCATCCCGCTGCAACAGATCTGGGGCATCGTCTGGGGCGTGGCCGGTTTCGTTGCGCTGGTGGCCGGCCTCTTGTGGGGCTCGCGCAATGGGGTGCAGTTCTCGCTGACCTTTGTCGCGCTCAAAGCGCTGCCGGTGCTGATCCTTGGTGGCTTTACCTCGGTTCCGGGCGCGATCATCGGCGGGTTGATCATTGGCGCCTCTGAAAAACTGGCCGAGGTCTATCTCGGACCCTTCGTCGGCGGTGGCATCGAGGGCTGGTTTCCTTATGTGCTGGCACTGCTGTTCCTGCTGGTCAGGCCGGAAGGTCTGTTCGGCGAAAAGATCATTCGGAGGATCTGACCCATGTTTTACCGTGAGGCCGGTCAATTCAAATCAAGCTATGAAACCGACGGGCAAATCTTCCCGATCCGGCAGGATCGGGTCGGCATCCTGTTGCTGATTGGTCTGGCGTTTGTCGCTGTGCCACTCTTTGCAACGCCGTACTTCTTTTCAGCGATCCTAATTCCCTTTTTGATCTTCTCACTCGCAGCGCTCGGACTGAACATCCTTACCGGCTATGCGGGTCAGTTGTCACTGGGCTCGGCGGCGTTCATGGCGGTTGGCGCATTCAGTGCCTACAATTTTGTGCTGCGTGTGCCGGGTATACCGCTGCTGGCGGCATTCATACTGGGTGGGCTGTGCGCCGCCGCCGTCGGCATCGTGTTCGGACTGCCCTCGCTGCGAGTGCGGGGTTTCTATCTGGCCGCTTCAACGCTGGCGACACAGTTTTTTGTTGTCTGGGCGCTGACCAAGGTGCGCTGGTTCACCAACTACAGTTCGTCGGGCGTGATCACCGCGCAAAAAATGCAGATTCTCGGCATCGATTTCGACACACCCGTATCCAAATACCTGCTGGTGCTTTCCATCGTCGCGGTACTGGCGCTGCTGGCCAAGAACATGGTGCGCTCCAATATTGGTCGCTGCTGGATGGCGGTGCGTGACATGGACGTCGCCGCTGAGGTCATCGGCATCCGCCTGATGCGAGCCAAGCTGCTGGCCTTCGCGATCAGCTCGTTCTACTGCGGCGTGGCGGGCGCGCTATATGCGTATGCTTATCTGGGTACCGTGGAGCCCGAGGCCTATAGTCTTGACCTGTCGTTCCGCATTCTGTTCATGGTGATCATCGGCGGATTGGGTTCGGTGATGGGCTCCTTCCTCGGCGCGGCCTTTATTGTGTTGCTGCCGGTGCTGCTCAACACACTGGCGCACGCAGCGAGCATTTCTACTGCGGTTGCCTCAAATCTTGAATTGATGGTGTTCGGTGCGCTGATCATTTTCTTCCTGATCGTCGAACCGCACGGGCTCGCTCGGCTCTGGCAGATCGCCAAGGAAAAACTCAGGCTCTGGCCATTCCCGCACTAAGCAATGACGATCATTGATCAATGATCACGCATGATGAAAATGACTAATAGTTACTGATTCCTAACGAATGACAACCAAGGAGGCAAAAATGAAGTTCGTCAAATCCTTGCTGCTCAGCGCGGTGCTGGCGGCCACCACGAGCATGGCCATAGCTAACGAACAATTTGTTCCACTACTGTCCTACCGCGTCGGCCCCTATGGCTCGAACGGTACCTCATTCTTTGGCGGCATGATCGACTACATGAACTTGGTGAACATGAGTGGCGGTATCAACGGCGTGAAGCTCACCTGGGAAGAATGCGAAACGGAGTACAACCCCTCGCGCGGCGTGGAATGCTATGAGCGCTTAAAGAGCAAGAATGGCGGTGCGTCCATTGTGGAGCCGCTGTCGACCGGTATTGCGTATGGCATTCTGGATCGCGTCGCCAAAGACAAGATCCCAATGACCACGCTGGGCTATGGCCGCTCGGATGCCGCCAACGGCAAAGTCTTCCCGTATGTGTTCCCGCTGCTGAGCACTTACTGGAATCAGGCAGGTGCGATGATTGTCCATCTTGGCGAGAAGTCTGGCGGCATGGACAAACTCAAAGGCAAGAAGATCGTCCATCTGTTTCATGATTCAGCCTATGGCAAAGAGCCGCTGCCGGTGCTGGAAGCAGAAGCGGCGAAATGGGGCTTTGAACTCATCAAGATCCCGGTTGCGCCTCCGGGCAATGAACAGCAGTCGCAGTGGCTGCAGATCCGTCAGGCCAATCCCGATTACGTAATCATGTGGACCTTCGGCGTGATGAGCGCGGTGGGACTCAAAACCGCGCAGCGTAACGGTTTCCCGCGCGAGAAAATCCTTGGCGTCTGGTGGGCCGGCTCGGAAGAAGACACCGAACCCGCCGGTGATGCCGCCAAGGGCTACTCGGCAATGAGCTTTACTACGCCAGGTAACTTTCCCGTGCTTGACGAAATCCGCAACAAACTCTACGCGAATGGCAAGGGCAATCTGAAAGAGCTGGATCGCGTCGGTAATGTGATGTACATGCGGGGCATCGCAGCCACGGTGCTGATGGTCGAGGCAATGCGTGTCGCACAGAACAAATATGGCAAAGGCAAGGTGCTGAACGGTGAACAAATGCGCTGGGGTCTGGAGAACTTGAATGTTGATGCCACCCGCCAGAAAGCGCTTGGCGTATTCGACATGTTCCCACCGATTAAAACCTCTTGCGATGACCATGAAGGTTCCGGCGCGGTAAAGGTTGTTCAGTGGGATGGCAAGCAGTGGATTTCTGTGTCGAAGAACTGGATTACTGGCGACAAGGCTCTCGTGCGCAAGCTGCTGGAAGAATCTTCCGCGGCTTATGCGAAAGAAAAAGGCATTACACCGGCTTGCATGAAGTAATCGCGCCTGCATGTCTGAAGACGCTGGATCCTGGTATCCGCCCGGGTGACGAGTGTAGCGTCATCAGCCTGACAGCCGTCCTTCCGGCGCAGGCCGGGATCCAACGACTGTCTCAGCGCACCCTGCCGCCACTACTGGACTCATTAATGCGATGACCACCGCCATGACGACTGCCATGACCACCGTACCCATCCTGAACATCAATAATATCGAGGTCATCTACGACCACGTGATCCTTGTGCTCAAGGGTGTATCGCTATCTGTCCCGCGCGGCAAAATCGTCGCGCTGATGGGTGCGAATGGCGCAGGCAAATCAACGACGCTAAAATCCATCTCGACGCTGCTGCGCGGCGAGCGCGGTGACGTCACGAAAGGTAGCATCGAATTCAACGGTGAACGCATCGATCAACTGACACCCAATGAGCTGGTGCGGCGCGGGCTGTCGCAGGTGATGGAAGGGCGTCACTGCTTCGGCCACCTGACGATTGAAGAAAATCTGTTGACCGGTGCCTACACGCGCAAGCTGAGCCGCGCCAATCTGAAAGACGAGCTGGAGAAGGTGTATCACTACTTTCCGCGTCTGAAGCAGCGACGCGGCTCTCAGGCAGGCTATACCTCAGGAGGTGAGCAGCAGATGTGCGCGATCGGCCGTGCGCTCATGGCCAAGCCCTCAATGATCCTGCTGGATGAACCCTCCATGGGACTCGCACCGCAGATTGTCGAAGAGATCTTCGGCATCGTGCAAGACCTGAACCAGCGCGAGCAAGTGTCCTTTCTGCTGGCAGAACAGAACACGACCATTGCGCTCAAATACGCTGACTTTGGCTACATCCTCGAAAACGGTCGTGTCGTGATGGAAGGCGCTGCCGCCGATCTGGCGGCAAACGAAGACGTCAAAGAGTTTTACCTTGGCATGTCCAGCGCTGGTCGCAAGAGCTTCCGCGACATGAAGTTCTACCGCCGCAGAAAACGCTGGCTGGCCTGATCCCTTTTCTCTTTCCGGAAAAATCATGAGCACTGTGTACGATGCACTGGAGTCGCGCGATCCGTCCGCGCGCGAAAAAGATCTGTTATCTGCACTGCCCGCGCTGGTCGCGCGCGCCAAACAGGCCAGCGGCTGGTCCGCGATTCTGAAAGACATCAATCCAGAAGACATCAGCAGCCGCACTGCACTGGCTCAACTGCCTGTGACTCGCAAGTCGGCGCTAAAAGACATCCAAAAGGCGGCGCTGCCCTTCGGCGGATTGAATGTCACACCCGTCGACAAACTCTCGCGCATCTTCATGTCGCCCGGCCCAATCTTCGATCCTGAAGGGCGAGGCGATGACTGGTGGCGCTATGCGCGCCCGCTACACGCGCTGGGTGTGCGTGGCGGCGATCTGATCCAGAACTGCTTTGCCTACCATTTCACGCCGGCTGGCCTGATGGTTGAAGGTGGCGCAGCAAAGCTCGGCTGTCCGGTGATACCCGCCGGCATAGGCCAGACCGAGATGCAGGTACAGGCAATGACCCTGCTGCGGCCGAAGGCCTATGTGGGCACACCCTCGTTCCTGAAGATCATCATCGAAAAAGCCCAGGAAATGGGCGAAGATATTCGCAGTGTCCGCTATGCGCTGGTTGGTGCGGAAGCGCTGCCGCCGTCGCTGCGCACCTGGCTGAATGAACATGGCGTGCCGTATGTGCTGCAAACTTACGGCTCGGCTGATATCGGCAACATCGCCTATGAAACGCTGAACGGCGATCAGGTAAATCCCGGCATGGTGCTGGATGAGACACTGATGCTGGAAATCGTGCGCCCCGGCACAGGCGAGCCCGTCAGCGATGGCGAGGTCGGCGAGGTGGTCATCACCTCATTCAACCCTGACTATCCGCTGATTCGTTTCGCGACGGGTGATCTGTCGGCTGTGCTGACAGGCATATCGCCTTGCGGACGTACGAATACCCGGATCAAAGGCTGGATGGGGCGCGCCGATCAAACCACCAAGGTGCGTGCCATGTTTGTGCATCCATCACAAGTGGCAGATATCGTGCGTCGCCACCCGGTCATACTCAAAGCACGCCTGGTGATCACTGGCGACATGGGTAATGACGAAATGACTTTGCATTGCGAGGTCGCTGACACTATCGCCGCATCCTCCCATGCCGAGACTATCGTGGCCTCGATTCGCGACATGACCAAGTTGCGCGGCGAGGTTAAATTTGTGGGACAAGGCAGTTTGCCGAATGATGGCAAAGTGATCGATGACGCGCGCAGCTACCAATAAGAACCTGACTGAAGCAAGACCTGAGGCCCTGCCTCAAGCCATCGCTGGCACACACCAAAAAAACTCCGGCAGCCTGATGCTGGCTGCCGGGGTGGTTGATGTCAAGCAATAGTTAACCGAATTCGCTCAGTCGGTGTCTGCCAGTGCCATGCGCCGCGATACCTTGTTCAACGCCTGTTCCAGCACATCGACAGAACCTGAGCGTTGGCGGTCTGTACCCGCCCGAGCGGCAAGGCTGTTGGCAAACAAGCGCTTACCCTCAAGATCGAGCTGATCTAGTTGCGGCGCTGCCTCGAACAGGAACAGCAGCTCATCGCCCCACAAGACATCCTGATCATCAACCCACTCCGGATCAATGGCATTCGGATGACTGCTGTCTGGCGCGGAAAGATATAAATTGATCAGACACTCAAGCAAAAAACTTTTATCGTTAAGCTGACCATTCACGATCATATTCGCATGCTTGTAAAAACCTGGAAGTCGCTGCGGATCGATCCCATCGAGCACCGCCGTGTTGGCACCCAAGGCCAGATGCACTGACGCTGTGTCCTTGCGTAGCTGCACGCGCGGCTCGCTGTGCGACTTGAGTATCGGCGTCGACGCAGCCGAAGATTTTGCCGCCTTGGTGCTGCGCACCTTTAACGAAGGCGAATCCTCGGTGCTACGCTTTTTACTGGTTTTTGGCGTTACTGGCTGAGAAGCATTCCCAACGGCAATCTGCCCCGGTTTGATGGAATGAATTCCCATGTTGACCTCTCACTAGTAGTAAATAGCTTGGAAAATGCTTGAGTCGAATAAGCAAGCTGGTCGTTATTCGATTCAGAGGCTGCGGGTAGCGCTCCGAGTAGTCATCCGCATCAGTTGGCGGAATCCGTTACCTGAAGAAATGGCCTACCAACGTTGTCTACCTCGTTTATTTGAAAAAATTATCCATCCATGGACAGTCTTGCCTTGTAAGAACGTTCTTTGCGCCTTTGTCGGTTACAAAAGTCTGTCGCTAGTTCTCTTCTGTTGTCGGATAGCCAGAAATAATTCATGGCGAAGGTGGCTCCGAGTAACACCCTGTTGGAAGGCAAACTGGCCGGGCTGTGCCACCAGCACCGCATCAGATCCTGGTAACGCGTTCGCTGAACGTACGGGAACATTCAGGCGCCTGACCCACATCAAACAAGCAAGTTCCCTCCATGAAAAACCCTTGATCGGCTTGCGTTCCTAAAAGCGACCGACAGCAAAGGCCCGTCGGACATCATATGGAGGAGTATCTATGCTTTCCCTGCCCAAGGTATTGCCACGGCTCAAACAGTTCAAGTCTGCTGGAAGGACATCGGATCCGCCGACACCATCGTCTCCCTACCCACGGATGCGCACCAAAGTACGCCGTGCCGATTACTATCTTGACGCGAGTTGGCATACCCGAAAGAGCTTTCGAGCGATCAGGGACCATGCCATTCAGACCTCAGACAAGCTAGGACCTAAAACCGCAAGCGAATCACTGGTCGGTCAGATCGATGTTTTGCTGTGGTCGATCAGGCCGGAGCTGCCGGATGACGAACAAAGCAAGGCAATGTATCTGTCTTTGTTGTCGCGGCAACTACAGGCATTGGACACAAGCACGCTCGAATGGCTCGCTCCAGCACTTGAACAAGCCAAGTACGAATGCCATGTCACTGAAACCATCATCGATGACCAACTCTACATCGAGCATGGGTTCTCCAATGGTCCGCCGCACACGCACCAGCGAACAATACTGACCACGTCTGAATTTCTTCACACGATAGACCAAGCACGAGAGGTCGTGCAAACCCGCCATATTGACCCGGATCTGGCGCTGACCGATATGGCCAAGCAGGCTATCCGGAATCAGCTTGCGATCAATGCGTCACAATGGACTTCGGGCGACAGATCGCTTGCCTGTCTTGACCAGCTTGCTCAATCGCTGGCAAGCGTACTCGATACCTGCATCGGCGCACCCTTGCTGACTGCAAGCACCGTATTGCCGGATGCTAGTACGGTCACCTGGCGAGATGGTCGACTGATGATCGATGGGGCAACCGCCGCCACCTTGCTGCACCCCGGCAGCGACGAATTGTTTGCGCGTGTTCAGCGGGATATTCTGGAATGCGTGCTACTGAGGCGATGCGCCAGCCGCCCGGCTGATACTGATCACGCCATGCAAGTGCTACGGCCTGCTCTGTGGGCCGTGCTGGAACAGATCGAGAGTCTGCCACCGTCTGTAATCATTTCTGCAGAAAGACGCCGAGCATTGCGCGAGGCGATCACACTGGCAGAGCAACCCGGCAGCATTCAAATCATGCCCACCGTAGGCGCCACCTTGGGGCATGCATGGATAAAACCACATTTATCAATCACACCGGATAAGCTCGGGAACGCAAATGCCGTCGGGACACGCTACATGCACGGTGGCGGCCAGCTGCAGCCTAAACATTCGACTATTAACGAATGGTCTATACGTTGGCTGACCCCGCAAGAGATGGAAGAATGTAACCCGGCGCAAGAGGCTTGGCATCTCGAGATGCCCATTGGCGCATCGCAGCTCGCATCGGCCGCCCACTCGCTGGCAAAGGAATGGAAGGCCTCTGGCCAGCACTATCGCTTCGCCGAAGTTCAGCCCGACAAACCCGCTTCCGGCTGCAGGATTAGCGTCTGGGAAAGTGTGCGGCGTGCGATGAGCCCGATCCTGCTCGAGTGCTTCGATGAATTCAACCTTGGTCTTCCGCTGCCGGAGACACCCACGGCGCTGTGGGAGCGGCTGCGGAATTTCAAGTACTGGGTGCAGCGCATCGCTAAAGACTGAGCCGATCCGAAGTGGCCGCGGGGAGGTGCCGACATTGACTTATAATCGATGGCACTCGAATAAAAACATCCGGAGATCGCATGACCCTCCCCGCAGCACTTCAGCATCTGAGCCTTCCTGTCATTTCAGCCCCCATGTTCATCGCCAGTGTACCGGCACTCGTCATCGAGCAGTGCAAGGCTGGTATCGTGGGTTCTTTCCCTGCGCTGAATGCCCGGCCGGCAGCGCAGCTCGATGTCTGGCTGACTGATATCAAGCAAGCGCTGGCAGCGCACAAGGCCGCGAATCCTGATGCCATCATCGGCCCGATCGCGGTGAACCAGATCGTCCATGGGTCGAATGACCGTCTTGAGCATGATGTGGAAGTCTGCGTGAAGCATCAGATACCGATCACCATTTCCTCGCTGCGCGCACCACCGAAAGAAATGCTCGATGCGATTCACAGCTACGGCGGCATCGTGCTGCATGATGTGATCTCGATACGCCATGCACAAAAGGCGCTGGAAGCGGGTGTCGACGGATTGATTCTCGTCGCTTCCGGTGCGGGCGGGCATGCGGGCCGGCTTTCGCCGTTCGCACTGGTCGGCGAGATACGAAAGTTTTACAGTGGGACCGTAGTGCTGTCGGGCTCGATCACCACCGGCGACAGCATACTGGCTGCTCAGTCCATGGGCGCCGATTTTGCGTATATCGGTTCACGCTGGCTGGCCACCAAAGAAGCAAACACCAGCGAAGGCTATCGACAGGCGATTCTTGAATCCACAGCGGCCGATGTGGTGTACACCGATTACTTCACTGGTGTGCACGGTAATTACCTGAAAAAATCCATCATCAAAGCAGGGCTGGATCCAGAGAATCTACCCGAAGGTAACAAGAACGCGATGAGTTTTTCCAGTGGTGGCAACAGCGACGCCAAAGCATGGCGCGATATCTGGGGCGCGGGTCAGGGTGTGGGCTTGATGGACGATGTGCCTAGTGTGGCTGAGATGGTTGCAAGACTGCGCAGCGAATACCTGGCGGCACGCGCCCGCGTGATGGCGACCGACTATCCGCGCGGCTGATGCGCGTCGGGCCTGCTCCCAGCTTTCGCTGTCTGGCATCACGCCTCACGCAGGCTCGACATTCACCAGCTCATTACCCTCGATTTTTACGGCATTCACGCGCTTGAGCTGAGTGATCACCCAATGCGATAAATGAATATCGCCAAAATTCATGTGACGACGATTCGCTGACTGAATCAGCGGCACCTTGCTGATCAGATTCGGCACCTCCGACAGCTTGATTCTCTGCTTGTCCATCAGCAGAAACTTGAACAGTACCTTGATACCATTTTGCGCATTGCGCAGCGGATCTGCCTCGAGATACCGTATCCGCGAGTGTGCAGCTTCAATCGCATCCTGCACCTCGGTGAAAGGCCGTCCGTGTCCCGGGATCACCAGACGCACATCGAGTGCCTCGATCATGTCCAGCGTGTCACGGGTCTCGCGGAATCCTGCATAGCTTTCGAGTGCCGGAAAAATCACGCCAAAGCCTTTTTCCCAGAGCGCATCGGCAGAAATCAGGATGCCATGCTGCTCGCAGAACAGCACATAAGAATACGGATGATGGCCGGGCGCGAACAAAACCTTCCAATCCATGCCCCCAAGGCGCACTATCTGATCAGGCTTGACTCCCTCATCCGCACGAAACGGATCGCAACGCTGTCCGGTCGCATCGAAGGACAGCGTGCGCTTGTCCCAGCGCTGAACCCGGTGCAGCTCAGCTGCCGGTATCGCGGTATGCACTTTGGGATAATGCTCTTGGAGAATACGATTGCCACCGCAATGATCTGAGTGCAAATGCGTGTTGTAGATCGCGTCCAGCGGCCTGCCTTTGAGCAAATCCTGAATCAGCGCGAGTGTCTGCTCGGCGTGCTTCACGTAGCCCGTGTCAACAACTGCCGTGCGCTCATTGTCGATAAAAACAATATTATTCGACGAGAGCCAGCCGCGTTCGAGGACATGCATGGTTTTTGGCAGCTTCATGGTTTGATCTGATAAGCAAGTGAAATTCGGGCGAATTCGGCCAACAATTCAGGCGTGCCGCCATTGAAGGTCGTGAACGCATTACCTGTTCTGACGACTAGCCGCGGTGGAGACAACCAACCGGCGAGCGGAATGCCGATCAGCTTGGCGCTACGAATTTCATTCCAGCTGGCCTGTCGGTTCCACAGCCAGGTCTGACGTATGCCTTCAGCATCGATCGTGACCTGGGAGCGTAGAAACCCGACATACGACAGCGCCAGCATCAGCATCGCTGCGATGAAAAGGATGCGCACGCCCCAGCTGTAATCCACCAGCGCATACCGCAAAGCGAAGCTCACGCCATACCCGGCGAGCGCCACCGTCACCAAGGTGGCCAGCATCTTGAACCAGGGGCTGTAGGCTGGCCCGGTAAGCGTCTGGGTCGGTTGATAAAACTGCGTATGCATGGGCAGTGATTGTGCCGTGGTGTTTGCTTGCCGCACGGATCAGGAACGTCTTGTCGCACGCCGGCGGATGATCTCTTCCCAGATCGCGCGTTTTTTTGACTCCGGCGCAACGCTCCAGTCGGTGATTTCATTCAAGGTTCGCTGGCAGCCGGTGCAGAGCCCGCTCGCGCGATCCATCTGACAAATGCCGACACAAGGGGATGGCATCGGGCCCTGATGCTTGGCGGGGTCGAATTCTTGAAGATTGATGGTCATGGAAGTGTCATTGTGCGACATCAGAGCCCAGCACGCTGTTTTTTCTCTGCCAGTTTTGCATGAAATTTCTCAGGCGCGATCACCGCACGCTCATGCTCACCCTCACTGATTTTGTCCAGACCATCCCAGGCCTCGACCCTGAAGCGCACGCGGCGGCCCTCGACGGCAATTACTTCACCGCGTATGGTTAGCGTCATGCCCGGTGGTGTCGCTGCCAGATGAGAAAAACTCACATGGACGCCCAGGCTTTGCTCATTCGGCCAGTCCACATACGGCATGATGCCCAGGGTGCAGGCCAGCTCCATCAGTCCGACCATATAGCCTGTCGCCAGCACTGCCGGCATGTCATTTGCAAAATCCACATGCTGGCCGAACAGTTGCGGTACAACTGAATGCTCAGGAACGATGGTCTGCCATTCGAAGCGCAGGCCGGGTTTCAGTTCAGGGCTCATGGTCTGTCTCGCTCTCAGGCCGCCCGCTTGGCCGCGATCGCGCTGCCCGCGCGACTGGACGATTTGCGGCCCAGCTGTTCGGAAATGAATTGCCCGGCATCGACCACGGCGTCCAGCGAGATGCCGGTTGATATACCCAAGCCATGCATCAGATACAGCACATCTTCTGTGGCGACATTGCCCGTCGCGCCTCTGGCATACGGGCAGCCGCCCAAGCCGGCAACGGACGAGTGATAGATCACCACGCCGACTTCCAGTGCTGCATAAATATTCGCCAGTGCCTGACCATAGGTGTCGTGAAAATGTCCGGCCAATCGCTCCAGCGGGAATTCTTTCGCGGCTCGCTCAAAGACACGCTTCACCTGACCTGCAGTGCCGACACCGATCGTGTCGGCAATATCGATCTCGTCGCAGCCCAGATCGCGCATGCGTCTGACCACATCCGCTGCGGCTTCTGGCGTGACTTCCCCTTGATACGGACAACCCAGCGCACAGCTAACGCTGCCACGCAGGCGCATGCCGTGCTGCTTGGCTGCCTGTGCGACGTCGCGGAAGCGTTCGATCGATTCCGCGATCGAGCAATTGATATTCTTTTGCGAAAAAGCCTCCGATGCCGCGCCAAAGATCACGACCTCATCCATCTTTGCCGCCAGTGCCGCTTCAAAACCTTTCATGTTCGGCACTAGCGCCGAGTAGATCGTGCCAGGTCGGCGCTGAATCCCCTGCATCACCTCGGAAGATGTCGCCATCTGTGGCACCCATTTCGGCGACACGAACGAGACCGCCTCGACATTCGGGATGCCTGCATCGCTTAGTCGGTTCACCAGATCGATCTTTACCTCGGCAGAGATTGTCTGCTTTTCATTTTGCAGGCCATCGCGCGGGCCGACCTCGACAATTTTTACCGCCGTAGGGAATACTGAAGCACTCATCGGTTGTCCTTGTGTTCGAATGACAGTAGCTGTGCGCCTTCGGTGACCTGATCACCGACCGCGTACAGCAATTCAGTGACCTTGCCTTGAGAAGGCGCGCTGATCGTATGCTCCATCTTCATCGCCTCCATGATCAACAGCGGCGTACCCTTGTCCACCTGCGCACCCGCATCGACCAGCAGCGCGACGATCTTGCCTGGCATGGGGGCTGTCAGACGGCCGCCAGCGGCCTCCTGCTCGCCCGCATGTGCCATCGGATTACTCCAGTCCAGTGACCAGTGATGGCCGCCATGGAATACCTGAAAACTATCGCCACTGCACACAACACTCGCGGTCAGCGCTTGCCCATCCACGCGAACGCTCAGCTGATGACCGGTGCGTGAAAAATCACTCAGCAGGGCGGTACCGAGATCCGTGTTCAGCCGTACTCCGGTGCGCTCATACGCCAGACCGAGCAGGCGCTCGCCCGTCGCATCCATAAAGCTGAGCCTGCGAGTCAGCGAGCCATTCATTCGCCAGCCGGAAGTCTGCGACCACGGATCCGCTGAGGCTTGCGACTCAGACAGTATCAAAGCCGCACAGGCCAGCGCCAGCACCGGCAATGGCGAGGGCATTGCCATCGGAAACAGTTCGTCATGATGACGCTCTATCAGTCCGGTGTCGAGTTCAGCGGCTGAGAATGGTTTACTCTCGATCAGGCGACCTAAAAATTCTACATTCGTCGACAAGCCAACGATCTCGAACTTCGCCAGTGCCTGCGACATGCGCGCCAGCGCCTGTGCGCGATCGTCACCCCAGACAATCAGTTTCGCAATCATCGGATCGTAGTAGGGCGTGATCGCATCGCCCTCACGCACACCCGCATCAATCCGCACGACCTCGTCGCGTGTGAACTCGGCGGCGGCAGGGATGCGCAGATGTTGCAGGCGGCCTGTCGATGGCAGGAAGCCTTTCTCCGGATTCTCTGCATACACACGCGCCTCGATCGCATGGCCCTGTATCTTCAGGTCTTCCTGTAAAAGAGGCAGTCTCTCACCCGCCGCCACCCGTAATTGCCATTCGACCAGATCCGTGCCGGTGATCATCTCGGTCACCGGATGCTCGACCTGCAGCCGGGTATTCATTTCCATGAAATAGAAACTGCCCTCTTGCTGCGCAATGAATTCCACCGTGCCTGCGCCGACATAGCCGACGGCACGCGCGGCCGCAACAGCCGCGTCACCCATCGCCTTGCGGCGTTCCGCAGTCATCCCGGGGGCAGGCGCTTCTTCCAGCACTTTTTGGTGACGACGCTGTACCGAGCAATCGCGCTCGAACAGCGACACACAATGGCCGTGCGTGTCAGCAAACACCTGTATTTCGATATGACGCGGGCGCACCAGATATTTTTCGACCAGCACGCGCGCATCACCAAAGCTGTTCTTCGCCTCGCGCTGACACGACGCCAGCGCGGCCGCGAAATCTTCGCTGCGCTCGACGATACGCATGCCCTTGCCACCGCCGCCTGCGCTCGCCTTCAATAGCACCGGATAAGCGATCTTGTCTGCCTGCTGCTGAAGAAAGGCCGCATCCTGATTCTCGCCGTGGTAGCCGGGCACCAGCGGCACGCCCGCTTTTTCCATCAGCGCCTTCGCCGCTGACTTCGACCCCATCGCATGAATCGCTGATGCTGGTGGACCGATGAATACCAGCCCGGCTGCCGCGCAGGCGTCGGCAAACGCTGCGTTCTCTGACAAGAAGCCATAGCCCGGATGAATCGCCTGTGCGCCCGCTGCTTGCGCGGCCGCGATGATGCGATCTGCTTTCAGATAACTGTCCGCCGCTGCCGCACCACCGATCGCCATTGCTTCATCGCAGAAGGCCAGATGCCGCGCGCCCGCATCTGCTTCCGAGTAAACAGCCACCGTGCGAATGCCCAGCCGACGCGCGGTCGTCGCGACCCGGCAGGCAATCTCGCCGCGATTTGCGATCAGTATCTTGTTGAACATCGTCTCACTCCGGTGCCTGTGGTCACGCTAGGTTTTGTTCTACTGGAATTGCAGTTACGGTTAATTCATATTTCATCGGCTGGCTTAGAGATCGTCATCCCAGTGAAAGCTGAGATCCATGGTCGCCAACTGCTAGCCTTCGAAAATAAGATTAACATTCACAACGATGGATTCCGGCCTGCGCCGGAATGACGGTTCAGGCGCCATTGGACTCATTGGACTTCACGCCACGTTCTGCAACACCCCCAATGTGCGCTCCCCCAACCCCGCAATCTCTTCCTCCGTCAGCACATACGGCGGCATCCAGTACACCGTCGTGCCGATTGGCCTCAGCAGCAATCCCTGCTCCAGCGCTCCAGTAAAAAACCGCCGAGCAAACGCTTCTCGTACAGGCGGCTCGACATCGAAGGCCACAATCATTCCGGTTTGCCTCGGATACCGAACCGTCGGATGCGCTACGACTTTCGCCAAAGCTGCTCCCAGCCACTGTGAACGCTGACGATTGGAGGCAATCACATCGTCTTCTTCAAATATTTCCAGTGTCGCCAATGCGGCTCGACAGGCAAGCGGATTGCCCGTATAGGAATGCGAATGCAAAAAGCCGCGCGCGATATCCGGGTGGTAAAACGCTTGATAAACCGTATCCGTGGTCATGACCAGCGACAGCGGCAGGTAGCCCCCACTGATGCCCTTGGACAGACACATAAAATCCGGCCAGATTGATGCCTGCTCACACGCAAAAAAACTCCCCGTGCGGCCGCAACCTACTGCGATTTCATCTGCAATCAAATGCACACTGAATTCATCACATAGTGCGCGTAACTGACGCAGATAATCCGCGTCATACATGGCCATACCGACTGCGCACTGCACCAAGGGCTCAACGATCACGGCCGCAATACGATCCGCACGACGTTCCAGTAGCACCCGCATCGCGGCAATGGCACGCGCCACGACATCCCCACTCGTTTCGCCATCGCCTGCCTTGCGCGCATCCGGGTTCATTACCACATGTGCGCGGCGGAGCATTCCGCCATAAGCCTCGGTAAACACCGGCACATCGGTCACGCCCAGCGCACCCACGGTCTCGCCGTGATAACTGCCCTCGAGGCAAATGAATTCCTGTTTCTCAGGTTGTCCGGTATTGCGCCAGAAATGAAAACTCATCTTCAGCGCAATCTCGACCGCCGACGCGCCATCAGACGCATAAAAACAATGCCCGAGATGATGGTGGGTGAGCGCTGATAATCGTTCAGACAGCTGCACCACGGGTTCATGAGTAAACCCAGCGAGCATGGCATGCTCAAGCCGGTCCAGCTGATCTTTCAGCGCCGCATTGATACGCGGATTCGCATGCCCAAAAAGATTCACCCACCACGAGCTGACCGCATCCAGATAGCGTCGTCCTTCATGATCCATCAGCCAGGCACCTTTGCCCTGACTGACCGCGACCAGCGGAAAGCTCTCGTGATGCTGCATCTGCGTGCACGGATGCCAAACGCTGGCAAGGCTGCGCGCGACCCAGTCCGAAGCGCTGATCGTGCTGCTGCTCGTAGTCATGGTGTGCGACTCGTTGCTTTACATCCGGAACACGCCAAAGCGCGTCTCGGGAATCGGCGCATTCAGTGATGCGGACAAGCCAAGCGCAAGCACCGTGCGGGTATCTGCCGGATCGATGATGCCATCATCCCACAGCCGTGCGCTCGCGTAGTAAGGGTGACCCTGCACTTCATACTGATCGCGGATCGGGCGCTTGAACACTTCTTCTTCGTCAGCACTCCAGCTGCCACCCTTGGCTTCGATGCCATCGCGACGTACGGTGGCCAGCACACTGGCGGCCTGCTCACCGCCCATCACCGAGATGCGGGCGTTCGGCCACATCCACAACAGGCGCGGTGAATAGGCACGGCCACACATGCCGTAATTGCCAGCGCCAAAGCTGCCGCCAATGATGACCGTGAATTTCGGCACTGCGGCTGTCGCGACTGCGGTCACCATCTTCGCGCCGTTACGAGCAATGCCTTCGTTCTCATACTTGCGCCCTACCATGAAGCCGGTGATGTTCTGCAAAAAGACCAGGGGTATCTTGCGCTGACAGCATAGCTCGATGAAATGCGCACCCTTGACCGCCGATTCGGAAAACAGAATGCCGTTGTTGGCGATAAGACCGACCGGCATGCCGTGCAGGTGTGCAAAGCCGCAGACCAGCGTGGAGCCAAACCGCGGCTTGAATTCATCCAGCTCGCTGCCATCCACGATACGTGCAATGACTTCGCGTACGTCAAAGGGCTTGCGGGTGTCGGTAGGGATCACACCATAGAGCTCACTCGGGTCATAACGGGGCGGCACAGGCTCACGTAGCAGCAAAGACTCAGGCTTCTTGCGATTGAGATTGCCGATCAGCGTGCGCGCCATCGACAGCGCATGCAAATCATCCTGCGCGAGATGGTCAGCCACTCCAGAGAGGCGAGTATGCACATCACCTCCGCCCAGATCTTCGGCGCTCACCACCTCGCCTGTTGCGGCTTTGACCAGCGGCGGGCCACCAAGAAAAATCGTTCCCTGATTTTTTACGATGATGGATTCATCACTCATCGCCGGCACATAGGCGCCACCGGCGGTGCAGGAACCCATGACCACGGCAATCTGCGGAATGCCCTGAGCGGACATGTTCGCCTGATTAAAAAAGATGCGACCGAAATGATCGCGATCGGGGAATACATCATCCTGATTCGGCAGGTTCGCACCGCCGGAGTCGACCAGGTAGATACAAGGCAGATGATTCTGCTGCGCGATCTCTTGCGCACGCAGATGCTTCTTGACCGTTATCGGGTAGTAGGTGCCCCCCTTGACAGTCGCGTCATTACACACAATCACGCACTCAATGCCTTTGACGCGGCCGATGCCGGTAATGATGCCGGCGCAGGGCGCGGCATGGTCATACATGTTGAATGCGGCGAGCTGAGAGAACTCCAGGAAAGGCGTACCCGGATCCAGCAACTGGTTTACGCGATCGCGAGGCAGCAGCTTGCCGCGTGCCGTGTGCTTGTTGCGAGCGTCTTCGCCACCCCCGAGCGCCAGCTTCTCGCAGTGCGCTCGAAGCTCATCCACCAGCGTCTGCATCGCTGCGGCATTGGCCACGAACTCGGCCGAGCGTGGATTGAGTTGGCTGTCGATAGCGGGCATGGCACTCCTTGAAAAACTTAAGCTGGCTTAGGCTTCGACATCGCCATCGACGTACCACCAGCGGCCGTCGCGACGAATGAAGCGGCTGGTCTCATGCAGGCGGCGCGCACGACCGCCCACCTTGGCGCGCGCGATGAATTCCACGATGCCCTCATTGCCTTCTTCCTGCGCGGCGCACACCTCCAGCCCGACCCATTTGATGCTAGGCTCGATAAGCTCCTCCGCCGGGCAGGTGGCGGGATCCCAGGTCGCTTTCAGGTAGGCCTCGTTAGCCAGCACGTAGGCGGTGTAACGTGAGCGCATCAGCTGCTCGGGTGTTTGCGGTGACTCTGCTTCGCTGATAAACCGGCCACAACAGGTTTCAAGAGCCTCTCCTCCGCAGGGGCAAGGCTTGACGATTTGTATGCTCATAGTGTCTGACATCAGATTGCCAGTGCGCGTCCTATTAAAATCTTTTGAATATCGCTGGTGCCTTCGTAAATCTGACAGACGCGCACATCGCGATAGATACGCTCGACCGGAAAGTCTGCAAGGTAACCATAGCCGCCATGGATCTGTATCGCATCGGTACAGACCTTCTCGGCCATTTCGCTCGCCAGCAATTTTGCCATCGCTGCCTCTTTCAGGCACGGCAGGCCGGCATCCTTCATCGCCGCCGCATGCCAGACCAACTGCCGCGCTGCCTCGATCTGCGTCGCCATGTCGGCCAGACGGAACTGTACCGCCTGATGCTCGAACAGGGATTTATCGAAGCTTTGCCGGTCTTTCGAGTAAGCGAGTGCCGCCTCAAACGCCGCGCGCGCCATGCCAATCGCCTGTGCAGCGATGCCGATACGGCCGCCTTCCAGACCAGACAACGCGATCTTGTAGCCCATGCCGTCTTCGCCGATCAGATTCTCGGCAGGCACTCGGCACTCTTCAAACACGATCTGTGCAGTATCGGACGAATGCTGGCCGAGTTTTTCTTCGATACGGGCCACGATGTAGCCCGGCGCATTGGTCGGTACCCAGAACGCGCTGATGCCGCGCTTGCCCGCTCCTTTGTCGGTGACGGCCATCACGATCGCCACATCCGCCTGCTTGCCGCTGGTGATGAATTGCTTGACGCCGTTGATTACATAGCTATCGCCATCGCGTCGTGCTGTCGTGCGTAACGCCGACGCATCGCTGCCTGCATGTGGCTCGGTCAGGCAGAATGCGCCCAGCATCTCGCCTTTCGCCAGCGGTAGCAGCCATTGTTGCTTTTGTTGTTCGTTAGCGAAGGCCATGCCGATGCTGCACACCGGACAATTGTTGACCGAGATGATGGTCGAGGTGCCGCCATCGCCGGCAGCGATTTCTTCCAGCACCAGCGCCAGCGACAAGTAGTCAAGCCCGGCGCCGCCCAGTTCTTGGGGCACGGCGACGCCGAAAGCACCCAGTTCGGCCAGCTGTCTGAGCGCGTCTTTCGGAAATTCATGCTCGCGATCCCAGCGTGCGGCATGCGGTGCGAGCTGCTGTTGCGAAAAATCGCGCAGTGCGTCGCGGATCATTTGATGTTGCTCTGAGAGGACCATGTGGTGTCTATTCTGTGTATTACTTAACAAAGGCGCTGGGTTCCGACCTGCGCCGGAATGACAGATTCGGATGCGATGACTGATCTGGCATCACCCCGGCGCCGGCAAGGGTCCAGTGACTTTCATCTGACGCTTACCATTGCATCTTCCGCCCGTCATAACTCTGAAAGCTGCCACTATCAGACGGCTTCAAACGTTCAATCACGCTCAGCATGCCCGACACACTGTCAGTCACCGAGGTTGGCGCTGAAGAACCGCCCATGTCGGTCCGCACCCAGCCAGGATTCATCGTCACCAGTGTCACGTTCGGATAATCATTGCGTGCCGAGTGCACCGCCATGTTCAGCGCCGCTTTGGATGCGCGGTACACCCAGCCCATGCTGGACTCGGCATCGCCGATGCTGCCCATGCCGCTGGTAATAAACGCGAACTTGCCGCGCGCCGCGCCGACCAGCGGTGCGACCAGCGGTATCGTCTGCATCGCACCCAGCACGTTCGCATGCATGGTGGCATCGAACAGGGGCAAGGCAGGCGGCTCGCTGGCGCCGTCATACGAACCAAACACACCAGCGACATAGACGGCGAGATCAATCTTCTCGCCATCGAGCTGCCACGCCAGTGCCGACAATGACTCCGGTATCGCAACATCAATCTTCAGCGCGTTCGCGCCATCGTCGTTGAGCGATGCCAGTGATTTTTCATCGCGCGCTGTCGCGAACACCCGCCAGTCTGCGGCGCGCAGTTGGCGGACAAACTCGCGACCGATGCCGCGCGATGCGCCGATGATCAGTGCGGTACGCATCTGCGGTTACATCATCTCGATGGCCATCGCGGTGGCCTCGCCACCCCCAATGCACAGCGCCGCCACACCACGCTTGCCACCGGTTTTTTTCAATGCGCCGAGCAGCGTGACGATGATGCGCGCGCCGGATGCACCGATAGGATGACCGAGCGCGCAGGCGCCACCGTGGATATTCAGACGGTCATGCGAAATGTTGTGCTCTTTCATGGCGGCCATCGCGACAGCGGCAAACGCCTCGTTGACTTCGAACAGATCTACGTCTTTGCTGCTCCAGCCGGTCTTTTTGTACAGTTTCTCGATTGCGCCCACAGGTGCGGTAGTAAACCACTGTGGCTCTTGCGAATGACGCTGATGACCGACGATTCTTGCGATTGGCTTGATGCCCAATGTCTTCGCGGTGGATTCGCGCATCAGCACCAACGCCGCAGCGCCATCATTGATCGATGACGACGAAGCCGCGGTAATCGTGCCATCTTTCTTGAATGCGGGACGCAACTGGGAAATCTTGTCGATCTTGGCTTTGAGCGGACCTTCGTCTTTGTCGATCACGACATCACCGCCCTTGCCGGCGATGGTCACCGGCGCCATTTCCCAGTTGAAGGAGCCATCGGCGGTGGCTGCCTGGGCGCGCTTGACGGACTCGATCGCGAACGCATCCTGGGCTTCACGAGTGAACTGGTATTTTGCCGAGCAATCCTCGGCATAGGTACCCATCGCGCGACCCTTCTCATACGCATCTTCCAGACCATCAAGCATCATGTGGTCATACAAGGTGCCGTGGCCGATGCGATAGCCGCCGCGCGCCTTCGGAATCAGGTAGGGGGCATTGGTCATGGACTCCATGCCGCCGGTGACCACCACATCGTTGGTACCCGCGACTAGGGAATCATAGCCATAGATTGTTGCCTGCATCGCCGAGCCACACATCTTGGACAAGGTGACCGCGCCTGCCGAGACGGGAATACCGCTCTTGATCGATGCCTGACGCGCGGGTGCCTGTCCCTGGGCCGCCATCAGGCAGTTGCCAAAGATGACGTCATTCACCGTATCGGGCGAGATACCGGCGCGCTCCACAGCCGCCTTGATAGCGACGGCGCCAAGATCATGTGCGGCGAGCGAAGAAAAATCGCCTTGGAACGCACCCATGGGGGTGCGTGCGGCGCCGACGATCACGATAGGGTCTTGCATGTGTCTCTCCAATCTGAGTTTCAAGTTATGAGGTTATTCGTACGGATTCGTTGAGTTCAGGCCGATCAGGCGGCTTGCGTCACCGGCGCATGACCTGATTGATGAATGAAGCGTATCTCCTGCGGATAGGGAAAGACGTCTTCCACTTGTCCTTCCTCGATGCGCTGCTTGCGCTGCCGCCAATAGTCAGCGGTCAGCAGATCGGCATGATATTTCATGAAAGTCTCGCGCACTTTCGGATTACCCAGCAAGAAGACGCCAAACTGCTCGGGAAATACATCATTTTTTGCGACCGGATACCAGGGCTCGCTCGCCATTTCATCTTCTTCATTGCGCGGCGCGGGTATGTCGCGGAAATTGCAGTCGGTAATATATTCGATCTCATCATAGTCATAAAACACCACACGACCTTGTCGCGTGACGCCGAAATTCTTGTACAGCATATCGCCGGGGAAGATATTCGCCGCGACAAGATCCTTGATCGCGTTACCATATTCGCGCACACCATGCTCAAGCTTGGCCTGATCGCCCTCTGCCTCGGCCTCGGTCAGCCAGATGTTCAGTGGCGTCATGCGGCGCTCGATATACAAATGGCGAACGATGATCTGATCCTGTTCTTCCTCTACCAGCGAGGGTGCAACCGCCTTTAACTCGGCGAGCAGCTCTTCAGAGAAGCGCGCGCGCGGGAAAGCGACATTCGAATACTCCAGCGTGTCAGCCATGCGGCCCACACGGTCGTGATATTTGACCAGCAAATATTTTTCTTTTACCAGCTCGCGCGTGGTCTCTTTGGGCGGAGGAAAGCTGTCCTTGATCGCCTTGAACACATAGGGGAAGGACGGTAGCGAGAACACCACCATCACCAGCCCGCGAATGCCGGGCGCAATCTCGAAACTGTCAGAGGAGTGCGCGAGATGATGCAGGAAGTCGCGATAGAACGCGGACTTGCCCATCTTCTGCAAGCCCAGCATGGTGTAGATCTCGTTGCGTGGCTTGTTCGGCAGCATGGTGCGCAAGAAGCGCACGTAGGCCGAAGGCACCTCCATGTCCACCATGAAGTAGGCACGCGTGAATGAGAACAGCGTGGTGATCAATCCCGTGTCGGACAGCACGGTGTCGAGTATCAGCGCCCCTTTGCGGTTATGCAGCACCGGGATCACGAATGGGTGATCCCGATTGCCATTCACCACCTTGCCGACAATGTACGCACCCTTGTTCCGGTAGAACAGACTGGAGAGCACCTGGATCTGATGATTGGGTTCGACCGGTGCGCTGCCCAACATGTCGTGCAAACGTGACTCTACCTGCGCAAGATCACGCTCGAGATCAGAGAACTCGCAGGACAGCTGAAAGTTCGTGACCATGCGCCGCACGGCATTGCGCATGCCATCACGCGCCGGATAGTACACGCGATAGATCGGCACGCCCTCGGCTGGCTCGATGTACTCGGTCGAGACCGCCGGACGCACAAAAATGAAATCATTGTTGTAGTACGCGCGGTGCAGCATCTTGCAGCAGACCGAGTTGAAGAAGGTCTCGGCGAGTTCGGGCTGGCGATGGTCGGTCAGCATACCGATGTAGTGCAGCTTGACCTCGCGCCAAACCGTGTTGGTCAGCTCGGCTTCGTCATAATCATCTTCCAGCAGCTGCACACACTCACGCACGCGCTCATCATAGAAGGCAATGCGCTCGCGCGCCTCCGACTGCGCCTGCTTCCAGGTCATCTGCTCGAAATGACGGCGTGCCGCCTGGCTAGACTGACGAAACAAACGATAGTGCTTGTCAAAGCCATCCAGTATCACGCGTGCGATGTCGAACGCGATTTGGGACGACAGGAGTTTGGGGAAATGCTGCATCGGGTGGAATGTCTGTCAGTTAAGGCAAAAAATTTCTGTCATCAATAAAAAACATCACATCACTGGATCCCGGCCTGCGCCGAGATGACAAGTCGGAAGCCGACCGCTCCACACCGCCCCTCACCCACCAGGACGCCTCAGTGGCTTTTATCATCGCTTGGCTATCACACCGTCTCAGCAAACAGCTCGCGTCCGATCAGCATACGGCGAATCTCGCTGGTGCCCGCGCCAATCTCGTAGAGCTTCGCATCGCGCCACAAGCGACCGACAGGATACTCATTGATATACCCATTGCCGCCCAGCGTCTGAATCGCCTCGCCCGCCATCCAGGTGGCTTTCTCTGCGGAGTACAAGATCGCGCCGGCCGCATCTTTCCGCAGCGCGCGCACCTGCTCGGGCGTTTTCGCACGATCGCAGGCCTGGCCGACGGCATACACATACGCCTTGCACGCCATCATGGTGGAGTACATGTCGGCGAGCTTGCCCTGCATGAGCTGGAACTCTCCGATCGGCTGGCCAAACTGCTTGCGCTCATGCACATAGGGAACCACGGCATCCATGCAGGCCTGCATGATGCCTAGCGGTCCGCCCGAGAGTACGGCACGCTCGTAATCCAAACCGGACATCAGCACATTCACGCCGCGCCCAAGACCACCAAGCACATTTTCGGCTGGCACTTCGCAATCCTGAAACACGAGCTCGCCAGTGTGCGAGCCACGCATGCCCAGCTTGTCGAGCTTTTGGGCGACCGAGAATCCCTTGAAGCTTTTCTCGATCAGGAATGCCGTGATACCTCGGGGACCAGCTTCAATATCATTTTTCGCATAGACCACCAGCACATCCGCATCCGGGCCATTGGTGATCCACATCTTGCTGCCGTTGAGAACCCAGCGATCACCCTTGAACTCAGCGCGCAGCTTCATGCTGACCACATCCGATCCCGCATTCGGCTCCGACATCGCCAGCGCGCCAACGTGCTCGCCAGAGATCAGCTTGGGCAGATAGGTGTTCTTTTGATCTTCCGAGCCATTGCGGCGGATCTGGTTGACGCACAGGTTCGAATGCGCGCCATAGGAGAGGCCGACCGACGCCGACGCGCGCGAGATCTCTTCCATCGCAACGATATGCGCGAGATAGCCCATCGCGCTGCCGCCGTAACTCTCTTCGACCGTCACCCCCAAGAGACCCAGCTCACCCATCTTGCGCCACAAGTCCATCGGGAACTGATCGGTGCGGTCGATCTCAGCCGCGCGCGGTGCGATCTCCGCCTCTGCAAACTGGCGCACCGCATCGCGCAAGGCAGCGATGTCCTCGCCATGATCGAAAGTCAGGCCCGGCAAATCGATCATTCGTCTCCCCTTGTCTGCTATGTCCGTGTGCTTGCTCAGGCAGCGCGGCGAGCGCGCGCCGGCGATGGTTTTTGCTTGGGTTCGTCGAGCATTCGATGACACTGCGCCTCGTGCGCAGTGATCTCGGCCAGCGTGATCTCGATATCTTCGCGCTGCTGCTCCAGCGATTCTCGGTGACGCGCGAGCACGGCCAGAAAACTCTTCAGCTGGGCCGCAGAATCTTTAGGCGATTCATACATGTCGACCAAATCCTTGATCTCGGAGAGCGTCAGCCCCAGCCGCTTGCCGCGCAATGTGAGCTTGAGCCGGGTACGGTCGCGCGCGCCGTAGACACGGGTTCGCCCACCTGCGCCCTCGCGCCGCGGGCTGATCAGACCCTGGTCTTCATAAAAACGTATCGCTCGCGGCGTAATGTCGAACTCGCGCGCCAGCTCGGTGATGGTATAGGTCGCCATAGGTATTTGCAGGTAGAATGCCGTTTACGTAAACGTCAACCAAAACGGTATTGTAAGGGGGCGAGACGGGCTTGGAAAGTCTGATTTCATCCCGCAAGTCAAGCGCCGCGGAGGGATACCTGCGAGTCAAGCGACGCGTACCCACCCTCCGCAAAGGGACACTCACTTTGTAGCTGATCCGCAAAGGGACACTCACTTTGTAGCTGAGTGAGTGTCCCTTTGTAGTCCTTTGTAGGAGGTTCTTTGTCGCGGGTCTACAAAGTGAGTGTCCCTTTGCAGCGGTCGCGGGTCTACAAAGTGAGTGTCCCTTTGCAGCGCTTTGCAGAGTGTCCCTTTGTAGGAGGTTCTTTGTCGCGGGTCTACAAAGTGAGTGTCCCTTTGCAGCGCCAGTGTCCCTTTGCAGCGCCCTTTGCAGCGAGTGTCCCTTTGCAGCTGAGTGTCCCTTTGCAGCTGCCCTTTGCAGCTGGCCTCAGGCCTTTGCTCTGTGATTCCGGCGAAGGCCGGGCTTCAGCGACCTTGCAAGATCGAATTCACTTGACGCCTTACCCGCAAAACATCATCCGGTACCCATGAACGCCCTAGAATCCGAACTGACTTATGTATTTGACGATGCGCTACCCGACACTGGCACGACCATGGAGGTCGCTCCGGGTGTGCGCTGGTTGCGTATGGGACTTCCCTTCGCACTAAATCACATCAATCTCTGGCTGCTGGCGGATCAAGAAAAAGCCGCTGATGGAACGGTTAGGCGCGGTTGGGCCATCGTCGATTGCGGCATCGCCAATGAGGCGACTAAACATGCTTGGGAGCAGATATTCGAGAACGAGCTGCAAGGCCTGCCTGTGCTGCGCGTCATCGTCACGCATTATCATCCTGATCATGTTGGGCTGGCCGACTGGCTCTGCCAGCGCTGGCAGGCGCCGCTGCTGATGACTGGTGGCGAATACGGTTATGCGCGCATGATGTCGGCGGAATTGCCAGGCGCAGATGGTCTCTCGATGCTGCCGCATTTCAGGCTGCATGGATTGAACGACCCGGATATGATCTCGCAGCTCGACGGTCGCCGCAATTACTATCCCTCGCTCGTGCCCTCGGTACCGATTGCGTTTCTGCGGCTCGAGGAAAGCCGCGCAATCAAGATCGGCGACCATGACTGGCAGGTGATCACTGGCAGCGGTCATTCGCCCGAGCATGCGGCGCTCTACTGCGCCTCGCTGAAGCTGATGATTTCGGGCGATATGGTTCTGCCCCGCATATCCACCAACACCTCCGTCTTTGCAATCGAACCAGAATTCGATGCCGTCGGCAACTTCCTTTCGTCGCTGAACAAGTTTCTACCCCTACCCGAAGATACCCTGGTGCTGCCCTCGCATGGCAAGCCGTTTCGCGGACTGCACCGACGCATCGCTCAGTTGCATGCGCATCATGCAGAGCGCCTGGAAGAGGTCAGACAAGCCTGTACCAGCGCGCCGCGTTCAGCCGCTGATATCGTGCCACTGATGTTCCCGCGGGCGCTGGATGCACACCAGCTGAGTTTTGCGATGGGGGAAGCGCTCGCACATCTGCATCGCCTGTGGTACGCGGGTGAGCTGACGCGGACCAGAGCTGACGACGGTGTCATGCGGTTTTCTCGCGCTTGATTTCAGCCTAATTTCAGCTTGATTTCAGCTTGATGACAGCTTGATTCCCAAACACTTATCCAACCAAAGTCGACATCGTTATAGCCTGCAGAAGGTTTAAAAGAATCTCAACTTTTACATTTTCCACAGTCAGTAGTGTCTTTTTCGACTGACTATTACATGTTTACATGCAATAGTGAGTTCATGAACTCAAACCATGAACGCTTGGAATTCAGCAAAAGGCTGCAGCAAGCGCTCCGCAACGCTGAATATTCTCCGAACAGCCCCACCCAACTGGCCCGGGAATTCAATGAGCGGTTTGCAGGACACCCCGTGACAGTGCATGCGGCACGCAAGTGGCTGCAGGGTGAGTCGATCCCGACGCAAGAGAAACTGCGGGCGCTGGCCAGCTGGCTGGAGGTTCCCGCAGATTGGTTACGTTTTGGGAATGCCGCAGAGCAGCGCGCCAAAGGTCAGGCTGCCGCGCTCTCACCCACCGACAGCAAGATCATCGGCATGCTGGAACAACTGGACGAGCATCACAAGGCGATTGCGCTCGAGTTACTGCGAACGCTGGCACGGGTAACCAAGAAAAAATAACCGTTCCGTAATTTTCACAGAGCCTTCGCCAATTCCCCGAGATAACCCAGCCCCGCGATCGCACGGCTGCCATACCAGGACAACATCTCGCCGTCGACCACCCGCACCGGCTTGCCAGTCTGCTTCTCCAGCGCATCCGCATGTGACTCCGTAAAGCGATAGGGTTCGCTGGAGAGCAGTATCTCGTCGATCTCATCCAGCAGGTCTGCATTCCAGCGAAATGTCGGGTAGCGCGCATCCGACGCAGAGACCCACTGCTGCCAGCCTATCAGTGAGAGCATGCGTGCGATATAGGTATCGCGCGAGACCGTCATCCAGGGATCCTGCCAGATGCAATACAGAACACGATGCGGTGCCTGGGTGCCGCGCTCGGACTGAGCTGTGCGCAGTGACGCCAGTGCTTCATCAAACCGCATGCACAGGGCATCCGCCTCCTGCTCTCGCCCAAAAATCCCGCCCAGCAGACGGTACAGTGAACGATTGTCTTCCGGTGCGAGCGGATGGGTGACGATCACCTGCGGCACGAAGCGCGAGAGCTCATCGACGGTCGGTTTTTCATTTTCATCGATGTTCACCACCAGATGCGTCGGCGCGAGCCGGCGGATCTTGTCGATGTTGACATCCTTGGTACCGCCGATCTTGGGTATGGATGCCAGCGTATCCTGAGGGTGAATACAAAACCCGGTTCGACCCACCAGCCAGGGCGCCAGCCCGAGTGCGCAGATCAGTTCCGTTACCGAGGGTACTAACGAGACGATCCGGCATGCTCGCCCTGCGGCTACGCGCGAATGTTCTACGCCAATCGCATCGGTGAGCAGGGTCGTCACGGTTCGCCTGCTTCGCCAAAAGCGGGCTTGTGTGGCGCGTTGGCAAACAGCCGGTCATACAGCCAGTTTGGCAACAGCCTCAGTAACCATGACACGCCGCGCATCTGCCATGGAATCACTGCATAACTGCGGCCGGCGGCGATGGTGCGCACCGCACGGCGTGCGAATTCATCGGCCGGCAGCAGGAAAGGCATGGGGTAGGGGTTAATCCGCGTCATTGGTGTATCGATGTAGCCTGGCGCAATGGTCACCACGGTGATGCCGTAGCGCCGAAGCTCGACCCGCAGCGATTCACAATAGCTGATCACCGCCGCTTTGGAGGCGCTGTAAGCCTCGGCACCCGGCAGCCCGCGTATGCCGGCAACGCTGGCGATGCCGACCAGTCGCAGTGGCGTTGCGCTGCGGGGATCGCTTGCCGCTTGTAACCTCATCGTATCGATAAACGGTGCGAAAGTGGCGACGGCAGCGATCAGATTGGTTTGAATGATGCGCGAGAACACTGCAAGATCCGCCTTGCGCTCGGTGAGCGTGCCATGCGAGATGCCGGCATTCGCGATCACGATATCAATTCCACCCGTCTCGCGCAAAAAATCCTCGGCAGCCGCCGCAAGCGCCGTGCTGTCATTCACATCGACGTCATACAGGCGATGTGAGGATGCATTGGGAAGGGATGCCGCAAGCGTTTGCAGCGCCTCGGCGCGACGGGCCAGCAAGCCGAGCCGAGCACCCTGAAGCGCGTATTCACGCGCCAGCGCCGCGCCCAGACCGCTGGACGCACCGGTGATGAAGACACGCAGCACGTCGTTCAGCGACCGCAGGACTTACTTCTTTTTCGCGAGCAGCGCATCCATGACTTGCAGCGTGGCGGCATTCATTGCCTGCTCCGAAGCGCCGCGCATGGTCTGGCCAACAATCGACGGCGAGGTGATGTACTGACCATTGATGACGACCGTGGGTACACCGTCGATACGATAAGTCTCCTGCAACTGGCGAACGCGGTTGACTTTGGACTGCACACCAAAGGAATTGTAGATCTCGAGGAATTTTTTGTGATCCACACCCTGCTTGTCGATGAAATCGAGAATCGCGTCTTCTTTGTCCAGCTTCTGACGCGCACTGTGAATCGCATCGAACACCTGCTTGTGCACATCCATGCGGTTCATTGCCTCCAGCGTGTAGTAAAGCTTTTGCTGCGGAACGAAGGATTCACGGAAACCTACCGGCACACGGCGAAAGACAATGCTGTCGCCACGCTTTTTCACCCATTCGGTGAGTGAAGGCTCGAACGCGAAACAGTGTGGGCAGTTGTACCAGAAAAATTCTAGCACTTCGATCTTCTTGCCCGTATCGGTCGGCTGTGCATTCTGCAGACGAAGGTACTCAGCACCTTCCACCGGCTCGGTCGGTGTAGCCATGACTGCAGTGGTGGCGATGAATCCGAAGCTGGCGACTGCCATCAGGTGAGCGAAGAAGCGCATGCGGAAATCCTTGTACGGGTAGTGGTTGGTGTGTGGTGTTCGTTTTTATTTGGGTACGCGCACGACAGCGGCATCAACACCGTTGTCGGACAATCGCACACGGGCACGGTTCATTGCCTCGATTTCAGAGAACGGACCGACCCGAACTCGGTACAAGGTGCCCAGCTCCGACTTGCGCTCGGCAATGGTTGCCGCCACACCCATCAGCGCCAGCTTGGCCTTGGTCGATTCGGCATCGTTCAGTTCACGAAACGCGCCCGCCTGCAGATAGTAAGTGAAGCCTTCAGTGCTTGCAGAGGATGGCGGCGCGCTGGGTGCCGGCATCGTGACGGTGGGCGCTGCGGTGGGTGTTTGCGCAGCTACTGTGGCGCTCGCCGGTTTTTCCGCTCGCGGTTTCTCTGCGGCGGGTGGGTTGCTGGCGCTGGCCGTGGCGGGCGCGGGTGAGGGAACGGTGGCAGGTTCGGGCTTCTGCAACTTCGCGGCGGGCTTTGGCGGCGGCACCACAGGCTCGGGATCATCGAGCCGCTCGCGGCGCTCGCGCGCGCCGCCGGGCAGCGTCTTGTTGGGGTCGCCCAGTTCACCCGCCGGCTGCGCCTGCTTGCTGAGCTTGTCGACGAAGGGCAGCGGCGTCTTCATGATCGTCATCGCCACCCAGACCGCGATCACCAGTCCCACAATCAGACCGATGATCACGCCAGCGACCGTGCCGCCCCGTTGCCAGCGCCGTCCGGCCAAATTCGCTGTGATCCTGTGCATCATTCTGTGTGTGTTCAATGCCTGGCAAATTCTTGATAAGCGGCGTTCTGATCAGAGGTGTCTGGACTACCTATTTCTCGGCCATCGACTCATCGATCGCGTGCTTATTATTGATTACCTACTTCCCGATTACATGCGCACTGGTGCGGAAACACCGATCAGTTCGAGTCCGTTTTTCAGTACTTGTCGCGTCGCCAGCAGCAGCGTCAGGCGCGCCGTTTTCAGCGCGGTGTCATCTACCAGCACGCGCTCTGCATTGTAGTAGCTGTGGAGCTCGCCGGCGAGGTCCCGCAGATAAAAAGCCACTTGGTGCGGACCGAGTTCATCAGCGGCCTTTTCCAGCACCTCGGGGTACTCGGCCAGTTTTGCCATCAGCGATGCCTCGCGCGGTGCAACCAGGGGCGACAGATCAGCAGACTTCAACAAAGACTCATCACCGCCCCATTGCGCCAGCACCGAGCAAATGCGCGCGTGAGCGTACTGAACGTAGTAGACAGGATTTTCATCGGACTGCGCGAGCGCGAGATCGACGTCAAACACGAACTCCGTGTCGGCCTTGCGCGAAATAAGAAAGAAGCGCACAGCATCGCGACCACGTGTCAGGTCGCGGCTACCCCGCTCATCCACGCCGGCATCACCCGCCGACCATTCGATCAGATCGCGCAGCGTCACGTACGAACCCGCGCGCTTGGAGATCTTCACCTCTTCGCCGTTCTTCATCACCGTGACCATCTTGTGCAGCACGTAGTCAGGATAGCCCGACGGAATGCCCACGCCCGCTGCCTGCAAACCGGCACGCACGCGCGCGATGGTGCCGTGATGGTCGCTGCCCTGGATGTTGATGACCTTCTGATAGCCGCGCTGCCACTTGGCGATGTGATAAGCGACGTCCGGCACGAAATAGGTATAAGTGCCGTCGGATTTTTTCATCACACGGTCTTTGTCGTCACCGTAGTCAGTACTCTTCAGCCACAGCGCGCCGTCCTGCTCGTAGGTCTTGCCCGCCTTGATCAGCGCATCCACGGCAGCCTCGACCTTGCCATCGGTGTACAGCGAAGACTCCAGATAGTAGTTATCGAAGCGTACGCCGAAAGCCTGCAAATCGAGGTCTTGCTCATGACGCAGATAGGCGACTGCAAAGCGGCGTATGGACTCAAGATCATCCACATCGCCGGTGGCCGTGACGGGTTCGCCATCGGATGCAGCAACCGTTTTCCTGGCAAGGAAATCAGCGGCGATATCCGCGATGTAGTCGCCGTTGTACGCCGACTCGGGCCAGTCAGCCGCTCCGGGCTGGCTCCCCTTCGCGCGCGCCTGAACGGACGCTGCAAGCGTGGCGATCTGGACGCCGGCATCGTTGTAATAGAACTCGCGCAGCACCTCATGGCCCTGCGCTTCCAACAGCGCACAGATCGCGTCTCCCAACGCGCCCTGACGGCCATGCCCAACATGCAGTGGTCCGGTCGGATTGGCCGATACGAATTCGACCAGCACCTTCGTACCGTTCGCCTTGTTACTCAAGCCGAAGCATTGCGCATCCGTGAAGACCCGGCGAATCACCTCCTGTTTGGCCGCCAGTGCCACGCGCAGATTGATGAAACCGGGTCCGGCGATCTCCACGGCCTCGATCAAACCCGAGCGCGCGGGATGCGCCATCACTGCATCAGCAATCGCCTGGGCGAGCTCGCGCGGGTTTTTCTTGAGCGGCTTGGCGATCTGCATCGCGACATTACAGGCGAGGTCGCCGTGGGTGGGATCGCGCGGCCGTTCCAGGGTGATCACAGGGGTTTTCAGCTCGGCACCCGCGATCAGGGGAGCGATCGCCTGCTCGAACAGGCGCGCGATGTGCGCTTTGTGTTGGGCTTGCATCGGTGGGGAATCCAGAGTGCCGCGCGAATACAGCGGGCGAAGCGGAGATTATACCGGCTGGCTTTCGAAGCCAAGACCCAACCACCCCGCAAGACCCGGGTTTGAGCCAGTATTGGCGCGGCTTTTCGCGCATGGCGCCGTCGGCCCGGTGCCCATCAACCCGGAATAAAAAGGGGCGCCCAGCCGGGCGCCCTGGAGAGGAGATATTGCCACTACGTTTCTGCGACGTGCCCCCGGCCGCAGACCGGAGGACACAGGCGTAGCATCCGTCATCGGGAGCGGTGTGTCAATTAATAATTACAATGAATAAGTAAAGATAGGTTGACATCCCTGACCACCCCCTCTACAGTCTCCCAATGAATGATGCGGGCAATGCGCCCTCGCTCTGGGACGTCTGATGAAGCTGCTGCGGCAAACCACCCGAAAACTGGCCTTACAGCTGGGCACACAATGGATGCCCTTTGCCGATGTGGCAACGCCGGAGTTGCCGCTGTCGCGGCTGTTGCGGCTATCGCTGTTTCAGCTGTCGATCGGCCTGGCCACCGCGCTGCTGGTCGGCACGCTGAACCGCGTAATGATTGTCGAGCTGGGCGTCCCTGCGTGGTGGGTGGCGCTGTCGGTGGCGCTGCCACTGGTGTTCGCGCCGCTGCGCGCGCTGATTGGCTTCCGGTCAGACAAGCACCGCTCGGCGCTGGGTCTGCGGCGTCTGCCCTATCTGTGGATAGGCAGCCTGCTGCTGTTTGGCGGGCTGGCGATCATGCCGTTCGCGCTTTTGGCGCTGACCACCCAACAGGCCGAAATGATCTGGATCAGCCGTATCGGCGCGGCGCTGGCCTTTCTGCTGGTAGGGGCGGGCATGCAGGTGACGCAGACCGCCGGGCTGGCGCTGGCGACGGATCTGGCGACACCGGAGAATCGGCCGCGCGTGGTGGCGCTGATGTACACGATGTTGCTGCTGGGACTGGTCGGCAGCGGCGCATTGTTTGGCTGGCTGCTGGCGGATTTCAGTCCGCTGAGGCTAATTCAGGTGGTGCAGGGATCGGCCGTAGCCGTGATCTGGCTGAACCTGAACGCGCTGTGGAAGCAGGAGGCGCTGAACCGCGAGCGAGCGCGACAGGCGCCGGAAGCAGCGGCATTCAGCGAACACTGGCGCGAGTATGTCGCGCGCCCCGGCGTGAAGCGTTTCTTGTGGACGGTGGGACTGGGCACCTGCGCGTTCAACATGCAAGACATCGTGCTGGAGCCTTATGGCGCCGAAGTGTTGCACCTCGGCGTGGGCGCCACCAGCCTGCTGACTGCGCTGACTGCGGGTGGCGCGCTGCTGGCCTTTGCAATGGCGGCCGCGATGCTCACGCGCGGCGTCGACGCAGTTCGGCTGGCCGCACTCGGAGCCATCGCAGGATTGCCTGCTTTCGCCCTGGTGATTTTTGCCGGGCCGCTGGAAGCACCGAATCTTTTTCGCGCCGGCGCATTTCTGATCGGCGTGGGCGGCGGACTGTTCTCAGTCGGCACGCTGACGATGGCGATGAGCCTGCAGCAAGGCGAAGACGCCGGCCTCGCACTTGGCGCCTGGGGCGCAGTGCAGGCCACGGCGGCCGGCGCGTCGGTCGCCGCGGGGGGAGTGATCAAGGATGCGATCGGCGCACTGGCCACCACGGGCTGGATGGGAGAGAGCCTGATCTCGCCGGTCACTGGCTACAGCTTTGTGTATCACCTGGAGATGTACCTGTTGTTTGGTGTGCTGATAGCGATAGGGCCGCTGGTGCGGCGTGATGCGCTGCCAGCGCAAACAGGCCGGAAGTTCGGCCTGGCAGATTTGCCCGGCTAAGTGTTATTCGCATCACGCGGTCGGGTGTAAAAGAAAACGAGGAGAACCCCATGGAAACAGGCGCTATCACGCAATACGTGGATGTGGCCCAGCTGGTGTTGTATGTGTTTTGGATTTTCTTTTTCGGGCTTGTCTATTATCTGTTGCAAGAGAACCATCGCGACGGCTATCCGCTGGATCCGGGCACGGGCCGCGACACCCAGATGGAAGGATGGCCGCCCATCCCCAGGCCCAAGACCTATCATCTCGCCGATGGCAGCGAAGTGGTGATGCCGTATCCGCTGACGGGTCCGGAATTCCTGCAGGCCGAGCCACGCCATCGCTGGATCGGGTCACCCATCGAGCCGACCGGCAATCCGCTGCTCGCGGGTGTCGGTCCTGGTTCCTGGGCCAAGCGTGCCGATCATCCGGATCGCACACCCGAGGGCGAACCGAAGATCACGCCGCTACGCGTCAATCCCGAGCATGGCGTCGCCTCGCGCGATCATGATCCGCGCGGCCTGAAAGTCATCGGCGCAGATGATGAAGTGGCGGGCACCGTGAAAGATCTGTGGATGGATCGTTCCGAAATGATGTTCCGCTACATCGAAGTGCAGCTGAATGACTCCGAACAGACCGTGCTGCTGCCAGTACCTTTCGCGCGCATCACGGAGGAACAGGTCAAGGTGCACGCGATCCTCGCGCATCAATTCCGTGATGTCCCAGGTCATCGCAACGCCGATGAAGTGACGCTGCTGGAGGAAGAGAAGATCTCTGCCTATTACGGCGCCGGCACGCTGTACGCGACACCATCGCGTCAGGAACCGCTCGTTTAACCGGGTAACAGCGACATGCAAACTTATACCGAGCATGAATTCGAGGCGGCGCCGGGACTTCCGGAAGCCCTGCCCGCCGGCGAGCGCATCCTGTGGCAAGGCAGTCCCGACTGGAAAATGCTGGCTGCCGAGGCATTTCATGTCCGCCGACTGAGCTTGTACTTCGCACTGATGATCGCGCTGCAGGCCGTGATGAGCTGGGACAGCGACCTGAGCCTGGGCGCCAACCTCAGTCCGCTGATGCTGAGTGCCACGCTCGCAGCCACCGCACTGGGACTGCTCACCTTCACCGCATGGCTGTCGGCCAGCACGACGATGTACACGCTGACGAACAAACGCGTGGTCATGCGCATCGGCATCGTGCTGACGCTATCGTTCAACCTGCCGCTGCGCTGGATACAGGGCGCACAAATTCGCCCGTGTGGTGATGCGGCGGGGCATGGCGACATCGCACTCGATCTGAAAGGCGATGACCGTATCGCGTATCTGCATCTGTGGCCGCATGCGCGCGCCTGGCACGTCAAGAAGCCGCAGCCGACATTGCGCTGCCTCGCCAACGCAGAACAAGTGGGCGCGCAGCTGCACACTGCCTGGCAACAGCGGCAAGCAGAAATCGCCGCATCTCCCAACGCAGATGCCGGCGAACGCGACCTGATCCCGGTCAGGATGCCTGCCGGCGTCTACGCGCGATGAAGCTCTCAGAACCATTGAGCTGGACCGTTCGCGTGCGACGCGAATTCAATCCTGCCGTCGGCTTTGCGGTATTTGCCGTTGCCTGTCTGGTGCTGGTCGGCTGGGTGCGCTTGAGCTCACCCACTTCCGCACCCAGCGTGATCACGCCTTCAGCGATGCGCGTGCTGAATTTCATTGACCAACCCGATGGATCGATCCGTGTGATCGATCATGAGACACACAACATCGTCGACAATTTCAGTGGCGAACAAGGCTTCCTGCGAGGCACGCTGCGCGCATTGGTGCGCGAGCGAAAGCTGCGCGGACTGGAGGCGAATCAGGCGCAGGCTTTTGAACTGATTGCGCATGATGGCGGACGTCTGACGCTGCGCGACCCCGCCACCGGCACCAGCATTGCGCTGGAGTCTTTCGGCCCCACCAATACCGCCGTCTTCGCCCGGCTTCTGAGATAGGGCCTACCCATGAACA
>Ga0315902_10000826_pt1 | contig 51575 bp, 33 predicted proteins | sample LakEriMetagenome_9_FD_203523 | JGI IMG/M metagenome (GOLD analysis project Ga0315902, IMG submission 203523) | Freshwater fungal communities from buoy surface, Lake Erie, Ohio, United States - Buoy 12 MA117 | ecosystem: Environmental > Aquatic > Freshwater > Lake > Lake biofilm | place: USA... | reverse complement strand
TGACGGGTCTCTGGTGGCGAGATGGCGGTCTGGCAATTGCGATCCCGCGTCCAGCGGAGTAGTGTCTCGTCACCGTGACGGTGGAGCGGCTTCCCGATTCTTCTCTGGCGATCTTCTCTGGCGAGACACATCAGCATGCGTGCCTGTTGCCTGTGGTTGGCCCTGTGGACCCTGGTTCCTGCCGGTGTCGTTCTGGCTGAGACGGAAACTGTGAAATTCCGGATCTCCGCCGGAGATCTTGAACGGCGGGAGTCTCCGGTCCGCATTCCTCTCGGCCGGCTCTTCCCGTCCGCCTCCCGGGTCACGATTTCCGGGTTGGAAAATCGTTCGCTCGCCGGGCAGGTCGTGGCACCATCCCCCGGTGAGGTGAACCCCCCTCCGTGCTGGCTGGTGTTTGTGCTTCCGGAATTGGCGTCCGGGGAATCACGCGAGTTGTCGGCCGAGATCAACACCGACGCAACGAGCCCCGAACCGGGATACCGGTGGGTCGAGATCGATCGAGGTCAGACCGAGTTGCGATTCGGAGACCGACCGGTGTTGCGGTACATGCATCCGAAACTTGACGAATCCACACCCGAGAAGCGGGGCGAGACCTACAAGCCCTATCACCATGTCTTCGATCCGCAGGGGAAGATGCTGCTGACCAAGGGACCGGGGGGATTGTTTCCCCATCACCGGGGTTTGTTCTTCGGCTTCAACCGGATCAGTTACGGGGAGGGCAGGGTGGCCGACACCTGGCACTGCAACAAGGGGGAGTATCAGTCGCATGAGGGATTCGAACATGTTGAGACCGGTCCAGTGCTCGGTCGGCATGTCTGTCGGATCGCCTGGCATGGACAGGATGGGCAGGTGTTCGCCGAGGAATTGCGGGAGCTGAGCGCCTGGAAGACCTCGGGGGGCGTTCTGCTGGAATTGGCCACGCACCTGACCAGCCGTGCCGGTCGGGTCCGGCTTGATGGCGATCCGCAGCACGCCGGATTCCAGTTTCGGGCGAGTCAGCACGTTCCCGACAAGACGGCTGCGCAGACGTATTATGTTCGTCCCGATGGGCGTGGTGAGCCAGGCAAGTTCCGGAACTGGCCCGAGAATCGCGACCACGTGAATCTTCCCTGGCATGCCCTCGCATTTGTGGTTGAGGACCAGCGATTCACAGCCTGTTTTCTCGATCGCCCCCAGAACCCGAAGGAGGCTCGGTTCAGCGAGCGGGATTACGGCCGGTTTGGCAGCTATTTCGAGTTCGAATTGAATGACGACCGTCCGCTGGACCTGCGGTATGGATTCTGGCTGCAGCCGGGCGAAATGACGGTGTCCGAGGTTGCCGGGCGGGCGGCCGAGTTTGTGACACCGGTCACAGTCACCCTTTCGAAGTAGGGGACGACATTCCCGGGTTCGATCGGGATGGGTTGCCGAACCTGGCGGGTCCCCAAAACCGAACTTCGACGAAGAGAAAGAGTATCCTGCCTGGAGAAGCTGATGTCGCGCTCGATCTGTTGGTCATGCTGCCTGGGATTCCTGTTGTGCTCTGGGGGCCTGCCGCCATTGTTGGCGGCCGAAGATCGGACCTCCCCAGGGAAACTGGTCGTCGAGCATCCCACGCTGCAGAACCTCGGGTTCGAATGGCCGATCGAAGGCGACGACAATCGCAATGCCACCGTGGAGGTCCGATTTCGGCAGCGTGGCAAAGTTGACTGGAAGCCGGCCCCGCCCCTGTTGCGCATCGGTGGCGAGCAGATCTATCGCCGTCGAGAGAACCTGGAATACACGGTTCCCCAGGGATTTGCCGGAAGTGTGCTGAACCTCGAGTCGGGTACGGAATACGAGGTGCACTTCCAGTTGCAGGATCCGGATGGGGTGATCGGGGAGCCGAGCCACACGGTGTCTGTCCAGACGCGCGACGAGCCGCGGCCGGCCAGTGGAGGGCGTGTGCTGCATGTGTATCCCCCCGATCATGAGGGTGAACGCGAAGAACCCCATTTCACCAGCCTGCTCCAGGCCTACTACGGTGCCGGGTTGGGGGACTGGAACATGGTCTGGGAACGGCGCGTTCAGCCGGGAGACATCATCAGGATTCACGCGGGACTCTATCGTCCCGAGCGGTTGAACTATGTCGATCCGCAGATGGCTCCGTTCGATGGGACATTTTTGCTCACCGCCAAGGGGACTGTCGAGCGGCCGATTACGATCCAGGGGGCTGGAGATGGTGAGGTCATTTTTGACGGTGCGGGCAACCACCGGCTGTTCGACATGATGGCGACCCGCCATCACCTCATCGAGGGGCTGACATTTCGCAACACCGATGTCGCCATCTTCGCAGGGGCGAAGGAAACCCTGGGAGCTGTCGGGCTCTCGGTCCGGAATTGCCGGTTTGAAAACATCGGCTTTGGTGTCTGGACCGAATTCGAGGGATCGAGTGACTTCTACATTGCCGACAATCTGTTCCTGGGACGAGATGACCGCTATCGGCTGATTGGCTGGACCGGGCCACTCTGGGCGAGTGCCGGCAAGTACGGCTCCCACCAGCTCACCAGCTACTACGCGATCAAGGTTTATGGGCCCGGGCATGTGATCACGCACAATGCCATTGCCTATTTTCACGACGGGATCGGCATTTCCACGTATGGCACACCTCCCGCCGATCCCCACCGTCGGGCCAGTTCGATCGACATCTCCTACAACGACCTGCACCTGTTCAACGACGATTTCGTGGAAACCGACGGTGCGGTCCACAATGTGCGGGTCATGTACAACCGCGGGGTGAATGCGGCACATGGTGGTTACAGTGCCCAGCCGGCGTTTGGTGGGCCGGTCTATTTCATCGGCAATCTCCTCTACCACGTTCCCTCGGGGGTGGCGTTCAAGTTTTCGGCCAAGCCAGCCGGTCTGCTGGTCTGGCACAACACGATCATTGGCGAACAGGTGATCCGCGATCCTTCATCCAACATGCATTTTCGGAACAACCTCTTCCTGGGACGTGATACCCCGGGGCGGGGGATCATGACGTGGGCCAATGCGACCGGGCAATTCAGCAGCGATTACAATGGGTTCCGTCCCAACCGGGGTGTGGCGGCTCAATACCAGTGGCTGGCGCCGCAGCCGGGAGCGACTCTCTATGAGCCTCGTGATGAAGATTGGAAGGTTTTCTCCGACCTGGCTTCGGTGCAGAAGGGGACTGGTCAGGAACAGCATGGCAGGGAGGTCGATTTCGACATCTTTCAGTCGCTGGTTCCTCCGGATCCGAATGGAAGGCACGCGGTCTATCACGCAATGGACCTCGATTTCTCGCTGAAACCAGGATCTTCCGCCGTGGATGCCGGGGTGTTGATTCCCACGGTGAATGAAGATTTCGCCGGTCGGGCCCCCGACCTGGGAGCATGGGAAGTGGGGCGGCCGATCCCCCACTATGGACCCCGCTGGATCACCTGGCGGCCCTTTTACCGGTGATTGGCACCGTTGGTGGCGGGGTGCTGTGCGCGACTCCCGCCAGGCGGTAAAGTACGCCGGGCCTCCCGGGAGGTCCCGGTTCGCCCCTGTTTTCTCTTTCGGATTTCCCCCTCGCCATGCCCGCCCCGTTCGATCCCCGCATCCTCGATGCCCTGGCCAAGTACGATACTCCCACGATCTGCAATGCGATCGAATTGTTTGATGTCGTAGCCCGCAATGCGGGATATATGAATGACACCATCAAGGCGTGCTTTCCCCATCTGCCTCCGATGGTGGGGTTCGCCGTCACCTCGACGTTTCGCAGCATGTCGCCACCGCGCAGTGGTGATGTCTATGCCAGCATGAGCCAGCAGGTGGAGTCGTATTCGCAACTCCCCGGGCCGGCAGTCATGGTGTACCAGGATCTGGATGTGCCGATTGTCTCGGCCACCTTCGGAGAGGTCATGTGCTCGGTCTACCAGGCGTTTGGAGCCCGGGGGATCATCACTTCCGGTGCCGGTCGAGACCTGGAGCAGGTGGAAAAGATCAAGTTTCCGGCATTCACATCGGGGACGATCTGCTCGCACGGATATTGCCATACCCTGGCCGTCAATGTCCCGGTGACGGTCGGCGGGCTCGCGGTCTATCCAGGGGACCTGCTGCATGGAGACCTCAACGGCATCACACGGATCCCCCTCGACATTGCCTCGGAAGTTCCGCAGGTGTGCGAAGAATTGGCTGCTGCCGAGAAGATTGTGCTGGATTATGTGCGTGGGAAAAATCCCACCCCCGCCGGGCTGGCCGAAGCCCGCAAGGCGTGTGGCGACATGATGAATGCGACCAGTGCCCGCGTGCGGCGCAAGAAGTGACCAGGGTGTGCTTCCCGGGCCCTGCGAAAGGGGAGGGGCTTCTGCCTGTCCCTGCCGGGGTCCGTGGGAGCTTTCGCGGTTCGGTGTCGATTCGCGGGTTGGCGTCATGGAGCGCGGAAGTCCGGCCGGTTTGCGGCGGCATTTCCGCACCGGCTAGAATCGGAGAAATTCAGGCTTGGTGATCCCCCGGTGGGGACAACCGCGGTTTCCTGCATCGGAGTGGGTCATGTGGCAGTTGCAAGGGCGTGGGACCGCACACACCTGTGATGGTCTTTCTCGGCGTGATTTTCTGCAGGTCGGCTCGCTGGGGGCGGGGCTTGGCCTGTCGGATTTCGCGGCGTTGCAGGCCGCCGGGGCCGTCGATCCGAAAAGCGACAAAAATGGGATCATGATTTTCAACCTGGGGGCGCCCAGCCAGTTGGACTGCTGGGATCTGAAACCCCAGGCACCCCTGGAGATCCGGGGACCATTTCAGCCGATCGACACCCGCGCTCCGGGGATCCAGATCTCGGAAATGTTTCCCGGGATGGCACGGCATGGCGACAAGATCTCCTATGTGCGGACCGTCTATCACACCGCGGCAGCCGTGCACGATACCGGACACCAGATGATGCAGACGGGCCGTCTCTTTTCGGGAGGGCTGGAGACACCGCATGTGGGTTGTGTCCTGGGATTTCTGAAAGGCCGGCGGGGAGACCTGCCTCCCCATGTCGTGCTGCCCGAGAAGATGGGGGCGACCGGGGGCAACCTGCCGCATGGACAGGAGGCCGGATTCCTGGGCAAGCCCCATGATCCGTTTGTGCTGAATGCCGATCCGTCGGCGGGCGACTTTCGGGTGCCCGACCTTTTACCACCGGCGGAATTGCCGGTTGTCCGCACCGATCGGCGTCGCAAGCTGCGGGAACTGGTTGATCAGTCGGTCCGGGAGTTCGAGGGCTCTCCGCAGGCGAAACTGATGGATGCCAATTTTGAGCAGGCCTACCGCCTGATGACCTCGTCACAGGCTCGCGAGGCGTTCGCCCTGGAGCAGGAATCGGACGCGCTGCGCGACCGGTATGGGAGAAACCGGTTTGGACAATGCCTGTTGCTGGCACGTCGGCTGATTGAGCGGGGAGTCCGATTCGTGACTGTCAACACGTTTCTGACCGTGTTCAACGAGATTACCTGGGATATCCACGGTTCCGTCCCCTTTACTTCGATCGAGGGGATGAAGAAGACGGTCGCACCGGTGTTTGATCAGGGGGTCTCGGCCTTGTTGGAGGATCTGCAGGAGCGCGGATTGCTGGAGAACACGGTGATTCCCGTCCTGGGAGAATTTGGTCGCACCCCCAAGGTCAACCCGGCCGGTGGTCGTGACCACTGGCCGCAGGTCTGGACCGTCTGGTTCGCGGGCGGGGGGATTGCCGGGGGGAGGGTCGTGGGGCAAAGTGACGAGACGGGGGGCTACCCGGTCGATCGCCCGACGACGACCTCCGAGGTCGTGGCCACGATCTACCGCGCGCTGGGGATTGACCTCGAGCACCTCTTGCCGGGCCCCCAGCAGCGTCCGGTTCCCGTGGTCGACAGCGGGGTCCGGGAGATCCGCGAGCTCTTTTGATCCGGAGTTGGCCTGGCGGGGGTGTGTGGCGGGGGGCCCCTGGGCCTTCGGAAAATAAAACACGCACGCCAGTGACGGGACTGGCGTGCGTGGCACGGGAAGGGTTGACGTGAATGACTCGCTGGCGAGGCTCACCTGTTGCCGGGCTCACCGGTTGACGGGCGACGGGGAGGGCCTCGCGATGTCTCCCGTTCAGATGCCGGGGATGTCGAGTTTCTCCTCCGAGGCGATCCGGCGCAGCTTCGCCAGTGCCCGGGTCTCAAGTTGACGGATCCGTTCCTTGGTGACGCCGAAGCGGCCCCCCAGTTCCTCAAGGGTTTCGGGTTCGGTGTTCTGCTCGAGACCGAACCGCGAGATGATGATGCTCCGTTCCCGCTCGTCGAGCCGACTCAGGATTCGCATCAGGGCTTCGTGCTGCTGCACGTTGACCCGTTCCTGCTCGAACTGGTCCGAGCGACGATCGGTGGACGCGAGGAACAGTTCCTCGTTTCCGGTCCGGTATCGTTCGTGCCAGGTATTCTCGGCAGGAATCGAACGGGCATAATTCTTCATGATCGCCCAGCTCGCATAGGTCGAGAACTTGAATCCCCGACCGTAATCGAACTTGTCAATCGCCCGAATCAGTGACAGGTTGCCGTCGCTGACCATCTCGAAAAAGCTGACCGTGGGCTTCACGTGCTTCTTGGCGATCGACACGACCAGCCGCAGGTTGCTGCGGATGAGCAGGTTCTTGATCTCATTCGCCGCGTCGAGACAGGTCTCGATCTGGTCCATGAGGGCTGCCTTGGCCCGCGTGATGTCAAGCTTCTCGCGAAGCCGGGCGGCGCTGTACTTCAGATAGTTGAACTTCCGGAAGTAATGAACCTCCTGCTCGCGGGTCAGCAGCGGAATCTTGTAGAGCTGTGCGAGGTAGGGGGGCAGACCCGGAGGAGGCTTGGGAACCGACATCCGGGGTGACTCGGGAACCGGGCTGTGCAGGATGGTCTTGTCGGCATCCGGAGCATCGAACTCGGGGTGAAAGATGTAGTCAATCGGCTGATCGAGCAGCCGTTGTGCCCGAACCTCCGTGACGATGCGGTAAATGCTGTTGCGAGTCCGTCCGTATTTCTGGGCAAGTCTGGGCACTTTGATTCCTTTCCGAAATCCCCGGTAAATCTCATTCTTGACGTCGTCGGTCAATTGCAATTGGGCGTCGGGGAAGATGGGATGCTCCGGGTTGTTGAGGTCGTGATGCTTGAGAGTAGTGCGAATGGTCTCCACGGCCCGCCCAAGTTTCCGGGCGAGGCGTCGGCTGACTTCGGTGGGGGATCCACCAGCCTGGGCCAGGCGTCGGGCCCGGTACAGGATGTCGATGCGGTCTTCGTCGGTCAGTCGGCTGAATCCGCAGACCTGGTCGGCCGTGATTCCCTGGCGGGCCAGGAAGCGCTCCACCGATGACCGCAGGAAGCCCACCCGCTTCCGGTTCCCGAACAGGAACCGCCGACTGACAAGTCCCCGGTTCCTCCAGCGGTCAACCGTCTTGGTTGACACATTGAACTGCCGGCTCAGCTGCTCGACCGTCCAGACCTCTTCGTTGCACGAATCCGCAGGAATGTCGGCACTGTCGGACAGGTCTTCAATGAACAGTCGCAGATCATGTGCCGCCTCTTCGCCCGACAACACGAGATCGGGGTAAAGCTCGGGGCGGAACTCGGTGATCTTCTGACACAGATCCTGATAATGGTACGTTCCCTCGGAATCCAACTCATGCACGAGACGCTCGGCTCGCTCAATCTGGGCGAGCCGCACATCACGGGGCATGTAGCGGACCTGCTGGTCCTTGAGCTGACGAATCGCGGGGTTGCGGTAGTGAGCCATGGTGAGCAACGACCTCCTCTCGAAGCCGCCCTCGGTCCTTATGCTTGTGGGGAACCGAAAGGCAATTTGCGTGCCGAACAGACCGGGAAACACAGTTCCCGACAACTCGACAGGATTGGGGCCTGGTGGGGCCGTGACAGAACCGCCGTCTGGCGCTCCCGTCCGTGCTTCGGATCCCGCTTCCTGAATTCCAAATCCCGAGCAGATGTCAGATTTCTGTCCCGCTCGTTCGCGGGGGTTGTCTCAAGCTCGTCATCATGTAATACGTTGACATGACAATAGTGGATCAATGAAACATTCGTAAAATAAGTAAATTTTTCAAGAAATTGTAAAACATTGCTGTGTAATGGTTTGTGGTGAATTTGGCGTGGTGGTTTGAGGACGGATGGCTGAAATCCGTCATTTCGATTCTTGACTCTTGCCTCCCGGGCTGCCCGGACACGAGGGCTTTTGGGGGTTTTCCGGCCTCCGTGGAAGCCCTGGGAATCGACGGGGATTCCCCGATCTGTGGCCGCCACCTGCGTCGTGATCGTTTCTTCCTCTTCGCGGCGGGGACGCCGGTGCGGTCGGCAAAGTGCCCATCCGGCCACGTTTCCCTGATACGGTCGGCCAGATGCGCCAGTCGGGATCCGTCGTTGCAGGCTGTATTCAATTTGAACAGGTGTGCAATCTGCTGCACTGTGAAGGGAGAGTGTCTGACAGCGCCGGTTTTGGTTGCCTGACCCGGGGATCTCCCGCAGGGCAGATTGGCAACTCGCTGCTGGTTTGTGCCCGCCGCGAGCACCGCTCCCCGGAAGGGGGATCATTTCACCGAAGGGGCTGGTCCTGCAGCCTTCCATGGATTGCTCAAGCCAGTCAGCATGGGGAGAGAATCCTGCGATCCGGGAGGTCGTCCCCCCAACAAATCCAGGAGTGGACTCTGAACAACGCCCGCGACCGCCATTCCTCCACACCCTGATTCCTGCGGATTTCTGGCCCCGATTGGCCGCTTCGCCCCGCACTTGCCCCCGGATCGGGGATTCCCCTTCCCCATGCCGCAAACTGCTGCGATGTGTTCGAATTTGCCGTATTGAATTTCGAAACAGTGTGGTTCTCTGGAAATGTCTGCGCACCACCCCTGACAGGTCGGGAGTTCTGGATTGCGGGAGACAACCTGGTCAGTGCCCCGGTTGCGGAATTCGGCTAAAATCTTCGTGACGAACGGCCGAGTCTCAGGGGTCCGTGAGGGGTTCTCACTTCTCCCCATCCCCAGTGCCGATTCCTGTCTGTGTGTCGCCAGCGACGCTCTCTGCCGTCACCTTTTCAGCGATTCGTCGCGGAGTCCGCATGACCGAACCAGATTTTCAATCCACGACGATCGAACCCGTCAATCCCACTCAAGATCCCCCATTGGCTCCCGTCTATTCCGGGGGACGCGGGGCGTTCATTTATGCGGCATTCCTGTTTGGTGTCGGGACAGCCGTCGCCCTGGCGATGTCGTTGTTGCTCAGTCTCCTGGTCCCCATTCCGTCAATTGCCGGTACGTTCTTCCTGCGACTGATCCTGTTTGTGACGATCGTCGCCGCCATCAGCGGTTTGGCTCGCTACCTGGCTGGAGCGCGGTTCCAGAAGCTCTGGGAACTTCGACTCCAGAGGGGAGATGCGGGGGGACTGGCCGGACTGATCCTGGGGTTGATTGCCGTGGGAGCCTGGACTTCGTCCCACTGGTCCCCCGGCAGCGAGAGCAGTCCGATCCAGGTGGGGCAGGCGATGGAGATCGCCGGGCCAACGATCGCGGGGGAGAAATGGCAGTTGTCTGACTACTCTGGCAAAGTCGTGCTCGTGGATTTTTGGGCCACGTGGTGCGGCCCCTGTCTTGCCGAGTTGCCCCATGTCGCTGCGGCCTATGACCGGTTGCACGACCGTGGTCTGGAGGTGGTCGGAGTGAGTCTCGATCGCTCGGGGCGAGACCTGCGATCGTTCCTCGACGACCATCCTGAACCGTGGGACCAGATCTATTTCGGAGACAAGTCCGAGAACCCGATCGCCGAGAAATATGGCATCCAGGGGATTCCATTCCTGGTGGTCATTGGTCGCGATGGACGAGTCGCCGCTGCGGATGTTCGGGGGCCGGAGGTCGAAGCGGCCTGTGAGGCGGCCCTCCAGGGACAGACCTGGAAACGCGATCCGTGGCCGATCTCGGCCTGGCTCAAGCCCCTCGCGTGGGTGACGACCGCTGTCCTCCTCTCGCCTCCCTGGCTGCTTGCCGTCACCCTGTTGGCGGCCGCGATTGTGGGAGCGGTGTTGGAATCCAGGCTGAGGAAGCGCCCGGCCGACGTTCCGGCTCTGTGACCGACTTGGCAGGCACAAAGTCCAATGCCGGCAGTTGATCTGCGTTCGGCAACTGATCTGTGGGTGAGGGCCCCCGACAACAGGGCTCCCTCAGCACTTGGCAGACCACCAACCGCTGTTCCTCAGGCGGCCCGAGCCAGGGGAATGTGACCCACCTGTTCCATGGCGATCACTTCGCCAACCAATGACAGGTAGTCGTCCGCGCCCGGGCAACGGGGAGAATAGTCAAAGATCGACTTGCCAAAGCTGGGAGCCTCGGCCAGCTTGATGTTGCGACGAATGCGGCTTTCGAAAATCCGTCCATTCGCCCAGGGCGCCTCGGGATCGCTGGAGGAAAGAAACGACTGCAGGTCGCCGGCGACGTCGGCTGCAAGCCGCGTATTGGTCTCATACATGCACAGGACAATGCCACTGACGCGCAGGTCGCGATTGAGTCGGCGGGTCACCAGGGCCGTCGTTTCCAGGAGCTTGGAAAGGCCATGCAGTGCCAGGAAGTGGGGCTGCAGGGGAATGAACACCTCGCGGGCCGCCGACAGGGCATTGACGGTCAACACCCCCAGCGAAGGGGGGCAATCCATGATGACATAATCGTATGGTTCGACCGCACACAGGTCCTCCAGGGCCTGGCGGAGGATCAGTTCGCGTCCCTGGGTGTCGGCCAGTTCCAGTTCGGCAGCGGCGAGATCAATGCTCGCAGGGGCGAGCCACAACTGCGGGCCCACCAGGCGTCGAATCTGCTGGATCGAGCGCTCGCCAAGAAATGTGTGATAGATCGTCGGTGCGTTGGGGGGGAGCTCCACACCGAGGTGCAGTGAGGCGTGGGCCTGGGGATCGAGGTCCAGCAGGCAGACTCGCTTTCCCTGCCGGGCCAGGCCGGCTGCGAGGTTGACGCTGGTGGTCGTCTTGCCGACGCCCCCCTTCTGATTCATGACGGCAATGCTGCGCACGGGAACTCCTTCTCCCAGTCGATGGCGACCCTGTCCCGCTGACAGCGGAAGCGCGGGTCCCCTGAGGTTTCACTCCGGAGCGGAAGTATATCCCGCGATCCGGATTGTCAGAAGAGAGAAATTCCCGGGAAAAACAGCGTGCTCAGGAGGTTTGTCAGCCCGGCTTCGGACGAGGGGATGCGGGCCTTGGGGGAGCGGATCCGCCCACTCCCCACCGGCTCATCGCGCGGTTCTCCGACCTCAGCCGCCGAAGTTCCCCCGCATTTCGTAAATCGCCCCCTGTACCGTGCCGGTGACGGGCTTGCCGGATTCCTGGCTCGCCGTTTTCAGTTGCATGCGGCCCAGGAATGAGCGCATGCCCGGGCCGAATCCGAAGCCGTCTCCCTCGGTCAGCATCCCCTGCACGGTGACCTCATCGCGGGGTTTCTCGCCGGGCACAAACTGGTCATTGGGGATGGTCAATGTCAGGACGAGGGGCATCTTGTCTCCTCCACGCTGGCCTCTCAAGACCACCTGCGGGGGAGGGGGACCCTGGGGAGGAGCGAAGGGATTGGGGGGGCTGGGACGCGAAATTGCGGTGACCGCCTCAAAGAGGATTTTCTCTCCATTGAGGGTCAGGTCGAGGGTCACCTTGTCACTGGGGGGGGCCTCTTTCTGGTCGGCCGACGACCAGGTCGTGCTGAATTCTCCCTTCGCCGTCCCCGCCTCACGCATGTAGAAGGGCTTCGCCGGTTGCTTCTCAATATGGATGGGGCCATTGTGGAGTTCCTCAAGCAGTTCGGCCCTCCGGGCCTTGATGAACTGCCGGGTCGTCTCAACAGCCTCCGCATTTCCCTGCTGGGCAGGATGGAGGTGCTCGGAAACCAGATTTTGGATCCGGTCGATTTCCGCCAGCATCGGCTCTTCTTTCCAGGCGGTCTCCAGCAATTCCAGCAGTGTGTCGTGGTATTTCTGGCGGAATGCGGGATCCTGGTTCAATTGCCAGGCCAACTGGCCCCTGGCATAGACCGACTTCCTTCCCCCCTGGCCGGGAAAGAAGGGAGGCGCCAGGGTCATGTCGGCTCCCCACGGGACAAATCGGAATCGGTCGTCGCGGGGATCATGATAAATGTAGTAGTTGTTCTGGTTGTTGGCGTAGCCATCCCAAAAGCCAAGCAGCGACTCGATTGCCCAGAATTTCACGAACTGGTCGAGGTCAATCCGCCTGGCCAGTCGGTCGACGTAGTCGGTGCCGGGATTGGCCAGGATCCGGGCAACCTCCTTCAGATCCGAACGGTCTTCGTCGTTCTTCTGCTTGCCCTCAAACCGGGCGATCCTGTCGTCAAAGAAATCGGTGGGAAACACCCCCTCGTAAAGATGTCCCGAATCGCTGCCAAAAGCCGATCGCAGGAATGGAGCATCCACGGATTCCAGGTGTGTATACACCCCCAGGGGTTGACCATTGACACTCACCAGGGCGAGGCTGCAGCGGGGAGCAGGCAGACCCGCCGCGGCGAACAGGCGGTAGGCCAGGTACTGGCTGGCGAGCGTCCGATCCTGCTTGTTGTTGTTGAGGGTCAGTTTCTCAAGTCCCCCCAGCAGTTTTTGATCCTCGGCCGGCAATTTGACCTTCAGCGAAGGCCGGTCGGCATCCATGGAACCAAGAAAGCCCTTCTTGCGGACTTCGACCCTTCCAATGTCCTGGCCTTCCACCTTCAGGCGTGCCGGGAAATAGGTGTAGCGGGGAGTAATCGGCCCCTTGCTGAAGACTGTGACAAAATCAAGGGTCTGCTGTCGCAGTTCGTTCCAGGCCTTTTCGTCGATTTCAATGTCGATCTGGAGCAATCGCTCTCCGTCGAACAGTTGTCCCGTGGTCAACGGCCGCAGGGAGGCCGGTTCCTGGGCCTGAAGTGGGGGTGGCGAAATCTGTCCCCCCAGCCACACTCCGCATACCAGAAGCAACGCAGGAAATCTCAGCAGACGCCCGAACATGCTCCACTCCAGAAAATGAAAACGTCAGGGAGGTGGTTCGAGAGAACCAGACAACATGATTGCTGAAGTGTACTGCAAACCCAATCGGGGACAACCGCAGCCCGGCCTCCGACGCGGTTTGTTCCGGGCAGCGGAAGGGAACTTCCCGACGCCGCGGGGTCGCGATTCTCTTCAGGCCTGTCGTCACCAGGGAAGGGCCATGCAGGAGAGTCCCCGAAACATCGCGGAAACCGCCACATCACCCCGGGAGTCGCGCAGAACAAGCCAGTCGCCTTGGGGTTGGACGTGTCCGTCGCCGACTCGAAAGGGGGAGGGTTCCCGCGGTTCAGGTTTGTGATAGACTCCCGTGAGTCTGGATTGGGATCCAGCCTCTCAACCCGTGGGGAACCAGCAACGTATCATGCCGCCTGCTCTGACATTTCTGGGTGCTGTTCTGAGGGTGACGGTCATGTCCCTGGTGGGGATGCTGCTGGGTGGCCTGTTCGGATGGGGAGCGGGGGCGTTGACCCCTTCATTTTTCGCACGGATTCAGCCTTGGGGTGAGGTGGAACCGCAGGGGTTCGCCATCGTCCTGGGAGCGTTTGGCGGTGTGCTCTGCGGAGGCGCCCTCGGGACCTTTGCCCTGATCCTGGAGTTGGTGGCCCAAAAACGCGGCCTGCTGCGCGATCCACCGCATTCGACCTGAGGCTTATTGTGACATGGGGCAAACACTCCCCTGGGGACCACTCAGTCCCTTGATACTCAGTCCCTTGATGTGGTCCGGCGCTGGCGGCGTTCGGCCAGGAGTTGTTCGACCATCGCGGTCAACTGTTGGTCACCGGTTGCCCCCTGCCAGCGCAATTCTCCCTGCCACCACTGGCGGATGTATCCATCGGCATCGATCACATAGACCGTGGGCCACATGGTGTTTCCCCACGATTTCCAATTCTGTGATTCGAGGTCGACCAGAACCGGGTAGGTGACTCCATCACGTCGGGCGGCCGCAGTCACCGCATCGAGGTGTTTCTCGGCTTCGGTCTCGGGGGTTTGAATTCCAAGCACAGTGACCCCCTCGTCAGACCACTTGTCGTGCCACTTCTGGTAGATCGGAAGATTTCGCTGGCAGTTCACACACTCGAAGGCATAGAAGTGCAGGATGACCACCTGGCCCCGCAGTTCTTTCAACGTCAGAGGCGGGGAGTTGATCCAGTCCCTGGTCTTGGTCAGCTCGGGGGCGAGGGGGTAGATCCGCTGGAGTTTCTGGGTCTCAAATTCCGGGCCCAGCCGACGGTGGTATTGCACCTGCTGCTCCCGGGAGAGGAGATCGAGCATGGCGCGTGGTTCATTCTCGCGGGCGTCGGTCAGGGCCTTCTTCAGTTCGGGAGTCCCCTTTCCCTCACGGGCCGCCGCATCAAGTTTCGCAGCTGCCAGTTCGGTCGCTGCAGCAACCGCGATCATCTTTTTGGTGGTTGTCTTCCCGATCCGCAGTTCGTCGGCCAGGTCTTTGCGCAGCAGGGCGCGCGTTCCCTGGGCCCGGAATTCCAGCTGTTCCAGGCGGTCCAGTGTCTGGCGTGACACATTGAGAAACAGCCAGTCCCGAACGGTCCGTTCGCATTGTGTGATCGCCCGTCTGCGCTCGGGGAAGGGGAGTCCTCGGGACCGAAACCAGTCTCCATCCACCCTGGTCAGGACAGATTCCAGCTTCGCCCGCTGTTCGGTGGTCGTGAAGCCCAGTTCCTGCTGGACCTCCGGGGCGTGCAGCAGCCCCAGCAGGACCTGGGGAACCAGGATCTCGGGCTTGGGGAGGGACTTCTCAGCAGCGGTGGCGGGCTCCTGGCTGCGAGCCCAGGAGGGGACAGTCACCAGCAGCAGGACTGCCAGCCAGCATGGGCCCACAAAACGCCAGGCCAACCATCCCGATGTCTTGTCCATGTCCAGGCTCCCGGAAGGGCTGGGTCTGTCGTTAGGAGTTTTCACTTGGCCGTACGGAATCAGGGAGCCGATGCCTCGGCCAGTACCTTCCGGTAAACCTCGCGAGCCTGGTCGTAGGCTTTCCGGGCGGCTTCCCGCTCGGCCTCGCGAATATTTCCCTGCTTCTGGCTCCAGCAGACATCCACCGCCTCGAGGCACCATTGAGCGCTCTGCCTGCTGGCCCGTACGGGCTGTCCGGCCACTTCCACCCAGATGGGATTGGTGTGCACGCTGGGGAAAATCCGTACTGCGACCCAGCTTGACTGCCGGATTTCCAGTGGGATCTCCAGCGACTGCAGTCCGCCGTCGGCCTCAATCTCGCGGGTTGCGACCGGCTTGCCATTGACGATGAGCTCCACGGGAACCTTGCGACCCTGTGCGATGCGCGACCGCTCAAGATTCCAGTAGGGCTTTTCATCCAGCCGTTTGCTGCGAATGGCATCGGTTTCGGGAGTGGGGCGGGCATCGGCCAAGTAGGCCGAGACATCGAATCTCACCTGCACGGTGTCCGGCTTCTCCAGCGACAGGGTGCTCGATTTCCCCCCCGATCCTGGTTCGCCCACGGCCACGTCGTTGATTCGGAAATCGAGCACGTGGCTGAGTCCGTCGCCGCAATAGCTGCGCCCGGTCTTCAAGCCCTGGACCCAGTTGTCGTAGTTCAGCTCTTCCCCTTCGCCCAGCTTGACGTAGATGCGGCCAAGGCCGACCTTGTCGCCATAAATGCAGGGGAAGTCGGTCTCGCCACTGATGCGCGAAGACATCCCGCAGTTGAGCGTGTGGTACCAGATGTTGAGTTCCCAGATAGCCGGGGTATCGACCGCCGAGATGAAATCACAGACACCTGTCGCAGTGGTCACCACGTATTCATTGGCCCCGATGCCATCAAAACGGGGCATGGCTGGGTCGGGCAACTGGCTGGTGGCACGGCCATTCCACCCGGCGGCGGGATTCCTTCCCCGGAACTGCCGGGATCCATCCGGCATGACATCGGGCAGTTCGAGTCCCCAGCCGGAATGGCTGTAACCAACGACCCCTCCCTGTTCCTTCCCCCAGGCCAGAACCGGTTGGGTCCAACTGGGCCATTGCTCGATGTATTCGGCTCCCGGGTAATCGTCCTCGGTGAGGCGCAGCAGGCACAGATGCCCGGCGTGCGAGGAGGGAAATCCACTCACCTCGACGTCGTAGCGCATGAGGTAGTTGGGACGCGAGAGGGCCGAGGTCTTCCCCTCGAAGTATTGCTTCTGCGTGTACCAGCAGGGGCCCCAACTGAGGACGCAGCCCACGTTGAGATCCTCTCCCAGGATGTGCCGCATCATGTCGGCCGGGGTGACCCCCTCGGTGGGATTCTCATAGTGGGCGCATCCGGCGGCATGCACGTGATGGTCTCCCGAAAACCACCGGCGTGTTGCCGGGTGAATCCAGCGGCTGAGTTGAAACTCCTGTTTCTGGCTGGTCACTCCCGGCTTGACCATGACCTTGTGCACCGCAGTGCGGTACTCGGGGCCCCGGGAGACCGCGACTGTGTACTCACCCGGGGGGAGGTGAATCGACTCTCCATCGGCGCGGTAGATCTGGTTGTGAAAAAAGAAATCGGGGGCGAGTCGCCGGGCGGGATTGGGGTAGACCCGGCCCATTCGATCGCGGAAGACAAAGGCTGCGGTGGAGGGGCGTCCGTCAAAGTCGCGGATCCCCAGGACCAGTTCCACCGCGGGAATGGACTGGAACAGGATCGGGACCGTGTTCCGGAATCCAAGGTCCTGTGTTCCCTGGCCGACATTGAATCCGAGGTTGGCTTCCCGCTTGCCCACTTCGCGGCTGTAGAGTTGCAGGATTCGGTATTCGAGATTGAGTCCCGAGAGTGAGGGCTTGAGTGGCTGTCCCGAAAACAGGCTCGCGTCGAGCCAGCGATTGGGGACATCGGCCGGGGTCACCAGTGACTTGGGATTGGGGGAGCCCGAACTCTGCTTGTACAGCGGCGCGAGGTTGGGACTTTCAATCTTCAGTTCCGGCGTGATCCCCGGTTCATTGTGGACCTTGACCAGGAACGTCCGCCAGCCCTGCTGGATGAGTTCCTTTTTGACGGGACCTTCGACCACCGAGACCCGACTCTCGGCATTGATGGTCACTCCGGCCACACAGAGCGGGTCGAGCATCGACTGGATCGCGCCCGCGACGATGGCAGGATCGGTTTCCCCACGCAATTTCTGGAGAGACTGCTTCTGCTCGTCGGACAGGGGGCTCCCCACGAAATCGAGCGCCTCCACCAACCGTTCCGTTGCGGCAATGAGGGGTTGTGGTTCAACCCGCACCACCTTGACGAAATCGCCTGGTTTCTCCTGGGCCAGGCTGTCTCCGGTCAGGCAGTGACCAAGAGCGAGCAACAGGAGTGCCAACAGACGAATCAAGACGGGCGGGCGGGCTGGCATGGGACACAATCCTGGCGAGAAGTCGCAAAACGCGCAGAAACACCTCGCCCGGATCGTATCAATTGGCCGGTTCGCCGTCGCCATCGGGACGCCTGGGCCCTCGGGGCCGTGGACGTGGGGCTCCACCCGGGCCCTGTCCACCTGGGCCCAATCCACCTGGGCCCAGTCCACCTGGGCGGCGCGGACCACGAGGATCATTGGGCTCCAATCCTTCTCCATCCCCCGGGTGACCGGTGGAGTCACCCCCATTGCCGTGCCCGGGAGGCCCCATGCCCGGACCACGACCACCGGAACGCAACATCTGGTTCAACCAGGCAGGCTGGGGAGGTGGAGCGGGAAACTCATCGGGGTGAGCTCGCATGTACATTTGACGCAGCTTCATTTCCTGCGAACCATAGGCGACCCGCATGACTTCATCCTGCTGTTCCCCCTTCATCTGAACGAAGAACTCTTCGAGTTTCGTGGGGTCGATCTGTTCTGCGCGTTGGCGGAATTCGGCCTGGATCCCTCCATAGATTCCCAGCATCAGGCGGGGGACGCGTCTGCGTTCCTGTTCCCTGCCGATTTGCCGTCGCTTTTCCTCATTCGGGATGGCGGCGATCATGGCGTCGACCAGTTGCGGTTTGAGCCAGGCAGGATTCGGTTCGCGTCGTTCGGGCGGATAGGCCGCCTGCAGGATCAGCGAGTAACGAGCCAGTCCTTCTTTTCCCACGAGTCGATCGGGAGAGAGGTATCCCTCCTGGAGGAGGGCCGTTTCCAGGACTGGCATCACAGCGGCGAGTTCTTCCACGGTCAGTCCGGGGCGGCGCCGTCGCTGTTCACCGGAGTCGACTGTTTCCTGGCGCTGCAGCAGATCGCTGACCTGCCGGAAACGCCGGACAGGATCGGTCTCATTCCTGAGGTCCGAGCGCTGTCCCGGTGACAGCGTTTTCAACCAGTCGTAATAGGCATCCAGCACGCGATTCAGACGGCCTCCTGCCGCAGCATCCGAGCGCAATCCACGCTGCAATCGGCGCATGCGCTCTTTCTCGGCCGCGGGAAGCTCGCGGAATTCCTGCAGGTTGCGCTTCAACTGGTCCCGCTCGGGGCCCGACATTTGCGAGAGCCGGGTCAGGTTCTCTTCCCGCTGGCGGGCACGATTGTCTGCCACCGCGTGGCCGGACAGGCAGAGCCCTGTCAGCATGACACACAGACAACGCACCAGAGAGCGAAGGAGTAGGCCGATGGGCAGGTCGTTCCTCTCCCCGGAGGGGAGGCTGCAGGCAACCTGATCGGAGACTGGGGCTTCGTGCTTCGTGGTACCCGGCAAGAAACGGCTACTGCGACTCATCATCGGCCTCGCTGAATTCCCGGATCTCCTGGAGTTTCTGCAGAGTCTCGATATCGCCCGCTTCACGGTATTTGTCGAGGTCGGTCAGGATCTCGAAATCATTCAGCAACTCTTCGGCCTCGTTCGGGATCCAGCGATTCGTGGCCAGGTAGCCAGAGACCCCCGCCCCACCCAGAATGAGGGTCGACAGGGCCAGCCCCAGGGCCCGACGGGTGTTGCGAGAAATCGCATCGGGATCGACCCGCGGTCCGCCGCCGCGGGAGGCCGCGATCGATTCGAGGGTCTTGGTGGTGAACTCTTCGGTGACCGAGACGCCGGGAAGTTCGCCGATGAGATCCCACGTGCGCGACAACATGTCGACGTCATGCCGTGCCACCGGGCTGGAGGCGAGGACCTGCTCAATGTCACGGGCGGACTGGTCATCCAGTTCCCCATCGAGGTAGGCGACGAGGTTTTCCCGTTGCTCCTTCGACAGTCGGACAATCTTGGCCATGGTGACGCTCTCCCTGTCAGCCCTGTGGGGTCCAATGCCCCTGGGTCACGTACGGCTCGAGTTTCACCCGCAGGTTCTCCCGGGCCCGCGACAACAACGACTTGACGGCCGCCACGGACAAATCCAGGGTGGCCGCGATGTCGATGTAGCTCATCTCCTCGAACTTGTTCAGCAGCACCGCCATCCGCTGGTTGTCGTTCAGCGATTCCAGTGCATCCTGGACGACCGCCTGCATCTCGGTGCGGTCATAGCGGCGGGTGGGCATCAATGACGAAGATTCCGCCAGGATCTGCTCGGCTGGCCGGGCTCCCAGGGGGCCGGATTCCGCACCCGGCAGGTTGACCTCCCGTTTCCGCCCCCGGTCCCGACGTCGATTGCTGGCCAGGTTGTTGGCAATCCGGAAGAGGTAGGTCGAGAACTTGGCCGTCGGCTCGTAGCCATGCCGGGCCTTGTAAATCTTCAGGAACACCTCTTGAGCCAGGTCTTCGGCCGTCTGCCGATCCTGGACAAGGTGCGACAAGACTCCCACCAACCGGTCCTGGTAGTGCGTGACCAGTTGGGTGAAAGCGGCGTCATCACCCTTCTTCGCGCGCAGCATCAGCCGCACGTCGGGATCTCGCTGGGCGGCGCCAGCTTCGCCAGATGTCTCTGTCTCGGCCAACGTTGCAGGGGGGGAAAAGGGAGAACGGTTGAGTAACAAACCCACACGATCGAAGAAAGTTGCGGCCGGGAATGGAAATCCCCCGCAGAATCGTTTTAGTGTACCGACGGCAACCCTGAGTGGCGAGTCGCCCCAACGCACCCCTGCCGAGGTGCGGCTCCAGGTGCGCCTACCTGGCCCCCCGCGCCCGCACGCAGCGCAGTCCCACGGCATCGTCCCGTGTCTCCTCGGCGATCGGTTCGCGATAGCCAGAGCGCAGGCACTCGTATCGATCTTTCCACGACCCTCCCCGAACCACCCGGCGCGTGGCCCCCTCGGCCGCCGGTGTGGCATACGTCTCCCGCCACGGGTCACTCACGAATTCGCGCAGATAACCGTGCATGTCGTAAAACCCCCAGGGGTTGGGTTTCTTGGCTCCGACGGGGGGATCATTGCCGGCGGCATTCCCCGTGTGCCAGCCAAATTCGTCGAGCAGACTCGCCTTGGGCCCGGCATCTCCCGGCTTGGTGGCACTTTCCCCAAAGCTGTAGGGGGTGGTGGTCCCGGCCCGGCAGCAGTATTCCCATTCGGCCTCGGTGGGAAGCCGGATCTCCTCGTCGGCCTTGATCAACTCGGCTTCCCGCAGCAGCTCCGTCAGCCTCCGGCAGAAATCATTCGCCTCCCGAAACGAAAACATCTCCACCGAATTCCGCTTGCCCTTCCACTTGCTGGGGTTCGAACCCATGACCGCCTCCCAGAGGTTCTGGGGAACCTCGTATTTCGCCATCGCGAATGATTCCGCGAGGGTCACCTTCTGGGGAGGCTGTTCCGTGAACGGGCCCCCCGGGGTTCCCATCACGAAGCTCGCCGGGAACATGCCAGACCCTGGAGTCACCGTGATGAACTCCTCCTGGAAGGTCTTCAACAGCGCCAGGGTCTCCGCCGGGATCTCTGCGGCTGCCAGCAGCGCCCCCGACAGCAACGCCCAGCAGCCCCAGGTCATCAGGAACCGGCCAGGAAGACTTTGAATTCGCATGGGAACAATCGCCTCAGGAACATCGAGTTTCGGGACGGAACGCTGTCTGGGAAACACCCACCGGCCATGCGGCGGGGACTAGAGCACGGGCAGCTCAAAACCCTTGCGATACTGGCGACCGAGCAGGGCACTGGCGGCCGGGTTGTTGGAAATGGTCTCTGTCGCACCGTCGTAATTGACGACCGAGCCGGTTCTCCAGGCAATGTTCGCAAGATGACAGAACATCGTGCTCTTGTGGTTGATTTCAATGTCGGCATTGGGCAGCGACCGGGTCTTCAGGCAGTCGAAGAAATTGCGCCAGTGATTGGCGTCCGATTCGCCCGGTTCGACTTTCTGCACGACGGCGTTTTTCGGGTCGTAGACGGTCCATCCCCGACCATTGGTCAGCAGTGTCCCTTCGGTTCCATAAAACTCCACGCCAAATGTCTCCCCATCCAGACCACGGGGAGACCAGGTGCGGTGTTCCCATTGGATGCAGAGGTCGGGGAATTCAAACGTGGCCAACTGGGTGTCGGGGGTCTCCTGGTCGTCCTCGAAGTAGTAACGCCCACCGCCACAGGACACGCGGGTGGGAGCATCAACACCGGTGCCCCAGCGGGCCACATCCAGTCCATGAATGCCGTTGTTGCCACATTCCCCGGTTCCGAAATCCCACCGCCAGTGCCAGTGGTAGTGCACCAGGTTCGATTTGTATCCGCCATCGGGGCCCGGGCCGGCCCACAGGCTGTAGTCGAGATGCTCGGGAGGTGCCGTGACTGCGACTTTCCCGATGCTGGGCCGCACGCTGGTGATCCAGGTGCGGACGAATTTCACCTGGCCCAGCTTGCCCGACTGGAGGTATTCCGCCAGCGCCTGCATGTCGGGAGCGCTGCGGCGCTGGGTCCCCACCTGCACCACGCGCTGGTACTTGCGGGCTGCCTCAATCATCCGCCGTCCTTCGACCGGGTTGTGGCAGCACGGTTTCTCAACGTAGACATCTTTACCCGCCTGGCAGGCCCACACGGTTGCCAGGGCATGCCAGTGATCGGGGGCCGCACAGACCAGCACATCGACCGACTTGTCGTCGAGGGCCTTGCGGAAATCCTGGGTGGTCTGGGGAGCCGGCCGCCCCGCCTCCGTCCACTGCTTCACCGCGGGATCCCAAGTCTGGGTGTCGGGGTCGCAGATCCAGGCAATCTCGGCCTCGGGAAACCTGGCCAGCACGCTCATCAACTGGCGGCCGCGTCCGTTGACCCCCATGAGGGCGAGCCGGACTGGCTCGGGCTTTGGCTGGGGCTCAGCCTCTGTCTGGGCCTTTTCTTCCTGTGCCAACAGAGAGGAGGTCAGTCCCGAGCCGAGGGTCAAGCCCGACGCCGCAGACAAGAAATGACGACGATTCCACGCTGACATCGCAGCCTCCGGCAACAACAGTTCGGTCCAGGGATCAACGGGGTCCGATGATATCCAGCGACTCCGGGTGGTGCCACAGCCACCTCTCGGGAGCCCGGGGGCCGCCCTGGCCTCCCCAACCGGGCTGGAGTCATCGCTCGATGAGAACGCCGACTTGTCCCGGTTGTCCAGATTGCCTGGTTTCGCAAGAGGGCGCGCGTCAGGGAAGTCCTCTTCAGGCCGGGGGAAGTTCCTGATAGTGTCCCGCCTCCTGCACCCGACTTCCCCTGCGGTTGATCGCCGTCTCACCAATCCCATGCCGTTGTCGAAACAGCGAAACCGCCGCTGCACGAGGTTGTCGAGTTGGTTCTCGACGGCAGGATGGTTCTGGCTCTGTCTCATTTGTGTCTGTGTCGCGGGATGCAGTCCCACACCGTCGACCGACCAGTCCGCCATCGAACTCGAGTTCCCGGACGAAAATGGAGTCGCCGGTGGGGGGGATGTGTCAGGCCCAAACCCGGCACTGACTCCAGGGGAACGGTTTCGTTTCCGACGCATCCTCAAGACCGGGCTGACACAGCCCGGGGCAGGGGAGCCCCTGATGACACGCGCCACGTCGGAGGTCGAATTCTCGATCACCTTCGAAGGGCACAGCATTCCTCCCGTACCGGCTGAGGAATTGGAACTGGCGGCAGGCTCTCGTGTCGCCGGGCTCTCGGCACGACAGTTTCACCTTCGATTCCAGCACTGCCGACAGGGGGTTGAGTTCCCGGATGGAACCCGCGATCAATTCGACTCGCAGGAGAATTCCCAAACACCCCTGGCGGGAACCGTTGGCTGCCATGGTCTGGCGGGAAATGGATTTCGCTTCTGGCTCTCGACTCGCGGGGAATTGCTGGCGATCGATGACTTTGCGGGCTTCCTCGACCGTTGCAGCCAGGCATTGCCCGAGGGACCGGCCCGCAGGCAGTTTCGCCAGGACCTGGATGAGACCTGGGGGAGTGAGAATCCCTCCCAGGTCTTGAGTGACCTGGTGGGATTGATTCCGATCCGGGCGTCGGAAGTGGGGCAGCGTTGGGTGGAGAGCCGCACCCTGGCACCCATCGAACGGCAACAGTCGGCCACCGAGTATGCCCTGGTAGCGAGTGAACCCAGCCACGAGTCGCTGGAGTGGTCGGGGCGTCAGACGACGCGGGGAACCGTCCAGGCGGATGACAGACTCCGCATTCGCAGCCTGGGGGGCGATTGGCAGGGCTCTGCCCGCATCGAGACCCGCTCGGGTTTCTGTCTCGATTTGCTCGAGACGCAGCAGTCACGAATGGCCGTGCAGACCGCATCGGGCAGAGAATTCATCCAGTCCCGGACAACCACACTGCGAATTGAACGGGTTCCTGCAACGACTGATGGGGGCTCATCCGGTACTGGGTTGGCAGCCACGGACGAGCCGGAGCGGACGAGACGGATTTCCCGCTCGACCGACCAGGAAACGCGATAATCAATCGGTTGTTCTTCCGCAGGGCCAACCCTGTGTGAAGGGGAATACGTCGGCCGCACGCAATTGTCCATCGTGCAGTGCCGACGCCACGAGGACGGCGGCAACCCCCAGACGTGCTTCACGCTCGAGGTCGTCGACATTCCGCACTCCTCCCCCGGTGACCAGCCGCAGCGCGGAATGATCGTTCCGCAACTGGTCGCACAGCTCGGAGGAGGCGATTCCCCGACCCATTCCCACCCCCGCCAGATCGAGCACAATCATGGCGTCGACTCCCATCTCGATGGCAATGGCGGCAATCTCACGGGGCGCGAGTCCCTCCCAGCCTGATCCCGCAATGGCCAGCGGGCACCCCTCCTTGAGATCGAGGCTGAACACGACCCGGTGGGGACCGATTTCGTCCAGGATTCGCCGCAGGCTGTCGGGGCCCGGGGAAGACTCCAGTCCCACCACGGCCTGTGCCGCTCCGGACTCCAGCACCTGACGGGCGTCGGCCACCGTGCGGACCCCGGCATCAATCAAAAGGTGCATTCCCTCCGATTGCAGTCGACGGTAAATGGCCAGGTTGGGCCGACCATGCATGATCGCATCGAGGTCAGCGAGGTAGCATGCCGAAAGTTGAAAACGCTCGCGAAAGGCCCGTGCGATGAGGGATGGTTCGGCCCCCGAAGCCAGTTGACTGCGGACCGGCAGATAGGTTGACCGCTGCCCGGCGATCCCGCGGACCACCACGCCATTCAACAGATCGAGGACGGGCAAGACCCTCATGCCAGGCTCAGGCGGGCGCAGGCGTACCAGTCCGGGGACCCGCGTCCTTGGGGGCCACATGGCTCCACCAGAAGGATGGGGGAAGCATTCCCAGTCCGCCGATGATCATCTGCGATGCGATGAACGTGCCGAGCCAGAACAGGGCCCCCTCGGTGAAACCGTAGGAGTGGAGTCCGACACCAAGTTCATTCACCCCGAACCAGCTCCAGGCGGTTGCGATGTTTCCACCAACTGCCAGGGCGGCGAGACCCTGCTCCTTGACCATGCCCCCCCAGCGCGCGTGGAGGACCAGGGCATTCCACAGGACGATGATGAGGGCTCCGTTTTCCTTGGGATCCCATCCCCAGAAGCGGCCCCACGAGTCATCGGCCCACAGACCTCCCAGCACGGTTCCCACAAAGCTGAGGATGATGGCGAAGCACAGCGTGCCGTAGATCATCGAAATCTGCATCGCGCGGGAGCGTGGCGTGGCCAGCGGTGTAAACATCCCATGCAGGATGTAGATCACCCCGAGGGTTCCCGCCACGAACGTCGCCGTATATCCCAGCGAGATGCACACGACATGGGTCGCCAGCCAGAACTGGGTGTCCAGCACGGCCTGCATGACGGTGAAGGTGTCCCCGTCGAGTGCCAGCTTGAAGGAGATGTAGAGAGTCATGAAGCCCGCGATCGAGGCCACCGCATTGCCGATGCCGAGGCCAAAAATCCACTCCAGCACCAGGCCAAACAGCACCGCTCCCCACCCGATGAACACGGCCGACGAGTACAGATTCGTCACGGGAGGGCGACCCGAAATGTAGATTCGGCCGGCGAGGGCCGCTGTGTGAATCGCGAAGATCGCCAGAATTCCAACCCACGTGCCCCACTGGAACGAACGGCCCCAGCCGAGCGTCGCCAGCAACCAGCCGAGCGCGGTGGCAATAAACGCCAGGATGTAGAGCGTCCAGGCGGTGTGCAGCGGAGCGTTGGCGTTGAACTTCGACTCGAATTCGGTCCTCTCCGGCCGATAATCGGGAGGAGGGACCGACGACAGCAGCGAAAGATACTCGCCGACAGCCCGGTTGAACTCACCTGGCTTGTTCGCCGCGTAGCTGCCGAGAATCTTCTCCCAGGCGGCGACCCCTTCGTCAGCAGGCTGCGCCTTCAGGACCTTCGACAACACAAAATCGTTCGTTGTCGCCGAGACGAGAGGCTTCCATTCCTGCTCGGATGTTGTACCGGGTTTGGTCACGGCCACCGCCAGCGGTGGGTGACGCTGCATCAGGCGTTCTTCCGCGGCGGCGAGATCGCTGCGGATGGTGGCGGCCCGCTGTTCGATCCCCCGCTTGATCTGAGGATCGGAGGCATCGGGCAGCTGTTCGGGACGCATGGTTGCCTCGACCGACGTGAAGGCCCGAACCCGGCGGTCGAGTTCGACCAGCCGTTTCTCGAAGACATTCATCTGCTCGGGTCGCTTCTTCTCACGAATCTGATCGACCTTCTCGTGGAATTCCCGTGCCTTGCCGGCGATTTCGTTTCGCGAGTAGAGATACCCCTTCCGCGGCTCCAGTTCGAAGAAATCAAGCACTTCCGGATTGTCGATCCGGAACACGCGATGATCGTTCGATCGCGGTTCACCTCCCGGACCGTCATTGGATGCTCCGGACATCACATCAAGAATCCAGCGGATCGCAGGAAGCTTCTGGCGGGGGTTCCGTGAATCGGGAATGCTGTCGGAGTTCGACATGATCTGCAGCGTGTTCCGGGCGAGGGTATCCAGCGGCTTGACCCGCCCTTCATACACCACTGGGATCCGCGCTGCGGATTCCAGGTCGAAGCCTTCGGCGTCCGGCTTTCGCCGCATCCCATATCCCAGCATCAGGGCGACGACCAGCAACGCAGCGATCGCAGCGATCCAGTCTCCCCGACGACGGGGCACGCGGGGGGCCGACTCCAGCGCTGCGGCGGTGGCACCGGTCTCGCCGGGACCGCGCCCACTGGCAGTCCGCGTGAGGAACCGTCCCAGGGTCACTCCGAACTGGAACAGCATTCCGACGGCGACCAGCATGCAGGAGACGTAGGGAATCATCCAGCCGGTGTTCGAAACCACCTGCAGACCCGTCGCTTCCTCACCCGTGATGGGGTCCTGCGTGTAGTTGGACTGGTAGAAGGTCTCGCCGCCGTAGCGCAGCGGATTGTTCATCCAGATCTTGCGGGGCACGGTCGTCCCCTGATCGGTCAGCCGGACATCGGACGAATAATTCTTGGCGGTGTTCGTGCCGATGTACTTGTCGAAGCGGACATCATCCAGTTGCACGCTGTAGGGCTTGTAATTCCGTTTGAAACGCAGGGCGATGTTGTAGGTTTTGCCATCGACCTCAACCGACTGCGGTTCGGTGAGCTTGTAGAGAAAGGGGGGGGTGTTGGCTCGAACTTCGGTTTCGTTCCATCCCGAGCGCTCGCGCGAGTCCTGAAAACGCGACTGGGTCACACTCAGCAGGTAGGTTCCCAGGCTTTCGTCGGTTCCCTTCTTCAGGAACTCGACGTAGACCGCGGTGTCGTCGACAGCTTCCGACTTCACTCCCGTTCCGGCCGGAACCTCCACCGCCTGGGTGCTGACACCCAGCCCCCTGGTGGCGGGATTGGAAAGTTTCCCTTCCTCCCCCCCGACCGGGCCAAGCTTGGCATTTTGGTAATAGTGCACCACCCTCACATCAAACGGCAATCCGGGATCTTTGATGACAGGGTCTGCCGGGTGAGCCCCCACGGCACTCCGCAGGGCTTCGGGCATCTTGCGACAGAACGACTTGGTGAAGAGGCTGTGCTGGGTCGACTCGAAGGGATCCTGCAGACGCGATTGCGGGATCGACCAGACTTTGTCGACAGCGCGATCGGACCGGTCGGTGACCGCCAGTTCGACCTCGCGGATGTCCTGTACGAAATTGACCGTTTCTCCCTCCTTGATATGCATCTGGGCCTCGTCCGCCGCCAGGCCGACGAGCAGCTCGCTGAACATCAACAGGCCGATGCCAGCGTGCAGCAGCACGACTCCGCCCCGCTTGCCGAAGACCATCCAGCAACCGACCAGCAGCACGATTCCGGCCATTCCCCCCTGGATCAGTTGCCAGAGAATGCGCATTGAGGAATCACCCAGCGCCACGCGATCCCCCAGGGCAAACAGAACCACGGCGGTCACTTCCAGCAACACACCCAGCACGAGGTACAGACGTCGTATCGACTGAGAGAGGCCCGTCTTCAAGACTCCGACCCCCACGAGTGCCAGACCAGCGATCGCCATCAGCAACTTGCAGAACGTCCAGGTCTGCTGCCAGCTGACAACCGGTTCGGCCTGCAGGCCAGCCCCCGACCCACCCATGACCACCATCGTGGTCAACAGCATGCCGGCCGCGATGACAGCCAATCCTGCCCACAGTTTCGATCCCCGGGACTGGATCGTGAACCGCACCATGTGCGCCGCGACGAGATTGAGCGCCATCAGGGCGCCAATCAACCAGCCGCCCGGGAAGGGAAATGCCCCCGGGATCTCACCGAGATTCGGGAAGAACGACTTGGGAAAGAACACCTGCAGCGGAATCCAGGCGATCGCTGTCCGGAAATAATCGCGCACCACGACCCAGATGTCGGCCTGGGTCTGGGCGAGCGTTCCCGCGAGCACGATGAAAATCGAAAGTGCCAGCAGTACGACCGTCAGCTTCAGGGACGACAGCGGCAGCAACAGTTTCCGCAGTCGATTCCACGCCGTCGGAGAACTTGGCCGATCCGCAAACTGCCCAGACACGGGTGCCATGGAACTCATCTCGCACCTCAAGGTTGACGTTCAGGGAAACTGCACAGACCGGACGAAGGATTCGAAATTCTCCTGTTCGGCCTTCACCAGCGGGGCATCCCCCTGCATCTTGAAAAACCACTGCTCTTCCAGGGCCGAAACAATGACCCCCAGGATGGCCTGGGGTTGCTCCTTCCCCTCCGGAACGTTGAGCACCACGTACTTTCCGGTCGCTTGTCCCATCTTCACATCCTGGATCGACTGCTGGACTTCGGCCGCATCGACCCTGGGCAACCCCACCTGATCTCGCCATCTCTGAATGTTGCCCACCAGATCTCCCCCTGCAGTGCTGATGGTCACGGTTGCCTTGCGGTCTCCGTCAGCCACATTCCAGGCAGCGAGTTGGAACGTCCGCAACGCTCCCACCTGCCAGTGATCGGGAACCTTGTAGGCGAATGGCAGTTTCGGGGCCGCCGGTGCCTTCGGTTTGCTACCCGGCAACCACCCCTCGATATTCACCAGCCACGCGGTCTGCCCCGATTCAGTCTTGACCGGCAGCGTCGCCCGCTCCAGTTGGTCCAATTCGTACGGGGGTTGCTGCAGTTGGCCGCGCCAACGATTGATGTTCGCCAGAAGGTAGCCTTCAACGTCGTTCCCCGGGCTCTTCAACTCGGTGACGGTCAATTCGAGGGTTTCGTTTTCGACCGGGATGGCCAGTGTGGCGAAACGCCCCTTCCCTTCCGGATTCTCCGCCTCCTTCCAATTCTCGGGCAGAGTCCAGGAGGGTTTCCCGTCGGCAAAGTCAATCCCGCGGACGAAACGCAGAAACGACTCGACCGCCACGCGGGTCGTATCAACCGGCCCCTGAACCTTCACGAACCAGGTGGTCTCCCCCTGGGGCAGAATCGCCCCCAGAATCCGGTCGGTTGCCGGGTCTGTCCGCGAGGGAGGGGCCGGCATCTCTGCCTGCCGCGTCGGTCTCTGAGGGATCGCGGCTTTCCTGGCAGCGGGAGGTTTCTCAACAGTGTATTCCCGGATGGGATCCGCAGGCTGGCATCCTCCCAGAATCACCAGGCCAGCCAGCAGGACAACTTGGGATCCCCATCTGGTTCGACCCAGTGTTTGCGGGTGTTCACCAGTTCCACGGGGAACGGTGAACTCGCCGGGGGGGAGCACCTTTCGATTGGGTCGCATGGAGCACTTTTCAGACCTGGGTGAACCAGCCGGTGGGGCTGTCGACTCCGGATCGCTGGAAGAACGTGGCAGGGATCCAGAAGCACCAAGCACCCCCGGATCAGACGGAAGGAGGAGGGGGGATGGCAGGGAGCCTGTTCCCAAACCGGCCTGCTTCGCCAGTTTGAACACTTCCCCCAGCATCCAGAGACCCTCCCTGGATTATATCTGTTTCCCACTGTGAATTCCTACTTCGGGGCACGCGAAATGCTCCCTTCAAGTCTGTCTTGGCGATTCTCGCTCAGACCACTACAAACCCGCCCCTCAGGCAGGTTCCGCAGGATGCGGTCTTGCAAAAGTTACGCTGCGGCGTGACCCCGATTACAAGTTCTGGCAGGGAGGCCAGATCCAGGATGCATGCGCTCCCGATGCTCATTGTCTCGACGCTCCTCGCGGGTGCCCCCGCGACTGGTGCCGATCTCGAGAATGCCGTGCTTGACTTCTCGGCCACCTGGTGCGGACCCTGCCAGCAGGTCAGCCCCCTGGTCGCGCGACTGGAGCGGGCAGGCCTCCCCATCCACAAGATCGATGTCGATCAGAACCAGGCACTCGCCGCCAAATATGGTGTTTCGTCGATTCCCGCCTTCCTCGTGGTGATCAATGGGAAGGTGGTCGAACGGCAGGTGGGGGTTCAATCGGAACAGGCCCTGCGGGAGATGTGCCGGAAGGTCACCCAGGCCAAGGCCGCCCAGCCATCCCGCCCCCAGGCAGCCTCCCCCCCCCCGAAAGCCGTCGGTCGTGGTCAATCTCCGCCCGAAACCCCCCAGACCCCCGCGCTTGTGGGCCAGCCTTTCCCGGCCACCGTACGAATTCGGGTGAAAGACCCCTCCGGTGATGACGTCGGGACCGGTACGATCATCCACAATGCCGATGGCCGTTCGCTCGTCCTGACCTGCGGACATCTCTTCAAAAACTGGGATGAAAAACAGAGCCGGCTCCAAATCGAGGTTTTCGAAAAGGGAACCGGCCGGGTCATCCTGGGCCGCAAGCTGGCGGCCGATCTTGCGGCCGATGTCGCCCTCATCTCGATTCCCAGTGACAAGCCACTCCCCAGTTGCACGCTCGCGGCACGCGGCACTCGTCCGACCAAGGGAACACCACTGGTCAGTGTCGGTTGCAACGGAGGTGCCCCTCCGACTGTCGAGCGACACAAGGTGGTTGCCCTCAACCGGTACACCGGCCCCGACAATCTCGAGTGCACGGGCATTCCTGTCCGTGGCCGATCTGGTGGGGGGCTGTTCACACAGACAGGGGAGATTGTCGGCGTCTGCATGGCCGAAGATCCCAATTACAAGGATGGCATGTACGCCGGTCTGGAGCCGGTCTATCGCCTGCTCGACCGCCTCCACCTGACGTCACTGTTCCCATCCAGCGACGGACCTGCGGCGGCGTTGGCCTCGAATGAAGAGGCTGGCCCCGACGCAGATACTGCTGCCGAATCGCTGACGGCTGAACTCGATTCTCCACCGGCCCGTCTGCCTGTGGATGAAGAACCGGAAGCCCCGGCCGGTCTGGGAGACGAAGAGTCGGAGGAGAATGACGGGTTGGTGGCTGAAGCGGTACCGACTGCGCCGCGCGGCAAGCCAACGACAGCCGGCACCACGGCCTCTCCCGACCAGTTGTTGCAGCGGGCCCTCAGGCAGTCACGCGCCGGCGACATCGTCTGCGTGATCCCCGCCCGGTCCGGTGCCCCGGCCGATGCCACTGTCCTGGTCATTCATGACCCCAGCGAAGAATTGCGGCGGACACTGGCGGCTGGTCCAGGGGCGGGAACCAATTCCCTCCCGGGAGTTGTCGGTATGCCTCCGGTCGACATTCGTCGCGCCAGTCGCGACACAACGCGCATGGCTCGCCGGGGGGAGAACGCCGAAACCGAGTTGCCCGATGCCAGTGACTGGGAGGAGGATGATCCCCGCCACTCCCCTCGCGAAGGTGGAATTGCGGCAGCCGACAGCCGGTTTGCTTCACGATCAGGCGAGTCGGGTTTCCAGCCGGTTCCCCGATCCCGTCTGCGTGACGCGGACCTCGGGCCAAGTGACGATTCCATGCCCCCCGCCCGCTCCGGGCGGGTGTTCGCCGACGACGGTCGGGGTGCGGCAACGGGTGACCTCCCGGCTTTCGACGAACAGCCGGCCCCGCGTGGCTCGGCCGGCACATTCCGTCGGGGACGTCCCATGTCGCTGCGCCCTGTCACTCCGGCCGAGTGACTGGTCGGCTGCAACTGGCCGGCGAACGCTGCCGTTCCCAACAGCCCATTATTCCTCGAGGATGACGTAGTCGAATCCCCCGGCGGGGATCGAGATCGTCACGGGAATGGTGTGGTCCCGGCCGACGGCAACCCGCTGCGTCTGGCCCCGTGAGTCCCGCAGCGTCAGTTCCCGGTCCAGGCCGGTGTAGTAGACGTTGATTTTGAGGGTGCGCTCGGCCCTCTCGTCGAGCGGATTGAACACCGCCAGCAGTCCCCGTTCGCGCAGGTGCGGGTTGACGTGCAGCATCCAGTCGACATCGCGGGCGTCGGCCCGGCGGCCATGGATCAGGTCGCTTTCCAGAATCTCGCGATGAGACTTGTACCAGGCCACCTTGTCTTTCACGAGATTGCGGACACGCTCGGTGTCGTAGAGCCGCGGGCCCCGATAGCACGCCTGCACTCCGAGCGCCAGGTTGCTGTCGAGCATGCGGGTGTAGTGATCGATGTGCTGGTCGAGGGGCTCAATGGTCGCCGCCGCCCCGCCACCGTGGTATTGCGTCAGGGGAACGAACATCCAGCCCATGCTGGGGAGCTTCTGCCAGGTTCCGTCGTAGATGTTCTGGCGGGTGTGAATCACCTGCTGGTCACGCGGCAGGGACCAGTTCACCTCGCGATATCCCATGCCGGTCTTGTTCGAGCCCGCGAGGAAGTAATGGTCGGGTACATTGAGAAAGATCCCCTCGCTCCGGCACCACTGGTAAAAACCGGCAATCTGCCGCCACTGGTTCCAGCGGGAATCGGCCAACCCCCGGTGTCCGGGGTGAGCCGTGCTGGCACAGCAGTCGCCCGGGTACGAGCCGTCGTGTTCCAGCAGGCTGAATCCACTCTCCTTGTGAAAGTCATACAGCCGTTCGAAATACTGCTGTCCCCAGGCGCTTCCCAGGCAGGGACTGTTCCCGAAGATCGGCTTCTGTCCCTCGGGGGACACCACATCTTCGCGGGGATTGATGCTGCGGGAGGCGAGCAGCGAATAGCTGCCAATCTCGATCCCCTTGCTGCGGGCATACTCGCTGAATCCCCGGGCCCGCGCCAGCACGGCCGGATCACGATTCTCCATGTCGAATCCACTGCCAAAGCTGAGGATGAGCATTTCAAAGCCCACCTCGGCACACTGGTCAATCGCCCGTCGAACCGCCGCCTCATTTGAGGCGACGAGGTGCATCATCAGGGGATTCTCGGTCGCCCAGGGAGCCAGGGAACGGTACATCCGCCGCACTGCCAGTCCGCAGCGTTCGCGGTCGGTGCTGTCGAATGGCAGGACCCAACCCCGGAACGATTCGAAGGACTTCCCGGGAGCCACCACCTGGTCCGGGCCGAGATCGGGGCCCACCTCGAGCAGGCAGGGGGTCTTCTTTTCGTAGTTGACCTGTGTGTGATAGTCGGGGTCGGGGAGCCAGCGAAACGACCGGCGGTTCGCGCCGGATGCCAGCATGCCACCAAAAGCCATGTCGGTCTCGACATGCAGGTTGGGGGGCGTCTTCCCCTGCGAGAGTTCGTCCACCTCGGATGTGTGTTCGACGGCCGCCAGCAGATCGCTGGCGTATCGGTTGAGGGTGACGGGTGTGGTTCCCTCATTGCGAATGGTCAGCCATTTGCCATAGCAGGGAAGCCCGTCATAGAGCTCGTAATGGACGGAGACGGTGAGTTGTTTCCGGGCGAGCTGGTCGGTCTCGGCGACCTTCGCCGCGTCAAACGCTCCGTACGCAGTCACGTCCCGAATCCGGCAACGGGTCAAGCCGGTCCCCGCAGGGGGGGAGTCGCTGGCCTCGCCCCGTCGGTCGGTCTTCCCCACCCGTACGGCCCTGGGCGGTGTGCCGTCCCAGGGGGTGTCAAACAGTTTTTCAAATCGCGGCACAGGGTCGGCGGCGTCAGACACTTCCCACTGGAGCGAGCCTTCTTCCAGGCGGACCCGCAGCCGGTAGGCCCGTGCCGTGTCGAGTCCACCGTCCTCGGCCGTGAACCGGGCAATCCTGGCCAGTCGCTCGGCCCCCTGGTCACGCAGTTCGAACAGGCCATGCTCGCCCCGATCTCCGGGCCGCAGGTTGACTTCGACAATCCGTCCGGCGAACACGAGCGCGAGGCCCGGGCCCCAACTGGTGTCGGCATCCGTCCCCGGATCGATCACCGTCTCGACAAGCCGGGTCTCGGGGGAGAGTTGGCGATCGGCGAAACAATGAGTACCGGGGAGGGCGTAGATCGCGCCTGCCTGTCCCTCATTGTGGAAGCTGATCCGGTTGTCGCGGGAGGAGGCGTGGATCGTCCAGGCGTCGTCCAGACGCTCGAACGATTCCCGCCAGAGTTCAGCCCGGCCCGTGGCCGATGCGATGCCGCGGGAGGCATTCCCGGCGGGAAGCCGAAAGTCGAGCCGCAGGGAAACCCCGGGGGGAGGCCAGGGGAGTTCTGCAGCCGAGCGGCGGGTCCGTTTCCAGGGAAACCGTTCCACAGTCCGGCCCACTTCATGACCGACAAAGATCAGGGCCTGTGGGTCGACTTTCAGGGTGTCGATCCATTCGGGTCGCAGAAATGCCAGGTTCGGTTGCCCGATCAGTCCCCCAACCGGAAAGACCTGTCCATCCAGCTCAACGACCGCCTCGGGTTTCACCCCCCGCAGGAGTGACTCTCCAGTCTGCAGGTTGTCGAAGGCGACCGTCGCGGCATTGGGAGCCAGCCGAATCACCCGGCGGATCAGGCCGTTGGAAAGGACCAACTCCCGTCCATCGGCGCTGATGTCGATCCGTGCGACGTAGGAAGCCGGGTCGAGCAGCCAGTCGGCACCATCCGCCGGGGATGGTGAGATCCCCCCCAGCATCACTGCGACAAAAGCCCATCCCCAGGCGAACCGCGTTGCAATCGGTCCTGAAAAAAACATTCTTATGGTCCCCGGGTTCGGTCGCTGAAGGTTAATTCCGCTCTGCGGCAAGATGTTGTTCAAACCAGGCGACGAATTCGTCGATGTCTGCGGTGGAACGCCAGAAGTCCCCCCAGCCATGTCCCTGGCCCCGACGGATGACGAGGCGGACTTCCGCGGCCTGTTGTTCCGCGGCCCGTTTGGCAAACCGCTGTGATTGTTCGAGGGGAACGACCTCGTCGGCATCACCATGAATGATCACCGTGGGAGGCAGTGCTTTCGTGATGTGATAAATCGGGGAGAGCGCGCGCCCCAGTTGTTGTCGTCGGTCTGCGTCGAGTCCCCGCACGCCAAACGCCACCTCCAGCGGCGCCAGGGGGCCTGCTCCCAAGCCATCCACGCCGTCAGCGCCGTAGTTCAGAAAATCGGTCGGTGGGAAGAAACAGGCGGCGGCCTGGACGCGGGAGTCTTCCCGTTCGACCGGGTCGCGATCGTCAGCCTTTCCGGGACCTCCCTGCGTGGCCAGCGACAGTGTCAACTGGCCCCCCGAACTGCTTCCCATGACCCCGAGTCGATGGGGATCGATGGCAAATCGACGGGCATTGTGCCGGATGAATCGCGCCGCCCGCTGCACGTCCGCCATCTGCTCGGCCACGACATAACGGGGTTGTGAACTGGTGACGACCGCAAACACGGTGAAGCCCCGCCGGAGGAACGGGTCATAGTCGGCCGGGCGGATGGTCACCATCAACGGGGTCTCCTTGCTGGAGAGCCAACCGCCGTTGACGAGAAACAGCAGGGCCGCCCCGTTCGGACGTTCCGGCTGGAACAGGTCCAGCGTCAGGGCCATCCCGTCCTTGCGGCCGTAGACGATGTCTTCCGTCCGCCGGACCGTGTCATCGGCCTGGAGAGGGTTTCCCGATCCGGTCAGGGCCAGGCAGGCCAGGAGACATGCGACCTGACGGAGATGACGACGAAAGGTGATCCGCCGCTGCGGCATCTGGATGGATTGGCAGGAGGCTTCCATCGGACAGAGTCCTTTCCAGGGTCGACCCGCGGTTCAACCAGCCGACAGGGCAGGGCATGGGAATGCCGGTTGCGTCCGGAATCCGCGAGAGCACAGGGACACTCGTTCCGGAACCCGCGGACGCGGGGCCAGGAACTGCGGCCAATGACAGAACTTTTTAGCGTCCCGTGGCTGGCAAACGGCCTTCACGAGCCAATTGGAGCGCTGTTTCACAGACTTTCATGTTGGCCAGGCCATCTTCGGCCGGGGCTTGCAGGCGGCCGGCCTCGATGGAGGCACAGAAGTCGGTCACCTGTTCGACGTACTGGTTGGCCCGGGGGAACACGATGGTCTCCACCGGTGCGTCTCCCGCTGTGCCCCGTCGAACCAGAAGCGGGGCTTCCTCAGCGGGAAGAAACGCGTTGGGAAGCACGATCGTTCCGCGGGTCCCCACCAGTTCCACTTCACAACGGAATGGCGCTTCAAAGCTGCAGTCGACGTTGGCCAGAACGTTGTTGGGGAACTGCAGGGCGATCTGCATCGACATGTCGGCTCCCTTGTCGTGGAAACGGGCCCGGGCATGGATCGTGCATGGCTCGGCACCGGCGAAGAGACGCGAGGCGTTGATCCCGTAACAGCCGATGTCCCACACCGCCCCGCCCCCCTGGGCCGGGTCCAGTCGCCAGTCACTGCGGTCAATATCGAAGCTGAAATGGGCCAGAATCAGGCAGAGTTCGCCGATGGCTCCATTCTGCAGCATCTGCCTGACCGTCTTGGTCCGCGGATGATGCCGCCACATGAAGGCTTCCTGCAGGATCACCCCGGCCGAGCGGCAACCGGCGACCATGGTCTCCGCCTCGGCCACATTTGTCGCCAGGGATTTTTCGCAGAGAATGTGCTTCCCCGCCCGGGCCGCCTTGAGTGTCCATTCGCAGTGCGAGTCGCCGGTCGAGGGAATGTAGACGGCGTCGACGTCGGGGTCGTTCAGCACGGCGTCGTAGCTGTCATAGGCCTTGCGGGCACCACATTCGCGGGCGAGTTCGGCGGCGACCCCGGGGCGCAGGCTGGCCAGGGCGGTCAGCTCGGCGGCGGGCGATCCCGTGATCCCGGGAATCAAACCCCGGCGGGTGATCCGCCCGCATCCCAGAATTCCGAACCGAATGGTGCGTGCCACAGTGTTTCCCTCGTGCCGAAGTGTTAGGATGAGCCAGTCTGCCCCTCTGCGACCCGAGTATGCAGGGCGCGGGGCGGGTTTGCAATCCGCTTCCCGTGCCGCCCGGGTCATCCCTTCCATGGACGACAGCAGTTCGCAGGTCAAGTACCTCATCTTCGATTGCGAGGCGATTGCCGACGGGGAACTCATCTCCCGTGTGAAGTATCCCGACGCCGAACTCCCCCCGGTCGAAGCCATCCAGCGATTTCGTTCCGAGACGGCAGCCGATCGTCCCGACGGCAAAGACATCCTGCCGGTCACCTACATGCTTCCGGTGTCGGTTGCGATTGCCAAGGTCGATCCCCGGGGGCGTCTGCTCGATCTCGTCACCCTCGATTCACCGCAGTATCGTCCGCACGTCATTACCAAGTTGTTCTGGCAGGGCTGGCAGCACTACAAGCGGCCGACCCTCGTCACATTCAATGGACGTGGCTACGACTTGCCTTTGCTTGAACTCGCGGCGTTCCGGTATGGCTATTCGGTTCCCGCCTGGTTCAATTCCGAAGAAAAATCGTATGACCAGTCGCGCAACCGGTACAACTCATTCGCCCATCTTGACCTGTCCGATCTCATCTCCAACTTCGGTGCGACCCGGCTCTCGGGGGGGCTGAACCTGCTGGCCAACCTCATCGGCAAGCCGGGAAAGACCGGGATCGACGGTTCCAAGGTGCAGGACATGTACCATGCCGGCGAGGTCCAGGCGATCAATGACTACTGCCGCTGCGATGTTCTCGACACCTATTTCGTCTTCCTGCGAACCCGGGTTCTGATGGGCAAACTGAAGCTGGAAGAGGAACAGGCCCTGGTGGATGAGGCCCACAAATGGCTGTCCGAGCGGGCCGAGGCGGTCCCGGCCTACCGCCACTATCTCGACCACTGGGGGGAATGGCATCCCCCCCAGGACTGATCGTCTGTTTCGGTCCAGCCAGCAGATCGGGAAATTGCGACGTACTATGCTCTGTCGGGGACTGCACACCTCCAGCCCCAAAGGTCATCCGCGAGATCTCCTCCTTCAAGCACATGCCAGACAGGTCTGCTGAATCGTCCCGGTCACTGCTTCCCGTGGTGGTCCTCGGGCTTGTTGCGCTGCTGGGAGCGATTGGCTGGTGGCTGTGGCAGGCGGTCCCTCCCGAGATTCCCCGCAAGGAGGCGAAGCCATCCTCCCCAGCGGCTGGGACTGCACCAACCGCCTCGCCGCCTGCGACCCTGTCGGTGCCGGCTTTGCCGAAACCCGAGAAGCCAGAGCCTCCCCCCGAAGGCTATGTCGGCAGTCGTTCCTGCGCCGTGTGCCACTCCGAGATTGCCGAGCAGTATGCCGGCCATTCGATGTCGCAGTCGCTGGCCGCGATGGCCGACGCCCGGGTGATCGAAGACTACGACCAGAACGTCACCTTCACGAAGGGGGGGTGTGAGTATCGCGTGGAACCGGGGGACGATGGGATTTACCACCACGAAAGACTCGTGGACGGTGAAGGCCAGGTGTACGACCAGCGGGTTGAGGTGCAGTATGTGGTCGGCTCGGGGCAGCGGGGTCGCTCGTACTTCATCGATCGGGGGGGGGTCATGTTCATGTCTCCCATCTCGTGGTACTCGCAGCAGAATCGGTGGGATCTCTCCCCGGGGTATACCGACCGGAATCACCTGCGGTTTGAACGGCCGGTGAGTGGTCGCTGCCTCGGTTGTCATGCAGGACGTGTGAATGCCGAAGCGGGGGAAAATGACCGCTTCAACCACCCGACGATCCGGGAGGCGATGATTTCTTGCGAGCGCTGTCATGGGCCCGGCAAAGAGCATGTCGCATACCACCGCAGTTCGCCCACTCCCGAGGGGCCCGATCCGATCGTCAATCCGGCGCAGTTGCCCCCCTCCAAACGCGAGGCCGTCTGCAACGCCTGCCATCTCCAGGGGATTGAGGAAGTCCGCCGCTATGGACGCACCGACTTTGACTTCCGCCCCGGGATGGACCTCGGGGAGGTCTGGTCGATTTTCGTGGAAGGGACCGGTGTGAACGCCTCCGGCGAAACGACCGCCGTCAGCCACGTGCAGCAGATGCATGCGAGCCGCTGTTACCTTGGCAGCGAGGGGAAGCTGGGTTGCATCACCTGTCACGATCCCCATCGTCTGGCTCCCGAAGAGACCAGGGCGGCCGAGTTCAACCAGAAATGTGCCACCTGTCATGCCACGCAGAAGTGTGCCCTTCCCGAGGCCGAACAGCAGGCGCCCCCCGCCACCGGATCGTGCGTCGCGTGCCACATGCCCCGCCTCGGATCGCACGATGTGCCGCACACCACCCAGACCGATCACCGCATCCTCCGCCGGCGTCCTTCCCCCGGTGAACCTTCGGCCAAGCCCGTTTCGGAGGACGATGCCAAGACTCCCGAAAACCTGCAGATCTTCGATCTCGCTGAAGTTCCCCTCGATCAGTTCGCGAAAGACCGCGCCCTGGGAATCGCGCTTGCCGCCCGGGCCGAGCAGGCCCAGGACAAAGACCGGGCGGCGCGTGCCATTGCCCTGCTGGGCCCCGTCTCGGCCGCCGATCCCCTCGACGGGGCGGTCGCGGATGCGTATGGCATCTCGTTGGCGTTGACGGGAGAGGTCGGTCAGGCGATTGAGACCTGGAAGGCCGCCCTGCGGGCCAACACACGCAACGAGGCCCTGCTGTACTCTCTGGGGCTCGCCTACTTCACCGCCGGTGAGCATGCCGAAGCGATGCAGTACTTCGATCGACTGGTGACAGTCAATCCGCACCGGTCCGATTACCAGGGGCAGAGGGCCCGGTTGCTGCTGGCCAACGGCAAGACCCGAGAGGCGATTGAGACCGCCAGCTATGCCCGCGAGCTCAATCCCTCGATGCCCCTGGTCTACGAATGGCTCGCCTTCGCCTGTGAGCGGGAGGGAGACATCGCCTCCGCCGATCGTTACCGCAACCTGCAGAAACGGGTGGAACGGCGATAACCTTCGTCCCCTCCAGGTGGGCTGGTTTCCGGGCCAGCCTGCCGACGAGTCCGTCCCCCGGTTGCCGATGGACGTTCCGGTTGCTGGATGTGATCCCTTTTCCCGTCGACGAACTTTCTTCGCTGCCGCCGACATGACCGAGACTTCACCCACTCCCCGCGAACGACCGTTTGTGGTCTCGCTGTTGATGGCCCTGGTTCCTCTCGCCCTGGCGGGGCTGGGAGTTTTGTTCCTTCGCTGGAACCAACCGGACGACCTGGTGGCCAAAGCCCGGCCGGACAAGACTCCCTCCACCACTCCCGAGTCACAGACTCCGGTCCCCCTGACCCCCCAGGAAATTCAGAAACAGTGGGCCCTGCAGGCCCCCGAACCGGCGGCCTCGGGCTTCGTGGGAAGTGCCGCCTGCCGCGATTGTCACACCGAGATCTACGAACAATACATGCAGACAGGCATGGGGCGGTCTTTTGGCCGGATTGGAGAAGTCCCGCCGCTGGAGCAGGGGGCGAAGACCACGTTCGAGGCATCGGGACGGCAGTACCGGGTCGAAACGGCGAATGGGCAGACGCTGCATTGTGAAGCGCTCGTCGACGATCAGCCCGACCCCATCTATGACCAGCAGGTCCCGGTGGAATACGCCATGGGATCGGGACACAAGGGGCGTTCGTACCTGTTTGAGAAGGGGGGCGCGCTGTTCATGTCGCCGATCTCCTGGTACTCGGAAGGAAACCGCTTTGATCTTTCCCCCGGTTACAAGCCCGAGCTGGGAGATCGCTTCGAACGACGCATTACCTCGCGGTGCCTCTCGTGCCATGTGGGACAGGTCAATGGCGTGCCTGGCCGACTCGATACGGTGGGAAGTCCCGCATTTCATGAGTTGAGCATTGGCTGCGAACGCTGCCATGGTCCCGGGGAACAGCACGTGGCCCACCGGCAGGGAGACCAGGGATCGAGCCAGCCCGATCCCATTGTGAATCCGAAGCACCTGGATCCCGAACGCCGCGAAGCCGTCTGCAACCAGTGTCACCTCCTGGGGGCCGATGAAATCCTGCGTTACCAGCGGAGTGACTTTGATTTTCGTCCAGGCATGCATCTCTCCGACGTCTGGAGCCTGTTCCTCGAGTCCTCCACCACGCACGACGATGGAACCCCCCGGGCCGTCAGTCAGGTCGAGCAGATGCGGAACAGCCGCTGTTTCCGGGTGAGCAATGGGAAGCTCGGCTGTGTCAGTTGTCATGATCCCCACGCCTCGGTCCCGACCGCCGAACGCGACAGTTTCTACCGCAATCGCTGCCTGGAGTGTCATTCCCGGCAGGGCTGTTCACTGCCCGAGACGGAGCGGGCCACAAAGAACGATTCGTGCATTGCCTGCCACATGCCTCGCGTGGGAGACAATGACATTCCGCATGTGTCCCAGACCAATCACGCCATCCCCCGGTCGGCCGATGTCGAGTTGACCCCGATTGGTCGGCCCCGGCGTCAGTCCGAACTGTTCCTCGATGGCCCGCTGCTTCCCAAACCCGACACTCAGCGGGCTCGGGGTATTGCCGCCGCCAAGCAGTCGGAACTCAAGCAGGACGAAGAGTTGGCGGGCAAGGCGCTGAAACTTCTCGAGCCGGTCGTCGCGGCCAATCCTCTCGACACGGCGGCGACGGCCGCCCTGGCCCGGTGTTATCAGCAGATTGGTCGCTTTGCCGATGCCGGTCCCATCTGGCGCGACGTCGTCGCCGGCGATCCCAACAATGAAGAGGCCCTGCTCACCATGGCCCAGATCCTGCAGCGGACTGGGCAGTGGAGCGAATCCCGGGAATTTCTCGATGCCTTCCTTCGCCTCAATGAATGGCCCGCGCATGCTCACGGGATGAAGGCGCAGTTGTGCGAACGCCTGGGCGAACTCGACACCGCGCTCCAGGAGGCCGAGTTGGCCTTTCAGCGCGATCCCACCCGCAAGACCGCCTACAACTGGCTCGAACAGTCCTGCCTCAAGGCGGGACGGACCGATGATGCCGAGCGGTACCGGAAACTTCGCGAACGGCTGGAAAAGGTCATGTCATCAGGCAATGCCGACGACTCGGGTGATGAAGGCAAAGTGAATGTGCCGCCCCGCCAGGCTCCCGAGACTGACCAGGGGCAAGGTCAGTAGGCACTGTACCGATCCCGCTCAACAGCACAGTCCCGCGTTCACGGCTTGCGCCACAACCATTCGTCCGGTCGCAGGCTGCGCGTGCTGATGCGCACTTCGTCCACAAACGCCTGCGCATCGCGTGCCAACTTGCCGGCATGAAATCCGCGGCCCACACTCCACGTTCCATCGAACAGGACGAGACCACCGGGGCAGGGGCTTGTTCCTTCCTGTTGCCAGCCCTCCCCCGAATTTCGCCAGAGTGCCAGCGTCTGGCTGTCGAGGGTGACCACCACGTGGTGCCACCGCCCTTCCCCCACGGGTTTTCGGCTGGCGATTCGTCGGACGGCCCCTCCCCGGTCGATCACGGCGATTTCCAGGTGATTGTCGGTCCGCAGACCGAGTTGCAGCGGTGCCTCGGGAGCTGCCGTCGGCTGGCCATCCTCCCCAACCAGGGTCTGTTCTCTCCCCTGTCCCACGGGCTGGAATGACAACTCGAGGGTCATCTCGGTGAAGGGAAACGTGTTGAGCATGTCCATGTGCGTCCGAGAGCGACCGGGGTCGGTGTAGAGATCGCGGGTGATGCCCGGGTCGGCTTTCGAATCGTCGAGCGCTCCCCGGTTCGTCATCTGACGGAACGGAACCTGCATCCCGGGAACGTTCGCCGTCAGCCGGGGGGCATTCCCCTCGGCATAGGCATAGAGATGATTCCGGTGTCCGCTTTCATCCCGCACGGCGATCCCGTCGGGCTTTCCCCGATCGTGCGGGACGAGTTCGCCCGGTTGACCCTCCTCGAATCGCCAATGGGCAATGACACTCGCCTGGGTGAGATCGTCGGCGGGGAGTTCCCGCAGCGGGGCGTAGAGCGCCTGGTGGGCCGCATGGACTTTCGCCGCGTCAAGCTTCAAGACCTCGCGGTCATAAGTGAGAAAGCCGTTGACCTCGATCTCGACGTCGGAGGTCTGCGTGTAAATCGCGGCACTGAGGTGTGACTCGACCATCGGTCGCAGCGCGGTGATGTACCGGAGATACACCTCCTGCAATTCCTCCTGGGAACGGAACTGCCGGTAGCCCCAGTTCTTCTGGTCCTGCCACGTGTGGCCGGCAAGCGGCAGCCCCAGTCCGCCGTATTCTCCCAGGACCGAAGCCCGGTGTCGCTCGGCCGGGGGGAACTCGGGCTGCGGGTAAAAATGGATGTCCCGGATGTGCCCCACGCCAAAGTCATTGCCGCCACTGGCGGAGATGACCAGCCGATGGGGATCGCGGTCCTCGACGAACTTGGTCCAGCGGACCGTCTCGAACTGACCCCACGCTTCATTGAAGGGGACCCAGGCGATGATGCAGGTGTCGCTCCCCCGGTGGGTCAACAGGCCCGACAGCTCCCGCCCAAACTGCTGTGACGCCTCGGGGGACCGTTGATTCTCGGTTCCGTCCCAGGGCCAGCGGGCGTTCGCGTCACCACTCGGCATGTCCTGCCAGACAACCAGACCGAGGGTATCACAGTGGTAGTACCACCGGGCCGGTTCCACCTTCACATGCTTGCGCACCAGGTTGAACCCGAGTTGTTTCGTCACTTCGAGGTCCGACTTCAGGGCCGCATCCGAAGGGGCTGTGTAGAGTCCATCGGGCCACCATCCCTGGTCGAGGGGGCCGAACTGAAACAGGGGTTCGTTGTTGAGCAGCATGCGGGTCATCCCGTTGCGGTCTTTCCCGAGGCTGATCTTCCGCATCCCAAAATAACTTTCAACACGGTCAACAGTCCGGTCCCCGTCCCGCAGTTCCACCACCAGGTCGTATAACCGGGGGTGTGCGGGAGACCAGGGTTCAAACCCCTTCACATCCACGACAACCGGGTGGTCGATTGGCCCGCTGGCCTGCCAGAGACCACCGTTGGCCGACACGTGCAGGGTCGGTTTCGAGTTGGCCAGTGCCAATCGGGGAATCGCCCGCACCTGAAGTTCCGCGGAATCGAACCGCGGCACAATTTCCAGTCGGTCGATCGAGTCGGCTGGCACCGGTTCCATCCAGACCGTTTGCCAGATGCCGGTGACGGGGGTGTACCAGATCCCTTCCGGACGGGCCTGTTGCTTGCCGCGCGGTTGTGTTCCCGCATCACTGGGGTCCCAGACCAGCACGACCAGTTCGTGGCCATTGTCCCGTCCCTGAAGGGCGGTCGTGATGTCGAGGGTAAAGGGTTCGTAGCCCCCACGGTGTTCTCCCACATGCTGGCCATTCACCCAGACTGTCGCCTGCCAGTCGACGGCACCGAAATGCAGCAGGATCCGTTGTGATTTCCATGGGGCGGGGACGTCGAATTTCCGGCGGTAGACCACTTCCTGATCGGGCCCCACGGTTCTCCGCACTCCCGAAAGGTGCGATTCCACCGGAAAGGGGACCAGGATTTGCCCCTCTGGTTTCGTCAGCAGGGGATTGGGCTCGCGGGGAGTGATGGCAAAGTCCCAAAGACCATTGAGATTCTGCCACTGTGGTCGCTGCAGTTGTGGACGAGGGTACTCGGGCAGGACCCGGTCGGATGGAACGTCCCGGCCCCACCGTGTGACCAGGTTGCCGCCGAGTGGTCGTGCCGGTTCGGCGGCCAAAGTTCGCCCCCGCGACAACACAGGGTTCCAGACAGCGATACAGACGAGCGAGGCGAGCAGAAGGCGGGCCATGGCAGAACAAGACTGGGGCAGTGTGGGCAAAGAGAACGATTGGAGGTGACCTGGGAGCGAAGATCAATCCGATTTTCTCAGCCCTGTTTGCTGATCGGGTTTGACATCAAAAAGCTCGGCTTCGTGTTCCCTGGTGGGAAGCCGGATGTTGTCGGCCGCCACCAGGCCTCCCCGCGGACGGGTCGCAATTCCGTAGGAACAATTGAACTCGTACTTGCCAACAAGCCGAAAGTCGGCATCGGTCACGAGCAACACCTCCGGCGTCCCATAGCACCCAAAGTACCATCGTCCGTCCGAAAATGTCGCCGTCTGAATTCCCAGGTGTGTGTGCCCGCTGGCGATGACATGCCGTTTCTGGAACACGAAACGGTCGTCGTATTCATAGACGTAGTTCTCGTTGACTCCCTCGGGCAGCCCTCCGACAACGTAGAAACGCCCATCGCACACACCAATTCCCCCCGCCCCATGGACCGCCTCGGGCGTCGCGTGCTTCGATACGAACTTCAGGTCCGATGCCTGGTAGACATGGACCCACGAATCGGCCTGCCCCGCCGGCTCATTGAATTTCCCGAGGTTGACCGCCACATAGATTTTACCGTTGTGAAGACACAGGTCGCCGTGATGATCGGCCACGGGAATCTGCTGGATAATCTCCCCATGGAGATTGGTCTTTACCAGTCGGGTGGTGAAGCACCAGTAGATCGCCGCTTCATCGAGACAAATGCCCTGCAAATGCTGCGGATATCTTGCCGCACAGGTCACTCTTTCAGCCGCTGCGAGTTCCCCCGGGGCGAAACACACGGCCAGCAACAGTCGAGGCAACAGCCAGCCCACCCTCAGTCGCAGCATCGTCTCAGGCATCATGGTCTCCGGCGAAGTTTATCGGGGCATCTTCCGGGTCGCATGATACGTGTTTCGACCCGTCGGGGCACCCACCTTCCCAGCCGCGGCAGGGGGCCCCGCGGGCGGGAGCGGAAGGAGCACATTCGGCCCCGAGGTTGTCGAGACGACGCCGATTGAAACCGATGGTTCCCTCCGGTCCAATGACTGTGGCGACTTTCCTCCGGCATGCTACAGTGATCTGATGCCTTCGCTCCGTCCAACGACTCGCCCGCTCACCGGACTCTCCACCAGTCGATGGCCCCGACAAGTTACGGGGGGACCGCTGGCGTGCGCCCTGTGGACCTGTGTGATTTGGTGCTGTGTCAGGCCATCGAGCGCCGGCGAACCGATTTTGTGGCAGGGAGTTGAGCCGTCGGGACGACGTCATCCCGTAGTGCTGGCTTGTCCTCCCGGGGGACAGCCGAGCCTCGAATCGCGCAATACGGCTGCCCCACGGAAATTGGACAGCTACCAGCGGCTGGAAGTTCCCCCCGCGGCGCGCGTTTACCCTCCGCGCCAGGGGGATCGTTGGGTGCACTTTCTGACAGGCGAGACCTGTCCCCTGGCCGTGAGCCGCCTGACCCCCGCCGGACTTGAGGGTATCCCCACGGGAGGGGCCCCGGTCACCATTCCCTGGGATGCGTTGGCGGCCGTTGCGCAACCGGCAACCGAGACCGAACTGCAACTCTTCACGGCCGAGGCCGAGGAACTGATCGGGCCGCCCCCGCTGCGGGCACAACCCGGTGCGGCGTGGTCCGGAGAGCAAAGTTTTGTGGTTCCACCGGAGAGTGATCTCCCCCTGCTGACCACCGTCGAGCAGATTTCGGAGGGCGGGGTCTCCCTCAGTTGGCTCGATGTGGAACCCAACCGGTCTCATGCAGGCTCTGGCGAGTGGTCGTTGGAGCTGGTCTTTGCCGAGGGCGATTCGACCCAGACTGTGCGGCTGCTGATGGGGGGCGACGCCCAGGAGTTGGCGGTCCGCTCGGACGCTGAGGGGACACTGGATGTGCGGGAAGTTCCGCACCGCGATGGTTGGCGGCATCTGCGGGTGCAATGGAACTCCCGCAGACTCGTGGCCCTGGTCGACAACGAAATTCTCGCCACCGGTGCCGTTCCCAAGTTCCCCTGGACACAACTTCGTGTGCGCAGCGGCGGGGGGGGCGGGGGGACGAATCGGCCCGAAGTGCGTCTTGACGACCTGCGTCTGTTCCGTTCGGTTGCCGCGCTGCCGCTCCCTGCCAGGCAGGGCGAACGGACGGGTCTGTGGCTGGGCACGGGGGATGTGTTGTATCAGCCGGACCTGGTTGAGCGGTTTCTGAACGGGGATCCTCCGGGTGGGCGGGTTCCGCAGCGGGATTGGGGGTTTGTCCGCGGGGTCATCCCCCAAGACACGTCGGTCGCACCGACGCCCCCACCTTTGGAAGGGTGGTGGGTGCGGCTCGACTGGCAACCCCGGTATGGTGAGCGGTGGGAAGAACCGGGACACATTCGTGGGATCCTGCTGGAAGTGACTGAAGCCACACTCGTCCTCCGCCATCCCTGGCTGGGAATGCTGACCCTGCCCCTCGATTCGATCGCCCGGCTCACTCCCCTGTGGCAGGGACGATTGCGAGAACTGGATCCTCTGGTTCACCATCTGGGAAACAACACGCGACCGGGTTGGCAGGTTCCCACTCCCGAAGGAAAAAGCCTCCAGTGGGCTGTCGATTTGGGTACCGAAGACTTGCGGGGACCGAACCTCGGGCTGGCTCTGACGGTGCGGGAACTGGAGCCGACGGGGGGGATCTGGGCCCGGCAGGGGGCCTTCCACGAGGATCTGGCCCAGGGGGGGTTGTTGACGGAACTCTGGATCAATGACCAGAGGGTGACCGATTTGAACCACTGGCTCGATCGGCCCGCGACTGCCGACGAGCCTGCCCGCCTGTGGATTCCCCTCGAAAAAAGACTGCTGAAGGTGGGCTCGAATCGATTTGAGCTTCGACAGAAACCCTCGGTGCGGAAACAGACGGAATTTGATGACCTGGAAGTGTGGGACCTGTCCTGGGAGCAGCCTGTCGAAGCCCGGGAGGGGGGCAGCAGCACCGCGCGACCACTCCCGGCACCAGGCTGAGATGCGGCATCGGAACCGCGACCAGTGGCTCTCACGAGGACCGGTGGCTCTCACGAGGGGGGGGAGGCCTGCCCCGTCCCATCCGCTGGCAGTTGCTCGCTCGCGCTCGGGGGAGAGCTCTCCCAGACCTGTTCGACCTCGCGGGCAATTGCAATCGCCTGACCGAGCGATTTCCACCAGACTTTCTGTGCTGTCGATGTCAGGAGGTGACAGGCTTGGACAAGTTCCAGTGGATTGTTCCCGTCGCGAATTCCAGGAAGACAGAAGGCCGCCAGGTGGTTTGGGGCCGGATCGAGTGGTTCGGGATACTCGACTTGGCTCAATTGACTCCAGGCGCTCTCGAGGGTGTTCATCAACATGGGTGTCATTTTGCCAATGTACTCTCCAAACCCCGGATTGTCCCTTTGCTCGACCGCTCGGGAAAACAGGTAGCCCAGAACGGTGATCCGGATTTCAATCTGTTCGCGATCGGAAAATGTCTCCGACAGCTTCAGCAGGGCCGGCCAGAGTCGTTGGGTCTGTGCCCGCAGGCGGGGGGTGTCTGGAAGCAGAGCAGCGGTCTCCGGAGTCTCCAGCAGTTGGAGAGCCGTCAAAAGTCGACCGCTCCACGCCCGGCGGAATGGCAGGCCGCGGACGAGGGATTCATGCCGCCGATCAATCACCTGATTCAGGTGCTCGAGGGCTGCGTCCACGCCGCGAATGGGACCGTTGGCACTGGCCGGCTGAAATGCCGAGGTGGGTTGATTCAGGGCGATGGCCGCCACCAACAACTCGGTCACCTCCCATTCCGCGACGAATTCAGACTCTCGTTGCGAGGCCTCGCGAAAGGGTCCGAGGTAATGGGCCTGGTCACGCCGGTGAGCCTGCAGTTCGCTCCACAGTTCCTGCGCCGATTTGGAAGTCGACACCTTTCCCGATTCCAGAACCAACTGATTCAGCGCTGCGGGCGCTCCATCGACATACTCTTTGGCCGAGCGGTCATTGGCGGCTGATTGGGCCAACTCGGCGATCGCCCGATCGACGGGAACCAACTCATCGGCGGTGATCGGGCGATCGAGGTTGTCCGCATACATCTCACGTGCCATCGCCTGGCAACGCTGGTCAAAGTCGACGAACAGATCCGTGGCCGGTCTGTCCGGAGCGTAACGGCACGGCTGGTCCAACGAGAGCGCATGTTCGATGCGCAGCCGGTTGGGAGGGTGGGTGTCATCCCAGGACATCGACGTCATTTGGGCGTCTTTGACGAGGTGCGCACGCAGGGAGTCCGGAAGGTGCTTCGCCTGGGCCACGATCAGCCGGGGAATGTTGTCGACCAGCCGCCCTTCCCGTGCCAGGTGATTGAGTTCCCGCTCGGCCAGGTTGGTCGCGGCTGCCAATTCAGTGATCTGTCCCATCGAACGGGCGAATTCCTCGCTGCCAACCAGGGCCGCTTCGCAGGCATCGGCATCGTATTCCATCTGCCGCGACAGCCGTCGGCTGACCAGCACCCCGATCCAGCGCAGGCCCCGCAGGATCTGGCGGGTCAGCCAGATGCCCCCCCGGGCCAGGTACAGCACCCATCCCACGCGAATGTCTGTCGTCCGGGAACTGGTTTCGAGCCATTCATCCCAACTGTCTCGTTCCTGGGCGACCCGTGTGAACCAGTGGTTGATCGCATGGATGATCCAGCCCAGACGCATCGCCCAATACTGGTTGAAATGCCCGAACTCATGGGCCAGCACGCCCAGAAGATTCCGCGCGGGCAGCCCCGCGACCAGGGGCAGACCGATCACCAGAGTCAGCCGGTTTCGCAGCAGATCTCCCAACGACTGGAACGAGGCGGATGCGTTCGCATCGTTCGCGAAATGGATCTGGTGAGGGATCGGGCTTCCCAGTGCCCGACACAGCCGCTCGACCGACGCGAACAATACCGGCTCGTCTGTCGGAGGGACGGGCCGCGGTCGTTCATGACGGCGTGGGCGTGCCAGCAACGGTTTGAGCATCACGATCACCACCGCCCCGCCGATGATCGCCGGTGCGAGAAAGACCAGGATCAGAAACATGACACCCCGGCCGCGGACTTTGGTGGCGGTCACCAGGTCAAAGTTGTTCAGAAGGTGCCACTGGACGGCCCAGGCAATTCCCGCGATGAGTGCGAGGTAGACAAGCGGTAGCAGCATCATCACAACGGCGACGACGCCCAGGGCGACCTGGTAACTGCGGCTCGGCCGCGGCAGGAGCAACCGCTCGGGAATGGCCGTGACCAGGGGGTGCTGGCGTGGATCCGATGAGGGATCGCTCGCTCCCGTTCCGATTTTGGGTTGCGAACTGGTTTCGACTGCCACGGGGCCACCCTCCGCTGGGAGAACTGCGGATTCAGACAAAAACTCCCCGCAGTTTCCGATAATGGACTGGGCAAGTCAATTGCGCCTGGTTTGTTTTCCCAGATCGACGCTCCACGCAAGCCGGCCTGCGAACTGCAGTGACCCGATCCGCCCGAGGGGAACTATTCCTGCAAACCCCGCGCCACATCGACCCGGTAGGCGGTCAAGGCCGGCAGTAGTCCCACCACAATCGACAGCACCAGGATCACCGGCAGCAGCAGCAGTTCTTCCCGCTCGAAGCTCCACGGATTGATCAGCACATCACTGCGGGCTTCGACAATCGGGGCGGCCAGAAACACCAGCGCATGCCCGAGTGCGGTCCCCACGATCCAGCCCAGCAGGCACAGCAGCACCGCCTCGGCCACGATGATCGAAAAGACGGTTCCCCGGCGCGCTCCCAGGGCCCGCATGATGGCGATTTCCCGCTTCCGGTCGGCCATCGAGTTGTAAATGCTCACGAAGATACTGATCCCCGAGACGATGATGATCAGTCCCGTCAACACCAGCAGCATCGTGCGCACATTGCCGACAAGGTCGTTCAGCAACCGGCTGATCTGGGAAATCGGGTTCACAGCCTGGGCCACCGGGGCCTTGTTGATCCGCGGAGCATACAGGTAGGCAAGCGTGTCCGACTTCATCTGCAGCAGGATCGCCGTCACCTGCTTCTGCGCACTGTCGATCTGCTTGACCTCCTGTTGGGCGGGAGGATTGACCTCTTTGGGTTTGTCCCCCGGACCCGCCGCCTTCACCTGCAGGGGACCGGTCACCTTGCTGCCGGCGTTCGGCAAGAGAATTGGCGCCTCGCCCGACTGCCGGGCCTCTTCTTCGGCCCGCGCTTCTTCCATGGGCTTTTCATGCCCGGCAATCGAGTAGAACCCGTCAAAATGAATGAAGACCGCCCGGTCATTGGGCGTTCCCGTCGGGGCGAGAATCCCGACCACCTTGAACTTCTCGGCATGCACGTCGGCCAGGTTGCCGCCATGGGCGATCGGAAATTCACTTCCCAGGGTCCACCCATAGGCCCGCGCCACGCGGGCTCCCACCACCGCCTCAAATCCTCCCCGCAGGGCCTGTCCCTGCGAGAACGCAAATCTCTTCTCGGGGATGTACTCCACATCAAAGTACTCGGGAATTGTCCCCACGATGCGGAATCGGCCATCCTCGGTGGTGTCACCCAGGTTGAACGGGATCGCATGCACGACCGCCGAGTTCTTTTTCAGTTGCTCGTAATACCGGTAGGGAATGTTCTCGATGGGTCGATCCATGAAATAGATCGAGTTCAGCACGAGTTGCAGCGGACTCCCCTTCGCTCCGACGATCAGGTGATAGCCCGTCGCACTCTGGCTGAACATGCGGGTGACGGTGCCGTTGATGACCAGCACCATCACCATCAGGGCGACGCCGAGTGCAACCGACAACGCCGTCAGTGATGAGGCCAGGGCCCGCTGGCGAATACTCTTCCAGGCGATGGAAAACAGGTTCATGCCTGCCCCCTGGGATGGTTGAATTCAGTCAGCTTGTTGACCCGGTCGAACTGCCCGGCCGCTTCCAGCGAGTGGGTGACCATCAGCAGCGACACCCCCCCCTCCCGACAGCTCTCGCGGATCAGGTCCAGGATGTTCTGCTGGTTGGAGGGATCGACATTCGCCGTCGGTTCGTCGGCCA
>Ga0315902_10000825_pt1 | contig 51672 bp, 43 predicted proteins | sample LakEriMetagenome_9_FD_203523 | JGI IMG/M metagenome (GOLD analysis project Ga0315902, IMG submission 203523) | Freshwater fungal communities from buoy surface, Lake Erie, Ohio, United States - Buoy 12 MA117 | ecosystem: Environmental > Aquatic > Freshwater > Lake > Lake biofilm | place: USA... | reverse complement strand
AAACCACTAACTCAATACCAGCCTCAGCAGCCTCCATGATTGCATCTGCTGCAAATGCGGGCGGAACAAAAATGATACTCACGTTAGCTCCGGTCTGTTTGACACCATCGGCAACTGAGTTGAATACTGGACGATCGAGGTGAAGAGTGCCTCCTTTGCCTGGGGTTACTCCGCCCACAACCTGGGTGCCATATTCAATCATTTGAGTGGCATGAAAAGTACCTTCGGTACCCGTAAAACCCTGAACCAGGATCTTAGAATTCTTATTAATCAAGATGCTCATAATAACAGTCTAAAAGTTGCCGCAAAGGTAGGGAAATGTGCTCAGGGTCGGGTCATTTGATCCATGTCCCTTTCATTGGGGATTTTACCCGTTTCTTCCAGCATTCTCATGTCCTTGGCATCCCTTAGAAATTCAGATGCAAAGATGAAGTCGTTCAAGCGCTGGTTTTTACTGAATATGATTTCTTTTCTGGTGCCTTCCCATTCTTTTTTTCCCTGATACATGTATAAAATATAGTCTCCTATCTCCATCACACTATTCATGTCATGGGTATTGATGACCGTGGTGATTTGGTATTCCAATGTCAAATCACGAATTAGTTTATCAATGACCAGTGAGGTTTGGGGATCCAGGCCGGAATTGGGTTCGTCGCAAAAAAGATATTTTGGATTCAAAACAACTGCACGAGCTAGTGCTACCCTCTTTTTCATACCACCACTTAGTTCGGCAGGATATTTTTTATTGACACCGGCCAGATTTACTCTTTCCAATACTGCATTTACTCTTTTTAATTTTTCACCGGTAGTATCCTGCGTAAACATGTTCAGCGGAAACATGATATTCTCCTCCACCGTCAGTGAGTCAAATAGGGCGGAACCTTGAAATAGCATCCCAATCTCTTTGCGAATTAAGGTTTTTGCCTCAGACTCCATGGTTGTGAAATTATTTCCATTGTAAAAAATTGAACCCTGATCAGGGTTTAACAATCCAACCATACACTTCATCAATACGGTCTTCCCACTACCACTTGCACCAATGATTAGGTTGCAGCGACCCGCTTCCATTCGAGCACTTACCTCTTCGATAACCACTTTATCGTCGAACTTTTTTTGTATGTTTTTTACTTCAATCATGCTGTTAAAGCAAAAGGGCCGAAAGAATATAATCTGCAAAAAGAATTAATACACAACTTACTACAACCGCTTTGGTACTTGCTTTCCCTATCTCTAACGCACCTCCTTGCACATAATATCCGTAAAAAGCAGGGATACTTGATAGGATAAAAGAAAATACATAGGATTTTGTCAATGCAAAAAACACATTGTATGGTAGAAAGTCTGACATAAGTCCTTTATCGAACAAGTTTGGAGAGATAATGCCGGCAGCTGTTCCTGCTAAACGACCGCCCCAAATGCCCAATGCCATAGCTATGATAACCAGTAACGGAATCATAAGCATGGCTGCTACAATTTTGGGAAGTATTAAGTATGTTTTGGTGTTAATACCCATTATTTCCAACGCATCAATTTGTTCGCTTACTCGCATATTACCCAGCTCACTGGCAATTCGACTTCCAGCAACACCTGCTAATACTACACAAACTAGGGTAGGGGCGAACTCAAGAATTACGGTATCTCTTACAATCTGTGCAATGGTGGAGATTGGAATGAGCGGACTCACTAGTTGATAGGCGGTTTGAATCGTGGATACAGCCCCAATAAAAACGGAAATGATGGTTACAATCCCCAGCGAGCCAAATCCAATTTCTGTACACTGCCGCATGAGTTCCTTCCAATACATCTGCCGATTTTCTAATTTTTTAAACATGCCTTTCAACATGATTAAAAAACGACCTATATCGGCAAGTAATGTCATGTGATTATTCAGTTATTTTTTAAATCGTTTCCACCAACGAGATTTCTTGACAATTTCCTCTGAGTTATTGGCTTTGGATTTAAGCTGTGCATCCACTACGGCAATGGCGGCCATGTTCACGATACTGCGAATAGAGCTTCCTAGTTGTAAAATGTGTACGGGCTTCTTTAGTCCCAATAAAATGGGCCCCACTGCATCTGCGGTCCCTAATTCTTTCATAAGGTTGTACGCAATATTACCAGCAGAGAGGTTGGGGAATATCAGTGTATTTACATCTTGATCAGCTAACTCACTAAAAGGATAATTTTCTTGCATCAATTCCTTGTTGAAGGCAAGGCTGGCTTGCATTTCTCCATCGACAATTAGTGCAGGGGCTTTTTCTTTAATGATTTTTCTTGCCTTGGCTACCAGTTTTGCCTCGGGAGAATTGCTGCTTCCGAAATTGGAATAGCTAAGCATGGCAATACGAGGTGTAATATTGAATTGACGAATCTCCTTGGCGGCCAATAGGGTGATCTCTGCCAATTCCTCCGCCGTTGGATTAAAGTTAACAGTAGTGTCTGCTAGAAAGATGGGGCCTCTTTTTGTAAGCATCATATACATGCCTGCAATTTTACTTACCCCTTCCTCCATTCCAATGATTTCAATGGCAGGGCGTATCGTATCCGGATAATTTTTAGTTAATCCCGAAATCATTGCATCGGCATCACCACATTCCACCATCATACAACCATAGTGGTTGCGATCTTTCATGATCTTTTTAGCTTCATAGGCGTTGAAACCTTTACGGCCCATCTTTCCGAGAAAAAGTTCGCCATATTGATTTCTTTTTTCCTCGGTAACATCGCTACGAGGATCAAAAATGGGGAGGCTTTCAAGGTCAACTGCATTTTCCTCTGCTATTTTTTTAATTTTATCCTCATTTCCTAAAAGGATAGGGAAGCCAATGCCTTCATCAAATACAATTTGCGCTGCTTTCAATACTTTGGGATTATCGGCTTCTGCAAATACAATTCGTTTTGGATTTTTTCTAGCCTTACTTCCAATGGCGCGCATCACCTGGTTATCCAGTCCGAGTCTTTTGTTTAGTTCCTGTTTGTAACGATCCCAATCCTGAATCGGTGCTTTGGCAACACCACTTTCCATGGCTGCTTTTGCCACAGCAGGAGCCACACACGCCAGTAATCGAGGATCTAATGGTTTGGGAATAATATAGGTAGGACCAAAACTGATGTTCGATTCGTTATAGGCCATGTTTACAATATCAGGTACCGGAGATTTAGTGAGCTCTGCAAGTGCTTTTACAGCTGCCAGTTTCATGGCCTCATTGATAGTGCTGGCTCTGACGTCCAATGCCCCTCTAAATATATATGGGAAGCCTAAAACGTTATTTACCTGATTGGGGTAATCACTTCGGCCTGTGGCCATAATGATGTCCTTACGAGTTTCTGTGGCATCCTCCCAACTAATTTCCGGATCAGGGTTAGCCATAGCAAAAACAATGGGGTTCTTAGCCATGCTCTTGATCATCTCTTTATTGAGTAAGCCACCCTTGCTGAGACCAATAAACACATCTGCATCCTTTAATGCTTCTGTCAGCGAGAGGTTTTTTCCTTTGGCAAGAAATTCTTTTTTTAACTCGTCCAAGTCGTTTCGGCTTTCATGAACCAGCCCTTTTGAATCATATACCCAAAAATTTTCTCTTCTTGCTCCCAGCGCCACATATAGCTTCATACACGCAACGGCTGCGGCTCCGGCTCCACTCACCACAAATTTTAATTTGTCAATTTTCTTTTTCTGTAATTCGCAGGCATTGAGCAAAGCGGCGGCACTGATGATGGCTGTACCATGCTGATCATCGTGCATTACAGGAATCCGCATTTCCTCCTTCAATCGTTTCTCGATATAAAAACACTCGGGAGCTTTGATGTCCTCCAAATTGATACCACCAAATGTGGGCTCCAGTGCTTTAACAATGTCTACAAATTTTTCAGGATCTTTTTCGTTGATTTCTATATCAAATACATCGATATCTGCAAATATTTTAAACAACACGCCTTTCCCCTCCATCACGGGTTTGCCTGCTTCTGGTCCAATATCGCCCAGTCCTAAGACAGCAGTGCCATTGCTGATCACTGCCACCAAATTTCCTTTGGCGGTGTATTTGTATACATCATCGGGGTTTGCTGCAATTTCCAAACAGGGAGAAGCTACACCGGGGGAATAAGCCAGCGATAGGTCTCGTTGCGTTTTTGCTTCTTTCGTAGGAACTACTTCAATTTTTCCAGGCCTTCCCTTTGCATGATACTCTAAGGCCTGTTGCTTGCGTAAATCACTAGCCATTTGTTGGTATTAGTTTTTTAAACTCAGTTTAAACTGAATCGATTTGTAAAGGTAGGGCAAAATAACAGCCCAAGTTCATTGGAGATGTAGCTACATCAGGTGGCAGGATTCACTGATACTGCAAGCCAGGCAAGAAGCCCTGCTCCATGTTCCATGGCAGATTCATCTACATCAAATTTTGAAGTATGTACGCCATGTGTAATTCCTTTTTCTGTATTACGCGTTCCTAATCTAAAAAAGCAGGCGGGTATTTCTTGCGCATAAAATCCAAAATCCTCAGCTCCCATTCTAACTTCTGTTTCTGAAACTTGTGCGTCACCCATAAAAACGCAAGCTTGTTGTTGTGCCTGTGTAGTTAAGTTTGTTTCGTTGACTACACAGGGATATCCTACATCAATTTGAAGATCCGCCTTGCCGCCCATTGATTGAACCAGTTGCTCTGTAGTAGTTCTAATCAGCTGATGCGCCTCAAATCGCCATTTTTCATCCAGTGCTCTGAATGTTCCCATCAACTTAACCTGATCCGGTATTACATTGGTGGTATTACCGCCTTGTATCGAAGTGATAGAAAGCACACTCGGATTAAAGGGATCATTTCTGCGGCTTATCAATTGTTGCAAGGATGTAATCAGTTGTGCGCTGATTAGAATCGGGTCAATTGCTGCATGTGGTGAAGCAGCATGTCCACCTTTACCATGGACCGTAATATAAATTTCGTCTGCACTGGCCATTACTTTTCCAGCGCGAAAACTAACTTTTCCAGTTTCGAGTGTAGTATGAACATGTAATGCAAAAATGCCATCGGGGCGAGGGTTTTCCAGCACTCCTTCTTTGATCAGCAGCGAAGCACCTCCGGGATTTTTTTCCTCGCCAGGTTGGAAGATCAGTTTCACAGTGCCTTCCCATTCTTCTTTTGTTTCTTGTAAAATTCTTGCAGCCCCTAGTAAACAGGCGGTATGTACATCGTGTCCGCAAGCATGCATAATACCTGGCTTGCAAGAACGAAATGAGATATTATTTTCTTCCTGAATCGGGAGTGCATCGAGGTCAGCACGTAGTGCAATTGTTTTTTTATCAGGATTATTGCCTTTTATCAATCCAATCACACCGGTTCCTGCCATTACTTGAAATGGAATTTTCCATTCGGTTAGTTTATCCTGAACAAACTTGGCTGTTTCAAATTCCTGGTAGCTCAGCTCGGGGTGTTGATGTAGATGACGTCGCCAATTAATCAGATCCGGTAAATACGTTTTGGCTAATTGCTGAATCCTTGCTTGCATATCACAAAAATAAGTTCTTCCTTGCTAGAACTGTCAGTCTTGTTCTATGACATCTTCCTCACCCGGCAGTTTTAGTTTTACTTCGATTAGATCGTTGATGATAAAAACTCCTTTTGGAAACAGCAGCTCAAGTCTTCGCTGGTAGAGTTCAGCGTCTTTTCGGTCTTTAAAATTTCCGGCTTTTACTTTGTAATAGGGTGACTGATGAAAAAGATAAGCTTTGAGTTCTGGAAAATAGGAGTACACTTTTGTTTTAGCGGCTAATGCCTCATCCCGTAGGGTGGTACTAATGACCAAAAGTCGAAAACCTTTATCCTGTCTTCTTGCATTTCGGCTGGTTTCCTCGTTGACCTGAATTTGTCTTTTGATCAGTCCATCAACACGATTATCCTTGATAATGGATACATACGAAGAGTCATTTTTTGAAATGAAAAGGCTGTCTTGCGCTGCTGCTTTGGAAGGAATGACTTGCAGTAACCAAAAACTCATGAGAGCTAAGAAGCGAAACATATTGTAAAGATAGCTGCTTTAGTAGGCGTTCCCGCTACCAGCAATTGTTTGTATGGGATGCCAGGTAGTTTTAATTTCTTGTAAATCCGTAATCAGGTATGGAGATTGTCCCCCAGCAGTGAATAGTTCATTGGTTTTCCAACGAAACATGCGTTTTACATGACTTGCTCCATTTTCTTGCATTTTTTTCCAATCCAGTTCCCCTTGTTCAAAACAAACCATAGCATTCACATCCATATGTGCGCTAATCCATTCGGTTAGTTCTTGTTGAAAGCCTGTTAAAATATTTACAACGCCACCTGGCACGTCAGCGCTATTAAGCACTTCTGCAAAACTAACTGCAGCAAGCGGTTGTTCCTGATCGGCAAGTATCAAACAGGTATTCCCTCCAGCAATACAAGGGGCCATCAAGGAAACTATACCCAGCAGTGGTGCATTAGCAGGGGCCAAAAGACCCACTACACCCATCGGCTCAGGGACTGAAAAGTTATAATGTGCTGTGGCTACTGGATTGACTGAACTAAAAAGTGATTGATATTTATCACACCATCCGGCATAATAGATGAGCCGATCAATTGACAGATTGATTTCACGCGTGGCTAATGCCGCGGTAAAGCCTTGAGCAATCAGTTCGTCCTTTAGCTGTTTTTTTCTCCCTTCCAGCATTTCTGCAATTCTGTATAGAATTTGTCCTCGATTAAATCCACTTCTATTACTCCATCCACTCCAGGCTGCGCGGGCAGCGCTCACTGCATCTCTGACGTCTTTGCGGGATGATTGGCAGACATTAGCAATAGTTTTTCCACCGGCATTTTTAACAGCGTAACTGCGTCCTGACTCCGTACGCGGAAATTGACCTCCAATATAAATTTTGTAGGTTTTCCAAATCTCTAGTCTTTTGTTCTGCGTCATTTTCTAGTGTTTAACTAAGTTGAACATAAGGTTGTAATCCTTGCAATCCTCCTTCACGGCCAAAGCCACTTTCTTTATATCCTCCAAAGGGAGAAGTGGGGTCAAATAAATTGTAGGTGTTGGCCCATATCACTCCGGCTCGCAACCGTTTTGAAATGTTAAAAATGCGGGCGCCTTTATCAGTCCAAACTCCTGCGCTTAAACCATAGGGTGAGTTGTTTGCTTTTTCAATAACCTCGTCGTCTGTACGGAAGGTCAAAATGCAAAGTACTGGGCCAAAGATTTCTTCTTGTGCAATTCTATTGCTTTGGGCTACATTGGTGAATAAAGTGGGTTTACAGAAATACCCTTTTTTAGGAAGTGCACAATTGCTTTCAAAAAAATTAGCACCTTCGGATTTACCAATTTTAATATACTGTTGAATGGTCTTAAGCTGTTGAGCGGAATTGATGGCACCAATGTCTGTATTCTTATCCATCGGATCGCCAACCAATAACGTATCAATCCGATCTTTTAATTTTTTGATAAAGATTTTTGCAATGGATTCTTGTACGTACAATCGCGACCCGGCACAACATACATGTCCTTGATTAAAAAATATACCGTTGATCACGCCTTCAACCGCTTGGTCAATGGGGGCATCTTCAAAGATGATATTAGCGCCTTTTCCACCGAGTTCCAAGGTTAATTTCTTTTCGCTTCCTGCTAAGGTGCGTTGAATTATTTTTCCTACTTCGGTAGAACCAGTGAATGCAATTTTGTTGACGTCTTTATGCTTGGTAAGCCAAGCACCCGTCTCTCCCGCGCCGGTAATGATGTTGACAACTCCTGGAGGCAGGTCGGCTTCTTGAATGATCTCCGCCAGTTTTAAGGTAGTAAGTGAAGTGGTTTCTGCAGGCTTTAATACTACTGTATTGCCGGTGGCTAATGCAGGGGCAATTTTCCAGGCAGCCATTAGTAATGGAAAATTCCACGGTGTAATTTGTCCAGCCACACCCAGGGCATTCGCTTTTTTATTGGGGAATGCAAAGTTTAATTTGTCTGCCCATCCAGCGTAGTAAAAAAAGTGATTGGCAGCTGTTGGAATATCAAAATCCCGGCTTTCGCGAATGGGCTTGCCGCCATCCATGGTTTCAGTAACGGCTAATTCCCTCGCTCTTTCCTGCATGATACGTGCAATCCGAAAAATATATTTACCTCTTTCAGCGGGTGTAATTTTCTTCCAGTATTTTTCATACGCTTGACGGGCTGCTTGTACCGCTTTATTTACATCCGCTTCATTAGCTGCCGCAATCTCACTCAAATTTTCTTCGGTGGCAGGATTTATACTTTTGAAATAGCTACCGCTTGTTGGCTGCTGCCATTTTCCGTTGATAAAAAGCTCATAACGGCTGGCAATCGCAGCAGGTTGTTTGCTTTCAGGTGCAGGAGCGTATTCCCATTTTTTTTTGGTGGCCATCCTATATATCGTTTAATCGATTGAAAAATAAGTGGGCGATTGGTAATTGCCCAGTGTTTCTTTTGCTATTTGCATCAACACATCATTGGCTAAACTACTAGCTCCAAAACGAAACCAATGATTATCAAGCCAAGCATCTCCCAGTGTTTCTTTGACCATCACTAAATAGTGAAGGGCTAGTTTTGATTTTGAAATCCCACCGGCTGGTTTCATGCCCACTTTTTTACCGGTTTTTTGAAAATGGTCACGAATGGTTTCCAGCATAACCAATGTTACTGGTAGTGTTGCGGCCGGCTGAATTTTTCCGGTAGAGGTCTTAATAAAATCAGCACCGGCTGCAATGGCGATGGTACTTGCTTTTTTCACTTGGTCCAAGGTTCCTAGTTCGCCCGTTTCCAAAATAACCTTCAGCCTTGCCTTGCCACAAGCTTCCTTGACGGCAGCAATTTCATCAAATACATAGGCATATTCTCCGGCATGAAATTTACCTCTGCTGATTACCATATCAATCTCATCAGCTCCTTCAGTTACAGCCAGACGTGTATCGGCTAGTTTAATTCGCAGCGAGGACTGACCACTGGGAAATGCAGTGGCCACTGAGGCTACTTTAATAGAACTTCCTTGCAGTGCCTTTTTTGCAACGCTAACCATGGATGGATAAACGCAAATGGCGGCCACGGTTGGAAGCCCAGGAATGTGGTCATGAAGATGTCTTGCTTTGGTACACAATTGATTAACTTTTCCCGGCGTGTCTTTGCCCTCTAGGGTAGTTAGGTCTATCATGCTAAGGATCATATGCAGTCCCTGCATTTTACTGGATCCTTTGATGCTTCTCTTTGTAAAACGGATCGTTCGCTCTTCCACACCGGTCTGTTCAACAGGAGAATGATTGAGAATCTTAGAGTTAAATACGTGTTTTTTACCAGCCATCAATTTGAAGCATTTGGTAGGTTAAAAGTAAAACTAATTACCTATCATTGCTGTCCGTATTATTTATTCCAACTAAAATTCTGGCTATGCGATTCTACAAGCTTTTCATGTGGATCTTGATGCTGACAGGAACCTACGCTGTATATGCACAACCCACTTTTCCTGAAAATGGAGTGGCAGACCCCCGCTCTGGTTATTTTGCTTTTACGCATGCAACTGTTGTGAAAGATGCAAGTACCACGCTTCAAGATGCGACACTAGTTATTCGCGATGGTCGCATCCTGGCTGTTGGCACAGGATTATCCGTTCCGGCTGGGGCTGTTGAAATCGATTGTAAAGGAAAGTTTATCTACCCCTCTTTCATTGATTTGTATGCTGATTATGGTATACCTTCTTCACAGCAACGTCCTGCCGGTCAACCCTTTGATTTTTTTCGTAGTGCACAACTAGAAACTAATCAGAAGGGCCCTTATGGTTGGAACCAGGCCATTCGTAGTGAGCAACAGGCACACACTGTGTTTACTTCAGACGAAAGCAAGGCCAAGTCTCTTCGTGAGCTGGGATTTGGAACCGTACTGAGTCATATCCGAGATGGTATCGCTCGCGGTACGGGAACTTTAGTAACGCTGGCCAATGAAAAAGAAAATCTGATCATTCTAAAAGATAGAGCAGCCGCACATTATTCTTTTAACAAAGGAAGTTCTACACAAAGCTATCCCAGCTCTATGATGGGTAATATTTCTTTGCTTCGTCAAACTTATCTCGATGCACAATGGTATAAGACACAACCCCAGGAAGAAGGATACAATCTTACTTTGAAAACCTGGAATGAGAATCAGTCTTTGCCTCAAATTTTTGAGTCCAATGATAAATGGAACGATTTGCGTGCTTACCGAATCGGAAAAGAGTTTGGTGTGCAGTATATCTTAAAAGCGGGGCAGAATGAATACCAGCGTATCAGTGAAATGAAAAATACAGGTGCTTCATTTATTCTTCCGTTAAATTTCCCAAATGCACAAGATGTGGAGGATCCTGCCGAAGCTCGATTTGTAGCGTTAAATGATATGAAGCACTGGGAGCTAGCTCCTTCTCAGCCTGCTGCTTTTGAGAAAGCTGGAATTCCATTTGCATTAACCACAGCTGATTTGTCTAGCGTAAGTCAGTTTACACGTAATCTGCAAAAGGCTAGAGAATATGGACTCTCCGAGACTAAGATCATGGATGCATTGACAAAAACGCCTGCAGAAATGCTGGGAGTGTTTGATAAGGTTGGTAGTTTAGATAAGGGAAAGCTTGCCAATTTTATAATTACTACGGGCCCCTTGTTCCAAGAAAAAACAACCTTATTGCAGAATTGGATTCAGGGCATTAAATATACCATCAAAGAGGATGCAGGGAATGTTGCAGGTACCTATCAGTTGGTGGTTGCCACACAGTCAGGCAAGGAGAATTACACATTAGAAGTTAAATCTCCTGGAGCGGCAACCTTGTTTGCAAAGGACACGCTACTTTCTCGCTTTAGTTTTGATGGCAAGCAATTAAAAATTTATTACGCACCTGCTCCAGTCAGACAGCGTCCTGCTTTTGATAGTACCCGTGCACGTGGAGCTGGAATGGGAGCGCGTTTTCCAGGAATGGCAGAACAACCTTTACCACTGACCGCTACCAGACTCAGTGGTGTCTCCAATGGTAACGAGTGGAACGGAGTTGGAACTGATTCATTGGGAAATCCATTAACCTGGACAGCAACACTAGTTAAGCAAAGCACAGTAGCTATTGATAGTGTTCGTAAAAAAGAGTTGCCTGCTGTTGGAAAAGTAGTATATCCATTTCTGCCTTTTGGATGGGAAGAAGGGCAACAGCCTAAAACTGAAACCATCCTGATTCGAAATGCAACAGTTTGGACCAATGAAGCGCAGGGTGTGATTAAAAATGCAGATGTATTATTAAGGGAAGGAAAAATTGCAGCAGTTGGTCAAGGTATCACCGCACCAGCTGATGCTAAAGTAATTGATGGTACAGGGAAGCATGTTACAGCCGGTATAATTGATGAACATTCGCATATTGCCGCTGCCTCAATCAATGAAGGTGGACAGTCGGTAACATCTGAGGTACGCATCAGCGATAATTTAAATCCGGATGATATCAATATTTATCGTCAGCTCAGCGGAGGGGTTACCACTTCACACATCTTGCACGGATCAGCCAATGTAATTGGTGGGCAGACTCAATTAATCAAATTGCGCTGGGGTGCCAATGATGATGGGTTGAAATTCAATAACTGGCCTGGTCAGATCAAGTTTGCGCTAGGCGAAAATGTAAAACGCTCTGCTTCTTCCAGTGGGAATAACCGATATCCTGATACCCGCATGGGAGTCGAGCAAGTTTTAGTAGATGCCTTTACTAGAGCAAAGGATTACCAAAAGCAATGGCAGGATTTTGAACTAGCACGAAAGGCCTTTGAGACAAGCAAGAACAAAAAATTATTAGCCGCTCCAGTTGCGCCACGTCGTGATTTAGAGTTGGATGCATTGGTAGAAATTCTGGAAAAGCGTCGGTTTATCACTTGTCACTCTTATGTGCAAAGTGAAATCAATGGTGCCATGGAAGTAGCGAATAAAATGGGCTATACGGTGAACACATTTACACATATCCTGGAAGGGTATAAAGTGGCTGATAAAATGAAAGAACATGGCTCATTTGCTTCCACTTTCTCTGATTGGTGGGCTTATAAAATGGAAGTAGAAGATGCTATCCCTTATAATGCGGCTATCATGCACAAGGTGGGTTTAACCGTTGCGATCAATTCCGATGATGCGGAGATGGCGCGTCGTTTAAACCAAGAGGCTGCAAAAGTGGTAAAGTATGGAGGAGTTACTGAAGAAGAAGCCCTCAAGATGGTTACACTCAACCCTGCAAAAATGTTGCATGTTGCTGATCGAGTGGGAAGCTTATTGCCTGGCAAGGATGCAGATGTGGTGGTGTGGAGTGATCATCCCTTGAGTATCTATGCCAAGTCACTTTATACAATCGTGGATGGCGCTATCTATTTTGATCGAAAGAAAGATGATGAAATGCAGCAAAAAGTAGATCAAGAAAGAACGCGTCTGGTGCGAAAAATGAATGGTGAAAAAAGAAGTGGTGCTCCTGTAATTCCTGCACAACCTAGTTATCAAATGATGCATAGTTGTCATGATCATGGACACAGCCACGGTTTATTGGTAATTGATATCGAATAATTGAAATTGAAAAAGCACTGTTATGCAAAAGATAATATTTAGCACTTTACTGACAGTTTCCTTATCGCTTTTACAAGCACAGGAGACAGTATTGCCTGCCAAAGAACAGAAGGGAAGTTTTTATTTGACAAATGCTACCATTCATATTGGGAATGGTAAAGTAATTCAAAATGGCACCATCAAAGTAACCAACGGCAAGATCGAAGCTGTCGGAGATAATATTGCAGTTCCGGCTGGAGCAGATAATGTAACTAACTTGAAGGGGCAGGATCTTTACCCTGGCCTGATTCTTCCTACCAGTACATTAGGTCTAATCGAAGTCAGTTCAGTGCGTGCAACACAGGATGCGCGTGAAATTGGTGAGATGAACCCCAGTGTTCGTTCTATTGTTGCTTACAATTCTGACTCCAAAGTAATCAACACGCTTCGTTCCAATGGTATTTTACTGGCTAATGTGGTACCGCAAGGAAATTTTGTAGCGGGTACTTCGTCTGTTGTACAATTAGATGCATGGAATTGGGAAGATGCAGCCTATAAAACAGATGCAGGTTTGCATGTATATATGCCTTCTTTGCTACCTCGACCCAGTTTTGGTGGTCGTGGTGGTGGATTTGGCATGGGAAATTTTGGAGCCCAGGGCGGCGATCCGGTGAAAGAAGGCTTGGAGAAAATGGAAGGATTAAAAACATTTTTCCGGGAGGCGAAGGCTTACCAGCAATTGACTGATCGTAAAGCGACCAACCTAAAGTTTGAAGCCGTCAAAGATCTATTCGAGAAAAAACAGAAGTTATACATGCACGCTACTACGGCCAAACAAATTTTAGTGGCACTTGACTTTGTAAAAGAGTTTGGCTTTGATATGGTGATTGTGGGAGGAAGCGAGAGTTATCAGGTAGCTGATCTGCTCAAGCAGCACGATGTTTCTGTAATCTTACAACAGCCGCATAGTTTACCTACTGCTGGAGACGATGATGTGGATCAGCCTTATAAGACTGCGGCGCAGTTAAAGAAAGCAGGAGTCTTGTTTTCTATCTCTGATGATGACAGTCAAACCCGTGGAAGAAATTTAGCCTTTAACGCAGGCACTGCTGCTGCTTATGGTTTAGATAAGGAAGAGGCACTGGCTGCAATCACACTTAATGCGGCTCGTATCATGGGCGTGGCAGATAAAACGGGTAGTATTGAAGTAGGGAAAGATGCAAACATTGTGGTAAGCAGTGGGGATCTATTAGACATGCGTAACAGCAATGTGACTGCAGCATATATACAAGGACGCAAAATCGATCTCACGGACAAACATAAATTGTTGAACGATCGTTTTGAGCAGAAATACGAATTGAAAGCGCCTCGAAAAGGATTTTGATTAAAGGTCTCTTCCGTGACACTGCTTGAACTTCTTGCCGCTTCCACAGGGGCAAGGGTCGTTTCGTCCAATCTTGGGTCCAGCAGTGACAGGAGCCGGCTTATCTTGCTCATTGGCTGCATAATCCTGACCTGCAGTTTCTATCTCTTCTTTGTTAGCACGCATACGACTCATGTCCGTACGTTGTTGACGACCTTCCCGTAATCCAGCTTCTTGCTGTTGCGTGGGTAGGGTAGCATGACAAAGGAAGTTGACAATATTTCGGTTGACGTCTGCATTCATGTTACGGAATAGCTGATACGCCTCCATTTTGTAGATAACCAACGGATCTTTCTGTTCGAGGTAAGCGGTTTGAACACTTTGTTTGAGATCGTCCATGGCACGTAAATGCTCTTTCCAGTTTTCGTCAATTACAGCAAGGGTTACAGAGCGTTCCAGTGCCTGGGATAATTCAACTCCTCCAGTATCAAGCGTCTTGGTAAGATTGGCCAAAACATTGTATCCTTTGCGACCATCGGTGAAAGGAACAATAACGTTTTCGATATTAGCGCCCTGCGTTAAACGAATGTTCTTGAAAACAGGAATTGCCTGCTTTTCTACTTCTTGTTTATGATGCGCATAGCTTACAATGGCTTCTTGGTACAGGCGATCAATGAGTTTTGATTCGTCGGCTTTTAATAATTCATCATGGGTGATGGAAGTATCCAGGCCAAAGTTTAAGATACAGGCCATCTTGAATCCATCATAATCTTCCTGCTCACGGAAAGAGGTGACCAGTCCTTCTGCCTGTGCTGAAAAAGCTCCGTCGATATCTAAAGCAAGACGTTCTCCAAATAAAGCATGATTACGACGTTTGTAAACTGCATTTCGTTGCATATTCATCACATCGTCGTACTCTAATAATCTTTTACGTATCCCGAAATTATTTTCTTCTACTTTTTTCTGAGCTCGTTGGATACTATTGCTGATCATGCTGTGCTGGATCACATCCCCTTCTTTATATCCCAGCTTATCCATCAATCCTGCAATTCTATCACTACCAAACATCCGCATTAAGTCGTCTTCCAATGAAACATAAAACTGACTCGAACCCGGATCTCCCTGACGACCCGCACGACCTCGTAATTGTCTATCTACACGGCGGCTCTCATGTCTTTCTGTGCCTATGATAGCTAATCCGCCTGCTTCTTTCACGCCGGGACCCAGTTTAATATCTGTACCCCTTCCTGCCATGTTAGTAGCAATGGTAACGGCACCTGCCAAACCGGCCTCGGCTACTACCTGTGCCTCTCTAGCATGTTGCTTGGCATTAAGTACGTTGTGTGGAATTTTCTTTTGTTGTAGCATACGACCTAACAACTCACTCACCTCAACTGAAGTGGTACCTACCAGACAAGGTCGCCCTGCATTTCTCAAGGATTCTATTTCGTCAATAACAGCTTTGAATTTCTCTCGCTTGGTTTTGTAGACCAGATCATCGCGGTCATCGCGAATCATATTTAGATTAGTCGGGATACTAACCACATCCAGTTTGTATATACTCCATAACTCAGCTGCTTCGGTTTCCGCTGTACCTGTCATGCCCGCCAACTTGTGGTACATTCTGAAATAATTCTGCAGGGTAATGGTTGCATAGGTCTGTGTAGCCGCCTCAATCTTTACATTTTCTTTTGCTTCCAAAGCTTGATGCAGTCCGTCGCTGTAACGACGGCCCTCCATGATACGACCTGTTTGTTCGTCCACAATCTTAATCGCACCATCCATGATTACATATTCCACATCTTTTGCAAAAAGGGTGTAGGCTTTAAGTAATTGTTGAACGGTGTGTATACGATCAGCCTTTTGAGCATATTCGTTTAGTGTAGCTTCTTTGAGCTGCATCTTTTCTTCTGCACTCGCTTCACTTTTTTCAACCTCTGACAAGCGAACTCCAATATCCGGTAATACAAAAAATTCTGGATCCTCTCCGCTGCGTGTGATAGCCGCTAAGCCTTTGTCGGTCAAGTCGACTGAATTGTTCTTTTCATCAATGTGAAACAATAACTCTTCATCTACCTGTGGCATGTATCGTTGCTGGTCCTGTAAGTAATAATTTTCTGCCTTTTGTAGAAGCACTTTAACTCCGGGTTCACTGAGGTATTTAATAACCGGACCATACTTGGGCAAACCGCGATGAGCACGGAATAGATATAAACCACCGGTTTTAGGGTCGTCCTGTCCTGCCGTAATTAGACGTTTAGCTTCGTTGAGGCAATTACGAACAATTTTCTCCTGTTCAACTACTAATTGCTGGATACGAGGTTTGTGGATATGATATTGTTGATCGTCGCCCTTTGCTACAGGTCCTGATATGATCAGCGGTGTACGGGCATCGTCGATTAATACGGAGTCTACTTCATCCACCATGGCGTAATGGTGTTTACGCTGTACCATTTCCTCCGGGCTATGGACCATGTTATCACGCAAGTAGTCAAAACCAAACTCGTTATTAGTTCCGTAAGTTATATCAGCCGTGTACGCTTTTCTTCTTTCCTCCGAGTTGGGTTGGTGTTTGTCAATGCAGTCAACTGTAATTCCCAGCCACTCAAAAAGAGGGCCATTCCATTCCTGATCTCGCTTAGCCAAATAGTCGTTAACGGTTACTAGATGAACGCCTTCTCCAGGCAATGCATTTAAATAGGCAGGAAGGGTAGAAACGAGTGTTTTTCCCTCACCGGTGGCCATTTCTGAAATTTTTCCCTGGTGCAGGACTATACCACCTATCAATTGCACATCATAATGTAGCATGTTCCAGGTGATAGTGGCACCGGCCGCGGTCCAGCTATTCTTAAAAATCGACTGATCTCCTTCAATTCTTACATAGTCGCTTTTTACACTCAGGTCTTTGTCTAGTGAAGTGGCAGTGGCTACGATCTCTTTATTTTCTTTAAAACGACGGGCGGTTTCTTTAATTACGGCAAACGCCTCCGGTAATAGTTGTTCCAGGATAACTTCAATTTCCTTGTTTCGTTCTTTGCGAAGACGATCAACCTCTTGATAAATGGCATCCTTTCCGCTGAGGTCTTCAGGGGGTAGGCTTTCTGCAGCTTGGTTTTGTGCAGCAATCTGTTCGTCAATGGCAAGCAGATGTGTTTTGATACGAGATCTAAATTCCGCAGTCTTGCCACGTAATTGGTCGTTACTGAGCTGTTGATATTGCGCAAAGAAGCCATTAATGGCGCCTACCTGCGGTTGTACTTTTTTGACGTCTTTTTCCGACTTGCTGCCGCCAAATATTTTGGAGATATATCCAAGCATAAGGCGGCAAATATAAGCCAAAAAAAACCCTAAATTTGCACCCCAAACAAGCGTACATGGCAGGCCAGCTCAAAGAAGTCAGAAATCGAATAAAATCAGTACAAAGTACCCAGCAAATTACCAAGGCAATGAAAATGGTAAGTGCGGCTAAACTTCGCCGTGCTCAGGATGCTATTATTCAAATGCGTCCCTATGCCCAGAAGCTGCAGGACATGTTGTCTAACATTGTAAGTGCCAGTGAGGCGGGTTCCGAGATGGCACTAGCGGCGGAGCGTCCAGTTGAAAAAGTGTTACTGATTGTAATCAGCAGCGATCGTGGTCTTGCAGGTGCGTTTAATGCTAATGTGGTAAAATTGACCAAGAGCACTATTGCTGAAAAGTATGCCGACCAGGCCAAAAACGGAAATGTTACTATTTGGAATATTGGTAAAAAGGCCTACGAAAATCTAACCAAGTTAAATTTCAAAACAGACGCAACTTTCAAGGATATTTTTCTACAGTTGAGCTTTGAAAAGGTGCAGGAGGCTGCAGCTGCGGCTCGCCAGGCTTTTTTGAATAAGGAGTTTGATGCAGTTGAAATTATTTATAGTCAGTTTAAAAACGCGGCTACACAACGATTTGTAGCGGAGCGTTATTTGCCTATTCCCCGTGCTGAGAAAAAGGAAGGTAGCACTCAAGCTGATTTTATTTTTGATCCTGAAAAAAATACCCTCGTTGCGGAGTTGATGCCTCGTATTCTTAATACCCAGCTGTACAAGGCTGTACTTGACTCCAATGCTTCTGAGCATGGAGCCAGGATGACCGCCATGGATAAGGCTAGTGAGAACGCTAACGAAATGTTGCGCTCACTGAAAATTTCTTATAACCGTGCACGTCAGGCTGCCATCACTACCGAATTGACTGAAATCGTTAGTGGGGCCGCTGCTTTGCAGGGTTAATAGGACTGTGTACAATTTTCTGTTAGCCCTATTCCGCTTCTTTGTATTTTCAAGTTTCCAACCATGCCTGAAATTTCAACCTTATTGCCTCACGTCGAGGCCCTGATATTTGCCAGTGATCGGCCATTGACTACCCTAGAGTTAACGGACTACGTTAACAACGCGCTAGGTTTTTTGGAGGACCGGGCAACCCTAGACCAAATCGAAGCTGCTTTGAACGGAATTACCGAAAAGTATGCATCTGACTTTTACCCATTTGAAGTAGTGCAAAGTGGTGGAGGTTGGCAGTTCCTTTCCAAGAAGGACTACCACCGTACCATTGCACAGATTTATGGTGATAAGTTTTTGAAAAGACTTACTACTGCTTCATTGGAAACGCTGGCAATTATTGCCTACAAGCAACCCGTTACGAAGGGCGAAATTGAAGCCATTCGCGGGGTAAGCTCCGACTACGCTGTACAAAAATTATTGGAAAAAGAATTGATTGTTATAGCTGGACGTAACGAGAAATTGCCTGGGCACCCACTTGTCTATGCAACCTCACGAAGCTTTATGGACTATTTTGGTATCAACTCTTCGGATGATCTTCCTAAAATTCGCGAAGTGTTGGCTGAGCAATTAGTTGCACCAACAATCGTGCAGGACGAAGTGATTACTGAATCTCCTGCCAACGAAAGTCAAGAAGACTGATCTTGTTATCTTCGCTCCATGTCCTCCCACTTGGCTCCTGAAATACTAATTGAGGCTGCTCGTCAATACGGCACACCCCTCTATGTGTATCATGCTGAGCGTATCCGGTTTCAGTACGAAAATTTAAAACAAGCTTTCTCGAATTGGGATGTGCGTTTTTTTTATGCGGCCAAAGCACTTACGAATCAACAAGTATTACGTTATGTTAATTCCCTGGGTTGCTGTATTGATTGCAGTTCCATTAATGAAATTAAATTAGCCCTAAAGGCCGGGTTCTCTAACGATAAAATATTGTATACTTCAAACAGTATTCATTTCACCGAAATTGAAGAAGCTGTTTCATTGGGGGCTTTTGTGAATGTAGACAGCTTATCTGCGCTTGAAAAATTTGGAAAGCGATTTGGTAGTTCATATCCAGTGGGGATTCGACTTCGCCCCAATATCATGGCTGGTGGTAACCTAAAAATTTCAACGGGGCATGCGGGTAGTAAATTTGGTATACCGGTTGAACAGCTGAATCAAGTGCATGCGCTAGTCTCAGCCTATAAAATTCAGGTTCATACATTACATATCCACACCGGCAGTGAAATCAAAGATGCTGATGTCTTTGTACAAGGTGTTCGTCTTTTATTAGACATCGTAGCGGACTTTCCGGATGTGCGCGTCATTGATCTAGGCGGTGGATTTAAAGTTCCTTATTATCCAGGTGAAAAAGGAACCGATATTCATGCAGTTGGTAATGCAGTTGCCGAACTTTTCTCAGCCTATCAGCAAAAAACAGGACGATCGCTACAAGTATGGTTTGAGCCTGGAAAATACATGGTTTGCGAAGCAGGTTATTTACTTACTACGGTGAATGTGATCAAGGAAAATGGAACATTAACTTTTGCAGGCGTTGATAGCGGATTGAACCAGTTGATTCGTCCAATGTTTTATGACGCCTATCACCATATAGAAAACTTGACCAATCCTACAGCCCCTGATAAAACCTATCAAGTTGTTGGAAATATTTGCGAAACTGATACATTGGGTGCTGATCGTGATCTGCCTGCAGTACGCGAGGGAGATTTATTGTCTATTCAAAATGCCGGGGCTTATGGTTTTGAAATGGCTTCTCAATACAATGCAAGGTATAGACCTGCAGAGGTGTTTTATAAAGAAGGTATGTTGCAATTGATTCGCCGGCGAGAAACATTAGAGGATTTATTACGAACACAGGAAGGGTTATCTGAATAGTATGGAAGCTTTTTTTAAATTAATTCGCAACCCTTTTTTATTTCGGTTCTTCCTGTTAACCCGTTTACCCGCTGCTTTTTTAGCAGGCCTACGCTTGGAACTAATCACTCCTGCTCGTGCAGTTGTAAAACTGCGATACCAGTTCTTGACAAAAAATCCTTTTCGTTCTACCTATTTTGCTTGCCTAGGGATGGCTGCAGAAATGAGTACGGGTCTATTGGCTATGGCTCATTTGTATCAACGCAAGCCCACAATTTCCATGTTAGTAATTCGGATCGAGAGTCAATTTTTCAAAAAGGCAATCGGTGTAACCCGTTTCACCTGTGAGCAAGGAAAAGAATTGCAGGAGGCTATACAAAAAGCGTACGCAACAGGTGAGTCAGTTGAACTTCCCGTGGTCTCATCGGGGTATAACGAACAAGGTATTGAGGTGGCTCGTTTTTTGATCACCTGGTCCTTTAAGAGAAAAGACTAAATTACCAGCCATATTAGTTGTGTATGAAAATCTCCTTTCATGGTGCGGCAAGAACCGTAACCGGGTCAAAGCATTTGCTTGAACTTTCATCTGGAAAAAAAATCTTACTGGATTGTGGTCTTTTTCAGGGAATGGGAAAAGAAACAAATGCACTCAATCGTCATTTTGGTTTTGATCCATCGACCATTGATGTAATGGTTCTTAGTCATGCACATATTGATCATGCCGGCTTAATCCCAAAGCTGGTGGAGGAGGGTTTTCAGGGAAAAATTTGGTGCACACCTGCTACGAAAGAACTGTCGATGGTACTACTTGAAGATTCAGCACAAATTCAGGAGGATGATATTCGTTACATTAATAAAAGAAGGAAGCAGCAAAATCAACCCTTGTTGTATCCTCTCTATACCAAAGAGCAAGCACAGGCTTCATTTAGTTGTTTTGAAACAGCCGAATATGGCAGTTGGACTTCCATTATGGAAGGAGTGGAGCTGCAATTCACCGATGCTGGCCACATTATTGGGAGTGCCGCAGTCCACTTAAAGATCCACGAGAAAGGGGAAACCCGGCGTTTAACTTTTAGCGGGGATATTGGTCGTTATCGAGATGCCATTTTGCGATCCCCTGCTTCATTCTCGCAGGCCGAGATTATTTTGTTGGAGTCTACCTACGGCAACAGGCTTCATCCGCTGAATCAGTCAACCCCTGATTTATTATTGGAGTGGATTGATAAGATTTGTATCCGTAAAAAAGGAAAGTTGATCCTTGCCGCTTTTAGTGTAGGGCGAACCCAGGAGCTACTATTTCAGTTAAATCAGCTGGATCTTGAGAACCGTCTCCCACCTGTCCCCATTTATGTGGATAGTCCATTAAGTGTGGAGGCGACTGAATTGGTTAAAAAATATCCAAACTACTTTAATAAGAGTATTCAAAAAATAATGGAAAGTGACTTGGACCCTTTTGACTTTTCTTCATTGCGATACATCAAAACAGTGGAGGAATCGAAACAGTTGAATTTTATAGATGGTCCTATGGTGATCATTTCAGCAAGTGGCATGGCCGATGCCGGCAGAGTCAAACATCATATTAGTAATAATATAGAAAACTCGCGCAATGGGATATTGTTTACAGGCTATTGTGAGCCTCGTTCACTTGGGGGGCGTTTATTGTCTGGAATGTCTGAGGTAAGCATTTTTGGTGTGGCGCATGAGGTGCATGCTTCAGTTGGTCTTATTCCCAGCATGAGTGCCCATGGAGATTACGAGGATCTTTGTCAGTGGCTTTCAGATCAAGTTCCCGGGGAGGTAAGGCACTTATTTTTAGTGCATGGGGAGTATTCAGTCCAGGTAGACTTTAGGGAGCGGTTGCTCAAGAAGGGCTTTCCATTTGTTGAAATACCAGAAATGCATACTAGTCACGGCTTGGGATAGAAAAAAGAAACCCCTCCGAGCTAATCAGAGGGGTCGAATTTCATAAATGATAAGGGTAATCGCTAATGGGTGGGTCCCGATAATTGGACAAGTACAAATTTATCTGCTGGTCTCTTCTTTTTAATTGAATTAAGTAATGGAACTGGTTAAGTTACAGGTTATTTCCTATATTTAAGCTGGGAGGGGTCATTATAAAAACAGGTTACTAACTAATTAAAATGATGAAAATCAATTACATATCATTTTTGTTATTTTTTTTATCATTTTTTGCTTCCATCCCAAGTTATAGTCAGTTGCAAATAGGACCCGATTCGGTTTTCTATATTCGGTCGAGTCCTTTTTTTACGGATTTATTGTCCAAGCCTACAAGATCCCTTTCTATTGAGGTTGGGTCTTTTAACCAAATTTCTTCATTTGATCCCGCCATTTTCAAAATGAATAGCGGGGAGTTTATTAAAATTGATCGGAGTCTTTTTTTTCACCTTCACAATACTGGCAAAATTTATAAGTATAGGCCCGAAAGCTCTAAACCAGACTCATTGAAGTTTGAGAGGTTAGATGCTACAGTAAATGCAAATTATAATACGGGGTCATATATTTTTCCAGTAGGGGGTAATATTTATGAATTCGGCGGGTACGGCTTTTGGAAATCCAACGGGATACTTCGTAAGTATAATTTCAGAGATAGGGAGTGGGATGTAGTGGTGCTTAATCGGGAGGTTTTTATGCCTGCTTCTGTCACTTCAGGGCATTGTATTTGGGTAGATTCCAGTCAAAACTTTTTATATGTTCCCTACCAGCGGATAATTAATGATGGGGTAGCAAGGGAGAAGGATGAGTTGTCTAATTTGTCAACAAGCTATCGTCTCAATTTGAAAACATTTAATTGGGAATATTTGGGGCGAACTAACCAGGATGCGCTAAACATACTGCAATCCCCGGCTAAGGTATTTTCTATTGATAAGGGCCTATTTGCAGTATACATGAGTAGAATTTATTGGGTGGATTTTGAGTCTAACTCCATTAAAGTATTAGTCGACCCCTCATTAACTCAAACGCTCTATCGCATACAGCCTTACATGTTATTATATTGGGACCGGCAGCATCTTTTCCGAATTAATTCCTCCACTGGACGCTATGACTCTATTTATATTGATACAACTCGTTTCTCCACTCATACCTATGAAATTTGGCGTAAGGAAGCAGCATTTAGTGACTACATATGGATGTTACCACTTCTTGCTGTCCTTTTTGTCGTGGCGTATATCCAGTATAAAAAGAAAAGGAAATTATTGTTGAATAGTTCCATGCCTGATACCGAGGATTCAAAGCACCCGTTTGTTGCAACTGAAATTTCACTGCTGGAACTATTGATGGCCAAACAACTTCAAGGTCTAACTGTTACGATTCCTGAGATTAATTATGTGTTGGGTTTAAAGGATAAAAATCAAGGCATGCAGAAAAAAGTGCGTAGTGATATCATTAATCGAATTAATGAGAAATACAGTTTTTTGAGTCAGGAAAAAGTTTCACTTGTGCAGAATATTCGCAGTGAAACTGACAAACGTTTTTTTGAGTACCATCTCAACCCCGAACACTTGGAAAGACTCCGTGCGCTACTATCCTGAGTGCGTAAAATTTCTTACCTTTACGCCCCCCTAAAGGGGAACGCCGGGGTAGCTCAGCTGGTTAGAGCATCGGATTCATAACCCGAAGGTCGGCAGTTCAAGTCTGCTCTCCGGTACTGTTATTTTTGAAAATAATATCAAAGGCCCTGGATCTTGATCCGGGGTTTTTGACCTTGCTAATCTTGTAGTACCTTCTTGATAATTTTTGGAAAAAGATAGGATCAAATCAAAAAAAAGTAAAACTGAAACCTCTTAAGTAATTATTGGCATGTTTGACATACAAGAAAGGAATTACCCTTCATTCTATTTATCCGTAGTGGCACTATCGTAAACTTCTATGTCTATAACGATAAAGTCTTTATAATTACGAAAGTCATCCTCAGTCCAAGTTTGACTTGTTTCTTTAGTTCTTTTGGTGCGTACGTACCAGTCAATATTTTCTTTTACGTAAACATAAATTACTATTGGAGACAGATTTTTTGCCCTAAGACTATCGGATTGTTCTTTTGTGACAAACTTAAATCTGAAATATGCGGGCCTTCCACTGGCGCCAGCATCATAGCCAAATGCGTTTTTGATCTCTGGTTTTATTTCTTTAAGTAGGTCTTTTAAAGGTTTATTGATGAATCGTTCTTTTTGTTCGATGATTAATCTGGCGTCAGCTTGTTTTTGTACAAGCGGTTGGGAAAAGCAACTGCTGGCTATACAAATCGTCAAAAGACTTGAAAGAAAATGGTTTTTATTTATTTCATATCCCATCCGTGATAGATTGTTTTACAGTCTAAAAGAAGCAAGCACAAGGGGAGGCGGCATCTCAACTTTTTCACTATATGAATTTAATGAAATCACCTTGGATCTTGATCCTTGGTATATTTAAAACTAGTAGGACTAAATATTTTGTAAGGAATCAATAAGGGAGGGCAGATAATTGCTTCGGATATCCCAAACGATTCCAAAATCAATGCCCATGTAGTCGTGAACAATTCTGTTTCTGAATCCTCGGATCTTGTGCCAGTCAATCGAGGGGTGTTGCTCCTTGAACTCTTCTGGGAGGCGATTAGCCGCTTCGCCAATTATCTCAAAATTTCGAATGACTGCATCGATGGTTTTTGAGTCTTTCAAAAACTCTTCAAAATTCATGGAGCTTGTGTACTGCAAGATTTTATTGCAACTTTCTAAAATGTCGTTGATAAGGAGCGCGGGGTCCCTTTTAGACATAAACAATCTCTTTTTCGATTGCCGTATAGTATTGAGGCTTGATCCCGTTTCGAGATACTAGGTCAACTTTAGTTTGCATTTTCTGTTCTAAAAAATCTGCCAAATCGATAAAAGAAACGCCAATTGGTTGGTTGAAATCTACAATTAAATCGATATCACTTTTCGAAGTAAAATCAGCCCTGACGGCAGATCCAAAAATGCCAATGGATTTGACATGATACGACCTTTCAAGCTCAGGCTTGAGCATGGCGAGCTTGGATTTTATGGTTGCCAAATCTTTCATTGCTATCAAAGATAATAAATATGGCCGCAGCAGTCAACACCCACTCTTTTACACTCGTAAAATGTTAAATATCAATTTGTAAAATCCAGTAAATGATCCATGCGGAAGTTAGATAATTGTCCAATCCCCGGTACTGTTATTTTTGAAAATAATATTTGAAGGCCCTGGATGTTGATCCGGGGCCTTTCATATTTCAATAAAATCAGCACTTGCATTTAATTATTTTTAAGTCAATCAAATTGGTGCTTTTGTCTATAGCGTATCTTATACTTCCTATACAGAGACATTGCCATGGAGTCTAATTTCTTGCTATTTCTGAAATTCAAGCAGGTGCTCAATACATCTGTTTCAGATCTATAGTCCCAATCCGAAAAGTGTTTTGTTACAAACGCTGAGGCTGTGCTATCGATTGAGCTCTCAAGAGCTTTGTAATCTTGCTCATCAAAGACCATTCCTCCGTGGGCCTCATAGCTCATCCATGTTTTAAAAATTTGGCTCCTTATAGCAAAACTATCCTCTTGATAGATTTTTTCTATGCACTTTGCAAATACTTTATCTTTAAAATAGGTAATAAAAGGACCCTCACGAAGTTTTACTTTTTCTAATATTGTATATTTCTCGCCATCAATTTTGTAATGTTGGCATGAAAAAAAAGTAAATAATACGAGTAAGTAGACGAAATATTTCATGGAGGCTATTGTGATCTTGAGTCCCTTTTAGACATAAACAATCTCTTTTTCGATTGCTGCATAGTATTGAGGCTTGATTCCTTTTTTGGATACTAAATCGACTTTCGATTGCATCTTTTGCTCCAAAAAATCGGCCAGATCTATGAAGGAAATGCCAATGGGTTGGTCGAAATCAACAATTAAATCAATGTCACTTTCTGGTGAGAAATCGGTTCTGACAGCAGACCCAAAAATGCCAATGGATTTGACATGAAAGGCCTTTTCAAGCTCAGGCTTGAGCGTGGTCAAAACAGATTTTATAGTGGTTAGGTCTTTCATTCATGTCAAAGATAATAATTGTGGGCTGAGCTGTCAATACCTATCATATGTTCGTCTTAAAGAGCTAAATATCAGTCAGTAAAATCGAGAAAATCATCAATAAGGAAGTTAGATAATCGTCCTATCCCCGGTACTTTTATTTTTGAAAATAATATCAAAGGCCCTGGATCAAAATCTGGGGCCTTTGCTTTTCTATCATTTTACTAAAGCAGTAAAGGAGGAGTATTTAAGTTCTTTATATCGCATCTAAGGGGAGAAGCATCCATATGGAACAAGATGTATGTCCAGAGTTCCCCATCGCTTTTTCCAGTGACTTAAATCCAAGCCTGTTGTAAAAATCTACCGCTTTAGAAAATTGTGGCATGCTTTCCAGGTATAGTTTTTCATAGCCCAGGTCTTTTGCTGATGCTATGCTTTTTTCGATTAATTGTTTTCCTATCCCAATACCACGCGCATTTGGACTTATATAGAATTTTACAAGTTCAGCAGTTTTGACGGGCAAACCCTCGGTAGGGTACACCCCACAACAGCCAACTAGTTGATGGTCCCATTCGGCAACCCACAATATTGAATCTGCATTTTCAAAGAGGTCGTACAGGTGATCTGTTGTCGGATCGGAATAAACGGTTCCTTCTTTAGGTGCGTTATGTTCCTCAAATACAGCTCTAATAATTGCAGATAAATAAGGTTCATCCCTTTTCTCAACCTTTCTAATCGACAAGGTAAAATTCATTAATATCAAAGTTACAATAGAAGCCTATCTATTATTTATGTGTTAAAGCAATCTGATAATCTTTTATTTTATGAGTAATGGTATAAAAATAGAACAAGAGCGATTACCGTCATTGTAAAGCCATTTTGTTGCTCGTATGTTCACTTATAAACCATATTATATGAATCTCAAGCACATTTTCATTGCTCTATCTTTATCGGCATCCCTTATTTCTTGTGACAAAGACGAAACTCCCCAGGCAACGGCTTCTATTAACGTAATTCATGCTTCTCCCGATGCGCCGGGCGTTGATTTATTGGTTGATAATGTTAAAGTAAACGCTGCTGCCTTAAACTTTCCGGAGGCTACTGGATATTTAAAAGTTTTTGCTGGCACTCGTAATATTAAAGTAAATGCAACGGGTACAAATAATTCGGTTATTAACGCAAATCTGACTTTTACAGCTGATAAATACTACTCGGTATATGCATATAATCAATTGGCCTCCATTGGTGCTTTTGTGGTTGAGGATAATCTTACAGTGCCAGCAACTGGCCAAGCTCACATTCGATTTTTTCATCTTTCGCCCAATGCTCCAACCGTGACAGTTGGTACCCTATCGGGAGCAACTTTTACACCGGTCTTTGCCAATCGTAGTTTTGAGACACAAGCTACCGCCAGCGCTAATCAAAATTTTACACCAGTTCCTGCGGGCACCTATACATTTGATGTTCAAGCGAATGGAACTTCAGTGCTAACTCTTCCGGGAATTGTGTTACAGGCAGGTAAAATTTATACTGTTTTTGCAAAGGGTTTAGTGGGTGGCCAGGGATCCCAGGCGCTTGGAGCTCAGATTGTGATACATAATTAGTAAAAGGCAGCATTAATTTGCTTTCTTAGGGTAAACACTGTAAGACTCTCGCAAATTCATTTAGATATCTGTCCTATGCCCAGTATTTATTTTTTAAATTTATCTATTGCCCCGCTATGTTATCATTTAGCGGGGTTTTTTATTAGACTATAATGTTGGGGAGGGAGTGCCAAGGATTTAGTATCTTACTACCACACGTACTAAAAAATGGCGCAACAACACCAAAAGGAGTTTAGGAACTGGGTAGAAAAAGGGCGGAGTATTTTACTTTCTCCCACCTTTAAACAGCGAAGTGAACGTGTGGTGTTGACACTTGCTATTGTGAGTTATCTGTGTCACCTTCTGTTAATTGCATTATCGAAGCAGGGGTTGATACAAACGGACATAGCACTTTTTAGTAGTCCAATTTCAGCTATCTATACTCCCTTTTCTTTTATTCTGGTTTACGAAGTGTACTTACTCCTTTTTTACTTACCTAAGTCAACAACCTTTTATATTGGAAAGCAGTACGAGATTATTACATTAATTGTGATTCGAAGAATTTTTAAGGATTTGGGAGAATTAAAATTGGTTTCTAATTGGTTTGAAAATGCGAGTGATCTGCAATTTACTTATGATGTGGTAACCTCGTTGGTCTTATTCTTACTGATCTATTTGTTCTATCACAAAATTGTTAAAAGGCCTATTGCTGAAGTTGATGAATCCGGTTTGCATGCTGGACCTACTGCACAATTTGTGTTTCTTAAGAAGGGACTAGCTTTAGTACTAGTGCCTGTATTAGTGGGCTTAGCTGTTTATTCTTTTTCAAATTGGGTAGCTATCGTTGTTGATAATCAATTATCAGGTATGGCAGCTCTTTCCAATATAAATACCATATTTTTTGATGATTTTTTTACGATTTTAATAATCGTGGATGTTTTGCTTCTTCTCGCTTCTTTTTATTACTCAGATCATTTTCATACTATAATAAGAAATTCTGGGTTTGTTTTATCGACCATTTTAATCAAACTCTCCTTTTCTGTTTCTGGTATTTTAAATAATGCGCTTATCATTGGGTCTGTTCTATTTGGGCTACTTATTCTTTATATCCATCAGTTATATGAGCGTGCGCATCTTACATCGCGCTAATATCTAGTCGCAATTCTTGGTCAGTGGGGGCGCGCCTTACAGTCAGCGATTCTTTGATGTTCGTCATTTACATCCTTTTTTCAGGAGCCTATTTTGCAACCGGTATCAATACCAGTATGATATGCGAAAGGGCGGACTATATTTATTTATACTTCTTAGTTTGGGTTCTTGTCAAAAGGATTTTGTTTTTCTGACCACGGAAGACAAGCTTGTTGATAAGACCTGGTACCTAGAAAAAATTTCTACCCCTGCAGGAAGTTTGGTATATGCGAGTCAGCCTACATTTTCGTTTCAGTTAGATAAGTCTACAAAAGGGTATGATGATTCAGATGGAATTAGTGGCACCTATTATATTGATGAACAGCCGCTCGTTACCTCTTTGCAGATTACATCTAATGGCCGGTTGATTGAGGCCTTTTTACTACGCCAAGTGGAGTCCGATCATGTTGTCATGGAGTATTCAAAAAATAATATTTCTAACACACTTTATTTTTCATTACGCCCATGAAACAGTTAGTCTTATTATCGGTTTTGCTCATCTGTATAATTCAAAACGGATTTTCGCAATCAGGTTCTTTTTATGGGGTAAGTGTAGTTGGTTCATTTTCCCAAGGCATGCGCGCTTCTAGTTTGGTGCAGAGCTTTAACAAGCGAACTGAATGTTTACAGTTGAATACGGGTTTGTTTTTATACTACGCTATTAAAGGTAGTAGCAAGTTTGAGCTTACTTGTCAAACAAACTCATCAGATACTCCTATTGACATTCGATTGTTTCCAAATCCAGTTCGAAATTATGTGCGTTTGGAAGGGAGTGGGTTTTTGGATATTGACCAGAATCTAAGTTTATCCCTTTTTGATGCAGCTGGAAAGAGACTATGGGGGCAAGTTATTTCTGTAAGTCAGCTGATAGCGGGGACAAGTTTTTTCTGGGGGTGGCTACAATCGGGTAATTATTATTTACGAGTCGACGGCGAAGAGCTGCATCGTGTTATTCCATTTATAAAATTGAATTAAGTGATAAAGGCAAATCAGTTTATTTACTTCATTGCATTTTTTTTACTCTTAATTACTAAGGCAGATTTAGTTCTGGCGCAGCAGCCTGGGATTCATTTTGAAGCTATTGCAAGAGATAGAAATAATAATCCAGCAAAAGATCGACGCATATATATAAAAGCTACCATTCTGCAAGGTGCTGCTGCGGGGTCGCCAGTTTTCATTGAGGAGCATCGGTCAAGGACAAATAGCGAGGGTATATTTCAAATAATTATTGGAAATGGTACGCGTGTTGGAGGAGCTTATGCTTCTATCTTGAATATACCCTGGCGGACACTTAATTACTCCTTAAAAATTCAAGTAGCAATTGAGCCGATTGTGAATGTGGTGAACTGGAATTATCAAAATGAATGGATTGATCTGGGTGCTTCTCCATTTGGTTTAGTTCCTTACGCGGGTACTGCACTTATGGCTGAACAAGTTGCTGCAAGTGCGGCGGTGCTAAGTTTCAGTGGTGGTACAACAGGATTATCACCTACTACTGCTTCGCAGGGGAATGTGGTCTTGGGAGGAATACTTGGTATCGCTAATGGTGGAACAGGTTCATCCGTTAAAAATTTTGTTGATCTCAGTACTCAGCAACAAGTAGGTGGGGAAAAATCTTTTTTGCAATCACTCCAAGCGAATGCTGGTATTATGGTAGCTGGCTCACTTTCATTGCAAGGAAATAGCACTCCGTTTTTGATCGATAATCAGAGCGGTTCATCGGGCGATGTACTGGTATCGCGAGGTGCCGGTTTTTCTCCCCAATGGGTATCTGCACAATCGGTGTTGGGTATAAAATCTAAAAGTCGGAGTGTTGTGCTTACAGCAGCTGAAGTATTTTTTATACCTGTTAACGGGTTAGATAGTAATGATGGGATCAGTGTGCTTATGGAAGTTGATGCCGTACCCAGACCAATTCCTAATTATTATATCTATCGAGACATTCCTAACAACAGGGTAGAGGTTCATTTTACAGCCCCATTCACGGGATTTGTAACCTGGGTAATTGTTGATTAAAACTGAAATTTTAAAAACCAAATAAACAAACAACTATGAAACACTTTCGGATTGTAACGGCTACTTTGATTTTGTTAACAGGCGCCAGCCTTAAATCGATGGCTCAGTCACCCACCATTCAACGTGAGGTTCGATTAGTAAATCCTACCGGCCCAACTGGATTTATTGGACTGAAAGCGGCATCGGGTACCTCTACGTATTCATTAACCATGCCTACGGCGGCACCTCTTGCCAACCAAGTTCTTACTGTAAGTAATATCTCAGGAAGTGCAGTAACCTTGGCATGGAATTCGCCTGATGCCACTGGTTGGTCATTGACGGGGAATACGGGAACAAACGAAAACAATTATTTGGGTACTACCGATGCGCAACCTTTGGTTGTTAAAACAAACGGTAATACACGGATGACTGTTGGAGCCGATGGTGGTATTACCATGAATACATTATCTGGTACAAATGGCACGGCCTCCTCTGCATTAGATGAGGGTGTGGTGATTTCTGATGCCAACGGCTTAGTTTCCAAAGCTAGCTATGCGTCTGTTGTAGCGGTAGGGTTAAGTAATCCATCTGGCGTAACTGTGGGTGGACCGTTAACGGTATCTGGTTTGTTTACTGCCAATCTCGGTGCTGCTATTACGGGGGGATTGAATTTATTAGGCACAAGTCCGCTTCTGCTTAATGGATCAGCTGGAAATGCTGGTGAAATTCTACAGTCTAATGGTGCGGGTGCTGCGCCTACCTGGAGTAGTGCCTTTGTAAAGGGTAGAGGCTTGGCAACTGTTGGTGGAAATGAATCGATTGCAGTAGCGGCTTCTGTGGATACAGACGATGCAATCAATGTAACGCTTGAAGGAAGCGCTAGTGATATGCCAATTCCTTCTTACTATGTAGTACGTTCAGGCAGTGGTTTTACGATCTATTTTTCTGCGCCATTTACGGGTAGCTGTAATTGGACTGTAATTAATCAGTAAACTTTTATTTTAAGCATAGTGAATAAATCACACAAATTATTTTTTCTGCTGGCTCTTTTGATGGGGCCGGCAGAAAAACTTTTTCCAGCACTTTGGGCGCAATCAATACGTCCTACTGCTCAAAAAGAAGTTCGTCTGGTCGGCGAAACTGGTAATACAATTAGTTTGCGACCTCCCACTGGTGCCAATTCCTATTCTTTAATTTATCCTGCTGCATTGCCGCTGGCTAATCAAATTTTATCAGTTAGTACAGTTAACGGAGGAATAGCTACATTAAATTGGAGTACCCCCACTAGCGGGGCTGGAAGTGGCTCAAGTGGACAAGTGGTATATTGGAGCGGAGCCAATACTCAGGCAGGTTCCAATGAATTTTTTTGGGATGCAACTAACCGTAGACTTGGTATCGGAACTTCTGCCCCCACTGAAAAATTTCAAGTGAATGAAACGGGAAATACATCACTGTTTACTTCATTAATTGCTAGGGGAGGAAATAACTTAAAGGCGCAGTTGAATTTCGGAGTTAGAAATTCAGCAGGTAATGCAGTGGGGGGGTCAATTATATCAGATGGAAGTTTGAATGGAGGATTGGTGCTTCAAGGAAATTTAAATGATCAGCCCTCTGTTAAACCCCACGTAGTTGTGAATTCTGCTGGAGAGCTATTGGTTAACACTACATCGGATGCAGGAGCTTATCAATTACAAGTGAATGGTGATATTTATGCCCCCACAGCTCGTTTCTATTTTGTGAATTCTGGGGGATACACCCAGGATCTTAATCTTCGTAACGACGGTACATTAACTACTGCTGCGTCTGATCTACGACTAAAGCGTGATATCGCAACAATTGCCCAGCCTTTAGAAAAAGTAATGGCTTTACGAGGAGTAACTTATAATTGGAAGGATACTTCTTTGCCAAAACGTATGATGGGAATGATTGCGCAGGAAGTTTTATCGGTAGTGCCTGAATTGGTCTTTCAGAATAAAGCCGACGGGTTTTATGGGATTAATTATGGAGAAACGGCTGGGCTGTTAATTGAGGCTATCAAAGAGCAGCAGCATCTTATCGGGGAGCTTAAGTCCGATTTATTAAGACAGCAACAGTTGATACAAGCTACATTGCAGGAAGTAATTCAATTAAAAAAACAAATAGCCGAGATTAAAAGGCAACATTAAAATATACTAGTATGAAGAAAATTAATACATTTTTATTAGGCATTGCATTATTTGGTCTGCTTGCATTTGCCAGCGAAAAGGTATACGTATTTAAGTTTTCCGAACCTCAAATCAATTATCATTGGCAGAACTTGGAGGCTATCAAATTAATGATGGATCAAAGTGCGTTACCGCATAACCAGGTTAAGCAAGCGGTGGGTGCTATTGATTCCTTGCAAAAGGATATGCGATCTGTGCTGACAATCGACACAACTGCGCAGTCTATCAAGTAGATTAGTGGTTGGTCACTCCGATGGCAACTCCGGACCAGTCTGGATCTGCAGCGCCGATCCATTTACCAGTAGTACTGGCAATTGTGGCATGCACTCTTCCAAATTGAGCAGGTTTGTTTACGATTTCTATGCGCTTAATCTTTTCCTTGATTAAATTCAACGTAGAGGAGTTTTCCCAAAAAATGGTTGGATGATTCTCGATTAAAAGTTTTTCGGGTAATTGAAACACTCGCGCTGCAGCAAGGGCTTGTTCAATAGGTAGGTCCCTGTCAATGATTCGACTGATTGTTTGAACAATAGCAGGAACAATACGAGCCCCTCCGGCTGCTCCAATACTCATAAAGGGTTTTCCATCTTTAAAAATGAGAACTGGCGCAATATGGGAAGATGCGCGTTCGCCGGGGTTCATTTTTCCAAGATAGGGCCCCATTGTTGTAGCCAACATAAAACCTCCATCTTCTGCGGCAACTTTAGAGCCCATCGTAGGCCCCAGGGATTGTGTCAGGCTTATAATATTACCAGCTGCATCACTGGCTACCAGATGCGTAGTATGTCCATTCTGAAAACCAATACTATCCGTAAGGGTTTGTTGTTTATTGTTGGCATCCTGCCATCTCTTTTTTGCGTATTCAAGTCGGGTCAACTTTTCTTGATCTGACTTTAAAAATTTTCGGTCTTCGTAAGCAAGTTGATGAACGCTGGCGTGTTTGAGCAAAAATTCTTCCTCTGTGCAATTCTTTAAATCATTTTGTGCAAGCAGGTGAAGCATCTCAATCACGATCGCTCCGTATGCAGGCATTCCAATAGTGATAATCTCAAAACCTCTATATGTACCTCTTAAAAGAGTAGCATTCTCAGCACGATAATTAAGCATGTCTTCCCATGCTAAATATCCGCCGCCTGCTTTTACTTGTTTGATCAGTGATGCGGCAAGGGGACCTTTATAAAATGATTCTCCTTTGTCATTTGCAATGGATGCTAATGTAGAAGCAAGGGCTGGTTGCTTAAGCCAATCTCCTCCTTTAGGGAGCGAATCACCCACAAAAAAATGCTTTTTGGTGGCTTCAAAAATTTGTAAATCTTTTTTTACTGATTTTAATCGATCGGCTTCGTCTGGAAGTAGTTGAAAACCTTCCTTGGCATATTGTATGGCTGGTGCCATTACTTGCTGCAACGATAGAAGGCCGTTTGACTGGTGTAGTTCAATAAGTCCTTTTACAACTCCTGGAATACCAATTGTAGTGTAGCCATCTTCTTGATTGGCGGTCTCGGGTACATAAGAAGCGGGAACCTGTGTAGTGGCATCAATTCCTTTGATCTTTCCTTTGCTATTTCTGTGAATAACCTGAAGACGACCACCTAACCCACTCATGGAGGGCTCTACCACACTTAATGCAAATGCAGCGGCCGTGATAGCATCGTATGCATTTCCTCCCTGTTTTAAAACGACTGCTCCTGCGGCAGCAGCTAAAGGATGTGCGCATGCAACCATTGAATTAGCGCTGTCAATTTTTTGTTGAGCGACCAGACTAAGGTTGCAAACCAGGAACAATCCCAGCAAAGTTTGTTTCATCGTGGATGCTTAATTAATAAAGTGTCTTCCAAGTCTTTCACTAAAATACTTTTTTCATTCAGTAGCATCTGGAGTGTAACTGGTTTTATACTATCGAGCAGGCTGTTTTTTAAGCGAAATTCTTCAACCTCACCGCCTGGTTTTTTCCAACGGATAATCTTGCATTTGCATTCTGCGTTTTCAACAGAATTTAAAATTTCCTCCAATTCTCCGCCTTCACCAATTTTTTTATAAACCTCCCGAATCCCAATTACACGATTTTTTTCTCCGACATCAAAATTCCAAGAGGCTGAGATTACATTTAGGTATTGTCGAGTTGAGTCTAACTGTAATAAGCTATGTCGGGGGGAGAGCACTTTGTTATCCAAGGTCAACAGCCTGGAATGGATGGAAACGGTGTTATTGTTTTCGAATTGTGCATAGCCCAGATGATTAAAACTTGCTCCGTAACGCTTGTAGGTGAAATAGCCATTTTTTTCTTTGAATGCTGCAATATTGAGCACTACTTTTTTTGCACGATCTGAGTCGGACAATCGAGCTTGAGGCGAGCCGGTGTAGCAAAGCCATATTCCCTCAATTGCATTTTTTTCTGCTTCTCCAATTGCGTAAGGTGTAATACTAAAATCACTTTTTAATTCGTTGATGATGCTTTGCTGCTTTTGGTGTTGAAAAAGTATAATTGAGAAAGCTATTACAACTACCAAGGAACCTATCAATGAAAGGACTACGGTTTTTTTTCGCTGCTCAGTGGTTTTCTTTTGAGCATGAGATAAGGCAGTCTTGAGTCGCTGGTTATCCTGTAAGATTGAATAGCTGTTAGCGGGGAGATTTGCTGTTTCCTCGCTAAGTAGCTCAGGGTCAAGAGGGTTTTGCTCAAAGGCCTTACGCCCTACGCTATATAAATATATATAGCAGGTGTCTATTAGAAAAGACCTTGGGTTTGCCACCAACCCCATTAAGGCGTCTCGAACTTGGCCACCGGTGATGTCATACTTCCTAAAGGGGTACTCTTTCTCTTTGTTTTCCGTGTCCCCTTCATATTCTTGATGTCCAAACTTTGCAGAGGTTTCCGGGAGATTATTGCTTATTTCGCTTAACTGCAAGGCAAGGGGTTCGTAGTTTTTCCGGTTTGTATTTTTCGTTAAAACCGTACCATTTTCCTGTTCATATTTTTCAATGCATTTGTTTAGCAGGTAAATGATTTCTTCTTTTCCTTTCTTGAGCATTTTATTAACTAATTGAAAATGAAACTTTTATTTATTTCCGAAATGGTTTATATTTTCCGAAATGGCTCTTTTTAAACAGAAAGTCTTTTTAAATGGGTCAAATTAATCAATAATGGCTTTAGATTGTATTATTGTATACCTAAACTAACGAAATACTTGCTTATGAAAAAAATCGCATCCAAGATTGGAGGCGCGCTTCTGCTCGCAGCCAGCGTCTTTTTCTCACAAGTTGCTGATGCCCAAACCATACAGGTTTCAGGAAAAGTCTTATCAGCTAAAGAAAATCTTCCGCTTGAAAACGTTTCTGTTCGCCCTGGTGGCACACGTCAGGGTACTTCTACCAAAGCAGACGGTAGTTTCAAGATTGAAATCCAAAAAGGACAGTCACTTGAGTTCTCGAGCGTGAATATGCTCAGCAAAACAATTAAAGGGATTGATAATTCAACTTCAAGTTTGATGGTGATTTTGGAAGAATCAGATAATAATCTTTCGGAGGTTATGGTTGTGGCCTATGGCACTCAAAAGCGATCATCAATAACAGGAGCTGCTGCAACGGTCAAGCCTGCTGTTTTAGAAAATGCGCCAAGTACCTCCATACAAGAAAGTCTGCAAGGAAATGTTGCAGGTCTTCAGTCTCAAAATGGAAGCGGACAGCCGGGTTCAGTTCCTAATGTTCGTATACGGGGAATCGGATCTATCAATGCCGGCGCTGCACCATTATATGTTATTGATGGTATTCCAGTGGTTAGCGGCGATATATCCGGAGGAAACTCCAATACCATTGCAGGGCTTAACCCTAATGATATCCAAAGTTTAACTGTTTTAAAAGACGCTTCTGCTACTTCATTGTATGGATCACGTGCTGCGAACGGCGTTATTTTGATTACTACCAAGAACGGTAAACCTGGAAAAGCTAAAATCAACATTACTGTACAACAAGGTATGATCAATAATACCTTACGCGATGAACAAAAAACGCTGAATACAGACGAGTATATTCAGTATTTCAAAGAGGGTTGGATTAACGCGGGACGCAATCCTGCCGCTTACGATTCTGCATTGGTTGCTAATGGGGTTAGTCGTAGTGTCAATACTGATTGGTTTGATGTAGTGATGCGTCAGGGTAAATTCAGCCAATACAATCTAAGTGCAAGTGGGGGTAATGATAAATCTACTTTCTATATGTCCGGAAGCTATTATAAGGCCGAGGCCCCTATAAAAGGTGTGGACTATGATCGTGCGACTTACAGAGTAAATGCAAGCGCAGAATTGACAAACCGCTGGACAATTAAAGGAGGTTTTAGTGGAAATTTCCAACGTAATACTGATTTTCCCGGAGGTTCATTCTTTGCTAATCCTACTCGTGCAATGTATCGTCTAGCACCTTGGTTACCTGTTTATAAAAGCGATGGTGTCAGTTGGGAGTTGGGGTACAACAGTGGGTATAATCCTGCAGCTGTTATTGCCACTACCAAACGGATTGCAAAGACATATAATATTGGCGCGAATGCGTCCACTAAATACCAATTATTAAAGGGATTAACCTACGAAGGAAGTTTTGCCCTTGATTTTAACCATGCCTATCGGACTATTTACAACGACCCCAGAGTGGGTAATGCATTTGTTGCTGTAGGCGGAAGTATCCAAAACTTCTCTCAAGATATCGTTAACTGGATCAGCACAAATATTCTTCGATATAAAAGTGAATTCGGCCGCGGACATGAGATTGAAGCTTTTGGAGGGTATGAAGCCCAAAGTCGCTCTGATGTGGATATGACCGTGGTGGTAAATGGTATTGCGCCAGGCACTAGCACACCTGCTGGTGGTTCACAAATTGAAACGGCAACCGGTACTGGTACAATGAATACCATAGTAAGTAAGTTCATCAATGCTAATTATGGGTATGTAGATCGTTACTTCTTAACAGGGTCAGTGCGTCAGGATGCTTCTTCTCGATTTGCAAAAAACTACCAGTCTGAGATTTTCTGGTCAGTTGGTTTTGGATGGAATATTTCTAATGAGCCCTTCATGAAATCAAAGTGGATTAGTGAAATGAAGTTGCGGGGTAGTTACGGGTACACTGGAAATCAGGGTATAGATAATTTCGTTTCCCAAGGTTTGTATACCGCCGGTTCTGATTACAACCAAACTTCAGGTATTACGCTCAACCAATTAGCAAATGATAATCTGACCTGGGAAAAAAACATACCGTTAGATTTCGGAGTAGACTTTTCTCTATTTAAAGGAAGAGTGAGTGGAAATGTAGATTGGTACTCCCGTGTTTCCTCTGAGTTATTGATTAGTCAGTCTATTCCCAGTGTAAATGGGGTGACTAGTATAACAGTTAATAACGGTGCCATGAAGAACAGTGGTGTAGAGGTTGCACTTTCTACGGTGAACGTGGCCCCAAAAAAGCAAAAAGGATTCAAATGGGTTACGGATTTCAACTTCACCACTAATCGGAATGTTATTACAGATATTGATTCTCTGTTTTCAACCTCTGGCGATTATTATCGTCGGGTAGGATTTGATTATTATACTCATTACCAGCGTGCCTATGCGGGAGTGAACCCAGCGAATGGGGAAGCGCTTTGGTATACGACTGACCGCAAGGATTCTACCACTAACGTATTTACAACTGCGCTGCCTCGGATGGCTATGGGGAGTGCATTACCTAAATTCTTTGGGGGTATAACCAATAACTTCACTTATGGTGATTTTAAGTTAAGTTTTCAGTTGTATGTATTCTGGGGTAATCAGATTTATGATTCTTATGGGTACTTGCAAAAATCTGATGCGAATCTTGGATTTACTGATCAGAGCAATGGCTTAAGCAAATATGAATATCGTCGTCGTTGGACAAGACCAGGCGACATCACGGATGTACCTAAGCCGGTATTTCTCGGAACACAATCATCAGCAGGTAGCTATGAAAGCAGCCGCTTTATTTATGATGGAAGTTATATCCGTCTTCGTGATATATCACTTACCTACACGGTACCCAAGCAATACTTAGCTAAGTCAAAAATTAGTTCAATGCGGGTATATGCGCGCGGACAGAATTTGTTCACTTATGTTAAAGACAAGCGATTTAACACAGACCCTGAGACAGACATAAGCGGAACGCTTAGTCAAAATCCGCCGATTTTCGGCACCATACTTTTTGGTCTCGATATTACCTTCTAATCAACTTAATTTAATATACCATGAAAAATAGTATTCTTCTTTTCCTTTCGCTGGTATTACTGGCGTCTTGTAAAAAAAGTTTTACCGATTTAAAGCCTCAACAAAGTGTATTCACCGAGGATGTATTCTCCAGTATGCCAACTGCCCGTGCTGCTGTAAATGGATTGTATTCACTCATGCAGTCTTACAGCTATTATGGAAGGGATGCTATGGTGATTCCAGAAGTGCTCTCTGATAATATGACACGAAGTGTTAAAACTGGTAATCGCTATACAGGAATGAACACGATGACTCATACGGCCACGGACGCAAATGTAAGCCGGATGTGGTCGCAGATCTATCGTGTTATTACCAATGCAAATGCAATCATTGCCAATGAAACTAAGCTGCAAGGGATTGCTACTTCACTTGAAACAGCCGAAGTAAAACAATTGGTAGGTGAGGCCTATGCTGTGCGTGCCATGGCTTATTTTGATCTGGCAAAGTTTTTTTCAAGACCACTTAATCACACTGCCGATGGAAGTCACTTGTGTGTTCCTTTGGTTTTAGCTCCCATTACAAATGTTACAGAGATTGTTTATCCTAAGCGAAATACAGCTGCAGAGGTTTACACACAAATTGACAAAGACATGCAGGAAGCGCTCAACCGTTTACCGGCTACTGGGGAAGTGATTGTCAACGGAACGGCCAATGCTGGTTTTTTCAAAATTCGCATGAATCGCTGGGGTGTATTGGCATTGCGGGCTCGTGTTGCAGTGTACAAAGAGGATTGGCCTACTGCAGTGACTGCTGCTTCAGCTGTTATTGCATCTAATCGTTACAGCCTTTTCCCTTACGCTACTTTATTCAGTAGTTTTCAGACTATCGGTAATGTTGAATCAATCTTTGAGGTTTCCAATAATGCCACCGATAATCCTGGTACAGATAGTTATTCCTATTTGTGTAGTCAGCAGGGTTATGGCGAATGTTTAGCTACCCGTCAATCAATGAATAGCAGAAGCACAGGAACTACCTTGTCTACGTTCAAGGGTCTATATGAAGCCTATACACCAACGGATGCCCGCCGTCGTTTTGTGGAATTAGGGAACCGAAATTCAATTGGTGGGGAAGTAAATGTGCCCCTTTGTTTAAAGTATACCAATATTTCTACCTATGCTGAAAATATCAAGGTTTTCAGACTTGCCGAGATGTATCTCAGCAGGGGAGAAGCATTAGCTCGTATTGCAGTTCAAACTGGAGATGCGGCTGCACTTAATGCTTCCCTTACGGATATTAATTTGATTCGTCGCTCTCGCGATACAGCTTCCACCACGCGTTTATTTGCAGCTACATTAGGAGCACCTCCTACCGGAAGTATCACGGCTGCAGCCTATCTGGATAGTATAGTGGTGGAGCGTCGTAAGGAATTTGCATTGGAAGGTCAGCGTTTGTTTGATTTGAACCGTACAAAGACCAATTATGTAAAAATTAATTCGGCTGGTAATAGTACTTCTCGTTTAATTCAATATAGTAATACTACCAGTAGTTATTATTACAGGACAATTCTACCTGTTCCAATTTCACAGGTTCAAAACAATCCTAACATGGTTCAAAATGAAGGGTTTTAACTAGGCTCGGTTAATTAAAATCAATTTTGTGAAGTTGAGGAGTGGATATTTGCTATTGACTTGTTTTGTTTTGTTGCTTAGCTCTAACTCGCAAGCAAGAACAAACCGTGATACTTTACGTGTGTTGTTTGTAGGAAATTCATATACGTACTACAATAACCTCATACAGATGGTATCGCTGATTTCTGACAGTCTCGATACAAAATTGATTTGCACAAAATCTACCGTAGGTGGAACAAACTTGGGAGAACATTGGAATGAGCTAAAGGGATTAAAGTCAAAAACCTTGATTCAAAATGGCAGCTATGATATTGTGGTTTTTCATGACCATAGCATGCGTCCAATTGAAGCGCCAGATAGTTTGTTATATTACGGTGGATTGCTCTGTGAACTAATCAAAAGTAAAAAAGCTAGACCCTTCATTTATAATACATGGTCACGAGAAAAAACGCCGGAAACGCAAGGAGCTATCAATAGCGCTTATTCGCGATTAGCAAAACAGTGTGGAGCTTCCAGAGTTAGTGTAGGTGATTGTTGGCAGGAGTTATTGAAACGGTCTCCTCAAGCAGTACTTTATCATTCAGATGGATCACACCCCAGCCCGCTGGGTACTTTTTTGGTTGCCCTAAGTTTTGTTAAAGCCATTACAGGAAAATTGCCCTCTAATTTGCCAACTGTTTTTAACTATTTCGATAAGGACGGTGAAACTTTTCGAATCATGCAAGTAAGCAAAGAGGAGATTGTTTTGTGTAAGCAAGTGGTCAATAGTATTATTAATCAAGCACAGTAATTACCTTGAAGCATCTTAGAAAAAACCTCACCTTTTGGGTCCTGCTTGCTATTTTGTCCGGAGTTGTTTTAGGCCATTATTCTCCAACTACTGCTGTTGCCATGCAACCGCTGGGCAAATATTTTATTGATCTAGTAAAGCTCTTTATTAACCCTATCATTGTTGTGACTATTGTTTCGGGTATTTGTGGAATGGATAACTTAAAACGTGTTGGTAGGATAGGGGGTAAAGCCATCCTTTACTTTGAAGTGGTGACTACTATCGCTTTATTAATAGGAGTAGTAGTAGCGTATCTGCTACAACCTGGAGCTGGAATTGCAACAACGGGTATTAACTCCTCATCGGTTACATCTTTTCAAAAAAGTGGAGGAATATCGCTGCTTTCATTTTTTAGAGAAAATTCTACTATACAATTTTTGTTACTATCTATTCTTCTTGGGCTTTTCTTAAATCGCTCCAGTTATCGAGCTATTGTATTGGAAAAAGTACAATGGATAGCAGGTTATCTTTTCAAGGCGCTCGGGTGGGTAATGAAATTTTCACCGATCGGGGCCTTTGGGGGTATGGCATTCACCATTGGGAAATACGGTCTTGCAGCACTGCTGCCATTGGGCAAATTGATGTTATGTGTTTACATAACAATGTTTCTTTTTATAATATTTGTACTGGGCGCTGTATTGCGCTACTATAAAGTAAGTATCTGGAAGTTTTTGCGTTATCTAAGGGACGAACTGTTGATTGTTCTAGGCACTTCCTCCTCTGAAGCAGCGCTTCCCTCCCTAATGAATAAATTAGAAAGGATGGGTTGTCATCGTTCGGTAGTTGGTCTAGTAGTTCCTACAGGTTATTCATTTAACCTCGATGGAACGTCTATTTATTTATCGATGGCCATCATTTTTTTGGCACAGGTTTTTAATGTTGACTTAACCTTTGGTCAGGTTGCCACCATCTTTGGTGTTTTAATGGTTACCTCAAAGGGTGCGGCAGGCGTTACGGGTAGTGGTTTTATCATTCTTGCCTCCACGCTCAGCGCAGTCAAAGTGATACCCGTTGAGGGACTAGCTTTATTATTGGGTGTTGATCGTTTTATGTCTGAAGCCAGAGCTATTACAAATTTTATAGGCAATGGGGTGGCCACTGTTTTTCTTTCAGCAAATGAGGGTTTTTTTGATAGGGATCAAATGGCGGAAGTATTCGGATCACACTCTTAGCTCTTACATATTGATAATCAATCCCTTGATTATTTATATTCTGTCTTAAAAAAGATTTTTTTGGCATGAATGTGAACATTTTGTTAAGTTCGTATGCAGCTTTTTAGTGCATCTTACTGCCCTGTAATGGTATATTGCGCTAGAACGCATTAACAAAAATTTAATAAATCAGTTGCTAATGAGAAAAGAATTGCTCTTACTCGTTTCGCTCGTTATGTTCTGCTTCTCCTCTTTGATGGCTCAGCAGTCTGTAACCGGTAAGGTTCTTGACGACAAAGGAGTACCTGTAATAGGTGCCTCTGTTGTGCAAAAGAACAATCGCAAGAATGGTACATCCACGGATGCTAGCGGTAGTTTTACCCTAAGCGTTCCAAATGGAGGAACTGTACTTGTAATTTCAAGTGTTGGATTTGCTGCTACTGAGGTAGCCGCTTCTAATGCATCTAAAGTAACACTAGCTGCTTCTTCTGAAACAATTTCAGAGGTTGTAGTTACTTCACTGGGTATCAAGCGTGAGAAAAAAGCGCTTGGATATGCTGTTGCCTCTGTAGATAAAAAGCAATTGGAGCTTCGCCCTGAGGGTGACCCAATGCGTTTGTTACAGGGTAAAGCACCTGGTGTTAATATTTTGAACAGTAGTGGTATCTCAGGATCTGGTACTAACATTACCATCCGTGGTGTATCGACTATCAGTGGTAATTCACAGCCATTATTCGTAGTGGATGGAGTTCCTTTTGATGGATCAACTAATACACAAGGAGGATTCCTATACGGTAACCAAACGGGTAGCCGTTTCTTTGATATCGATCCTAACAATATTGAGAGTGTGAGTGTACTAAAAGGTCTTAGTGCTACCACTCAATACGGTTCACTCGGTCGTAATGGGGTTGTGTTAATCACAACTAAGAATGGAGCTGTCTCTCGTGGTCAGCGTAAGAAAACTGAAATCACAGTTAGCCAGTCTGTTTTCACCAACGAGGTGGCCAACATACCTGAGTACACTGATAAGTATGGTAATGGTTTTAATAATGCAGTTGGTAACTTCTTTAGTAACTGGTCTTCTATTGCCTTTACTAATCCTCCCATGCGTCTTCCGCATCCATACGATCGTCCAGCATTGCGCGGTGCATTCCCTGAACTTGTTGGTGCTAAATACGACTACAAGTTCTATCCTTCTATAGAAAACTTCTTCCGTACAGGACTTGTATCAAATACGGGTATCAATATCAATGGTGGTGGCCCTGGTTTGGCGATGAACGCTAACTTCAGTACGCTTACCGACAAAGGATTTACACCTGAGAATGATGTAGTACGTCACACATTTGGTGTGGGTGGTAATGCAAAGTTGACAAACAACTTTACATTGACTTCTTCCATCAACTTTACCACTACAAAATTCAAAACGCCTCCTACTGCAAGTAGTACAGGTAGCGGATCTGATAATGGGGTCTCTGTATTTGGGGACTTGATTTATACGCCAACTTCAGTTGACCTAATGAACTGGCCTTACCAGAATCCTGCCGATGGATCTTCTGTATATTATCGTTCTGGTAATGATATTACCAACCCTCGATGGACAATAGCCAACTCACGTGTTAAGCAAAATACTAACCGTGCTTTTGGTAATGTGCAGTTGCGTTACGATTTAGGTAAATCGCTCAACTTTACATACAAAATTGGATTTGATAACTACGGAGAGGAACATATTCATGAGCATAACAAAGGAGCTGTTGAATTCCCACTTGGATTCTACAGAACCACTTATGTGAATCGTGCAATTTGGGATCACTCTATGTTAGCTAGTTACAATACACGCCTTACAGACGATGTAACATTGAATGTTGAAGCGGGTGCCAATGCTTATATAAATAATTACAAGCAATTCGGTCAGTACAGCTCTCAACAGCTAGTATTTGATTTGTTTGACCATTCTAACTTTATCACACAGAACAAAACAGGTGATAGCGGTAATGATCTAGACTACCGTGTGGAGCAAATGCTTTTGGGTGCATTCGGATTTGCATCTTTCGGATACAAGGACTATTTATATGTAAACTTGGGAGCTAGAAGTGACTGGTCTTCAAAGTTTGAGTCTGCTAACCGTAACAAGGTTTATCCAAACATCACTGCTTCCTTTATACCTTCTAGCGCAATCGATGCCTTACGCTCCAGTAAAGTGGTTAACTACTTGAAGATGCGTTTGGGTTACTCAACCAGTGCATCGTTTGGAGACGCATACCAAACACGTGCAATTTTAGGTATCCAGGCAAACCGCTTTATAACTTCTGGTGGTACTGTTGTTAACTCTAACACCTTGGGTGGTCGTCGTCCAAACCCAACCCTTCGTCCAGAATTGTCTAAGGAGACTGAATTTGGAATTGAAGGCCGTTTGTTCAACAATAGAGTTAACATCGATCTTACTTTATACCGTCGTGTGAATCCTGATCAGATCTTAGATAAAGACTTGGATCCTGCTTCAGGGTATACAGTTCAAAGTATCAACGCAGCTACTGTTGAGAACAAGGGTATCGAGTTAGGTTTGGGTTACACCATCATCCGTAACAAGAAATTTAACTGGGATATTAATACAAACTTCACGTTGAATCGTAATAAAGCTTACGATTTCCCTGATGAGATCCAGCAAATTGGTCTTGCAGGTTACAGTGATCTTGGATTGTTTGCATTCCCTAACCAACCTCTGGGTATGATTTATGGATCTCGTGTTTTGCGTGATCCTAACAAAGGAAATCAGCCTGTAGTTGGTCCTGATGGAAACTACCTGGTTGATCCAACACTTGGAGTTTTGGGTGATTCTAACCCTGATTTCCAATTGACTGGTATCACAAACTTCTCATACAAGCGTTTATCATTCCGTATGCAATGGGATTATTCCCGAGGTGGAGATATGTTTGCTATGACTCCGTTGATTCTTCTGTCTCGCGGTGTTACTAAAGACACAGAAATTGATCGTCAACAAATGTGGGTTATCCCTGGTGTGAACCAAGCGGGTGAACCCAACAACGTGCAGATTTCAGTTTCTGACGTGTTCTTCAATAACCGACTAGTATCAGCTGATGAGTTTGGGGTATGGGATGCTACTGTAATCCGTTTGCGTGAAGCTTCTTTGTCCTACTCTATTCCTGAGAATCTGTTGAAGAAGTCTCCATTTGGAAGTGCTTCTTTTACAGTATCCGGTCAGAACCTTTGGTACAAAGCTCCTAGCTTCCCCAAGTATACCAACTTCGATCCTGAGACTTCTACCTTGGGAGTAAGCAGCTTTGCCCGTGGTTTTGAATTAATGACAGCTCCTTCTTCTCGTCGTTTCGGAGCGAGCTTAAGATTAACCTTCTAAAATCAGCAATCATGTATAGAAATAAATTAATTCTGATAGCTGTTGCAGCCTCTCTGCTAACGCTTTCGTCCTGTAAGAAAAGACTGGACGACATGTTGGCTAACCCCAACGTACCCACGCTAGATAAGGCTGACACAGACCTTTATCTAAATGCTGCCCAATTGAGTTTTAAAGATGTCTTTAGCTCACTTTCAGATCGTGGGATGGAAATGTCCCGTACCTGGAATATGGGGGGAAGTATTTATCTTAACTCATACCGTCCTGAAACATTCAACGGAGTATGGGGAAATGCATACCGTAACGTGTTGACTCAGATCAACGCTATGGAGCCATTAGCCCGTGCTCAGAATCGCTTTTTCCACTTAGGAATAGGTCAAGTAATGAAGGCTTACACAGGTATGGCTTTAGTTGACTTCTTTGGAGACGTTCCCTGGACAGAAGCGGCTAACCCTGCTAACTCAGTGATCAATCCTAAAATTGATAAGGGTGTGGATGTTTACACAAATTGTTTGGGTCTTCTTGATTCAGCTCTTGCAAACTTTGCAAAAACTGCAGCATCAAGCCCAACCAATGACCTTTATTACAACGGTAACAAAACGCGTTGGATTACACTTGCCAAAACTCTCAAGTTAAAGGCATACATGACCACCCGCTTGGTGGATGCAGATGCTGGCAACAAGATTGCTGCCATTGTAACTGCTGGTGATATTATCGATACTGAAGCTGAAGATTTTGTGTTCCGTTTTGGTACTCAATTGGAAAACCCCAATTCTCGTCACCCTAAATACAATGACTGTTACCGTGCCTCTGGTGGTGTTGGTATTTATATATCCAACTACCTTGCGTGGGAAATGGTTACTGAAAAAGGAATGGTTGACCCTCGTACTCGGTATTATTTCCGCCGTCAAATCACAGCAAGAAGTGGACAAACTTCCTCAGGGCAATTTATCATACCTGCAACTGCAGTTGCCTGCCAAGGTGCACTAAGCCCTGGTCATTACCCAACTGGAATGGCTTATTGTATGGCAGGAGATGGTTACTTTGGTCGTGATCATGGCGATCCTTCTGGTATTCCTCCGGATGGTCAATACCGTACAGCTTGGGGTATCTACCCGGCAGGTGGAGATTTTGATGCTTTAGCTGTAAATACAGGTGCTGCCTCTAGCGTGCAAGCCAGTCAAGTTACACTGACTGGAACTCCTGGTGCTCGTGGAGCAGGCATACACCCTATTTGGCTGTCCTCATATACTCATTTCTTGCTTGCTGAAGCACAGCTTGCTTTAGGAGGAACTGCTACTGCCGCACGCACTTTATTGGATGCAGGTGTACGTCAGTCAATCACCAAGGTTTTAAATTTCCCTGGTACTATGACTGTTACGCCCAATCCAAGTTTTGTTCCTTCTACCGCTGAGATAACACAATATGTTAATGCTGTTTTAGGAGCATTTGATGCAGCTGCAACCAATACTGCTAAATTGAATGTTGTAATGAAAGAATATCATATCGCTTCATTCGGTAATGGTATAGAGCCTTACAACAGCTACCGTCGTACAGGTATGCCTACCAATATGCAGCCCATGTTGAACCCTCAGCCTGGTCCGTTTATTCGCAGTGTTTGGTATCCAACCGACCACGTAACCCTTAACTTAAATGCAAAGCAAAAGACTGATAATACCGTAAAGGTTTTCTGGGATAACGGTTCAGCCACTTGTTTCTAAACGACTAAACAATTTCAAATGAAAGCAAAAATTTCTGTACTTGTTTCAGCCCTTTTAGCCCTTGTTTGGTTATCTGGCTGTACCGAGAAAACTGAAAATGACTTCGACCGTTTCATGGCGGGGTTATATACCGGTTCTTACCTCAAGGGTAAGGCAAATTTTGATCCAGGAACCAACACATGGACTGATCAAAGCGTTTTAGGGAATACGCTGGATGCTGGTAATTTGGCAAATGCCCGTGTAGGTGTTCGCGTACGTACTTGGGGAGAAGACCCGGTTGTTACGGCAAACGTGTATGTAGTTAAAAACACAAACGCTAATCAAACGGCTTGGCGCTTTATAAAGAAGTATACTATCGCTGATGGAGATACTAGTTATTTTGACATGTATGTTTCAGCCCAGGAAATTGCCACTGCTCTTGGTTTGGGGTTGAATGTAAATGCTGGAAACTTTGCTCCAGGTAGTATTTTCACTTGCTATGTGGAGGCAGTTACTAAGGCTGGCAAAAAATACACCATCAACAACTCCAACTTTACTGGAAGTGGAGCCAACTTTTACTACTCTGTATTTTCTTTCAGAGCGAGTGTAGTTTGTCCATTTAATCCAGCTGCAATGCCAGGCAACTACGTAGTAGTTACTGACCAATGGGAAGACTGGTCTCCTGGTGATGTAATTCCAAGCCCGATTACTGCAACAACGGCTACCTCTATGTCTACTTTTGGAATTTATCCTAATATGGCATATCCTGGCGCTAATAGCCCTCAAACTTGGACCATCAACGTTAATGCAAGCACTGGTGTTGCAACTGTTACCAATCAGTATTATGGTAAATACAGTACTAGTCCTTCAGCTACACAGTATGCTGTATCAACAGTTGGAACTGGAAACTTTATTTTCTCTTGTACTAATCCAGTTGTGATGACTATGTTATTGAACCATCACGTATTTGGTGCTCCAACAGTTTCAGCTGGTCAGTATGTGCTAACGCTAAGAAAGCAGTAATTTCTGCTCGCATGATATTCAAAAGAAAGCCTCCAAATTGGAGGCTTTCTTTATTAGTAAGCATTAGCTTTTTGAGGGGAATTTTTGTTGATACTCTTTTTTACTGAGCACCTGCCCTTTTACACGGAGTACATAAATATTGTCGCTGCCTTTTAATTTTAAATAAATCTCTTTTAAAAAAACTTCCTCGGCACCTGCATTATAGGTAACGCTTAATTGTGCTTGCTGGCCAGGAGCTATTGTATTGCGACTGATTTTTGGAGTAGTACAACCGCAACCCGCCCAAGTTTTTTCTATTTCAACCTTTTTCTTGCCGTTATTGGTAATTGTAAATGAACAGCTGGCTGGTACCCCCAATTGCAAGAACCCAAAATTATGAACCCCTTTATTGAAACGTATTTGGTTTGCTTCGCTGACCGGGGTTTGTGCCCATGTAACTATACTAAACGGAACTAAAAGGGCTAAAATGGGCTTCATAGGCAATCTAATTCAATCTTCTTCCGGGGTATTGTTCAAGGGCTTTTTCCAGGCAATCCATCGCTGCGCTAATCGATGCTAAGTTTAATACATAAGCCAACCTGACTTCTTGTTTGCCAAGACCTGGGGTACCATAGAAGCCCGTGGCAGGCGCCAACATCAGAGTTTGGCCTTCATGGGAAAATGATTCTAGCAGCCATTGGCAGAATCGATCACTATCGTCAATAGGCAAACGGGCTATGGCATAGAATGCTCCTCCTGGATTGGGGCAGAAAACTCCAGGTATTTGATTCAATCGTTTAACAAGTAGATCGCGGCGGGCTTGGTATTCTGCTTTGGGGGCATCAAAAAAATTATCAGGCAAATCCACTGCGGCTTCACCCATAATTTGAGCAAGTCCTGGGGGGCTTAACCTTGCTTGTGCGAACTTCATGGCAGTAGAGTATACATCTTTATTGCGGGTAATAAAAGCACCGATTCGAGCTCCGCAAGCACTGTATCGTTTGGAGATGGTGTCCATGACTACTACTTGCTTCTCCATACCTTTTAAAGAAAGGGCACTCATAGCGTTACCAGCGTAACAAAACTCACGATAAGCTTCATCACTGAATAAGTATAAGTCGTGTTTGTGACAAAGTTGGCCCAACGCTTCCATCTCCTGATCACTATAGAGATAGCCGGTCGGGTTATTGGGGTTGCAGATCAAAATCGCTTTTGACCTTGGGGTAAGTACTTTTTCAAATGCCGCAATGGGAGGCAGTGCAAAACCATTCTCTATGGTGGAAGTAATTGGAACAACTTTTACTCCCGCTGCGCAGGCAAATCCATTATAATTCGCATAAAATGGCTCCGGTACAATTACTTCATCGCCGGGATTTAAGCAAGCAAAAAATCCAAATTGAATTGCTTCACTACCTCCAGCGGTTATCATGATTTCCTCATGGGAAAGTGAGATGCCAGCCTTGGCATAATATTCCACTAATTTTTTTCGGTAACTCTCGTTCCCCGCACTATGGCTGTATTCTAATACGGGAATGGATGCGTTTCTAACGGCATCCATAATGGCAGACGGCGTTTCAATATCCGGCTGTCCGATATTGAGGTGATAGACCTTTATCCCTTTCTTTTTAGCAGCTTCTGCAAAAGGGACTAGTTTTCGAATAGGGGAGGGAGGCATTTGTTCACCTCGGGTAGAAATGGCTGGCATGGGACAAAGGTAAGAACAGTGGTTATTCTTATTGAATTACATTTGTGCGTGTTTTTAAAATCCATCCCAAGTCGAAGTCTATTTTTCATTGTATTTTTTTGCGTCGGTATTTTTAATTCAAGTTTGCTCGCGCAATTATGCACGGGCAGTCTTGGCGATCCGGTTGTAAAGATTGATTTTGGGAATGGGGCTGCCAGCTATTCCTTCACGGCTCCGGGATATCGTCTTACCACAGGGTCCTGCCCCAATGATGGCGAATATAGTATCACTACTTTTCAGTCAAACTGTGGACGTCAGTGGCACTCGGTATCAGCTGACCACACAGGTGGGGGAGCGTTCATGATGGTCAATGCCTCAAATACACCGGGCGATTTTTTCTTGCAAACGGTCACTAACCTTTGTCCTAACACCACTTACGAATTTTCAGCATGGGTTTTGAATGTTGTCAATAATCCTGCGCTAATCAAACCCAACTTAACGTTTAAAGTAGAGTCAATTACGGGTGCATTATTAAATCAATATTCTACTGGTGATATCGGAGTATTTTCTCAGCCAATCTGGGAGCCTTTCGGATTTTACTTTACAACCGGTGCGGGTACCACCACGGTTGTGTTGCGGATTACTAATAATGCACCTGGCGGTGGTGGAAATGACTTAGCGCTGGACGATATTCAATTTAGACCCTGTGGGCCAACTTTGCGTTCTGCAGCCTCAGGTGGAATGGATACTGTGAGGGTCTGTGAAGACATTCAGATCCCAGTTCTTTATCAAGGCAACCTATCTACGGGCTTTACCTTGCCAGCCTATCAATGGCAGGTAAGTACAGACACAGCAAGAACATGGAATGATATACCCGGCGCAAATACACTTCAGTATTTGAGAACTCCCTCTGTTCCCGGGCACTTTTTATATAGACTTACCGTTGCTGAAAATGGTTCTTTGGGTATATCCAGTTGTAGAATCGCATCTAATATTCTGTTAGCTGATATCTATCCAAAGCCAGCGATTAGTGCAGGACCAGATCGAA
>Ga0315902_10000823_pt1 | contig 51710 bp, 37 predicted proteins | sample LakEriMetagenome_9_FD_203523 | JGI IMG/M metagenome (GOLD analysis project Ga0315902, IMG submission 203523) | Freshwater fungal communities from buoy surface, Lake Erie, Ohio, United States - Buoy 12 MA117 | ecosystem: Environmental > Aquatic > Freshwater > Lake > Lake biofilm | place: USA... | reverse complement strand
TTGAGACAAAGGAATAACCATTACGCCCGATGGAAAAGATTTTCAACCATACACTAAAACAATTACGTAGTCACCTTCTGTAATCCATACGTAGTTGTACGTACATGCAATCTCTTTCTTCCTGAAATCAACCATTTCACCCCAATTTAATGCCACCTGATAACACGGTCATTATGACACGAAAATTTGAAAATTCGCGAATTCGAGTGTTCGAGTGTTCGAAATATATCGAACACGGATCAGTGGAGAGAGACGAAACCCACAAACGACTGAAAGGCGCTCTAATACCAACTACTGTCTCAAAATTGCCTGAAGGGTACGTGAGAAAAATTAAGATTCCGACTATGAAAACCTATTTCAAAGACTTTGCAACTACTGCTCGATAACGATCTGTATACTTTTCCTTACCGCTGCAATTCATCTCTTTTTTGGATTCCTTGAAATTGGATACCCTTTCCCCCGGATCAGGATGGGTACTTAACAGTTCTACCGAAGCTTCTCCCTGTTCCTTCAGGATCTTTCTGAAAAAACCGGCCCCACCATCGGCGGTGTAATCAGTAGAACACAAATAGCGAACCGAACATTCATCTGCTTCGCGTTCATAGGATCTGGAATAACGCAAAGAAACCAATCCTGCAATGACTTCACCGTAATAGCGACTGTTCTCACCATCGGTCAGTACGTCCAATAACATTTGAATTCCCATACTCTTGGTCATCTGGCGCGTTCCGTGTCTTCGATCAGCGTGCCCCATCTCGTGCGCTAGTACACCAGCGAATTCCGCCTCGTTTTCCAGGTATTTCAAGATTCCGGTATAGATAAAGATATATCCTCCCGGGGCACAGAAAGCATTGATCGTCTGATCATCATTCAAGATCGTTATATCCCAGTCAAAAGTGTTGCCGTATCGCAGACCACCGTTTTGCAAAATGGTTTGTTTAATACTTTCCACGTATGCATAAAGTGCTTTGTATCTTTTTCGGTCAAGTACCTTATAATCCGGAGAATTGTGGATCTCGTCATACAATTGTTTACCGAGCTGTTTGTCCTCTTCAACCGAAAAACTATTGATCTCAATACTCTTGATCTCGTCACCAACCTCTTCGACAAGCTCTTTACCGCTGTTCAGAGCGTCTCCGGCCCAGCTTTCCAGGTCCTTCTGCCAGTCAGTATTGGATGTGTTTGTGGAATCCGAATCCCTTTCCACGTCTCCGGAACCTTCGGTGGATTGTACGCAAGAAGTAACTAACGCCAAAGAAGCGAGCATGAAAAGCGTATGAATTATTGATCGTTTCATGGTTAACACAACAAATGTAAAAGAATTACGAATTTGTCAATACTGTTCAGCCATTCGTAATTATACATCATCCGTCCACCTTTACGCTTTCCCCGGTACATCCCGACGATCCGTTTCTTTCGGTAAATTCAATAACAATCACTGCGGTCGGGGTACTCGGTAAGCGTTATTCGTAATTAGTAATTAGTAATTACTTATTCACCATCACCTTGAGCATCTAGGGTGATCATGACTATCAGATCGAGTAGTAAGCTGTCCTACCCCATTTCGACAGGCTCAATGCATCGCCTTAATCCCCCTGCTAAGGGGAAACGGAACCATAACTCGAAACTTCTAATTCGTAATTAGTCATTGATCATTACCTTCAGGGTCTGCCCTTTCCCATCCTTTGTGCGCATGCTCAAGTAGTAAACGCCCTTAAGCAAATCACTTGCGCTGATAGTGTAACTGTATATACCCGGAGAAAGCGCAGTATACGTTGGAATGAATTCACGAATCAATCTGCCACGACTATCCGTTAAATGGAGGCCAAGTTCGGAAGTTGAGGTAATCAAAAGTTCCACGGTTGCAACATCCGTTATAGGATTTGGATAGAACGGCAACAAAACGGCCTGCTGACCTTCAATATTCAGACACCCCTTATTGTTGGAGAGATCCGTTTCCGGTTCATCTGCAAGGTTGTATCCAATGCTTTCAACACAAACAAAAGAATCACCAAGATCATCACTGGAAACCAATATGTTCGGCTGAGATGTAAATACATAGATTGAATCTTGACCCGCAGGGAGTAAACCCGTCCAAGTCTCCGTGACCAATTCTCCCTTTGAAGACTCAAGAGTCAATACCGCTTTTCCCAGAACACTTGACCCCGAATTCACCATGCGCACTCCGACAACTGAGCTACCGTTCTGACCATCATAATAGATTTCCTCTGTTTTGAGATCGGTAACTGGTCGCAATACCAACATTTGTTGCGTTACCGTATCAGTGCAGCCACTAAGGTTTATTAACACCAACGAAACCGAATAAGTCGCACTATCTGCAGGTATCGGATAGGTGTGCGTTGGATTCTCATCGAAGGAGGTACCACCATCACCAAAACTCCACTGACTCAGGAATACGCCTTCAGAAGTATTCACAAAAGTAAACGGATCCCCTCCTGCAGCGATATTGGGAGAAGCATCGAATGAAGCGGACAAAGTTTCCGTAACCTCAATGAATTCATTTGCGTTTGCGCTGCAACCTTGTTCAGAGATCGCAAATACCTCTACCTGTTGCTGCCCCAATTGTTGCAAATCGTACAAGACAGTTGAGCCATACAAAGTGTCTTCCTCATTGATTAACCAATACACCGAATCGATCTCCGATCCCCAGACATTGGAAAGATCAGTGAGAGAAAGAGGACTTCCCGCACATGCGGGACCGATTTCCATAGCTGCGATCGGGTTTGCATAGACCGTAACAATTTGCTGTGCGCTTGCATCACAACCGTTCGGACCAACAACTTGAAGTGTTACGGTATAGTCACTATAATTCGTAAAGATTTTTACTGGCTCGGGTAAAATGGAAGTAGTATTGTCACCAAAATCCCAAGCGTATGTTGAGCCGGCATCTGCAATCGTGCTGTTGTTGATGTCCAAAGCAATACCTTGGCAACCGTTTTCGATGGTGAAGCTCGTTTCAGGTGAATTGCTGATCTGTACGGGAGCGATCAGGGTATCGTCACAATTGTTGTCATCCGTAACAACAAACATCACATCGTAGGTTCCTTCATCGTCGAAAACTCTGTTCGGAATTGGAATGGTAGAATTGTTGTAAGCCCCTGTCCAAGGCATGTCAAAATCCCAGAAGTATTCAGTGATTGGAGCGTCACCCGGCACAGCATTGTTAGAAAACTGAATCGTTTTTCCTTCACAGTAACCGGTGAAACTAAAATTGGCTGTTGGATTATCAAAAACTGTAACGGTACCAGTCGCAAATTCTCCGCACCCCCCCTCAGACAGCACATACAATTCTACACTGTACGTACCCGGATCGGGATACACGAAACTGGGCGATTGTTCATTAGATTGATCTCCATTACCAAAATCCCAAAGCCAAGTAGCGATCGGATCTGATCCTGCGGGAACACTGAGATCAGTGAAGATGGTAGCATCTTCATGACAAACATTGGATAAAGAAAAAGCGGCTACAGGGGCTGTCCCGGAAACAGTGACGAGCATAGTATCACGCGCAACACAGCCGTTGACATTCACCGATTCCAGTGTGACCTCTTGCGAACTCGTTACCACGTAGAAAGGAGACTGAGCGCTTGACGATACTCCATTCCAAAAGTATTCAACTGTCTCGGGCGCACCCACCTGAAGAGCCACGTTATTTCCTGAACAAAGGATGGTATCATTTCCAAGAAATGCCGTTTGCTCGTAGTTGTCTATCGTAAAAGTGAAATCACCACTGTTGCGTGAACATCCAAAGGCATCAAACACAGTCACATTGTAAGTGCCTGGAGTGGTGATGTCAATAGACGGAGTAGTTTCTCCGGTAGACCAGAGATACGTAAAACCAGCACCCATGTCGGCGCTCCAGGTGTTGGATTGGTTGATGCAGATGCCCGAATTTAATGGTTGAGGAATGGTAGGGTAGTAAACTGCAACGGTGTCAGAAGTAACGAAACCAAACATATCCGTTCCTTGAACGGAATAAATACCATCCTCAGATACAGAAATACTGGTTGATACATCCCCTGTATTCCATGAAATATTGGAATATCCTGGTGTGACACTCAATGAAACTTGACAAAAGTTAGGCATGACCGTATCGATACCAAGATCCAAAACAGGCAAATATTTGTATTTGAAGTATTTTTGAATGTCTAGTTGTTGTTGCGCGTTAAAACCATCAATAAATACTAGCTCGCTAATGTGACCATTCAGAAAATATTGTTCTCCAACGTCATTTGAACCATTGAACGCCCCTATTAGGAAACGGACCGGCGACTGCATGTTGTGAGTTGGACTAAGGGATTTGATCCCAATGTTTGTGTTATTTAGAAAAATGCTGTTCAAACTTGTTGTTCTATTATTTTGCCAATTGAAAAGCGCGAAATTGGTGGAAGAAATTGGACAAAATAGATGATTATCAGATGTTTCTTGATAAATGAGTGTGGTTTGAGAGCCAAAGCGCATAAACGCATACCTACTTGGCATCACTACACCATTTGACTTCGCAAAAAACGTTTGATTATTCCCTCCAAAATTACCTAAAACAAATGCACTTCGGCTATTTGTTCCGAGATCCAAAATATCTCCACCATTTAGAAAGTGAGTACCTTGAAAATTCAGAGCTGGCATTCCGTTGAATGATGATGTTACAAGAAGTGGTCTTTTCGAAGCGTCTGACTGAGTCAAAATGTAACCATTGCTACTTTGATCAAGCCAACTCTCTACCCGTCCGTTTCCATCAACTGTTAGCCCAACATCCGGATCAAGCCATAAGCTCAAATTCGTCATATTACTTGGGATAAAATGATTGAATTGATATGTCGCTGATGTAAACTCTTGGCTGCCGTTAGAGCCAACAATCTTCCAGTACCATATACCCCAGGTTAGTAAAGGAGAAACCCAATTTGTTGTCTGTATATTAGGACTATTTACAACGTTTGAAGTAAATTGTGGATCTGTCGAAAGAACAACAGAATAGTAGGTCGCACCAATGAGTTCATTCCATTGGAAACCCACGGTTTCCGTATGTACAAATGCATCAAATTTGGGGTTTATGGGAGATAACGGCTGAGCGTTAATTGCGTCCATTCTGAAGAAACACAAGATGACTACAGTCATCATTTTGAAAATGTCTATATTGAATGCAGAAAACCTCATCGTTCATTTAATTAATTCAAAAATAAGAAAGTTAAAATTGAAGCGCAACAATTGCAGTTTTTATGACGTAGTTGCAAATGCGAATACTTCATTCAATAATCCTCAGGAATTTGTCTAATTTTGAGGCTAGGATAATGAATGCGAATATAGCTATTTCTGTTGAAGGACTCTCGAAAAGGTTCTTGTTGGGAAGAAAAAAGGAATCTTCGCTTGCGGCGAATGTAGTTTCAGTTTTTTCCAAAAAACAAATCCAAGATGAGACAGAACATTGGGCTCTTCGAGATATCAATTTTAAAATTGAACAAGGAGATGTCGTCGGAATAGTTGGGAAAAATGGTGCAGGGAAAAGCACACTTCTAAAAATTCTTTCACAGATCACAAGGCCAACTAACGGTCGGATAGAGATTCACGGAAGAGTAGCTTCACTACTAGAGGTTGGGACAGGTTTTCACCCTGAACTTACAGGTCGTGAGAACATTTATTTGAATGGCACTATTCTCGGTATGACCCGTAAAGAGGTAAGAAATAAATTTGAAGAGATTGTGTCATTCTCCGGTGTGGAAAAGTTCATAGATACACCAGTGAAACACTATTCATCCGGCATGTATGTGCGCTTGGCTTTTGCTGTAGCAGCTCACCTAGAACCTGAGATATTGATAATCGATGAAGTTTTGGCCGTGGGTGATTCTGAATTCCAAGAGAAGTGCTTGGGAAAAATGAGGGATGTATCGTCTGAAGGTAGAACTATTTTATTCGTGAGTCACAATCTAGCAGCGGTACAAGCATTGTGTAGAAACGGAATTCTTCTAGAGAATGGTCGACTTAAGGAATTTAACTCAGTTACACATGTTCTCGATGTGTACAGTAATTTAAAAAAATATTCATCTAACCAATATGTTTCGAGTCGCACTCTTCGAGAAGATCAGGATTTAGGTTTTGCACAGATCAGGGTACTCAACAAAAACAACGATCTTTGTTCAGAATTTACTTGTAATGATGAAATCCTGATTGAATTCACTTTTGACATTTCCTCACTTAGTCGTAAATACAATGTCTTTGTGATCGTAAAGGACAAGTATGGTTCACCCGTATTTTCTGCCGAGCGTGGTATCGATCGATCAAGATTAACTCTGTGTATCAAACAAAAATTCTTAACCAGAGGAAGATACTCATTGCAAACGTTCATTCATATCCCAACCGTTTTTCAGCTTGAAGCATTGGATGACATTTGTCATTTCTCCGTTTCTGACGTGAGTTCCTCATTTGCGATTCATGGAGATTACAATTACGGCAATGTTTTCGGTTTGTGCGAATGGATTGAAGGTGAATTTTTGAGATGAAAAGCTATTTTGCCGATTTGCAATCAAGAAATTTTGGACTCGACATATTGAGGGCGACTGCCATTCTTTTGGTTCTATATAGCCATCGCAGCATGATTTCAACATCTGACTCAAAGGAAGCTCATTTTATTTATTTGTGTGGCTATTGGGGAGTCGAACTTTTTTTCGTTCTAAGTGGTTACTTGATTGGTTGGCAACTGATCAAATTATCGGAAAATGAATCAAGACTCAAGAGTTATCTCCACTTTTTCAAAAGACGCTGGGCCAGAACATTACCACTATATTTTCTAGTGCTCGCTTGGTACGTTGCTTATGAAGCGGTTGAATTTCCATGGAGGCATTTGTTGTTTTTACAAAATACAAAAGGCGCTCAATTAAATGATTTAAATCTTTTTGGCCAGTCTTGGAGTTTGACCATCGAGGAATTCGCATACATAATCCTTCCCATTTCATTCTTGATAGGTTCTAAATTATTCAATTTTGCAAGTCGAAACAGCATACTCATTGTTTTGATGGTCATCATTTTTTTATCTCTGTTGGCAAGAATATTTTATTTCTTATCAATACCAGAAATCAATTACGATGTATGGATAAGAAAATCAACCTTTTTAAGATTGGATTCGATCGCATACGGGATTCTAATTGCCTGGGTTAGGATCTATGCTTTCGCGTATTTCCTCCGTCTAAGGGGTGTGATTTTTCCATTAATCTCATTGTTCACAATCATAATTTGTAACACTGTTGGCGATATACTTGTCATGAAAAGCGAAAATGCACTATTTTTCCCAAGTACTTTTGGATTTTGTCTCAATGGTATACTCCTTTCAATGCTAATTCCCTTTTTTGATAGCAATGATTTTATTTCAAGTCTGCGGAAATTTCGATTTCTATTCTGGGGAGTAACTACAACGGCTATTTTTTCATATTGTCTCTATTTAATCCATCTTCCGTTCTACAAATTCTTTTATATTCAGTTTGATGGAAAAATTCCATTCAAATTGAATGTCGCAATGATGCTGACTGTAATTTATGTAGTATCTTTTTTCAGTTATTTCTTAATTGAAAGGCCGATTATAAAGTGGTCGAAAAAGTAGTGCATTTATGATTTCAATGGATTTAGGTTGAGTATAGTTCAAATAACACAACTAATAGTATTCGATTTCAAAAAAAGATATTCATGATAATAAAACTTAAAAATTACTATTTGTGGGGTGGACGTTTTCTTACAGATCCATACCACATTGAAGGGAAGAAGTTAAACACTTTAGAGGTGGCTAAAAGTCCGATGCGTTACGATGTGATCAATTTTCTTTTAGCTTCAATGAAACGTGAATGTAATTATTTAGAAATAGGAGTTCGAAATCCTGCAGACAACTTCAATAGAATTGAAGCAACAAATAAATACAGTGTTGACCCTGGGCTGGAATTTACTAAAAACCCTGTTGATTTTGCAATGACAAGTGATCAATTCTTCGATCTACTAAAATCTGGAAAACTACTAAATCCAAATATTCAATTTGATGTCATCTTCATTGATGGTTTACACACTGCCGAACAAGTAGACCGAGACATTACAAATGCTCTGGAATTTGTTAAAGATGATGGATTTATTGTTCTACATGATTGCAATCCACCCACTGAATATCATGCAAGGGAGGAGCACAAATATGAAATTTCTCCTGCTGGGCAACAATGGAATGGTACAACGTGGAAAGGATTTATGAAATGGAGGAACAACGATCAAATTCAATCTTGTACAGTTGATTCGGATTGGGGCTTAGGGATTATTTCAAAAACAAAAAAGATTGGAAATCATACAAATTTGATCAATGAATTTTTTGAATTTTCCATATTCAACAATCGACGAAAAGAATTTCTGAACCTCGTATCATTTGAAGAATTAAAAAACTTGCTTTGAGATCATACCGAACGATACAATTGTTTCTTTACACATACTGGTTTGTATCTATTAGCACTCTTATTCAAACGTTTTTAATTAAGCGTAAACGAAGCGAAAGTATACTCTACCTCACTGCTTTCTATCCAGGAAATGCTGGCTACCACTGGCGGGCAGAAAAATGGGCGGAAGAGCTTCGGGCAGAAGGTAAAAAGGTTACCTTGATGCACGCACTGGATGAGGAGGAGTTTAGAAATCTGTTGAAGCATGATTTCAATCAGTTCCTACTCCTCTATCTGAAACGCAGGTTTTGGCAGGTCCTTGAATCCAGGAAGTATGAAACGGTCATTGTTCAGCGCGAATTGCTGGTCTACAATGATTACGGCAACCTTTTTCTGGAAAAGCTCATGCTGCGCCTTCATCCGGACGCCATTCTTGATTTTGATGATGACCTTTCGGCGGCAAAAAATCAACCCCGCAAGATCACGAACCGGTATGGTAAGCTGATACAGGAGCATGGGGATAAATTCAATGCCTCACTTAAGCTTTACAAGCACTTCATCGTCGCCTCGGATTATCTTAAAAATAGGGTCCTGGAGCAGAACACGAAAATCGACGAACAGAATGTGTGCGTGATACCTACTTGTGTGGACTATGATAATTTCCCTGCAAAAGATTATTCAACTCGCCAAGGACCAATAGTATTAGGCTGGATCGGCGGCGATCATAATTATCACCTGCTTGACCTGGTCATTCCGTCACTCAACCGGCTTTCTGCAACATATCCATTCAAGTTTAAATTGATCGGTGGATCAACGCCTGATTTCAAAACAGATTTTAAGCTTGAATTTATCCCCTGGTCGCTTAAAAGGGAGATAGACGAGCTTCTCACCATCGATGTGGGTTTGATGCCGTTACCCGATGACGCTGAATCAAGAGGTAAAGGCGCCTTTAAACTGATCCAGTACATGGGGCTTGGCATTGTGAGTATTGCTTCCCCTATCACCATCAATAAACAGATCGTTAAACACGGAACCAATTCACTTTTGGCTATGACAGAAAGGGAATGGGATGAAGCGTTTGAGAATATACTCAGCGGACAGCTCAACTTATCGGAATTAGGTAAAAATGCCCGCTCTACCATAGAAAGAAATTATACTTTTAAGGGCAACAAAGAAAAGTACTTCGAATTCATAGAACATGTGCGGAATAGCCGGCATCTGGACAACTCATAAAAGGGGAAGCATACAACACGAGCTGACTGCTATGACCAACGCTCTGGCACACAGAGGTCCTGATGGTGAAGGTTCGTGGTATTCCGAAGAAGGAAAGCTTGCTTTAGGTCACAGAAGGCTTGCCATCATCGATCTTTCAGAGAACGGTGCCCAACCTATGCAGTATCAAGAAAAGTACGTGATCACCTTCAATGGAGAGATCTATAATTATCTCGAGCTGAGAATAGAGCTTTCTTCTAAAGGATATGCGTTCAATACCTCTTCGGATACTGAAGTGCTGCTTGCTGCATATGACCATTGGGGAATTAATTGCCTTACTCAATTCGATGGTATGTTTGCCTTTGCGCTATATGACATTGTTAAAGATGAGCTCTTCTGTGCGAGAGATCGTTTCGGCGAAAAACCTTTCTATTATTCATTTCATGAGGGTTCGTTTTACTTTTCATCCGAAATGAAAGCCCTCTGGGCTGCTGGAGTACCACGCAAACCCAACATGTCCTTATTTTACAATTACCTTGCTCTTGATCTCGCCGAAAACCCGAATGATCAACGAGAAACCTTCTTTTCTGGGATCTTCAAGCTGAAAGCTGCTCATTATACGCTGTTTTCCAGCAATTATACAATTGAGCAAAAACCGTATTGGGTGCTCAGCACTGATTCTAAATTGGACATCAGCATTGAGGAGGCCGGAAGGAAGCTCATGGCGCTACTGGAGACGTCCGTTGAGCGAAGACTGCGATCAGACGTAAAGGTAGGAACTTCACTCTCAGGTGGACTGGACTCGAGTACGATCGTTGCCCTGGTGAGTAAACAACAAACGGACAATCATACATTTTCCGCCCGTTTTCCTGGATTTGCAAAAGATGAGGGGCAATTCATCAACCTGGTCAGCTCTACCTTCAAAACTAAGCATCACGACGTGATCGTCGATGAGCATGAATTACTACCGGAGCTGGACAAGCTGGTTTACCATCAGGAGGAACCCTTTCAAACGGGAAGCATTTTTGCCCAGTTCGCTGTTTATCGCGAAGCCAGGAAAAATGACGTCATCGTCATGCTGGATGGCCAGGGCGCAGATGAGGTACTCTGCGGTTATGACAAGGATTTTCAGTTCTATTACAGGGAGCTGGTGCGTTCAAGTGGTGATAGGGGTACTTTTATCCAACGGATCAAAGAAAACCATAATTGCAATTTAAATCTTTCATCAAAAGAACATCTCAGGATAAAATTCCCGAATCTATACCTCGCGATGGCCAAAATGAGATCCGCGACATCCAAAAAGGTTCCTTTGGGAATAAATCCTGATTTTCACAGCTCCTTTGCACCTAAAAAATCACCGTTCTATGATCCGGATGACCTAAAGAGCATGCTTAAACATGAATTGACAAACCAGGGACTGGAAAAATTGTTGCGTTTTGCCGACAGGAATTCAATGGCTCATTCCGTTGAAGTGCGTTTACCTTTTCTATACCATGAGCTCATCGAATTCGTTTTTAAGCTCAACAGCTACCTATTCCTAAACGACGGTTGGTCCAAGGCTATTCTAAGAAATGGGATCCGAGATACCTTACCGGAACCAATCGTTTACAGAAAGGATAAAGTTGGATTTGAGGCTCCACATGAAAAATGGACAAAGGCAAACGCATTTGATAAACTCTACAAGGATTCTAAAGCTGCTTTAATGAAAGAGGGTCTTATGACTGAACAATACAACCAGCGTTTTAAGACCATAATAGCAGCAAAATACTTCAATAGCTGATGGGAAAGCACATCGCCATTCTGCTTAATGGGGAGATCCGGAATGATTATCGGGTTCTTAAGGTGATCCAAACCCTGAGCAGAGAGCATTGTGTCGATCTGTTTTACGTGAATGGAGTTAAAATAGAAGATCAGAAAATTTTCAACCGGAATGTTGAACTTTTCCCTCTTACTCACAAGGCCGGAATTTTGGTTAAACTTTTGCGTCATACCATGTTTTGCTATGAGTTCAATTTTTTGGGAAAAGCCGTTTTATCAACATATAAAACCTATGATGTGATCTGGTGTAATGATCTGCCAACTCTTTACCCTGCCTGGAAACTATCAAAATCAACTGGCGCAAAGCTTGTTTATGACTCCCATGAGATCTATGTTGAAACACTGAATCAATTCTTCCCCAGACAAACCAGTGGGATAAAAAAATGGATATTCCAATGCCTACTAAAATTCATGAGACGTCATGGGGAACGCATCGAAAGTAGGATCTTGCCGGAAGTAGATGATTTGATCACAGTCAATGAGAGTCTTCGTGAATTTTTCCAGTTGAAATACAGAATAAATTCAGGACATGTGATTATGAACTTACCTAATAAACTGGAGCCCAAATGTGACATCAACTTCCGATCGATATACAATTGGAAGGAAACGGATATTATTCTTCTCTACCAGGGAATGCTGAATGAAGGAAGAGGCCTCAATTTTTTATGTGACACGATGCTATTATTACCGGATCAATATAAACTGGTCTTTGTTGGTGACGGTCCATTGTTGTTCTCACTAAAAACCGAAGTGAAACAAAAGTCACTCGAGGAAAGGATCAAATTTACGGGACTGGTTCCTCTCAATGAGCTACCTTGTTACACGAAGGGAGCCAATATGGGCATCAATCTCCTTGAAGACTTAAACCTGAGTAAAAAATACGCCTCACCGAACAAGCTATTTGAATACATACATGCAGAAATCCCTGTGCTAGGTTCATTTTCGCCTGAGAATGAAAAGGTGTTAGAGAATTATAACATTGGTTGTTTATCAGAAAATGATCCTCAATCGATTGCCGATTCCATCCAAAACTACTTTTCCGAGGAGAAGCCTAACTTAATGGATTTTAAATTAGCTCGGGAACGCTATTGTTGGGAAAATCAGGAAGTCCTACTTTTTGCTATCATCAAATGACATGAAAAAACTCCTCATTCTCGCTTACGATTTTCCGCCATATCCATCAGTAGGTGGTTTGAGGCCAAATAGCTGGTATGAGTACATGCATCATTTTGATGTTTATCCAATTGTTATTACCCGACAATGGGAAAATACATTTGGCGACTCCAGAGATTACATTGCAAAAAGCAACAGTTCAGAAGAGATCATAGAGGACACAGCGTACGGAAAGATTATCAGGACACCTTATTTCCCGAATCTTTCAAATCGCATTTTACTTAAATATGGAGAATCAAAATTTAGGTTCATCCGTAGGATAGTATCCGGTTATTATGAGTTTTTTCAACATTTCCTCAAGACAGGCCCAAAGGTCAACCTCTATTTTTCAGCACGAGAATTCCTGAAAACCAATAAGGTGGATGCAATAATTGCTACCGGGGATCCATTCATACTCTTCAATTACGCAAGTTCTCTTTCTAAGGAGTTCGATATACCCTGGTTCGCAGACTACAGGGATGACTGGATTCAAAATCATACGAAGGAAATGAGTTTCCACTGTGCTAAAAAGTTACTCCTTCAGCTTGAAAGATTCCATGAACGATGCTATTTGAAAAATGTTTCTGGATTTACCACGGTCTCAACGTATCTTTTACAACAGATCGTAAATCGCACAGCAATAGAGAACAATGAGGTAATTGAAAATGGCGCCGACCTCAAATACTACGTTAAAAAATCGAATCCACTATCCCCTGGTGACTTTAACATTGTTTATACCGGCATGTTATACGACCTTCCTTATTTAGAAGATTTCTGGATTGGATTCGAGCGTTTTCTTGGAAAACAGAATTTTAACAACAACATAAAAGTTTATTTCATTGGTATTGAAGGATTTTCGAATCAAGCAACACAATCGGTCTACGAATTCCAGACGAGACATTCTAACCATGTCATCGTTCTAAAAAGAAAAAAGACCGAAGACATCGCTCAATATCAACTGCATGCTCAAGTGCTTTTGAATATGATCGCCGGCGACCCAGAAAAAGGATTGATCGGAGCAAAATCGTATAATTACGCCATAACGGGAAATCCGATCTTGACAATTCCATATGTGAAGAATGATAAAAGTCCCTTTTTTCCGAACAGGGATATTCAGTTCATAGCTATTTCACCGGAGGATGTCTATGAATTCCTAACTGAGCATTACACTATTTTTAAACAAGGTGATATTTGGAAATCCAGTCTTACAGACCAGGAGAAATATACATTATCACGAGAATTTAATACCGAAAAACTGGTTAAATTTCTATTTAAACAAACCCATGGAAATTCATAAAAAGCGTATTTTAATCTTAGCCCCTCATACCGACGATGCAGAATTTGGTTGTGGAGGTACAATTGCTAAATTGATTGAACAAGAAAATGAGGTTTTTTGTGTGGCTTTTTCCGCATGTCAACAATCTGTTCTGAAGGATTTTCCATCCGACATATTAGTCACTGAAGTAAAAAATGCTTCTTCCATACTGGGAATAAAACCCGAGAATCTTTTCCTCTTTGATTTTGAAGTTCGTACCTTCAATTACCGTCGTCAGGAAATTTTGGATGAAATATTAAAGATCAAGGAAATTACGCAACCCGACTTTGTCTTCATTCCATCAATCAATGATGTACACCAGGACCACTATACAATTGCTCAGGAGGGGTTAAGAGCATTCAAATTCTGTAACATATTCTGTTATGAACTCCCCTGGAACAACCTGTCCTTCAACACAACATGCTTTAGCGTGTTAGAACCTCATCACATAGAAAAAAAAATAAAGGCAATTCAAGAGTACAAGTCCCAATCTCATCGCAGTTATGCTAAACCAGACTTTATTAAATCATTAGCAATCGTTCGTGGAGTGCAGATCAATACAACTTACGCGGAATGTTTTGAATTACTAAGAATTAAATTCTAATGATAGTACTTGAAAGAATTTTAGAACTTCTGAAACCCGAACGGGTAATCGGCTCAAAAGACAGAATAATCGATACTATTCGTCCTTTCGATGAATACTTGTTCTTTAATGATAATACTCTGACTTGGTTGAGCCCAAAAAATTCAGGATCGATTGATTTAGTGCGTAAAGGCATAATTATCTGTTCGGAACAGGTAACCAAAAACTATCTTCACAACGATTGTACCTATTTAATTGTTAGGGAACCAAGGCAATGTTTTTCTGAAGTTCTTAAACATTTCTTCATTGAAAAAGAAGATGAACCATCAATTTCTATTCACGCTCAAATTTCTAACGACTGTTCAATTGGACAAAATGTGTCTGTCGGCCATCATACTGTCATTGAAAAAGGATGTTCCATTGGGAACAATGTTAAAATTGGCGCGAACACCGTAATCTGTAAAAACACAATAATCGGAGACAATGTATTGATCGGAAGTAACTGTTCAATTGGTGGAATTGGTTTTGGTTTTGAAAAAAATGAAAATCATCTATACAAGAGGATCCCACACATTGGAAATGTGCATATTGATAAAGATGTTGAAATTGGTAACAATGTATGCATTGACCGTGCTGTTCTCGGCTCAACATACATCGGAATAAATTCAAAGATCGATAATCTGGTTCATATTGCTCATGGAGTTAAGATTGGAAAAAACAGTCTGATCATTGCGAATGCTATGATCGCCGGAAGTACGACAATTGGTGACAATGTGTGGATCGCACCAAGTGCGTCTGTAATGAATAAAAAATCAATTCGTAATAATGCTTTGATTGGAATTGGAGCAGTCGTTATTAGAGACGTGGAATCAAACTCGGTCGTTGTTGGAAATCCCGCAAAACCAATTCAAAAGAAAAATTGATCATAAAGTGATAAAGCACTCCCACTGCCTCATCTGCTCCTCGCCCAACCTGAAAGTGCTTCCCAATTTTCAGAAAGCAAACCTGTGTAAATGTGGAAGCTGCGGTTTTGTGTTTGCGCAGTGCATTCCCACTGAACAGGAGCTGATCGAGTATTACGACGGCTATGGACGCAACGATTACCTCTCTCCGGTAACTATTAAGCGTTATCACGAGCTGCTGGATAAAATGGAGCCCTACCGCAAAACCAACAAGCTGCTGGATGTCGGCTGTGGGATCGGTTATTTCCTGGAGGTGGCCAAAGAGCGTGGCTGGGAAGTATACGGAACGGAATACACCGATAAGGCGATCGAGATCTGCACCGGAAAAGGGATAGAAATGCACCAGGGAAAGCTGGATCCTGATAACTATGCGCCTGAGTCGTTTGACGTCATCACTTCCTTCGAGGTCATCGAACACATCAACAACCCGGTGGAGGAAATCGAAAACTTCAAAACGCTGCTTCGTAAAGGCGGCATCGTTTACCTAACTACACCGAACTTTAACTCATTATTGCGCCACCGCCTCGGCGAGCGTTACGATGTCATCACCTACCCGGAACACCTCAGCTATTACACACCGAAGACACTCAAAAAACTATTCTGCTCCCACGGCTTCCGCAAACACAGGATCCAGACCACCGGGATATCCTTCACACGCCTCAAGACCAGTAAGGGTGAAACAAGCCAGGCCTTCATCTCCGCCACCTCAGACGATGAGCATCTCCGCACTAAGATAGAGGAAAAGGCCTACCTGCAGCTCGCCAAGAAAATAGTGAATGGAACACTTACCTTGTTTGGGGTGGGTGACAGTTTGAAGGGGTGGTTTGTAAAACGCTGATCTCGATACATCCGCCGTGGGGGACACTCGATCAGCGTACGAATAAGAGCCGACCGCGATATCTTGTCGCTGACCGAGTGATTTTGTGAGGAACGAACAAAATAGTATCGAGGGCGGCGAACAAGAAAAGCCGCTGACCGAGTGATCCCGACGTACCCCTTTGGGTTGTCGAGATTGTATCGAGGTTACAGCGGCACATCCCAAGAAAATCACTATCTTCAAGAAACAAACCTATTTACCTACCATTATGACTTGTCACATGTACATCCTCTTATGTGGTGACGGCAGTTATTATACTGGCAGCACTCGTAACTTGGAAAGACGATTGCATCAGCACCAAAATGAAGAAGGGGCAATCCACACTAAGATGCACCAACCTGTAGAATTAGTATACAAAGAGGAATTCACCAGAATTGATCATGCATTCTACCGAGAAAAACAAATTCAAAGATGGAGTCATGAAAAAAAGAAGGCACTCATAGAAGGCAGATTCGATGAATTGAAGAAACGGGCGAAGAAGAAGTTCGTACGCTAGCCTCGGTACAACCCTCCTTCGTCGGGCCACTCGGCTAGCTTACCAATAATTTTCGTCGGCACTCGATCAACGTACGAATGAGAGCGCAATATTTTTTCGCCGACCGAGTGATTTTGTGAGGAACGAACAAAATAGTATCGAGGTAGGCGACCGCTGATATTCATTGTCACTCGTAACTTGCAACTTCTAACATCTAACTCGTAACTTTACCCCCATGATCCTCATCATCGACTACGGCATGGGTAACATCCACTCGGTTAAGCGTAAGCTGGAGCTGCTGAAGGTTGATTGTATGGTATCGTCTGATCCCGCTGATCTTATCAAAGCCGAGAAGATCATCTTGCCCGGTGTCGGACACTTCGGTAAGGCCATGGAAAATCTACAAAAAGGCGGCTGGGTCGAACCGCTCAACAAAGCCGTGCTTGAGCATAAGAAACCGATCCTGGGAATTTGTCTGGGGATGCAGCTGATGACGAGGGGAAGCGAAGAAGGCTCCCGATGGCTATCGGGAGAGAACCAAGAGTCTGGAGTCTGGAGCGTGGAGCGTGGAAATTTAATTGAAGGGCTGGGATGGTTTGATGCGGAGGTTGTTCGACTGGAGCCAAAGGATAAGCTGAGGTATAAGGTTCCGCATACGGGATGGAACACGATCGAATACACGGATACGGATCCGATCCTGGAGGACGTCCCCTCGGGAAGTGAGGTGTATTTCGTCCATACCTTCGCGGTTCTGAACGCACCCGAAGAAGAGGTCCTCACCCGCACAACCTATGAATCAGACTTTGTTTCCGCGCTGAAAAAGGAAAATATCGTAGGCATGCAGTTTCATCCGGAGAAAAGCCATGGAGTGGGAATGACTTTGCTTAAAAACTTTGTTTTAGGTAGTTTTTAGGTAATAATAACTAATGACTAATGACTAATGACTAATGACTAATGACTAATGACTAATGACTAATGACTAATAATTATTTTTTTTCATTAGATTTAGGTTAACTGAAAAAACCTACATTATGAAACCTAACCTTATCGCTGAGAAGAGCTTTACCTTCTCTGAAGAGATCGTGGAGATCTATAAAAAGTTGATCTATTCGAAAAAAGAATATGTCCATTCAAAACAATTATTGAGATCAGGGACTTCTGTCGGTGCTAATGTTTCTGAAGCAGTTTTTGGACAATCACCAAAAGATTTTATTTCCAAACTTTCCATCGCAAGAGGAGGAGAATGAAACACTCTTTTGGATCCGGATTATGCATAGAACAGGATTTGTGAACTCACAAGACGCCAAGCAACTGATCGTTAATTGCGAAGAAATCATTCGTATCTTAACGGCCAGCATTAAAACCTCCAAAGAAAGAAACCCCCATTTGTAATTCATAATTCGTAATTGGTAATTAATAATTAACAATGTATCGTCCCCGCATCATCCCTGTCCTTTTGCTAAAGAATCGAGGCCTCGTGAAAACGGTTGCGTTCGATAAACCGAAATACATCGGTGATCCTATCAATGCTGTCCGCATCTTCAATGAGCTTAGGGCCGACGAGCTGGTGTTCCTGGATACCGAAGCTACGAAGGAAGGACGACTCATCGATCCCGAGTTGGTGCGGAACATCGGAGAAGAAGCCAACATGCCTTTTGCGGTTGGAGGCGGAATCCGATCCCTGGAAGATATTCGCAAGATCACAGCAGCGGGAGCGGAAAAAGTAGTGATTTGTTCTGCAGCGGTCGAACGTCCGGAGTTCATACGAGAGGCCTCAGAAGAGTTTGGTTCCTCAACGATTGCGGTGTGTATTGATGTAAAGAAGAAGTTTTTAGGCGGGATGAAAATATGGAGTCATGGCGGCATAAAAGCAGTCAACTTCGCACCTGTTGAATTCGCAAAGAAAATGGAAGAGATGGGGGCCGGAGAGATCATCATTCAATCCATTGAAAAGGATGGTACTATGTCAGGTTACGATCTCGAGCTAATCAAAAGTATTTCAGAAGCAGTGACAATACCAGTTGTTGCGCTCGGTGGTGCCGGATCACTAGAAGACCTGAGACTAGGTTTCGAAAAGGCTTTTGCCAACGGTCTTGCTGCGGGGAGTTTGTTTGTCTTTAACGATAAGAATCGCGGGGTGCTGATCAATTATCCTGTACGGGGGGACTTCCCCCTTAGGAGGGGGCCCAGGGGGGAGGACTTCTAACAAACTACGACTTTCGTCTCTAACTTTTCACTTCGGAAGACTTATCCCTACTTTACAGACGGGAGTTTGACCGTGTATTAAGCTGTACAAAATGGGAATACATCAAAAAAATATTCACGATCATTTTTGAGTTACTAAAAACAAGTGATATCAACTGTTCCAAGTAAATAGGTCAGATTTTAATCATGAACTGAAAACGGAATGATCCTCCCCCTTAATCCCCCTCCAAAGGGGGAAAGAATTAAAAAGAAGCCAGCTTTTCCTTCTTGAACAACTTTCTGTAGGTATCGTAAATAAACGTCAACCGTTTTTCATCATTGGGATAATCAGAATACCAGTGTGGTGGCAATTTCAATAGTTCTTCAAACTCATCGATTGAAAATCCAAGCTTTTTAGCGATGTATTTTTTTTCGTCTTCCACTTTTACCGGATCGTAAGGCAGGTGCTTGAGTACTTCAAGTGCCTCTTCCCTGCTCACCTCACCCGTACAGATCTGCGAGGAGAAGGTTGCTCTTCTGTAGTCGATCCCAAACTTCGTGTACAGATAGTATGATTGGATAAATCCGGTGTATTTTGACTCATAGTGCTTTCCGCCGTAGTATTTCCAGTCGAGCTCTTTCTGGAGGAAGTCAATCGTCTTGTCCTTTTCGTAAGGAACGTAGTTTAGGAGGTAGACCATTCGGATCCTTTTGACCAACTTGTAGTACATTTCAGCCTTGAAGCCAAACGTTGGGAAGGTTTTCAGTTTGCCTTTTCCGAACTTTTTGTAGATGTGGTTGAAATAGCGCAGATCCTTTGCGTTGTAGTGCCAGTGTTTCGGGAGAATCCCTTCGGTTGCAAAGTTTCCTCCACTAATTATGTGCTTAACTCCGTGTTTCGCAGCCACTTTGTGCAATGCCGAAAGGATGGCAATATCAGTAGGTGTATCCGCCTCTGGAACGGAAGCTCTCAGAAAAGCGATCTGGATGTCCTTGAATTCTTCCCAGTCAAGTACATAACTCTCATACCCCACCTTCAGCTTTTGGGCGATCTTGCGAATATTTTGCACCGCCTCTTCGGAATTCCATCCATTATCGAGGTGAACGGCCAATACACGCAAACCATGCTGCCGAGCTATGTAAGCCGCGTAACAACTATCGATTCCACCACTCAGTCCAACGACACAATCGTACTCCGCCCCCTTGCCGGCAGCCTTCATCTCCTCTACCAGTCGTGCCAGTTCCAAATCACTCGATTCACCCTGGTATTTGTGGCGCGCCCGTTTATCCAAGAATTCATTACAGTGATTGCACTCCCCTGCTTCATTGAAACGGATTTCCGGATCGGTCGTATCCATAACACATCGGGAACACTGCTGATAGGGAGTGGTTGACATTGTGCAAAAGTAGTGCGCAAAAGATTCTATATGTCGTTTGATCAAAAATTTTTAGACGTCTTAAGCAAAATTTATAGCCAATTGCACACGGTCAACCACTGATGATTTGCATGCAAGAAGCACTATTAAAATCCAGAAATACCAAGCGTTCGGTGATAGTATAAATAACGTCTACCGGGTTTCAGGAACAAAAATCTCCTGTCATTTTAAAAAAGTTTATTGTACCGAACATATTTTTTACTTTACTTTTACTCTTGTAAACAGTTTAACGTACAACCACTTACGAAACGCTACTCATTTTCTAAACTCTATTTACGACCCAATAATTTTCGCTTATAAAAACAAGATTAATCTTCTTTTTAACGATCCTCACTGGGAATTTTTGTCTTATTGCCCAGTGCAATTTCACCGGACTGAACAGTACTTATTCAACATGTGATCAAGTTGTAACTTTAACTGGAAGCCCCATCGGCGGAGCTTTTTCAGGCCCGGGTATGACAGGTAAAACTTTCAACCCAAGTACCGCTGGTACAGGTGTACATACGATCAACTAATTTGGTGCATACTCGGTATCTCAGGCAGGTACTTTTTCACCACTATCGCAGAGTTCTCCGACTTTTTTAACGCTTGGTGACGATCAGTTGTCTTCAGCACTACCTATTGGTTTTACCTTCCTTTTTTATGGCAATTCTTATACGAACTTTTACATTTCCTCTAATGGTTTAATTTCTTTCGATTCGGCCGCAGGAAGTGGATGCTGCTCCGGGCAGTTTTTACCAGATATAAATCAACCTAACAATATCATTGCATGCGCTTGGGAGGACCTCTACCCACCTGCCGGTGGCACCATTTCATATAGCACGATCGGCACAGCACCGAACAGGATACTCATTGTGAACTTCAGCAACATACAACATTTTTCGATTGGCAATCCGGTAACCAGCCAGATCTTGTTGTATGAAGGAACGAATATAATTGACATCCATACGACAGCGATGCCCAGTGATGGAGGTTCTCATACAATGGGTATTGAAAATGCCACCGGAACTTTGGCGACAATCGTTCTTGGAAGGAATTCCTCCAGTTGGTCAGTTTCCAACGATTTTGTTCGATTCCTACCCTGCCAATTCTCACACACAGTCAACTAAACTAATGAGCCTCCAAAAAAAAATAGGATGCTACACATCTATGAGTTAAATTTGGATAAACTAACTATTCTATAATGAAAGCTAAAACTGTTACACTTATCGTGTTTTTCGCCTACGGGTCATTCTATTCCGTGGCTCAGGTAACTACTGGCTCAGCGAGTTCCACTCGGGCAGTAAGAACCGAACCGGTCACTGCGACCAATTCAACCCAAAGTGATGTGTTCTCACCTGTAAAACCAGCTGATGGAACGCCTTATGTTTTTTCCTCAGAAGCAGATCTGAAAGTAGCAGTTCTAGAAAAAAGAGAGGTGGTGCTCGCTGAGCTCAAACAAGTTCAGAATGACCCTGTGAAGGTTCAAAAGCTTCGTGAAGAGCTATGGAGGCTTGATAATGCAATTGTTCAACCTAAATAAGCAAGGATTATGAAGAAAATTTTACTCAGCTTCGCCGGAGTTGTAATCGGCAATTTATGGCTTTCTGCACAGTGCAGCTTTACAGGGCTTAACGCAACCTATTCGACGTGTGATCCTCAGGCAACACTTACGGGCAACCCTGCCGGTGGTGGTTTCTCGGGTCCGGGAATTACAGGCAACAACTTCAATCCAGGTGCTGCCGGCATTGGAACCCATACGATCAGCTATTTCGGTGCTTACACCGTGAATCAGTTTGGAACCTATGCTCCTGCTACTCAAAGCACTCCCAATTTCATCACTCTGAGTGATGACCAGCTCTCGGGAATTTTACCCATTGGATTCTCGTTCATATTTTACGGTAACACCTACACAAGTTTTTATATCTCATCGAACGGATTCATCTCCTTTGACGCGGCCGCAGGAAGTGGATGCTGCTCCGGGCAGTTTTTGCCAGATATAAATCAACCTAATAATATCATTGCATGCGCTTGGGAGGACCTCTACCCACCTGCCGGTGGTACCATTTCATACAGCACGATCGGCACAGCACCGAACAGGATACTTGTGGTTCGTTACAGTAACATCCCACACTACACGAGTGGAAATCTCGTAAGTAGCCAGATCCAGTTGTATGAAGGATCCAACATCATCGAAATTCACACGGCCTCAATGCCGAGTGACGGAGGCTCACATACAATGGGAATTGAAAATGCAAATGGCACATTGGCAGCTGCGGTTCCGGGAAGGAATTCGGCGAACTGGTCAGTTTCGAACGATTATGTCCAATTCGTTCCTTGCTCCTCTTCACAAACGGTAACTATCACTGCGGACTTGGTCCCTCCTACGATCAACGGTCCGGCAGACATTACGGTCAGTGCTGCTCCGGGTACATGTGGGGCTGCGGTTACCTATACAGTACCGTCATGTGCAAACAATGCAGAAGTATATGTAAGTCAGCCCTCCGTTGATCATGTCGACGGAAATGCTTCAAATACCCTATTCCCGAATGTGGTAGCCGATGATATCGTCATCCCCGGAGGTGACTGTTGGAGTATCAACAGAATCACAACCACTTTCTGGATGTCAGGTGTGCCCAACGATGCTACAGGGTTTAATATCCTAATGTACAATGATGCAGCAGGAATGCCCGGAACATTGAATTCAACTGTGTTGGTACCTGCTGCTAACATTACCCCAACATTCATTACGAATACCTTAGGTTACAATGTATACCAACTTGTAATGACCCTTCCAACATCTATCGATCTATGCTCCGGAACTTACTGGATCGGTATTCAGGCGATTAATACAGAGAGTGCATACGATTATTATTGGGAGTACATGTCACCCGGAACCGCAGGTTCTCCGGCTTATGAGAACTTTTTGGGTCCTTGGAACAGCCTTGGCAGATCATACACTATGATACTTGAAAATACCGGCGGCTTGGGCGGTGGTGACTTAACGGACAACTGCACGGCATGCCCAACGCTTACACAAACAGCCGGACTGGCTTCAGGAGCTACCTTCCCGTTAGGAACAACAACGGTCACTTTTCAGGCACAGGATGCTGCAGGGAATATCGCAACCCACAGCTTCAATGTCATTGTGACTGAATCTGATAACCCCGTTCCGGTTTTGGCTTCATTACCTGACCTTAACGCACAGTGCGAAGTCACTGCGTTTACCGCACCAACTGCGACAGATCTTTGCGCCGGAACAATTACAGGCACACACAATGCCACACTACCGATATCTGGACAAGGTACTACCGTAATTACGTGGACCTATGATGATGGGAATGGGAATACCACTACTCAAACGCAGAATGTTGTGATCGATGATGTTACGGCACCTGTTCCGAATATTAGTCAATTGGCCAATGTGACGGGAGAGTGTGCGGTCAACAGTCTAATTGCCCCTACCGCGCTGGATAATTGTGCAGGAACAGTGACAGGAACACATAATGCAGCTCTACCGATAACTGCTCCCGGAACGACGATCGTCACATGGAGTTTCGATGATGGTAACGGCAACATTTCAACGCAAACGCAAAACGTGATCATTGCTGATACAGAAGCTCCTGTTCCGACTTCGGCAATCCTTCCGATCGTTACAAGCGAGTGTGAGATTGTTTCATTAACAGAACCTTCAGCTGTAGACAACTGTAGCGCAGTAACTGTGACAAATAATGCCACATTACCGATCAATACACAGGGTAATACGGTGGTAACCTGGACTTACACGGATGCAGCCGGAAACTTTTCAACTCAAACCCAAAGCATTGTATTACAAGACCTTTCAGAACCAACACCTGTTGTGGCTTCTCTACCTAATGTAGAAGCAACGTGTGAGGTCACTGTGCTGAATGTTCCGACTGCTTCCGATAATTGTAACGGACCTGTTGCAGTTTCGAGTGATGCTGTTCTACCAATTCTTGCGGATCAAACAGTTACATGGACTTACACTGACGAAAATGGCAATACTTCAACCCAGACTCAGCAGGTCACGATCATACCGGTTGATGCATCGGTATCTGTAAGTGGGACTACGATAACTGCCAACAATACCAACTCGAACAGTACGTACCAGTGGATCGACTGTGATAATGGAAATTCTCCGATCACCGGCGCCACAGCGTCATCCTACACACCAACTACCACCGGCAACTATGCGGTTGAGGTAACGGAAGGAAGCTGTACGGAGGTTAGCGAATGTACCCTGATCGATTTCAGTGGACTCACTCAGCTGTCATCAACGTTCATCCACGTTTATCCAAACCCTGCAAGCTCAATGTTGAACATCGAAACTTCTGTTGGAGGTACTCTTGATTTCTACGATGTTAGCGGGAAATTAATACTTACAAGAAATGTACACAGTGGAACCAACGAACTCAATGTAAGAACGCTAGCAACGGGAACCTATACTGTCCGATTGACAACTTTAGACGGTGTTAATGTCGTTCGTGTTGTGATTGATAGACAGTAATTTAACGATAAACTTAACAAATAGTCCCGTACTCGATTGCGATCGATTGCGGGACTATTTTATTCCAAGCACTTGTAGTATGAGTTAAAATGCTTGCGTTTTTCTTAATTTCGTAGCATTTACTTCACGTATGAAAAGGACCTTTATTGCCTCTATTCTCATTTGCGCATCTCAATTCGTTTGGTCGCAATGTCAAAACGCCTCCATATCAGGACTTTCGAATGAGTTTAGTTGCCCTACACCAGCCTTTCTCACCGGTTCTCCAATTGGAGGCGTATTTTCAGGCCCCGGTGTGATCGGAGACCAGTTCGATCCATCAGCAGCAGGATTAGGAACGCACTTGGTCAGCTACACCGTACCTGCTTCTTTTCCTACAGCCGGTTACGGCGTTGAAGATGGACTGACAAATTCACCCTACACGGGTGCATTGACCTCGATAAATCTCAGCGACGACCAAACTTCAGCAACATTGCCAATAGGTTTTACCTTCAACTTTTTCGGCACGAACTATACGGATTTTGTGATTTCTTCAAATGGGTTCATTTCATTTGATCTTACGGCAGTTAATGGCTGTTGCTCCGGACAATTACTGCCGGATGCATTTGAACCCAATAATTTGATCGCGCTCGCATGGAATGACCTCAATCCTGCGTCCGGCGGAACCATTGGATATACTACGATCGGCTCAGCCCCCAACCGTATCCTGATTGTAAATTACAGTAACGTTCCACATTTTGGTGGTACCGGAACAATAACTGCACAAGCCAAATTGTTTGAAAGCACCAATGTTATTGAGATCCATTCAACAAACAATGTTTCTGATGGTACGGAGCAAACTTTAGGACTGGAAAATGCTCCCGGAACTTGCGGTATTACTGCTTCCTTTACCAATGCGAATACATCCTTCTCAGTGATCAATGAAATGATCCGATTTACACCGCAGGATGCACAGTATTACAGTCAACAAACGGGACTCACCAACGACCCTTACAGTGGATCACTTACAGGCGTTGCGCTGGGAAATGACGCACTTTCTACTCTACTGCCGATCGGTTTCACCTTCGATTTCTACGGAACGAATTATACTGATTTCAGAATTTCCTCCAACGGGTATGTTACCTTCGATCAAGCCACAGCCAATAGCGGTTGTTGCGCTGGTTCTTTACTTCCGACTGCTGCAGACCCGAACAATCTCATCGCGTTGGCATGGAGCAACCTGAACCCCGGAGCCGGGGGTACTGTCGGTTACACTACGATCGGCACCGCTCCAAACCGCGTTTTGATCGTTGATTATTCTGCTGTTCCGCAAGTTGGAGGCGGCACTCCTGTGAATGTTCAGCTGAAATTGTATGAAACCTCCAACCTAATCGAGATCCACAGTACGCAGAATGCAAGTAATGGCACTGCACATACCCTTGGACTAGAGAACGCGAGCGGGAGTGAAGGGAGCTGCCCGCCCGGGATGAACGCAAATACTGCCTTTGCTTCCAACAATGAAATGACGCTATTCATACCGTATTACACAGCCGTTCAATCAACAAATGTGATCAGCCTTACCGATGTTGAAGCTCCAATTCCTTTCAACCCAACCTTACCGGATATTATTGCTCAATGCAGTGTTGATTTCATTGAAGATCAGTTCGGTGAAGACAATTGTTCCGGTTTCATTCAGGCAACTACTGATGCAGTTCTACCGATCACATCCAATACTGTAGTAACTTTTACCTATGATGATGGAAATGGAAACGTACTGACACAAACACAGAATGTACTTGTTCAAGATGTAACTGCGCCAGTAGTGGCAGCATTTGAGATCCATATCATTGTCGGAGCAGCATGGATGGATGAAGTTTCATGGACCTTTACAGATAACGTAGGAACCGTAGTTGCTTCCGGTGGACCATACGGTAACGGAATGACCGGTGAGTTAATCGACATCGTACAGACAGACGGAATGAGCGGACCCTACACTTTTAGTGGAGAAAGCCAGGGAACCATTGCAGACAACGTACTGAACTACGAGATCTATTGCTCCGGTGTACTGGTTGCCAGTGGAACGACAGGCGTAAATTCAACTGCTACCTCCACTGGGATAGCGAACTGTAATCCGCTCGAGGATGTTGTTTCAGAGTGTGGACCGGTATTCTCCTTAGAACCGGTAACTGCAGGTGACAATTGTGCAGGTGCCATCAACGGGATCAGCGATGCTGTATTTCCGATCACTTCAAACACAGCAGTGAATTGGACTTTCGATGATGGAAACGGTAACGTTTCGACCTACACACAAAACGTAACCTTCCCCGGAGATCAGACAGCACCGACACCGAATATACCTCAACTTGGAGATATTGTTTCGTATTGCACTCCGGTCAATAACCTTACCGTCCCAACCGCACTGGACAATTGCGGTGCTACCGTGATGGGTTATACTACTACACTACTTCCTATTAACGCATCAACGGTTGTTACATGGTCCTACAATGATGGCCAGGGGAATATTTCTACGCAAACACAAAATGTGATTATCGAGGCTCCTGTCCCAGCTATCTCGCTCAATGGTGCCACACTTTCGGTAAATGACCCGATAGCCAACAGTACCTACCAGTGGATAGACTGCGGTAATGGAAATTCTCCGATTGCCGGTGCAACTGCGTCTTCCTACACGCCAACAACAACTGGTAACTATGCGGTGCAGGTAAGTGTGGGAAGCTGCGTAAATACTAGTGACTGCGCGCTTGTTGACTTCAGCGGAATCAACGAATGGGAGGTCGAGCTGTTCAGTGTGTTCCCGAACCCTGCTTCAAGCGAGGTTAAGCTCTATGCAACGACTACAGGTTCTGTTGATCTGATCGATCTTTTTGGACGAACAATTTTATCTACATCAGTTAAAGGAGGTGAGAACACGCTGAATTGCCATGGGCTGGCCATTGGTCAGTATACGATTCGTTTTGTATCCGAGCAAGGAACTCGTACAAGCAGACTGGTGATCAAGAATTAAACGCTTTGTTTTCATTCACAAAGCTCGTCCCTTAGACGGGCTTTTTTATTCTTTACCTCTTGAAAGCATCCTGAGTACGGTATAAAAAGTCCAATGTTCATTTTGGGTAAACCGAGTACCTTCTGTAATTTTATTGCAATTCAACCATTCTGGAAACTGACCATTGGCAACCGGATCATGTAGCTGATTCCCTACGGTGAAATCCTTCCAGCTCATCTTACTTTTTTTCGATAGTGACCGCAGGAGGAAGTCAGGAATTCTCGTCTTCCAGTGCTGTCTCCGGAATAGCTTTCTCACCGGTTCATGCGGTACAGGAGGTAATCCCCAGTTGGGATTTAAAATGTGCTGCGTTTCACCTGGAAGTTGGGAAAGCAGATCACTAAACAGCTTGCCGTGCTCTTTTTGTTTCGGGTCGATACGGAATGTAACCATGAATGCGTCGGGAGCATAGAACGGAGTACAGGTCCAAGCATAGTAACGGTTCCTGTCCTCTCCTTCGAACAGCCAATTCATAGCCCGCTCCTTAAGAATGAAAACAGCATATTTTTGATCGAAACTCAGCTCCAGATCCTTTTCAAGTGTTGAAAGAACATAGCTCCTGAGCTCATGCTCCGCAACTCCCGTGATTTTCTCAACCGAAGATGATGATAAAACCCGGTGTTTTTTAAAAATGTACCGCAACAAGTCGTCCTCCGAATTAAGCGTCCTCAAGGGATAGGTGTTTTCAAGGGTTTTATCTCCCCCATCACCCGTGATCTGGGTAAGTTCTTTTTCACCGTAAAGCTTCAGAAAAGGAATGATATATCCCATGGCTAGGAAATTCTGTCCCCTCTTTATTGTCCATAACTCTTCCAAACCATCACAAGACTGAGACAAATCTATGATAGTATGCCTTAAGCCCATCTGTAAGTGTTCAGCTATTTCATTTGCCGAAATGAGATCAACGTCATTTTGTTGCGGATCGCGGGTATAGGTAAAGGCCGGAATCCTGGTTCCGGATTCTTCGAGCAAGGCCGCCAATAATCGTGAATCCAATCCCCCGCTAAGTGCAAGTCCGGCAGGTCCACACTTCATTATCCGCCGCTGAAGGGCAAAGGAAAGTTTATCTTTAAGCACACCGGAATTAGCGATGCTTTCTCCGATAAACATTTCTTTAGAACAGAAATAATTGACTTCGGTTAGACCGGAATCCTTTCTGTAATGAAGTACACTGAAAGGAGCCATTTTGCGTACTTCTTTGTAAAGGGTTCGGTCTCCACACACATACCCGAACGATAAATAACATGCAGTGAGCAGTGGATCCGGGGATGGCTTTCCAAAGTCCAGTATCAATGAGATCTCCCTGCTGAAAATGAAATCGGAATCCTTTACATACAAGTAAAATGGCAATCTTCCAAAACGGTCATTAACGATCATGAACTGACCACTTTCTGCGTGAATGGCCAGAATAATGAAATCTCCATCTCTTGCAGAGATCCATTTGTGCCATTCATGGTTGTCAATACCTCTTTCAACGAGCGCGTTCAGCTGTTCAACAATGGCCTCATCACTGAGATCATAGATGTGTCCTTCAAGAAGGATGTGCCAATCACCGGTCTGCCACTCTCTTATCGGGTAAGCCTTATAACCGGATGAGCAAATAAATAAGTCATCTTGAGCAATATGTTCCCGCGAAACGTAGCCGGGCAGAACCTTTAAAAGTTCTCCAGGAATTGGACGATTTGAAATAGTGAGTCCGGGCACGGATCAAAGTTAGTATTTAATTCAACCAGCTACAGTTATGTTTCGGTCAGAGCCAATCACTGCTGGTATTCCAGTCCTAGCTTTCCAGTCATCTTGTACATCTCCAAATAGGTGTCCATCTTGTTGAACTGGTTCTCATAATGCTGCATCATGGTGTTTTGATAGTTGTTGCGGAAAGTTTCCAGTTCGATTGAGCTCAGTATTCCTTTATCGAAACGGTCCTTCGCAAGGTCATACGCTTTTGTTGCATAGATTAGATTTTCTTCCGAGATCTCTACAAGGCGTGATCGAACCTGATACATGGACAGCAAGTTCCTGAGGGTAGTTTCCATCGTATTCTCCATTTGCTGCGTATTCAGCTCTGCGATCTCTTCTTGCACCTTCGCCACATCAAATGCTCGCTTGGCTTTCCAATTGTTAAAGAGGTTGTAGCGCAGGTTGAAGTTGCCATAGTACTGCACCGACTGTGTTCCGATCTCCAAAGGGTTATCGACACTGAGCTGACGGAACCAACCCCAGGACGGATTTACTCCAACCTGAAAGTTCAACGTTGGATACAGGAAGGACTTTTGGTATTGTGTTGCTGTCTTCTGAAGTTCTAATGCAATGTACTGGTTCTTCAGGTTCTGGTTATTGCTCTTCATGTCGGAAAGCGTCTGTTCCAGATCGATCATCGGGAATGCGATCTGAAGCTTATCTGAAAGCATGGGGAAAGCGGCGGGATCCGGTTCATGATCATTGTTCATGAGCAGTAAAAGGTTGCGCATGGCATTCTGCCACGAGATCTCCTGCATCAAATAATTTGTACTATCCGTCAGATACTGGTTTCTGAACTGCAACAATTCAAGTGATGAGGTCTTGGCGTATTTCTCTTTTAACTCATAATATTCCATGCGCTTTCGGGAGTAATCCTTCAACGTAGCAAACAACTGCATTCTTTCCTTTTGCAGAACGGTTGTATAATAGGCTTTAAGAACATCCTGTACGGTTGTTTCAATCACGACAAGCGCATTTCCCTTGCTCTGTTCTTCCAATTGTTCCAGACGGTCCTTTGCTATATGCACCGCCAATCCGCTGAACAGATTTGCATTGGCCGTTAGGTTGGGTGTCAATCCCTGACTGAGTATGATTCCCGGGTTGAAGGTGAAAGGGTTATTCGTATTATCGACCACCGTTGTATTGTATGTTGCATTCAAGGCTACTGTGGGAAAAAGACCCGCTTCCATCCAATTGTTGTTCTTTGCTGCGATGGATTCCTGTTTTTCAGCGATCTGCACCTTGAAGTTCTTTTCCAGAGCGATCAATACGGCATCCCTAGCCGAAAGTGTTTTGCTCTGAGCGAGGCCAAGACCTGTGAGCAGTGACAGTATACTAATAAGAATTGTCGCTCTCATTGTCTTTTTTATGAAGTTTCAAAATCGGTTCTACGTCCAGCTCATCTATCTGTTCCCAGCGCCATAAGCGTTTGAAGAAACGTCCTGAATCATTCCAGAAAAGGATGGCAGCAGGGTAGAAAAAGAGGATGAAAATGGTTCCGAAAAGAACTCCGAATGCAATCGAAGTAGCCATCGGAATGAGGAACTGTGCCTGCATGCTCTTTTCAGCGATCATGGGCATCAAACCGGCAACTGTTGTCAGTGAGGTCAGCAGGATCGGTCTGAAACGCGAAGTCGCCGCCTCGAGAGCTGCTTCCCTCGGACGAAATCCCTCGATCAATAGGTCATTATACCGGTCAAGGTACACGATGGCATCATTGACAAGCACCCCGAGCAGCGCGATCATTCCAAGAGCAGAAAGCATCGAAACGGGAATACCGACAAGTCCATGACCGAAAACCGCACCGGCAAGACCTGCCGGAATTACCAGCATGATCAGGAACGCTTGCGACAAGCTGTTGAAATGGAGCATGATCACTATGAACATGAGTACAAGAACGAACGTGGTTACGTACATCATGGAATTACCTGTCTTCTGACTGCGTTCGAACTGTCCGAGCTTTACAGGCTGTACGTCCGGGTAGAGTGACGTAACTTTTGGAACCAGCGAATCGAAAATCATCCCATTGATGGTCGCAACAGCGTTCCTGTCAGTAGATTCTGCATCAAGTTTAATGATGCGCTGACCATTCCTTCTTTTCAAACTTTCAGGTGCACGCCCAAATTCAAAATCACAGATCTCCTTGAGTGGAATAGCTGTTCCAGATGCATTTTTTATGCGCATATTTTCCAGGTCCATCAGGGAATTTCGGTCCTCCTTCGGGTAGCGAACCCAGATCTTCACCTCATCTGTTCCGACAATGATACGCTGCGCCTCCTGACCGAAGAAGCCCTGTCTGATCTGCGATAATACCTCTCCTTTGGTTACACCAAACATCTCTGCCTGAGGTTTGAGACTGATGTTTACTTCCATTCGACCGGGTGGCATGTTGTCTTTCACATTGATCACACCCGACATTTCAGAAAGCTCCCTTTTAAAAAACTGATGTGCCTCAGATAAGTTTGTCTCACTTGGCGACGTTAGTCCTAGTTCTATTTCCTTGCCGAATCGGTTGAATCCACCCACGTAGGTTTCCTGTGCAAGCTGTCCTTCAGGTGAGGATTTCATACGCCGGATGATGCGATTCATTAGGGTATCGAGAGGCGTTTTAGAGTTTTCGGCATCAATGAACACACTAACTGCCCCGGTATGGTTACCAACCTGACCAAGATTTTGCGAGAATCCAATGTTGCTGGTGTAGAACGTGATCAGGCTATCACCGTTCTCACGAATGATCCGCTCATTTTCTTCCATCAGGATCAGGGTAGCCTTCTCAACGAAACGGGTGGTCTGTTCTTTGTTATCTCCAGGCCTGTATGCGGCTTCAATACTAAAGAAATCCGGCTGAATACTCGGGAAGAAGGTTCCACGGATCAGTCCGGACCCAAACATCATGATGGTGATCACGGTAAAGAACAGCGGCATGAAGAACGTGAAGCGGAACCATTTCCTTTTCTGACCGATCAGCATGCTGACACTTTCTCGGAACCAGATGTCTCGGAACCATTTGATGCCCTTATCAGCAGTACCTCTCAACGACCGTTCCATTGGTGAATTGGTAAATGCTTTGAGCGCCATGATAGCTCCTCCGATCCAAAGGAGGAATGGAAAAAGTAAAGTTCCGAAACTCAGGTTATCCCAGGGTACAATCAAAGAACCGACGTAAACCGTCACAATTCCGGCAACCAGTAAGATCAACCCTTTAAGATAACTGTAAGGTGGATTCTCCTTCTCCGTTAGCATATCTTTGTTCGCTAAGTGAGCAGGCAACATGAAGAAAGCTTCATACAATGAAAAGGCCAGGCAAGCGATCGCAACGAAGGCCATTTCGCGCATCATTTCCATCCCCTCTACAAAGAAAAGCAGCGAAAACGCAATGATAGTAGTGATCACCGATGAGAATACGGAAGGCAACACCTCGAGCGTACCATCGAGTGCAGCCTGCTTGGGTGATTTACCACGTTCAAAATGGGTGTAGATGTTCTCAGCGATCACAATACCATCGTCGACCAGGATACCGACCACTACGATCATTCCAAAAAGGGAGATCATGTTGATGGTCATACCATAAGCTGCACCGATAATGAACATCCCCAAGAAAGAGAACGGAATACCGAAGGCCACCCACGCTGACAATTTTATATTGAGGAAAAGTCCTAGAAAGATTAAAACCAAGATCAAACCGCTTATGCCATTGGAGGTCAACAGATCGATCCGGTCATTGAGCATGTTGTTGAACTCGTAGTAAATATCAAATTGAAAATCGGGATTCTCTTTGTTAAACTTTTCCTGGTAATCATGAATCGTATTACTGATCTTACCCAGATCCTGCTCAAGCGTCTTTTCGATCCTGAAAGAAACAGCTGGCTTTCCATTGAAACGTGATTCCTGAGAATCTTCAGAATATCCGAGCACCACATCAGCGACATCACCCACAGTGATCATCTCTCCTTTCGCAGAAGATCTCAACTGGATCGATTCGAGCTCTTCTTCAGTCGCTCCCCTATCGTTGGCGCGGATGCTCATTTCCTGGACTCCTCCGCGAATCAAACCTGCTGTAAGATCGATATTCTTTGATGTGATAGCCGCGGAAACTTCTCCGAGAGTAAGTCCGTAACGCAGCAGGTCATTTTCGCGGACGTTTACAGAGAATTCTTTCGTAGGAAAGCCATTCTTTTCAATCTGGGTGATCTCTTTGGTGTTCAACAGGTCCTGCTCTACCTTGGTGGCCATGTCCGTGATCTCGATATCGCTGATCCCTGAACGCTTGGCTGATATTCCCACAAATGCGACCACACTGGCCATCCCGCTGGATTTCAGCCGGCGGATGATGGGTTGCTCTGCCCCTTGGGGGAATGAATTGATCGAATTTATTGAATTTTCTACGTCGCTCAGCAGCTGCTCCATATCCGTATCGGCATAGGCTTTAAGCGTAACCATGGACATATTTTCGGAAGACGTCGAATTGATCTCTTCGATCTCGGCAATTCCCTTTACGGCCTGTTCGACCTTAATGGTCACTCCTTCCTCCATCTCGGCAGGTGAAGCACCCGGGTAAAATACCGATACCGTAATTGTGTAAGGATCCATCTCGGGGAAGAAAGAACGTTTCATTGAGAAGATCGAGAACAGCCCGAACATGATAACCAACGCAACGATCGCATTTCCCCATATCGGTCGTTTCAGAAAAAAATGAATGAGGGCCTTCATGATCTTAACGCTTTATACCCTTGAACACTTTCGCGCCGCTTGCCCCTTCTTGTTGTTCAAGAACTACCAGATCTCCGTCCTTCAAGCCGCTCACGAACAATGTATCAGGCTTGCTGCCAACAACAACGATCGACCTGTCCACTAGCTTTCCGGAAACAAGCAAACTCACAAGGTTATCACGAACCGCTGATCTTGGCAGAGCAAAGCTCTCCTGGGTAGCCTCTTGTTCGATCGCTACATTCACATACATACCGTTGTAAACCGTCGCTCCGCCATCCGCCTTCACTGAATAATACACATCTACCGACTGGGTTTTCTGGTTGATCACATCGGAAATCCGAATGATGTTTCCACGACCTACTGCTTGACCCGTGGCATCCGTAAAATCTGCACTTCCCTGCTCTTTAAACTTTTTTACCGTTGCCAGGGCGATCGGAACCTTTACCTCTAGCTCACCCGTTCTTGCAATACGCGCGATCCTACCTCCTGGGTTTACCACTGAACCGGGCTCAGCGAACACCTCAAGCACTGTTCCTGAAAATGGTGCGAGGTAATAATATTTCTCCATACGTGCCTCCAGACTTCTGATCGAATAATACTCTGACAATATTCCTTTGGAAGTAATGAACATCTTTTCCCGTGTATTCCGTATGGAAGGAAGCTCAGGAAGTCTTTTCTCCGGCACTAATTGGTCCAAAAAATTCAGCCATTTGCCTTTTTCTCCCGAGAAATCCAATTCAATGTCGGGCATAATCCCAATGATCAGATTCGATAATTGCGCCTTTCTCGAGCTGAGCGTGTAAAAGGCCTCCTCTTCGTTCACCTTGAAAAGCAGCTGATTCATTTTGAATTTTACCCCTGGTTTTAACTGAAGATCACCTTTCTCAAGCTTTCCCTGTACTTCAAAAGAGACATCAAGTTCCATATTCGGTGTGATCTGTCCGTAGGAGATCAACTGCAAATTCCGGGACATGTTCTTTACCTCTGAAACAGGTACATATTTCAAAGTCTGAGCTTCTTTGTTCTCAGAAATAGGTTTTGTCGCTTTGGATGTGACCCTGAAAAACATGAGTGCCGACAGAAGTACAAAAACTCCAACGAGGATCAGCTGGTTTCTTTTCATTTCACAAAATATTTAAGCAAAAATAATGTTTACCCAGGTATCTATAGGTAATTTGTGATAAACGATCCAATACCGTGTTAAATGCCGAGAAGCGAGTATCAGTTATATTCGATCAACTTCAACAATTCCATGCGAATTCCCTTGAGCAGGCCAATTTCCGCCAAGTGACCATTTCTACGATAAAGGAAATGAATTCGCTTGAAAAAGGCTTGCACCAGGTGAAAGTAGTAAAAAGCATACAAGCCGGTGATTGGCATTGCGAAGAAATAGAGCGCTTTTTCATAAATACTCAGGTTGACCATACTACTCACCAACCCTACAAACAAGACGTAATTCATTGGGTAAAGCAATAAACCAAGCAGAATGGCCAATGGGGCATAGTATTCAATAGCTTTAGTTAAACGCGGCACAATGAAATCCGTCAATCGAAAAGGCGCTATACTGTGAACAAATCCAAACAGGAAAAATGGAAGACCCAAAATCAAAAAAAGAACCGAAAGCGCCGTTTTTCCTAAGAACCTGATCCGGTTCCCCTGCTTCCCAATGTATTCATCTCTCAGTGAGAGCTGCTCTTTTTCAGAAACATAGGCTTGTATAAGATTCTGAATTTGCAGAGAGCGGTCCGGATCCGTAAGTTGGGTGTTGGCAAGGATTTCGTCGAGTGTTCGCAGACGCTCCGCATGCTGCTCAACGCTGTCGCTGTCTCCGTTGTATAGAATACGGATCAGCTCTTCCAATAACTTTTCCCGCTCTGCTCCGGAAGTGAGTACCAACAATGCTTCCATTATCTTTCTGAATTCATCAGTCAGACCATGAGCTGCTAATTTACTGTTGATCGCATATTGTTCAAAGTACTCATCTACGCGGATTGGTTCACCGACGTTCACCAGCACTGAGCTCCGGAAACGGTGCGCCTGCGTGTAGAACAAACCTACTGGAACGATCACTAAGTCCAGCTTTCCACCATTCCTTTGCTGAACCTCCAGTGCTATTCGCGCCGTTCCTGTTTTCAGTTCTCTCAGACCTCTTTCCTGAAAGCTGTTCCCTTCAGGAAAGATCACCAATGTTTTACTTTCCTCGAGAACCCGGTAACATGCTTCGAAAGAGTCTCCATTATTCACTCCTGTTGTCTGCCCATCTATTTGCCGATTTACAGGAATCATACCGAGCGACATTAGGACCCGCTTCTTCCAAGGCTTGTTGAAGAAAGTACCTTTGGCCAGATAGAAAGGCTGTTTTTTACAAATTTTTCCGATCAACCATCCGTCTATCATGGTATTCGGATGATTTGATATAATGATCATCGGGCCTTGATGACTATTCAGCATACCGGCGTTCCTTACACGGATCTCCCGATAATATAGGCGCATTCCGAATCCAATAACAAGTTTAAGAAATCTGTAAAGCATCACTCAGTCAGTCTGCTAAAATACGATTAAACCTGCCTTCTGACCATCAATTGTGGTTATATTCTGAGTTTACACTTAACTTTGTTGCATGCAGCGGTCAATCATTTACCTGAACAACAATGACGGATCCGGTACACTGGCATTCGGAGAAGGACCAGTTTGTTGTACATCGGGTAATGGCGCTTTGAACAAGCTTCAGCACTTCCTTGAGCAGCACAAAGGGTATTATGTATTCGGTTTCCTTTCTTATGATCTCAAAGACGACATCCATGACCTGCATTCCCAAAACGAGGACAAATTGAACTTTCCAGACCTGTATTTCTGGGTACCGGCACATGTAGTCAAATTGAACAATGAGCACATTGAGTTCGTTCAGGGTTCAAAGGATCCCGAGACGCTGGAGTTCATCAACAGCTTTCTGGAGGAAGAGACCGATCAGAACTTTCACCACTACCCATTCAACTTTACCCCTCGAATAGACAGACAAACATACATCAGCAAGGTGCATGGGCTACAGGCTCACATTCAGCGGGGAGATATCTACGAAGTGAACTTCTGCCAGGAGTTTTATGCCGAAAACGTTGAACTGAATTACGAACTGGATAGCTATTTCAAGCTGAATCAAATTACAAAAGCACCATTCAGTGCCTTCGTAAAACTCGGAGACTGGGTAGCACTTTGCGGGAGTCCGGAGCGCTTTCTCAAAAAGGATGGAGACCGCATGATCTCACAACCGATCAAGGGCACTGCTGCACGCGGAAAAACTGAAACTGAAGATCTAGAGCTGAAAGAAAAGCTACGAACAGACAGCAAGGAACGTTCCGAGAACATCATGATCGTAGACCTTGTAAGAAATGATCTTTCACAGATTGCTGAGCCGAGTACGGTAAACGTGGACGAACTCTGCGGCATCTACACCTTTGAAACCGTTCACCAGATGATCTCCACAGTTTCTTGTACAGTGAGAGAAGCCACCACATTCTCGGACTTGCTCAGGGCTACCTTCCCTATGGGCTCCATGACCGGAGCACCGAAATACCGCGCCATGCAACTCATTGAAGATTTCGAGGATTTCAAACGGGGTCTTTTTTCCGGTTCCATCGGGTATATCGCTCCAAACGGCGATTTCGACTTCAATGTTGTGATCCGTTCAATGCTGTATAACCGTTCAAATAAGTACCTTTCCTGCGCCGTAGGAAGCGCCATCACAGCAAAATCTGATGCTGAATATGAATACGAAGAATGCATGGTGAAGATCGGACGGATCATCAATGGCATGCATGAATAAACTGCAACAGCATATTGAAAAACACTTAGTCAAGGATTCTTCCATACGATACTTTGTGGCATGCAGCGGAGGCATCGATTCCATGGTATTGCTCCACATTCTATACAAGCTCGGTAAGAATGTTTCAGCCCTGCATGTGAATTACTTGTTGCGTGGAGAAGATTCTGAAGGTGACCAACAACTCGTTGAACAAGTTTGCATGGACTACAAGATCCCTTGCCATGTAAAACGTATCAATCTCAGACAGGTTCTTGAAATAGAAGGTGGAAGTCTTCAAGAAACCGCCAGGAATGTCCGTTACCGCTATTTTGAAAATTTTAAGTTGAAAGATTCCATCAAGGTTGTTCTGGCCCATCATGCCGATGACCAGGTCGAAACCTTTTTTCTCAACCTTTCCCGCGGAGGAGGTATAATGGGACTCTCCTGCATGCTTCCCGAACACAACAGATATTTGCGTCCACTGCTTCCGTTCACCCGGGAGGAAATCCGTAATTATGCAGAAGTACACAAGATCAGGTGGCGAGAGGACAGCTCCAACTCCGAAAGCAAATACAACAGGAACAAGCTCAGGAACATCCTTCTTCCCGAGCTGGAGAAGCAGTTCCCTCAGCTGAGACAGCAGGTTCTGACTCTTGTGGAAGCCTTTCAGCAGACGCAAAAAGCTCTGGAGGAAAGAGTGGCGCCACTCGTCAAGTCAGTCATGAAACAAGGAGAGCTGAAGGTCTTGGACTTCGATCTGCTGGATGATCCGGAGCTGAGGGAATTTATCCGTCAACTGGAGCTGACTCCCGGACTGGAAAAAGAGCTATTGAAGCTCCGTAAGTCGCAACCCGGAAAACATATCTTCCTTAATCATCCGACCTTCGGGAAAATAATTCGAGAAAGGGAGCACTTTTTCTTCGAGCGAAATGGCAGTAGGGCCGAGCTGCCTGTGATCGGCATGGAGATCGTAAACGCTTTGCCTGAACATTTTGACAAGACCGTCATTTACCTCGATCGTGAAAAGCTCAGCGGCAAGCTTGAGCTGCGACAGTGGAAGCCCGGTGACCGCATCAAACCCATCGGCATCAAAGGATCGAAGCTGATCTCCGATATTCTGACCGATAACAAAGTTCCGGTGCACGAGCGAAAATCCCAACTTGTGTTGTGCGATGATGAAAAAATTCTCTGGTGCATTGGTCACTCGGTCTCCCGTGAAGCGATCGCCCGGCCGGATTCAGACATACTCAAGATCACTGTGCGTAATCCGGAATGATCGCGCTAATCGGCATATTGATTACCTTTAACGCATGAATTTCCCTGCTGCATTCGAATCCCAGGTGACAAACGACCCTTTCCTGGGAAAAGACCTGCTGAATGCACTGAATGCTACTCCACCGGTTACCATTCGATTGAATCCGTTGAAGCTGACGGAACGCGAAGCTGCTGATTATCTCGATGCCAATACTTCGGTTCAATGGTGTCGTCATGCCTTTTACCTGGCGGAGCGCCCGTCCTTTACTCTTGACCCGCTTTTTCATGCCGGCTGTTATTATCCACAGGAGGCAGGCTCAATGGTACTTGATACTGTGCTAACTCAGCTCGAGCTACCGCAAGAACCGGCCATTCTGGACCTTTGTGCTGCACCGGGAGGAAAGAGCACGCTGATCGCTTCTCACCTGAACGGCAGCGGACTGCTGGTAAGCAATGAAGTCATTCAGGCTAGGGCACGCATCCTGCGGGAGAACATGACCAAGTGGGGATATTCGAATGTAGTGGTCACGAACAATGACCCTGCAGATTTTGACAAGCTATCCCCCTTCTTCGACCTCATCGTGATCGATGCCCCCTGCTCGGGCGAAGGCATGTTCCGCAAAGATCCGGACAGCAGGAATGAATGGTCGGAAGACAATGTACTGCTCTGTGCCGCACGCCAGAAAAGGATCATCGCCGATGTTTGGGATACTGTCAAACCGGGAGGTTACGTGGTGTATTCGACATGTACCTTCAATGAACAGGAAAATGAAGAAAACGTGCGGTTCATGCTACACGAAATGCAGGCCGAGCTTGTAGAGATCAATTTAAATGAACCTATCCAAAAAGGACGACAGGGACTCGGATACTACTGTATCCCTGGCATCACCGAGACGGAAGGGTTCTTCATCGCTGTGTTGCAAAAAGCAGGAGCAGACTCCAAAAAACAGCGTTATGATATCCGCCGGGATCTGCGTCATCTGAACCCAGGTAAAGATTTGGAGGTTCTCAAGGGACTGGCAAAGACTGAGGACTACTCGTTTTACCAATGGAACGATCTTGTGATGGCTTTGCCCTCTGCGGTCGCCGATCGTATGCAGCATGTCATGGCGAATACGCGCGTTGTTAAGGCAGGAACCCTGGTGGGGGAGCTGAACAGGAAAGGCATCCTTCCACATGAAGAACTCGCAGTATGTATAGAACTGAATAGCTTTCCGGAAAGGATTGACCTCTCAAAACAGCAGGCACTACAGTACCTGCATGGAGACACTTTCTATCTTGAAAGTAATCAGGGCCTGAAATTGATTACCTACCGAAACAAACCTCTTGGTTGGATCAAACACTTGGGCAACCGGTTCAACAATCTTTACCCCAAAGAATGGCGGATCAGGATGAATATCAGCTAAAAGAATACTTAACTTCGTTCCATGTGCGGCATTACCGGATATATTGACCACAAATCCTCTACCCCGGAGCAGATCATTGAAAAAATGACAAATACGCTCCATCACAGGGGGCCGGATGGTGGTTCGACCGAAACCTTGCAGCTTGATGGAACAAAAATAGGTCTTGGACATCGCCGACTGGCGATAATCGATCTAACAGATACAGGCCGCCAGCCAATGAATTTCGGGGCGCTCTGGATCACCTTTAACGGGGAGATCTATAACTATAAACAGATCAAGCATGAGCTGACTGAGCTCGGACATTCGTTTACCGGAAATTCCGATACGGAAATGATCCTTCATGCCTTTTCCGAATGGGGACCGGCATGCCTTGATCGCTTCATCGGCATGTTCGCCTTTGTCATTGTTGATACCGATCAGAAAAAGCTCTTTGCTGCAAGGGACCGTGCCGGTGTTAAACCTCTTTTTATTTATCAGGCAGAAGAGCTCTTGTTGTATGGCTCTGAACTCAAGGCTTTTCATCAGCATCCTGACTTTAAAAAAGAGATCGACCCGTCTGCGGTGGCAGCCTTCATGCAATACGGAAACGTTCCCACGCCCCACTGTATCTTCAGGAACTGTTTTAAACTCAATCCCGGTCATTATCTGACCTATGACCTGAACAGTCGCCAACTAGAAACAGTGCAGTACTGGAGTGTTTACGATGCCTACAACCGTCCAAAGCTGGATATTTCCTTTGCGGAAGCCCTGACAAGCACAGAGACTGTTCTGAAAAAAGCCTTTGAATACCGCATGGTAGCAGACGTACCTGTCGGTGTTTTCCTCAGTGGTGGTTACGACAGTGTCTCCGTAACTTCCATTCTTCAGGGAAACAGAACCGAAAAACTGAAAACCTTTACCATATCCGTCCCGGACATTGGGTTGAACGAAGCACCCTTCGCCAGGGAGATCGCCGAACACCTCGGAACGGATCATACGGAGATCGCCTGTACCCAAAAGGAGGCAGTCGATCTTATACCGGGACTCCCTCATTTCTATGATGAACCGTTTGGTGACAGCAGTGCCATTCCGACCACATTGGTAAGTCTGATGGCCAGAAAGCATGTGACCGTAGCCCTGAGTGCAGACGGAGGTGACGAAGTATTTGCGGGCTATAACCGCTACGATTACCTCATGCGTCATGGTAAAAAGATCCAGGGCATCCCTGCTCCGTTCCGTAAAATGGCCGCATCCGTTATGGAGTTCGTTCCTTCAGATAGAATTCCAGTGCTGAAGAACCGGTATAACTTCCACAACCGCTATGAGAAGCTGAAGGGAATCCTGAGGGAGCCTACGCCTGAAAAGATCATGCAAAGTCTGAGTCAGCAATATTCGGAGGCTAAGCTAAGCAGCTTAATGTCCGTTCCGTTCTGCGAGCTGGAAACCGCCTACGGATCAAACGCGCTGAAAAAGGAATTTTACACGCCGCTGTCCTACATGATGGCCATCGATTATACGACCTACATGTTGGATGATATCCTCCAGAAGGTAGACCGGGCAACAATGACTGCAAGCCTGGAAGGAAGGGAACCTTTCATGGACCAGCATGTGATCGAATGGGCTGCACAATTGCCTGATGAATATAAATACCACAACGGGATCAAGAAGTACATCCTGCGTGAGCTGGTGCACCGCTATGTCCCTAAAGAAATGATGGACCGCCCGAAAATGGGCTTTGCCATTCCGATCGCCGACTGGCTAAGAACCGACCTTAGGGAGCTACTGGAGGAATACCTCAGCGAAGACCGGATCAAACGCGAAGGTCTGTTAAACTGGAGCTTTGTAGCTGAGTTAAAATCAAAATTCCTCGAAGGCAAAAAGGAGTACGATCTGAAAGTGTGGTATTTGCTGATGTTTGAGATGTGGATGGAGAAGTGGGGGAATTAGAATTAAGAATTAAGAATTAAGAATTGAAGGAATGAGCTAATGTCTTTGCTCCTTGCTCAAAAATACACAGTCATTGATCCAAAATAACAACATATTATACCTCTCTTACGACGGAATGACGGATCCTTTAGGACAGTCGCAGGTGTTACCCTACCTTGTTGGACTTTCGAAAGAGGGCTACCATTTTCACCTGATCAGCTTTGAAAAGGCGGAGCGATTCACGAAACACGAAAACACGATCCGCAGGATCTGTGAAGAGGCCGGGATCACCTGGCACCCGTTGAGCTATACGAAAAAGCCGCCGCTCTTATCTACGATGTACGACGTGCGACGCATGAAGCAGCTGGCGCTCAAGCTGAACAAGCGCTATAATTTCAGCATTGTTCACTGCAGGAGCTATATCTCGGCACTCGTTGGGCTCGGCATGAAGCGGAAGCTCGGAACAAAATTCCTGTTCGACATGCGTGGATTCTGGGCTGACGAGCGCATCGACGGCGGAATCTGGGACCTTTCCAACCCGGTCTTCAAGACGGTTTACAATTACTTCAAGCGCAAGGAGCTGGAATTTTTCAAAGAGGCCGATCACACCGTATCTCTGACCCACAAGGGCAAAGAAGAGCTCAGCAGCTGGGAATCCCTGCGGGGCAGAAAGTTGAACATTGAGGTGATTCCCTGTTGTGTAGACCTTGAGCTTTTCAATCCGGGAACGATCTATCATCAACGACAGAAAGACCTGAAAAAGGAGCTGGGCTTTAAAGACGAGGACAGGATCATAGGATATGTGGGCTCCATCGGTACCTGGTACATGCTGCCCGAGATGCTCGATTGCTACGTCGAATTGCAGAAAAAGGATAATTCACTGCGCTTTCTGTTTGTGACGGGAGAAAAGCCGGAGACCATTTTAACCGAGTCTCGCAAACGAAACATTCCGGACGACCGGATCATCATTCGTTCCTGCCTGCACAAAGAGGTTCCTTTGCACATCAGCTTGTTCGACCTGTCCATCTTCTTCATACGTCCGACCTTCTCAAAGAAAGCCTCTTCCCCAACCAAGCAGGGTGAGCTGATGGCCATGGGCATTCCAATCATCTGCAATGCGGGTGTTGGTGATACCGATCGGGTGGTAAACGAATACAACGCAGGGACAGTATTACAGGAACTGGACAAAAAATCCTGTGGAACGATCAATCCAACTGACATTACATTCGATCGGGAAAGAACAATGCTTGGCGCCGGTGAATTCTATGGTTTAGCCTCTGGAGTTCAACGCTACCTGTACATCTATAGCCGCCTTACCGAAGCTCAGGACTAAGTCCACGTTGCGTCTTTTTATTAACTTCGTGCGGATGCCGAAAACGATCTTCTTTCTGGTTCCCTACCCTCACGGAGAAGCACCTTCGCAGCGTTTCCGCTTCGAGCAGTACATCCCCTTTCTGGAAGAACAGGGTTTCCGGGTTGAAGTGCATCCGTTTTACGACTACAACACCTGGCAGACACTCTATACAGAAGGTAATTTCCTGAAAAAAGCCAGGGGAGTATCCCGTAGCTTCATCAAGCGTTTCGGACTGCTTTTCAGGTTGCGCGAGGCCGATCATATATTCATTCACCGAGAGGTAGCTCACGCAGGTCCGCCGGTGTTTGAATGGATAATTGCCAAGGTCCTGCGCAGAAAGTACATCTACGATTTTGATGACGCCATCTGGCTGCCAAATTACAGTGAGACCAATGCCCGGTTCCATTGGATCAAGGCTTACTGGAAAGTCAATTACTGCATGAAATGGGCATACAGGATCTCAGCCGGAAACGCTTACCTGGCCGATCATGCCGGAAAATATAATTCCAGGGTAGAAATCATACCCACCACCATCGACACCGTCGGATATCACAATGTGCAGTGTGATCACTCAGAAGAACCGGTAACGATCGGCTGGACAGGCACCCATACCACCATGCGCTACCTTGAATTCCTTGTCCCGGTGCTTCGCGATCTGGAAAAAGACCATTCCTTCCGCTTCCTGGTGATCTCCAACGAAGAACCGGACTTTACACTGGCTTCCCTGGAATTCCGAAGATGGAAAAAAGAAACGGAAATCGAGGACCTAGCAAGGATACAGATCGGTGTCATGCCGCTCGAACAGGATATCTGGTCTGAGGGTAAATGTGGTTTTAAAGGCCTTCAGTACATGTCGCTCGGAATGGCAACGGTCATGTCACCCATAGGTGTCAACATAACTATTCTGGAGCATGGTGTCAATGGTTACCTTGCTGCATCGACAGAAGAATGGAAGACTGCTTTGAAACAGCTGCTGGAGGATCCCGGGCTCAGGACGAAACTCGGACAAGCAGGCAGGAAGACGGTTGAAGAGCGCTACTCCGTTGATGCCATTAAAGGGAAATACCTTGAATTGTTTAACCCGTAAGTCATTAACAAACAATAACTTTTAACTATGGACCTTCGACTGGTTTTTGCGACACACAACACCAACAAAGCCCGAGAGATCCAGGCGATCATGCCACACGGAGTGCTGATCCTTTCACTCGATGACATCGGGTGTGACGAAGATATCCCGGAAACCGGCTCCACACTGGAAGCGAATGCCTTGCTCAAGGCAAGGTATATCTGGGAGCGTTATGGGATGAGCTGCTTTGCGGATGATACCGGCCTGGAGATCGATGCGCTGAATGGAGAACCCGGCGTCTATTCTGCCCGATATGCCGGTCCGGAAAAGGATCCAGGAGCCAACATGGACAAAGTCCTGGAGAAAATGGGTGCAACGAGTGACCGAACAGCCCGGTTCAAGACCGCTCTGGCGCTTATCCTGCATGGGGAGGAGCATATTTTCGACGGAACTGTGGGAGGAAGTATCACCTATGAAAAAAGAGGTGCCCAGGGCTTCGGATACGATCCCATCTTCGAGCCGGAACATCACGGAAGAACCTTTGCTGAAATGCCGCTGGAAGAAAAGAATACCATGAGCCACAGGGCAAGGGCTTTCGAAAAAATGATCCATTTTATCATCAAGGATAATTACACCCACAGGTTATGAGACTTTGTTGAGAAATTCACCTTTTATTTCAAGTCTATAGCCATTTTTGATAGCGTGAAAATGGGTAGATTTGTTTCCATAAAATCAGTTTAAGATATAAATAAGCAATCATGAGCTCATCGAATTCCAAGATCATCTACACGCTGACGGATGAGGCGCCTATGCTGGCAACTTATTCTTTCCTGCCTATTGTAAAAGCATTTACGGAAACAGCAGGGATCACTGTCGAAACAAGGAACATTTCGCTTGCCGGGCGTATTCTGGCAGTTTTTCCGGAGTTTCTGACTGCTGAGCAGCGAATCAGCAATGATCTTCAGGAGCTCGGACAGCTTTGTACCCGTCCGGAAGCAAACATCATCAAGCTACCTAACATCAGTGCGTCGGTGCCACAATTAAAGGCAGCGATCAAGGAGCTTCAGTCGCAGGGATATGCACTGCCTGACTATCCGGAAGACCCTGCAAATGACCAGGAGAAAGCGATCAAGGGAAAATATGATAAGATCAAGGGAAGTGCTGTAAACCCTGTACTCCGAGAAGGAAACTCCGATCGAAGGGCTCCTCTTTCCGTGAAGAACTATGCAAGAAAGCATCCACATTCCATGGGAAAATGGTCCGCTGATTCCAAATCTCACGTGTCGTGCATGTCTGATGGAGATTTCTTCCACAATGAGAAGTCTGTCACTGTGAACGAAGCCGGTACTTTCAGAATTGAGTTCACTGACAGAAACGGTAGCACGAAAACCCTGAAGGCTGATTCTCCTTTAAAGGCCGGTGAAGTGATCGATGGAACATTCATGAGTAAAAAGAAGCTGGTTTCCTTCCTGGAATCGCAGGTTGCGGATGCCAAGGCAAAAGATATTCTCTTCTCCCTGCACATGAAAGCTACAATGATGAAGGTTTCTGACCCGATCATCTTTGCACATGCTGTCCGTGCTTTCTTCAAACCTGTTTTTGAAAAACATGCTGCAACGCTCAACGAGCTTGGTGTAGATGTAAAGAATGGTTTCGGCGACCTTCTGGCTAAGATCGAAAGTCTTTCGGCCGATAAGAATTCTGAACTTGAAGCAGATATCAACGCATGCTACACGAATGGACCAGCGATCGCGATGGTGAACTCAGACAAAGGGATCACCAACCTGCACGTTCCGAGCGATGTGATCGTTGACGCCTCTATGCCGGCTATGATCAGAAACTCTGGAAGAATGTGGGATGCTCAAGGTAAGGCACGTGATACGAAAGCAGTTCTGCCTGATAGCAGCTACGCAACGATCTATCAGACAATGATCGACTTCTGCAAGAAGAACGGAGCATTTGATCCGGTGACTATGGGTACCGTTCCCAATGTAGGACTGATGGCCCAGGCGGCCGAAGAATATGGTTCACACGACAAAACGTTTGAAATTCCTGCTGAAGGAACTGTTCGCGTTGTTGACCAGAACGGAAATACGTTGATCCAGCATGATGTTGAGGAAGGTGACATCTGGAGAATGTGCCAGGTGAAGGATGATCCGATCCGCGACTGGGTAAAGCTGGCCGTGACCCGCTCTCGACTATCAAATACACCAGCTGTATTCTGGCTGGATGAAAAGCGCGCACACGATGCACAACTGATTGTTAAGGTGAAAGAATATTTGAAGGATCACGATACTACAGGTCTGGACATCAGGATCCTTTCTCCGGATAACGCGATCCAGTTCACTATGGAACGAATCGTGAAAGGGCAAGACACGATCTCAGTTACCGGAAACGTACTTCGCGATTACCTCACAGACCTCTTCCCTATCCTGGAGGTAGGAACAAGTGCAAAAATGCTTTCGATCGTTCCACTAATGAATGGAGGGGGACTCTTCGAAACTGGTGCCGGTGGATCGGCTCCAAAGCATGTGGAACAATTCATTGAGGAAGGTCACCTGCGCTGGGATTCACTCGGTGAGTTCCTTGCACTGGCAGCGTCACTCGAACACCTGTGTGTAACCACAGGAAATGCGCGTGCACAGGTATTGGCTGATACACTCGACTCAGCAACCGGGAAGTTTCTGGATGAAGACAAATCTCCGCAGCGTGATGCCGGACAGCTGGATAACCGCGGGAGTCATTTCTACCTGACCCTGTATTGGGCAGAAGCCCTGGCAGCTCAGAATAAGGATGCTGAGCTATGTGAGCTCTACAGTAAAGTTACGGCTGAGCTGGTTGCAAATGAGCAAAAGATCGTGGCAGAGCTCAATGGTGCGCAAGGTTCTAAAGTGGAAATCGGTGGCTATTACCACCCGGATCCTGCTAAGACTGCTGCTGCAATGCGTCCGAGTGCAACTTTCAACAAAGCGCTTGAACTATTGGCCGTGAACGCTTAATTTTGTAAACATACTGAGTAGGACGGGCTTTACTTAGGCCCGTTTTTCTATTTTACATCAACATGAAGATCCTTTTAAAAATAGCGTTTTGCTTATCCGTATTTACAGCTTTTGGTCAATTTCCGGAACGCTGGTTGGGGAATTACGCCGGCACCATGAACCTATCAAACGCAGGTGCTCCGGACGACTCCCTTGAGGTAAGCCTGGACATCATGGAGGTGCAACCGGACTCAGTATGGACCTATTCCATGCATTATCATCACCCAAAGTACGGTGCGATCGAAAAGAACTACCATATTGTCCGTGCAGCCGACGGCAAAGGCTTCATCATGGATGAACGGAACGGTATCCTCATACAGATGTCTTATATGAACGATTGTTTCTATGAATATTTTGAAGTGGATGGCATGCTCTATTCAACCACCATGCGCAGAATTGCAGGAGGTATCTTATTTGAGATATTCGGTGCATCCAACCAGCCTAGCCTGAAAACTGATTCAGAACCAGATGAGAACAATACCGTTTACAAAGTTCTCAGTATGAAGCCCACCTTTGCACAGTCTGCGCTTTTAATGCCCACGGAATGAGAATTTCACAATTCTTCGCGATTTTCACTGCTGCACTCCTGGTTTCATGCAGATCCATTGAGCCGACTATTCCTGATACTGTCATCAATGGTTTGCCGCTTCCAGTTCAGAAAAGTTCAAGCCTCTCCTTACCAATCGAACTCGATCTGATACCTTATCTCAGGGATGTGGAAGGTTCGTTGGACAAGACCATTAGAGGTAAAGAAGATAATTGTTCGGGAGTGAGCTACTCCTATCGCTTTGAAAGGAATCCGATAAAATTCGACGGTAAAGGTCAGCAACTCACCTATGAAGTGACTGGTAAATATGCCCTGAACCTAATTTATTGTGCTGAATGTACCTACCTCTTCAATGATAATGGCAATTGTATCGTTCCAAAGATCTACGCAAGCTGTGGTGTTAAGGAACCGATGAGAAGAGTGAAGGTTGCATATGCAACAAAGGTAGATGTTACGCCAGATTTCAAGCTGAAGGCTCAGACAGACTTAACTAGCTTCGAGACTACCGATCCATGTGAGATCACGGTTTTTAACTACAATGCCACGAATAAGCTTCGAAAAGAGGTTACTGAGGTCCTGAAGGATCTCGAAGAGGAGATCGATAATTCCATTGGTGAGGTTGATATTCGTTCACAGATTCAGGAGGTATGGGATATGGTAGCGAGCCCGCAATCACTCGGTAGTTATGGCTTTTTACTCATTCAACCCAGGGAGGTTTCGCTCAGTTCGATCACCTTTGACGACAAAAAAGCAAAATTGCAGCTGAGTTTGTTGTTCCAGCCCATTGTTACTACAACTGACCCGGGTAAAAACACGCCTCCCCTTCCCCAATTATCCGAGTTCAAAAGAGGAAATGGCTTTGAAGTGAACCTGGATATCAAAGCAGGTTATGATTCATTGACCACAATTCTGTCTAAGGAGATCGCAGGCAAAAGCGTGGAAGTCAAAAACAACATGGTAATCTTTGATTCTATCAGAATCGAAAGTGCGGCAGGTAATAAACTGAACATTCGCGTAAATTTCAGCGGGAAGAAGAAAGGTACCCTTTTTCTGGTTGGAACACCCACTTTTGATGTTGAAAATCAGGTAATATCCTTTCCCGATCTCGAATTTGATATTAAAACCAAAAACGCTCTCTTAAAGTCGGCTGAATGGATCTTTTCGTCAAGAATCACCGACCTTTTTCGGCAGCAGGCAAACTTTGATCTTAAACCGCAATTAATGAGGCTGAAGGAAGACTTAAACAAAGAGATCAACCGCGAGATCGCTGAAAAGATCTTTCTGAACGGAAAAATAGACGCGATGAGTGTTGAGGGCATCTACCCATCCGGTAATACACTGATCATTCGTGCTTCCGCGGTTGGAAATCTCTCATTGAAAATGTAAGCGACAGACAGTGAATTTGAACTCTTGGTTCACCGTCATCCATTACTGAAGCTATTTTCGGTGAAAAGATGTGGAGTTCAAACAATAATCATAATTGCGGTTCTAAATGGATTATTTCAAAATTGGCCTGATTTTAGATCCTTTTGTCTTGACATATTATTTTGTGGACATCTTAGAGTGTTTTGATCGCACTATAAATCGACAAAGTAACTCATTGTCAACAATGTATGAGTATTTCAAAAAGAATCCATAAATTTGGACTTCACCGATGATAAAAGTATTTTTCACCCTACTCAGTTTGGTTCTGTCTTCAGGACTTACAGCACAGGTGAAAAAGCCGGAAAATCGATCCATTGCCGACTGCGAAGGTGCGATGAACTTGTTCAAGTCTGGTAAATACTCCATACAATTCACCGGTTCAAGCGGAATAAACAACGAGTTCATCAATTATCCTTCTCTTGTAGATGTTATGGGTGAAAATACGGTTTGGGTATCCTTCATTCCTGAATACGACGGCGTTTTGTCCTTGGATGCTTCAATTTCTCAAGACTATTTACAGATGGTCATCTTCGAAGAGGACAAAAGGGATATTTGCCAAGATCTGTCAGATGGAGCAGCGGAGATCAAACGTTTGGTGAGAGAAAAAACACAACGATCAATAGGTCTTAACGAGTCGATACGAAACGGGGTGCTCTACCCACTGGAAGTTAAGTCAGGTAAAAAGATCCTGATCGGTTTTTCAACAGTCGAGAAAAGTTCAGCTGTATTGATATTGGACTTCATTTTCAAAGAAAACAATTCAGAACTCAAAGCGGCTAATGAGACAAAGATCATGGATCTCCGCGAAGATGAATTTGCACCAACGTTATCGATCGTTGTAAGGGATAAAGAGACGAAAGAGCCGGTTATAGCGGGTCTTACGATCGAAGGATTCAAAGAGCTCAATGCTACATTTACCGGTAGTGATTTCTTCTTCAATATTACAAGAACCGGCAAGGGTTTCATCAGATGTGATGCAGAGGGCTACTTTTTTTACGACAATGAACAGAATTTCATGCCTGGTCAGGACCAAGAAATCATTATCCTGCTGGACCGACTCGGGAAAGGAAAATCCATGCAGATCGAAGAAATCGAGTTTCAGGCCGGCACCAGTGATTTTTTACAAGGAGCAGAACCAAAACTCCGCAGGCTAAGAGATTTTATGGCACTGAATGCCGATGTTCTCATTGAGATCCAAGGACATGTTTTTGAAATTGGTGACAACAGTATTACGGGCCAGAAATTATCGGAGGCAAGGGCAAAAAAGGTCATGGCTTATCTCGTTTCGAATGGAATCGACAAGGCCCGAATGACAGCTGTTGGATATGGGAATACCAAGCCGATCTTCGCGAAACCTAAGTTTGCCTACGAAGAACAGGCTAACCGGCGGGTTGAGATCCTGATCAAATAAAAAACCCTCTCTGATTCTCAGGAGGGTTTTTCACTTTTTATGTATCGCTGAAATCAAATGGTCATAATATCCTTTTCTTTCAA
>Ga0315902_10000821_pt1 | contig 51806 bp, 48 predicted proteins | sample LakEriMetagenome_9_FD_203523 | JGI IMG/M metagenome (GOLD analysis project Ga0315902, IMG submission 203523) | Freshwater fungal communities from buoy surface, Lake Erie, Ohio, United States - Buoy 12 MA117 | ecosystem: Environmental > Aquatic > Freshwater > Lake > Lake biofilm | place: USA... | reverse complement strand
GGCAATCAATTCCTTGGGAACATCAGGAGCACACATGCCATCCTGCACGTGTTGCGCTGTTTCGACGACCCGAATGTGATTCACGTGGACGGCAGCGTAGATCCGGTGCGCGACAAGGAAATCATCGATACCGAGCTCCAGCTGAAAGACCTGGAAACCCTGGATAACCGCATCAATAAAATCCGCAAGCAGGCCCAAACCGGCGCCGACAAAGAAGCGGTAAAATCGTTTGAGGTGATGGAAGCATTCCGCAAACACCTCGAACAAGGTAAATCGGCCCGCAGCCTGGAGACTTCGCCCGAAGACCGCAGGTTTATCCGCGATCTGAACCTGCTGACAGACAAGCCTGTATTGTACGTTTGCAATGTGGACGAGGCCAGCGTGGTGAACGGCAATGCCTTCGTGGAGCGCGTAAAGGAAGCCGTTAAAGACGAAAATGCCGGCATCATCATGATATCCGCCGCCATCGAAGCCGATATCGCCGAACTGGAGAGTTTTGAAGACCGCCAGGCATTCCTGAGCGATATGGGCCTGCAGCAAAGTGGGGTGGAAAAGCTGATTCATGGCGCTTATAACCTGCTGAACTATATCACCTATTTCACTGCCGGTGAGAAGGAAGTACGTGCCTGGACGATCACCCGCGGAACGAAAGCTCCCGGTGCCGCCGGCGTGATTCACAGCGACTTCGAGAAAGGATTTATCCGTGCCGAAGTAATCGCATTCGATGATTTCGTGCATTACGGATCAGAAGCCGCCTGCCGCGATGTCGGAAGATTGCGGGTGGAAGGCAAAGAGTATGTGGTAAACGACGGCGACGTTATGCATTTCCGCTTCAACGTCTGAACCTGTAGGCGCGGTTTTGCGCGCTTTGCGGTAAATTCGGGCCGTATTCCTTTATATGTTGAACACATCCGGTTTTCGCGAAAAGATCATCAACGACCCTGTGCATGGTTTTATCCATGTGCGCTCTGCCTTGGTTTTCAAGTTTATTGAACATCCCTGGTTTCAACGCCTGCGCCGCATCAGGCAATTGGGCCTGAGCGAACTGGTGTATCCCGGAGCCACGCATACACGCTTTCACCATGCATTGGGCGCCATGCACCTGATGTCGACGGCATTGGACATTCTGAAAAGCAAAGGAGTAGCCATCAGCCAGGAGGAGCATGAAGCTGCCTGCGCTGCCCTGTTGCTGCACGATATCGGCCACGGCCCTTTTTCACACACCCTCGAACGCAGCATCGTGCAAGGCGTTTCGCACGAAGATATTTCGCGTATGCTGATGCACCGGCTCGACGAAATGCACAACGGCGCCTTGCAACTGGCCCGTTCCATTTTTGCCGGAACCTATGCGCGGCCTTTCTTCCATCAGCTCATCAGCGGGCAACTCGATATGGACCGCCTCGATTATCTGATGCGGGACAGTTTTTATACCGGTGTATCGGAAGGTGTGGTAGGCGCCGACCGGATCATCCACATGCTCAACGTTGTGAACGACGAGCTGGTGGTGGAAGAAAAAGGCATCTACAGCATCGAGAAATTCATCATTGCCCGCAGGCTGATGTACTGGCAAGTTTACCTGCATAAGACAGTCATAGCTGCCGACAACCTCTTATGGAAGATTTTGCTCCGTGCGCGTGAACTCGCCGGAAGCGGACATACACCTGCCTCAACCGATGCATTGACCTATTTTCTGGAAGGAGGAGGCGCAGAAGACGAAATGCTGCAGCGCTTTGTAGAGCTCGATGATACCGATATCCAGCTGGCCGTTAAAAACTGGGCCCGGCATTCTGATCGCGTCCTTGCTCTCTTGTGCCAAAGCCTGATGAACCGCCGTTTGCCGCGTATCCAATTGAGAAACAGCGCTTTCAGCAATGAAGAGATCGCCGGGAAAACTGCTGATGTTTGCCGGATTTTGGGCATAGAAGCCAAGGATGCAGTTTACTTTGTACAAACCGGAGAGCTGGAAAACGAAGCTTACCGCAGTGAAGGTGGCGGCATACAAATTCTCCGAAAAAACGGAAAAGTAGAGGATGTGGCTTCGGCATCCGACAATTATTCCCTGCAATCGCTCAAGACAACCGTTACCAAGTATTACCTCAGTTATTGGCGCGAATAGCATTTTGCCGCACTTTCTGGCTGAATGCAAGGCGGTGATATGCGCGTAAATCGCGTAATTCGCTGTTTCAAGCATTGCATGAAATCGTTAAGCGCCAGGGAAATTGCTGAATTCACAGGAGGCCTGATAGAGGGCGACGCGGAGCAGGTAATCTACAAAGTAGACCGGCTCGAGGAAGCCGATGCCGGTAGCCTGGCTTTTTTCGCCAATCCGAAATACGAAAGCCAGCTCTATAGCAGTAAAGCCGCTGTGGTTTTGGTTCCTTCCCAATGGCAGCCCGCACAGCCGGTTTCGTTTACCATCATCCGCACCGCCAATCCGTATTACGCTTTCTGCATGGTGCTAGACCGATATTTCAATCCGAACGAACACCGTTCAGGCATAGAAGACGGCGCATCCGTTTCTCCATTCGCTAAAATTGGCGAGGATGTATACATCGGACATTCAGCCTATGTTTCTGATGAAGCAGAGATCGGAGAAGGTTCAAAAGTTTATCCGCAGGTGTATGTAGGCAAAGGTGCCAGCATCGGGCGTAACACGATTCTGTATCCGGGTGTGGTGGTTTATGCGGGTTGCAAGATCGGCAACGATTGCATCATTCACGCCGGCACGGTAATCGGCAGCGACGGTTTCGGCTTTGCACCCATTGGTGACGGCAGTTATGCCAAGATACCCCAGATTGGCAATGTCATCATTGAAGACCGGGTTGAAATCGGCGCCAACTGCAGCATCGACCGCGCTACAATGGGAAGTACCATTATCCGCAAAGGCGTTAAGTTGGATAACCTGATCCAGGTAGCACACAATGCCGAAATCGGTGCCAATACCGTTATCGCCGCTCAAACCGGTATTTCCGGTTCCACCAAAGTCGGCAGCCGCTGCATGATCGGCGGGCAGGTGGGCTTTGTAGGACATATCACCGTAGCCGACGGTACTCAGATTGGTGCCCAGAGTGGTGTGCAAAAAGCCATTACCGAAGAGAACCAGCAATGGATCGGTTCGCCCGTGATGCCGCTCAAGGAAGCATTCAAAGCCCAGGTTCTGGTGCGCCGCTTGCCAGACCTTCAGGCGCGTATCAGCGAATTGGAAAAGAAAATAGAACAGTTGGAAAAGCGTCCATGACCCAGATAATCACCAAACAGAATACCCTCAAAGCACCGATTGAACTTACAGGAACCGGATTGCATACCGGTGAATATGTGACCCTGCGCATTCTGCCGGCTCCGGAGAACCACGGGTATAAGTTCCAGCGTACTGATTTGCCGGGTGAACCGATCATAGAAGCCGATTGCGACCTGGTAACCGATACTTCACGCGGAACAACCCTCGAAAAGAATGGTGCACGTGTGAGTACAGTTGAGCATGTGCTTGCTTCCCTTGTGGGTATGCAGGTTGACAATGCGCTGATCCAGGTAGACGGACCAGAAATGCCGATTATGGACGGCAGTTCGATCTTCTTCGTCAATGCCATACAGGAAGTTGGTCTGCAGGAGCAAGACGCCGAACGCGAGTATTTCGACGTTCCATACAATATCCATTACAACGACGACAAGAACCGGGTCGAAATGGTGGCCATGCCGCTGAACGATTACCGCCTGACCGTGATGGTGGATTACAATTCGCCGGTACTGGGCAGTCAGCATGCCTCGGTGACCGATTTGTCGGAATTCCCCACCCAGATAGCCGGATGCCGCACCTTTTGTTTCCTGCACGAACTGGAAGCCATGTTGCAGCATAACCTCATCAAGGGCGGCGACCTCAACAATGCCATCGTGATAGTGGATCGCGTGGTGGAAGACCATGAAATGGACCGCCTGGCCAAGCTCTTCAACAAAGAGAAAGTGGAAGTGCGGAAGGAAGGCATCCTCAACAACGTGGATCTGCGTTTCCAGAACGAACCGGCACGCCACAAGCTGCTGGATATGATTGGCGACCTGGCCTTGGTTGGAATGCCGATCCGCGCGCAGATTATGGCAGCGCGCCCGGGTCATGCCAGCAATGTCGCTTTTGCCAAGAAAATCAAAGCCGCCATCAAGAAGGAAAAGCGCCGTCAGAAGGAAGGAGCGCCAGATTATCATCCCAATACCAAACCGGTTTTTACCACAGCGGATATCATCCGTTATCTACCGCATAAGCACCCATTCCTGCTGGTCGACAAGATCATGGAAATGGGAGAGAAGCATGTGATTGCGGTAAAAAACGTGACGTTCGATGAATGGTTTTTCAACGGCCATTTCCCGGGCGATCCCATTATGCCGGGTGTTTTGCAAATCGAAGCCATGGCCCAGGCCGGCGGGATGCTCATTCTCTCGCAGGTGCCGGATCCGCAGAACTACGGAACCTATTTCCTGAAAATCGACAACGCCCGATTCAAAGACAAAGTGGTTCCCGGAGATACCATGGTATTCAAGCTGGAACTCATTGAACCGATCCGCCGGGGTATATGCGTGATGCGCGGCCGCGCCTGGGTTGGAGACAACCTGGTTTGCGAATCAGAAATGATGGCCCAGATTGTAAAAATCAATTCCTAAGCACCCTACTTTATGATTCAACCGCTAGCATACGTACACCCATCGGCGAAAATCGCTGACAACGTGGTGATAGATCCCTTCGTGACCATCCACAAAAACGTGGAAATAGGCGAAGGCACCTGGATTGGACCGAATGTTACCATTTTCGAAGGTGTGCGCATCGGCAAAAACTGCCGTGTATTTCCGGGTGCTTCCATCGGTGCCATCCCGCAGGATTTGAAATTCGACGGCGAAGAAACCCTCACCATCATCGGCGATCACGTTACCATCCGCGAATATGTCACCATCAACAAAGGAACCAAAGCGCTCGGTTTTACCAAGGTAGGCAACCATGTACTGCTGATGGCGTATGTGCACCTTGCGCATGATTGTGTGGTGGAAGACCATTGCATCCTGGCCAACAGCGTACAATTGGCCGGCCATGTGCATGTGGGTGAAGCTGCAATTCTTGGAGGGGGAGCCCTGGTGCACCAATTCGTAAAAGTTGGTAAACATTCCATGGTTTCCGGAGGCTGTCTGGTGCGCAAAGATGTTCCTCCTTATACCAAGGCGGCCCGTGAACCGCTTTCTTATGAAGGAGTTAACTCCATTGGCTTGCGCAGACGCGGCTTCAGCAACGAACAAATCAACGGCATCCAGGATATTTACCGCATCCTGTTTGTGAAAGGCTACAATACCACGGTAGCGTTGAAACTCATCGAAACCGAAATTCCCGCATCCCGGGAACGCGATGAAATCCTGCAGTTTATCCGCGAGAGCGATCGCGGGATTATGAAGGGTTATCTCAACAAATAAAGACAGGCCGCTTGTCTTTCCGCATCGCGTTGGAAAAGGCCGGTAAGTCTTATGCCGACCGCTGGATATTCAGGAATCTGGATATGGAACTGGGCCCGGGTGACAGCCTCGCCTTGCTGGGTCCGAATGGTTCGGGCAAGAGCACGCTCATGCTCACCCTCGCAGGCTATATCAGGCCAACAGAAGGGAAATGGCAAGCGTGGAAAAACGATGCGCCGGTTCCGGTGGAGCAGGCGGGAACATCCATCAGTCTGTGCATGCCGGGCATGGAAACCTTCGAGGAATTTTCGCTCGAACAGGTATTGCGGTTGCATACCGCAACCCGGCGCATGTTGGTGGAAACAGATCCGGTCTCGCTGGCTGAGCGCATGTTGTTTGAACCCACTAATCTCATCAAACCTGTGCGCTTTTTTTCCAGTGGCATGAAGCAAAGGCTCAAACTCGGTTTGGCCATGCTCACAGCATCCGAAGCAGTGTTTTTAGATGAACCGCTCACCAACCTGGATGCGCGCGGCACGGAATGGTATTATCGCCTGATTGAGGAATTACTGGGCAACCGTATGTTGGTCGTGGCGTCGAACCGCCCCGATGAATACCCGATGTGCAAGAGCACTTTCAGCCTCAGCGCTGGATAAGCAGGCGGGTATTGCCTGAAGCCAGGTTTCCATCAATATTCAGGAAGTAAACACCCGGCTGCCAATGGGCGGTTTGCAGGTTCATGCTTTCCTGTCCACGCTTGATCGTTTCTTGCCAAACCTGGCGTCCGAGTGCATCTCTCACGGTCAGCATGCCGGCACCGAAAGGAGCAACCCTGATTTGCACGGCATCGTTGGCAGGATTTGGATAAAGGTTTACAGGCAAGACATAGGCCTGTGGTTTCATACCCATGGCTACACTGTTATTGGCAAAGAAATACAGGCCTCCGCGGCTGTTACCGCCAATGATTTCCTGTTTGCCATCGCCATCCAGGTCGGCTGCGGCTGCAGTAGCCAGATACCCCATGTCGTATTCTGAGCCATCCACATCGCCGGGAGCATGGAATACCGATTGGTACAGCGCGAAGCTATCGGGCATCTGCCGCAGGTTGAGGTCGTAAACGCGCAGGCCGCCGTAAACCGTTCCAACTACAACTTCCTTACGCCCGTCGCCGTTGAGGTCGCATACGCGGGGGCTGGAATAACCATCAAACGCATATTGGGGCGGATTGAAATCCCAGCGGAATTCATTGCCGCGCATTTCCCCGAAAAACTCATCGTACAGCGTAAACTCGGGAGTTGTTTTGTTCCCGGTATTCATCCAAAGTTGGATTTTGCCGTCAAACCCGCCCAGGAGCATATCCAATAGACCGTCTTTGTTTACATCATACAATTCGGGTGCGGCGTAGTAGCGGTCGCGAGGAACGAAAGGAAGGTCGAGGAGATTGGTATCGGCCAGCACAAAAGCCAGGTTTCCACCGGTGCTGTTGTTGTAGTAATAGCGGACATATCCCGGCATATTGCCGACAAGCAAATCGGGACGGCCATCGCCGTTCAGATCGCCCATGGCAATGCGCATGTAGGAGAGGCCTTGGGTGGAAAAGCGCAGGAAATCTTCGTCTTCCAGGGTAAAAGCCGGCTGGGTTTTGGAACCTGTATTGCGGAACAGCGCGATGCGGTCGCGCCAGTTCGAGGTTTGGGAAAAATTTCCGTTGTTCACCACCAACAAGTCCTGATCGCCGTCGTTGTCAATATCCCAGAAAAAGGGCGCGGTGTTCCCACCGAGGTCGATCATGTCTTCCTGCAGGATATTGTCTTGTTTGAATTCGAAATTGGTCAGGTTTTCCTTGCCTTTGTTGCGGTAATACCAAACCTGGTTTTTCTCGCTTGAAGTTCCGGGCGCGGAAGGGGCCACAACCAAATCTGAAATCCCGTCTTTGTCTATATCTGCCTTGAAGGCGGCCGGGAACTCGTAATTGGCGGCCTGGCGCGATTCTATCGGGAAGATGCTGCTTTGGCCATCCATGGTATCCCATGCGTTGCGGCTGTCTGTTTTACCATTTTTTAACCAGAGCAGATTCTGGAAACCCACATTGCCTATAACCATTTCGTGGTCATCGTCTTCGTCCATATCCCACAGCAGGCAAGAACTTCCGCCGGCATGGCGCCATTTGAACGGCTCAACACAGTTGCCGAGGAACACTTCATTAAAGTAGGGTGACTCCCGGAAATAACCGAAACAGAAGTCTACATAACGGAAACGGAAACTGTCGGATGGCAGGCTTTGTTCCACTTGCAGATTGCGGCACATCGAATAGCCACCATAAACGCTGACATAGAAAACGACGTCGATATCGCCATCGTGGTCCAGATCGGTGAATGAGGGAATATCGGTTGCATCGAATTTGAAGAGCTGCCAATTGAGCGGTGGTATGGCTACGGTTTCACGGAGGATAAGACCTTGGTCTTCAAATGTTGGTATGGTTCCTGTACCTGTATTCTTGTAAATGCGCAGGTTTCTGGTTTCGTCTCGTGTGAAAATATCCGGCTTTCCATCGTTGTTGTAATCAACCAGCTGGTAAAAGGTATTTCCGGATGGGAAGTGCTTCTCATAATCCGGCCGGTACGTGTAGACCGGGCTGCCGGCTACACCGGTATTCATGAAAGGAAGCACTTTTTGACCGTCGCGGTCGAAGACCAGCAAATCTTCTAATCCGTCTGAATTGAAGTCGATATCGGAAAACTGCGGATTGTTCAGTCCACCTGACCACGCGCCTTTCAAGACTTTTCCATTCACCGTCACAGGAACCTGATTGGAAAGCTGAAATCGGAACTGGGCCTGTAAAGTCCCAATGAAGAAAAATGGCAGTAGTATAGATAGACGCATAGAAAGATGATTAGCGTATCAAATTTATTCCATAATTGGGATAAGAACGCAAATTACACTGTTAAAAATCCTTCAATTCTGTAATCCTTGGTTCAACAAGATCCTGGATATCGTTGACATGGCTGAGATTGTAAATGTGTACTCATGCAATTTAGGAATCCAATTCCCAAATTGCATGAAACCAGCATAGATCAAGTGGTTAGCCCGCAGAACCTTGCATTCATTTTCACAGGGCCTGGCGCCATGCGATGCATGTTTGCGCTTTATACTTGCAGTACCATGACCGCTTCGCTGGCTGATGAGCAATTGTACCAACTGTTTGAAGAGTCCGGACTTCAGGTTTGCACAGATACGCGCAAGCCCATTCCCGGCGCACTGTTCATCTGCCTCAAAGGCGAACGCTTCGATGCCAATGCATTTGCCCTTGCAGCCCTGGAAGCCGGTTCGGCCCATGTGCTGACAGAAAATGCCAATGTCTGCGATGGTCAGCGCATCCATCATGTTACCGACGGACTGAAGGCATTGCAACGGTTGGCGAATATCCACCGGCATCGGATGCAGGCCAAGGTGATTGGTATCGGAGGCAGCAATGGAAAAACCACTACCAAGGAATTACTTTTTCAGGTGCTATCGGCAGCTTTCCCGAGCATTGCTACCCAAGGCAACCTCAACAACCATATTGGTGTACCCCTGACTCTGCTGCGCATCCGGCCGGAGACAGAATTTGCCATCGTTGAACTGGGCACCAATCACCCCGGCGAAATGGCGGTTGTTTGCGCTATTGCAGATCCCGATTTGGGCATTGTTACCAATATCGGCAAAGAACACCTGGAAGGTTTCGGAAGCTTGGAAGGAGTGGCGAAAGAAGAAAGCGAACTCTACCTGAGCTTGCTGAAACGCGGCGGGCGCGCTTACGTAAATGCGGAAGACGAAAATCTGATGCGCATGTCTGCACGCTTGCCGGATCGGGTGGTTTTTGGCGGGACATCAACTGATTCAATTTGCCGCGCCGATGTGAAAGCACATTTTCCATATCTCAATTTTCAGCTTCAAACCGCTCAAGGCGGGTATGAAGTGAACGCATCGCTGGGTGGCGCGCACAACTTAGACAACATGCTGGCTGCTGCGGCGCTCGGGTTAGACCAAGGCATGAATCCGGAAACCGTGGCGGCTGCCTTGGCCTCTTATGTTCCTGCCAACAACCGCTCACAATGGCTGGAATCGGGTGGACACCGCATTTGGCTCGATGCCTACAATGCCAATCCGAGTAGCATGGAAGCGGCCTTGCGCAGTTTTGCCGGATGGAACCACAGTCCCAAAGCAGCCATGCTCGGCGACATGTTCGAACTCGGTTCGCATGAAGAAGCCGAACATCGTGCTATCGCTGAATTGGCTGCCAGCCTGGGTTTCGAAGCCGTTTACCTCTGCGGTGCCGCCTTTCACCGGATAGCATCCGGAGATCCGCGTTTCAAGGCGTTTCCGGATATCGCAGCCCTGCAGCAGGAATTGCAAAAGCATCCGCTTCCGCCATCCGGCATCCTGATCAAGGGAAGCCGGGGTGTGGCCATGGAAAAGGTGCTGGAAGTTTGGCATTGAATCATAAGCCTGACTTACATTTGAATATGTCATCACGTATTTTCATCGCAGGCATGGGGCTGGCTCTGTTTGCCATGGGCACGCTCAGTGCTTGTAAATCAAGGAAAGTTACAGCTTCTCCTGCCGTTGATTCCGTTGCTGTTGCAAGGGTTGATCGCAATGTGGAAGAGGTTCCCATTGCCACTCCCAGTCAACCGGCCATGGCAATGCCCAGTCGCAATACAGCAAAACCCGAAATTGTGCCTCCGGCAGTGGCCAAAGATTCAGCCGCAAGCAGTGAATCGTCAGCCTTGCTGAGCGTTGCCAGAGGCATTGATCCTGAAGTGGGCAATACCATGCTTGAACAAGGTAAGACAATTTACCAGACTGCTTGTGTAAAGTGCCATGCGTTCAAGGATGCCAAGAAATACACGCCTGAACATTGGGAGAAAGTACTTACTGCCATGGCACCCAAAGCGCGGCTCACAGAAGAGCAGACCCGCAGTTTGCGCGTTTATACCCTGGCATACCAGAAGCTTTGAGCCATAAACGAATACTACAGACCATAAAAAAAGCCCCGTAACGGGGCTTTTTATTTTTCAAGGGGTTGAATATTATCCTTTAACCTGATCCACGATGGCTTTGAAAGCTTCGGGATTGTTCATCGCCAGATCGGCCAATACCTTGCGGTTGAGACCGAGGCCTTTTTGTGTGGCGAGATGGATGAACTGGCTGTAGGAGAGACCTTCCTGGCGCACACCGGCGTTGATACGTTGGATCCAAAGGGCGCGGAATTCGCGCTTCTTGGCCCGGCGATCGCGGTAGGCATAGGTGAGACCTTTTTCGACCGCGTTTTTAGCTACGGTCCAAACATTTTTGCGCCGTCCGAAATAGCCTTTGGCTAATTTCATCACTTTTCTGCGGCGGGCGCGACTTGCGACGTTGTTGACTGATCTTGGCATATTGGTTTAGTTTAGTGACCTAAGCGTTCCGTTCGGAAACTTGAAGCTACGGTCAACGGTTTGTGAAAGGTTTATTTACCGAGGCGGAGCATGAATTTTACGTTGCTCTCATCGGAAGGGCTGATAACGGTATCGTTACCGAGGGCGCGCTTTTGCTTGGTGGTCTTCTTCGTCAGGATGTGATTTTTGAAGGCCTTCTTACGCACGATCTTCCCGGTGCCGGTTACCTTAAACCGCTTCTTCGCACTCGAGTTGGTCTTTTGTTTAGGCATGTCTGGATGTGTTTATAATGATCGGTTGAGTTATTTCTTTCCTTTGGGCGCCAGCATGATGGCCATTTTCTTGCCTTCCACCTTCGGCATCATCTCGATTTTAGCGAGACCTTCTTCCGAAAGTTTTTCAGCAAATTCCATCAGCAGTTTTTCGCCGCGTTCCTTATACATGATTGTTCTTCCGCGAAAGAATACATAGCAACGAACCTTGTTTCCTTCTTCCAGGAAGTGACGGGCATGCTTCAATTTGAAATCCACATCGTGTTCGTCGGTATTTGGACCAAAACGGATTTCCTTGATAACCTGCTTTACAGCATTGGCCTTGATTTCCTTTTGCTTCTTTTTCTGCTCGTACAGGAACTTGTTGTAATCAACAATTTTGCAGACCGGTGGATCAGCATTTGGAGATATTTCAACCAAATCCAAGCCCATGGCAAACGCAATCTCTAAAGCCCGGGCAGTTGGAAATACTCCCTGTTCTACAGATTCGCCTACCACGCGGATGGTTTCCGCCTTGATATGCTCGTTGATTTTGTGAAGGGCTTCCTTCTTTTTTGGGGTGCGCGGATGCAAGCTGCGGTGCCGGTTAGTTTAAATGTTGGTTTCTTCTTTGATCAGCTCGATGAAGGCGGAGATATCCATTACCCCCAGATCAGTGCCTCCGTGTTTTCTGACACTTACTGTGCCGTCTGCAGCTTCTTTTTCGCCTGCAACCAGCATGTACGGTATCTTACTCACTTCGGCGTCGCGGATTTTCTTCCCCGCTTTTTCCGATCTTTCATCAACGAGCCCGCGAATATCGTGTTTTTTCAACAATTTCAAAACCTCACGTGCATACTCTTCGTACTTTTCACTGATGGGAAGTATAATTACCTGGTCCGGAACCAGCCACAAGGGCAATCTGCCTCCGGTATGTTCCAGTAAAACTGCCACAAAACGCTCCATGGAACCGAAAGGCGCACGGTGAATCATCACAGGACGGTGTTTCTGTCCATCTGATCCGATGTACGTGAGATCGAAACGCTCCGGCAAATTGTAGTCTACCTGAATCGTTCCGAGCTGCCAACTTCTACCGATGGCGTCGCGTACCATGAAATCAAGCTTTGGCCCATAAAAAGCGGCTTCTCCATATTCAATCACTGTTTTCAGCCCCTTTTCGTCGGCTGCTTCAATGATTGCCTGCTCGGCACGGTTCCAGTTTTCTTCGCTGCCGATATATTTTTCGGTATTGTTCGGGTCGCGCAGGCTAATCTGAGCTGTGTAGTCGCTGAATTCCAGCACTTTAAAAATGTACAGCACCAGATCAATCACGACCTTAAATTCTTCCTTCACCTGATCCGGACGGCAAAAAATGTGCGCATCGTCTTGTGTGAATCCGCGGACCCTGGTCAGCCCGTGCAATTCACCGCTCTGTTCGTAACGGTATACGGTTCCAAATTCGGCCAGGCGCACCGGCAAATCTCTGTAACTGCGTTGTTCGCTGTTGTAGATTTCGCAGTGGTGCGGACAATTCATTGGCTTGAGGAGAAACTCTTCGTTCTCATCGGGCGTATGAATGGGTTGGAAACTGTCTTTGCCATACTTGGCATAATGCCCTGAAGTGACATACAGGTCTTTCATGCCGATATGCGGCGTGATAACCTGCTCGTAACCGAGTTCACGCTGCCTGAGCTTAAGGAAGTTTTCCAGTCGCTCGCGTAAAGCGGCACCTTTCGGTAACCAGAGCGGCAAGCCCTGGCCTACGCGCTGGCTGAAGGTGAACAGGCTGAGGTCTTTGCCCAGTTTGCGATGGTCGCGCTTCTTTGCTTCCTCCAACATGTGCATGTATTCATCCAGTTCGCTTTTCTTAGGGAAGGTGATGGCATAAATGCGTGTCAGCTGTTTGCGCTTTTCATCTCCGCGCCAATAGGCTCCTGCGGTATTCAGGAGTTTGATGGCTTTTATCGGCGAGGTATCAGGTATATGCGGCCCGCGGCAAAGGTCGGTAAACTCACCCTGGCGATAAAAAGTGATGCTGCCATCGCTCAGGTCTTCCAGCAATTCCAGTTTGTATGGATCGCCTTTATCCTGGAAATAAGCAATGGCATCGGCCTTGCTTACCGGGCTGCGCTCATAGGCAGAACCGCGCTTGGCCAGTTCCAGCATTTTCTTTTCGACTTTTTCGAAGTCGTCTGAACTGAAACGGGTGTCTCCAAAATCAACATCGTAATAGAATCCGCGTTCAATGGGCGGACCAATACCAAACTTCACACCCGGATAGAAGGCTTCAAGCGCTTCGGCCATAAGGTGGGCCGAGCTGTGCCAGAATACTGCTTTGCCCTCGGCGTCGTTCCAGGTGAAGAAGCGCACGGTTGCATCGGTGGTCACCTGCGTACTGATATCACAGGTCTGGCCGTCTAATTGCATGGCCAATACGTTGCGTGCGAGTCCTTCGCTGATACTGCGCGCTATTTCCATGCCGGTGGTTCCGGCCAGATAGGAGCGTTGTGCGCCGTCGGGGAAAGTGATTTGAATATTCATCCGGTTTGTGTCGGAATTGCTAAAAATGCAAAAATAAGACGGATTTGCATCGAATGGCAGGGCTGTTGAATTAAATCCGGACTGGTAAAAATGAAAAAAGCCGCTCTTTCGGGAGCGGCTTTTTTATGTAGTAATTTTATTTTAATGGGCGTGAGCGCCTTCTTTTTCACTGCAGCAGGCTTTCTTTTCGCCGGCAGCAGCACCATGTTGGTGGGCATCGCCTTCACCGTCTTTGCAACAAGCCTTTTTCTCACTGCTTGCTGCCTTGTCTTTGCAACAGGCTTTGGCTCCGGCGTTTGCCTGGCCGTCTTTACAGCATGAAGCGGCGCTCTTCTTGCAGGAACTGCTTTCTTTTCCACCAATGAATTTACCATTGGCGTCGTATTGCTTCAGACAATCAGCCTTGCATACCGAATCGCAACCAATGCTATCGCAATAAGCAGCGCACTGTTCCTTGGTCATGGTCGCACATACCGACATATCGCAAGACGATTTGCTGCCACAGCTGTCGTTCATACCAGCGCAGCATGCCTTCTTCATTCCAGCGTTGGCAGCATTGTCCTCTGTTGTAGCACCAATACCAACGATATAAGGAGCAATAATCAGTGAAACAATACTGGAGAGCTTGATCAGGATATTCATGCTCGGACCGCTGGTATCTTTGAAAGGATCACCTACAGTATCGCCGGTTACTGAAGCTTTGTGGGGCTCTGATTTCTTGTAATACGTTTCGCCGTCAATTTGTACGCCTTTTTCGAATGATTTCTTGGCATTGTCCCATGCGCCGCCTGCGTTGTTCTGGAAAATACCCATCAATACGCCACTCACGGTGATACCGGCCAGCAGTCCACCCAATACTTCAGGGCCAAACAGGAAGCCGACAATTACAGGGGAAAGCAAGGTAATGGCGCCTGGAGCTACCATCTGACGAATAGAAGCTTTTGTGCTGATTTCAATGCACTTTTCATATTCCGGCTCGGCTTTGTATTCCATAATGCCGGGGATATCGCGGAACTGCCTGCGCACTTCCTTCACCATATCCATGGCTGCTGAACCAACCGCAGAAATAGCAAGGGCAGAGAAGATGAAAGGAATCATGCCACCTACAAACAGGGCGGCGAGCACAGGGGCTTTGTAAATGTCGATACCATCGATACCTGCTACACCAACAAAGGCTGCAAAAAGCGCCAGAGAGGTGAGGGCGGCAGAAGCGATAGCAAAACCTTTACCGGTTGCAGCAGTAGTGTTTCCTACGGCATCCAGAATATCGGTACGGCCTCGTACGTCTTCGGGAAGGTCACTCATTTCAGCGATACCGCCGGCGTTGTCAGCAATCGGACCGAATGCGTCGATTGCGAGCTGCATGGCAGTAGTGGCCATCATACCGGCAGCTGCTATGGCTACACCGTAAAGACCTGCGAAGTAATAAGAAATGGAAATACCGGCAGCGAGGGTGATGATAGGCACCACTGTAGATTCCATACCCACTGAAAGTCCGCCAATGATATTCGTTGCGTGGCCGGTGCCTGACTTCTGTACGATCGACATAACGGGGCGCTTGCCCATGGCGGTGTAGAACTCAGTGATCCAGCTCATGATCGCACCAACGATCAAGCCGGTGATGATGGCGTAGTAAACGCTTATCGAAGAGAATGCATATCCACGCAGCACCAGTTGCTCGGGAAGGAGCATGGTTACGGCGAAGTAACTCGCAATAATGGTAAGGATAATGGAAGACCAGTTACCCATATTCAGGGCTTTCTGCACATTGCCATTGTCGTTTTTAATGCGAACGAAAAGGGTTCCGATGATGGAGAAAATCAAACCCATGCCGGCAATCAGCATCGGCAGGAGGATGGGAGAGAGGCCACCGAACTTGTCGCCGCTGGCATCGATTTCCTGACCGAGTACCATGGTGGCGAGAATGGTAGCCACATAGGAACCAAAGAGGTCAGCGCCCATACCGGCTACGTCGCCCACGTTATCACCCACGTTATCTGCGATGGTAGCAGGGTTGCGTGGATCGTCTTCCGGAATTCCGGCTTCTACTTTACCTACGAGGTCAGCACCTACGTCGGCTGCTTTGGTATAAATACCACCACCCACGCGGGCGAATAGCGCAATCGATTCAGCACCCAGTGAGAAACCGGTGAGCACTTCGATTACAGTTTTCATTTTGTCGCCGGTAACAGCCTGACCGCTTCCAACAAAGAACATGTTGTAGAAAACGATGAACAGGCCGCCGAGGCCCAACACGGCCAGACCGGCAACGCCAAGGCCCATAACGGTACCGCCGCTGAAAGAAACATTCAGTGCTTTTGAAAGGCTGGTACGCGCGGCCTGTGTGGTGCGCACATTGGCTTTGGTGGCGATATTCATGCCGAAGTAACCTGCCAATGCAGAAAGGAATGCGCCAATAAGGAAAGCAACGGCAATGATCCAATGGGAGTGGATGGCTTTGCCATTCACTTCGTGGATGGTTCCGCTGTAAGCCAGCAACAAGGCGGCTATGATGGAGAAATAGGAGAGTACTTTCCATTCTGCACGGAGGAAAGCCATCGCCCCACGGGCAATCTTTCCGGCGAGATTCTGCATTTTCTCATCTCCGGCATCCTGGCGACTTACCCACGCGCTTTTCACGGCCATGACGATCAGGCCAATGATTCCAAGCGCGGGCACGAGGTACATTATGGTATCTTTCATATTCTGGTGTCCTTGTATTTCAGGGCTGCGAAAATAGTCTTTTTACCTGCAATACACAGCCGCAGTTTCGCGTTGCTTCAGAAGAGGAAAGGATGCATTTGCAAGCGCCCCTGACTGAGCTCTGCAGCCGGCAGCGGAAGCCGGTAAACATCCAGGAACAGGAACACTTTCCGCAATACCGCGCTGCGTGTGCGGATGCGGCTGAAGCGGATATCCGGACCAATAAACCATTGCCGGTAGCGCTGCACATGGGTATAGTCTTGTACCTGCCCGGCCGCATCTGTCCAACGGTTTTCCATCGCGCCAAGCATGCCATTGGCGCTGTAGCCTGCTGCAATACCCAGCCAGGCCGGCCAGCGTGAATCGTCGCGTTGGCGCGTGTGATAGGAAAGCCAATAGCTCTGCCCGTTGTAATCTTTCAGCCAGCGTTCACGCGGATTGCCGCCAAGCGTGCCGGGCCTCATGGCCGGGTATGGGCTCGAACCGTAGCGCCAACGCAGCAGTACCGGTGCATCGTCAAGAAAGTAATGCTGCAATCCGGAAAGCAAAGCCCCGCCGGTATTGGCCATCAGGTCGCCCGAACTGGCACCCCAGCCGGCACTCATGCCGTCGAAAATTTCAATCGGTGTTTGAAAGCCCAATGCCCATAAAGTGCCGTACAACGCACTGCGCTGCTGGTTCAAACCCGTGCCGCGGTAGATGGAAGTGGAAACGTGCGCGATGGAAAAGGCAGAAAAGCCGTGTCCTATCTTATCCATTTGCAGCCAGCCATGGTTGTCGTTGATCCAGTTAAAACGCTGGCTTGGATAATCCTTATACCACAATTGGTACAATCCGGCGTGGGTGATTACCGTGCCGGCCCCCATCCCTATGCTGATGTACATGCGTTCGCGCTTGTGCAAACTGTCTTGAGCGTGGCTGTTGCATGCGCTCGCAAGGAAGATTATTCCCGGCAGAAGCCTACGACAGCCGCTGCGCATCATGACAGGATATGCGCGCGGGTAGCGTCGAGAATGCGGTAGGCTGCATCACTGTCGGCTGCTTCTGCGTATACACGCAAAACAGGTTCTGTTCCGGAAGGGCGTATCATCACCCAGCCGTCTTCACCCAACCTGAACTTATAACCATCGGTGTCTTCCACTTGCTGTACCGTGTAAGCACCAAACTTCTTGTACTCAGCAGCTTTGCACGCCGCGATGATCTGTTGCTTGCGCGATTCCTCCACATGAAGGTCGTAACGCTCTACCGCAAAAGATCCAATTTCATCGTATATTTCAGCTATAAGTGCGCTGATGCTTTTGCCTGTTACGGCCATGTATTCCATCAACATCAACCCGATCCAAACGCCGTCGCGTTCAGGGATATGGCCTTTGACTGCTATGCCGCCACTTTCTTCAGCACCAATCAACACATCCGTTGCCACCATGTATTCGCAGATGTATTTGAATCCGATTTTGGTGGTGATGCTTTGAAGTCCGTACAATGCGCAAAGCTTATCAACCTTATCACTTACACTGAAGCTTTTCACCACGCTGCCGCCCATGCCTTTGTATTGGGTAAGGTATTTCATGAGCAGGAGGATGATGTGGTGGCTGTCTACAAAGCGCCCGTTTTCGTCGAAGAAGCCAATGCGGTCTGCATCGCCGTCGGTAGCCAATCCGCACTGCAAGCTTGGGCTGCCGGCGAGGAGGCCGGAAAGTTCAGGCAGGTTTTTGAGGATAGGTTCCGGAGCCCGGCCATGGAAGCCAGGGTTGTGGTCGCAATGCAAGAGTGCGGCGTCGGGGAACAAGGAGCGCACCACATTCTGGCCTGCACCGAACATGGCGTCGTAGGCGAGTGCCGAGCCCATGCTCCCGAGTTTGCCCATATCGAAACTGGCACGGGCATGATCGATGTACATTTTCTCGGCGTCGATGGCCAAAACCTTACCGCTTTCGCGCAAGGATGCGAGACTGGCTGCTGGTGCCGGTGTTTCGGCTTCGATCATTTGCTCTACTTCGGTAATTACTGCCGGAATGGCCGGACCACCGTAGGAAGCCTTGATTTTATAACCGTTGTAGGAGGGTGGATTATGGCTTGCGGTAATGATGATACCGGCATCCGATTGGGTATTGCGGGTGGCCAGGCTGATCATGGGCGTTGATACATAGCCTTCGCACAGGTGCACTTTGACACCGTGGCCGGCGAGAACCCGGGCTGTTTCTTCGGCAAACATGGCACCGCCAAAACGGCAATCATGTCCAACCACGCAACTCGCCTGCGGATTTTGTTGCAAAAGGTAACGGGCTGTTGCATCTGCCACACGGCGCACATTGGCTACCGTAAACTGGTCGGCGATGATTTCCCGCCAGCCATCTGTGCCGAATTTGATGGTATACATGTTGTCAGTAGAACCTTACGTAATTGCTCACCTGCGTCCAGCGATACTTTTCCAGTGCCTTCAGATACTTATCCGCATCCGGTTCTGCGATATAGGTATTGTTGATACGCAGGAGTTGGTATTTGAAATGTTTTTCCTTCAGCAGGTCTTCTGCTGTTTTGAACTTGTAGAGAATATTGAAGCTTTCAATCAGGTCTATGCTCACCGGGTCGAGCTTCTTGTTGTTGACAAAGAGGGTAACGGACTGGATTTCATACTGCACGAATCCGCGCGGTGACTTCGTCCAAGTTTCATTTACCTCCACCCGCGTTACCACCAATTCACTCAGATAGGTCTTATAGTCGTAATAGCGCGAACCGCCGATATTGAAGAATATCTCGCGGTTGGCGTTCAGGAAATCCTGTATTTTCGACATAAAGATGAAGCCTTCTTCATTCGGATCGTTGACATCCGGTTCGATGGAATACTGCACGTCTTTGGTATTCGAAATGCGGTATATGCCTTGTATTTCCTTGCGGCTGTTGAAGGCTTTGTCTCGAATCTGAAAAGACTTTTCCGGCTGCTCATTCAGTTCTTTTTTCCCGAACTGAACGAGGTTGTAATGGTAACGCCTGCTGGTGATGGCTTGCCAATAGGTAAGCTGTGCAGGGCCGTTGACATTCACTTCAATGGTGGCGTTGACGAGGTAAGCGAAGGCTTCACGGGCATCCACATAGCCGTAGGACACTTTTCCGTCTTTGGTGTGGTTCACGAAACTGAAACCCAGCACCACGAAATCTGTGCGACGGCGTGTGCTCGACCACAGTTCGTAAAGGAAGAGGTGATGGGTGCGGCTCATGGAAGTACCAGAGTTCTTTTCGATGGCTTGAAGTGATTCAAAGGAAATCCGGCTGTTTTTCCGCGGTGAGTCCCACAGGTTAAGTTTTTCCTCGCGTATCAGGTTGTAGAGGTATGCCGGCAACTTGGCCGGAAGATTGAACCCGAGCGTATCGTTCTGACGGTTTACGTCGAGGTGCAACATGGCCGGCACTTCGGTGTATGCAGCAGCCATCCGGGCCTGAAACCCGAACAGCAGTGTCAAACCCAATGCCGCCATTATCCTCATACAAAGGCGTTCAGTCCGGTGATCTCGTGGCCGAGGATCAACAGGTGGATATCGTGTGTGCCTTCGTAGGTTACCACACTTTCCAGGTTCATCATGTGGCGCATAATCGGATATTCACCTGTGATACCCATTCCGCCCAGCATCTGACGCGCTTCGCGGGCAATTTCCAGGGCAATCTCCACATTGTTGCGCTTGGCCAGGCTGATCTGGGCAGGGGTGGCCTTGCCGGCGTCCATCAATTGGCCGAGGCGCCAAACAACGAGCTGTGCCTTGGTGATTTCGGTGAGCATTTCAGCCAGTTTCTTCTGCTGCAATTGAAAGCCCCCGATCGGCCTTCCGAACTGCTCGCGCTGCATGCTGTAGCGGCGGGCTGTATCGTAGCAATCCATCGCGGCACCAAGCGCACCCCAGCTGATGCCGTAGCGGGCTGAGTTGAGGCAGGTCAGCGGACCTTTGAGTCCTTCCACACCGGGCAGGATATGCGATTTGGGCACGCGGACATCGTTAAACACCAGTTCTCCGGTGGCCGATGCGCGCAGACTCCATTTGTTATGTGTTTCAGGTGTACTGAAGCCTTCCATCCCGCGCTCTACGATGATGCCGCGGATTTTTCCCTGTTCGTTCTTAGCCCAAACCACGGCTACGTCTGCAAAAGGCGCATTCGAAATCCACATCTTGGCGCCGTTCAGGATAACATCGTCGCCGTCTTCGCGGTAATTGGTCACCATGCCGCCCGGATTGCTCCCGTGGTCAGGTTCAGTCAGGCCGAAGCAGCCCATCCATTCGCCTTTGGCCAGCTTGGGAAGGTATTTGCGTTTTTGCTCTTCGCTGCCAAACTTGTAAATCGGATACATCACCAGCGAACCCTGAACACTTGCCGTGCTGCGAATGCCGCTGTCGCAGCGCTCCAGTTCCTGCATGATGAGTCCGTAAGTGGTATAGTCCAGCCCTCCGCAGCCGTATTCAGCCGGCAGTTGCGGCCCAAAGGCACCGGCTTCGGCCAGGCCTTTGATGATATGGTGCGGGAACTCAGCCCGTTGGGCGTAGTATTCAATAATAGGAGAGAGGTCTTTCTTTACCCAGTCGCGCACGCTGTCGCGGATGAGTTTCTGCTCTTCGGTGAGCAGGTCGTCGATTCCATAAAAATCGGGCGCTTCGTAGCGGTCTTTGCCGCGGTTGGCAGCCAGCAGATCGTCCAGATTGGTTTCGTGCATCATGCGGGTGCAAAAGTATAATTTTGGGGCCACAAGCATGAACAAGGTTTCCAGCGTTTTTATTGACAAGGCAAGCTTTCATCTGCCCATTGGGCTATACGATGGCGAAATGCGCACCGGCAACGCCATTTTGATCTCCGTCGAAGTGCGCTACATTCCGTCGGGCAACAACGAAACCGCTGCTGCTGTTGATTATGAGACGCTTTACCGCCTGATGCGGGAGGCCACAGAAACACCGACCGCCTATCTTGAAACGGTGGCGGATAACCTACTTGAATTGATCCGAAGTGCCTTTGAAAGGCAGAAACTGACTACAGTTGTGGTGCGTGTGGAAAAACCACATCCCCCGATTCCCCGTTTCCAGGCTGCCTCTGTCGGCGTGGAAATTCGATGGACGGCCGAATTCTGACCATAGCTTGATTGTTTGAGCTCCTAATTTGACATTTTCTTTGAATCCGGAATGCTGGGTAAAAAAATCTTCTTTTGGCCTTTCCTGTTGCTTTCGTCAGGATTGCAGGCACAAATCGTAGTGAGCGGATATGTCATTGCCGATCAGAACGGCGAATCGCTTATTGGTGCTTCCGTCTACGATACGCTAAGCGGTCAGGGTACCACCACGAACAACCACGGATTCTTTTCGATATCCTTTTCTTCCGGACGCCGGGTATTGCAAGTTGATTATCCGGGTTATGAGCCTTGGATAGCCGATACCATGTTGTATGGCAATGAAACCTTCCGCATACGCCTGGTACCGGGCAAGATGATGGACGAAGTGACTGTCCGTGCGCGGCCTTCCGCCGGATTTACCAACCGCACCCAGATGAGCGCGATCGACCTGCCTTTGCAGCAGGTGCGCAAACTGCCAGCTTTGCTCGGCGAAGTGGATGTAATCAAGGCCATCCAGTTGCTGCCCGGTGTGAAAGGTGGCAATGAAGGGTCTTCCGGTTTGTATGTGCGCGGTGGCGGACCAGACCAGAATTTGATTCTCCTGGACGGTATGCCCTTGTACAATGTGCAGCACATGTTCGGTTTCTTCTCGGTATTCAATGCCGATGCCATCAACAGCATCCAGCTATACAAAGGCGGTTTCCCTTCACGTTACGGCGGCCGTCTTAGTTCTGTACTCGATATTTCGATGAAGGAAGGCAATACCCGCAAAACCGAAGGCGATTTCAGTGTTTCTCCCATTGCATTTCGCCTTTCACTCAACGGGCCCATCGGGAAAAGTGGCAAAACTACCTATGCATTGTCTTTGCGCCGTTCCATTTTTGATCTCTTGCTACCGCGCAGTGGCGAAAACGTTTTTTACTATAATTTCTACGATCTCAATGCGAAGATCAGCCATCGCATTTCAGACAAGGAGCGTTTGTATGTGTCGTTCTATTCCGGCCGTGATAAGTTCTACACCGGTTTTAACAACGAGAGCACCAACGGCAACCGCACCGCCCGCGAAAGCGTGGAATCGTCGTTGATGTGGGGAAATGCCTGTGGTTCCATCCGCTATACCCGCGAACACAATCCGCGCCTCTTTGCCACCCATACCCTCGGTTTCACCAGTTACCGTTACCGCAATGGAGTAAGTTTCAATGCCAGCTACCGCACAGACACTTCTTTTGATGAGCTTGAATTATCACTGGGTTATGGAGCAGGCATTACAGATCTGATTGCACGCAGCGATTTCGAGTACGCGCATTCCACCACGCAGCGTTTCCGTTTCGGGGGAGAGTTCATCCAACACCGCTTCCGACCGGGTTATTTCAATATCCGCATCAATGCCACCGGAGGGCCTAATATCGATACCGTTATCGGCCCGAAAGATCCGTTCTATTCGCAGGAATTTGCCCTGTACGGCGAAACCGAACGCAACCTGGGCCGTGGCTTGCACATGAACGCAGGCCTGCGCATGGTGAATTACCTCAGCGGCGGCAGCTACCGTTTCTTCCCCGAACCGCGCATTTCCTTCCGTCAACGACTGGAAAACAACCTGGCGGTGAAATTCTCCTATGCCATGATGAATCAGTCGGTACACCTGCTTACGAACAGTTCAGGCGGCTTGCCATGGGATTTGTGGTTCCCTGCTACGGCGCGCATCCGTCCGCAGCGCTCCCAACAACTTGCCTTTGGCCTGGCTCAGCCATGGAAACACGGCATTGAGTTCAGCCTCGAATCTTACTTCAAGTGGATGAACCATATCGTGGATTATGCAGAAGGCGCTGACCTTTTTGCCGTTCAGACCGATTGGGAAGAACAGGCGCGTGTAGGCAGGGGCCGCATGTACGGCGGTGAATTGCTGATGCAAAGGCGCAGTGGCAGGCTCAATGGCTGGGTTGGATACACGCTCAGCTGGTCGGATCGCATTATTCCAGAAGTGAACTTTGGCCGCCGCTATTACTTCCGTTGGGACCGCCGCCATCATCTGACTGCAGTTGCCATGTACAAGTTAGACGAAGCCTGGGAACTGTCTTCCACCTTCCTGCTGCAATCGGGCAATGCCATAACCCTTCCGCAGGGTCGTTACCTTTCGGTGAACGGTACGCCCATCAACGATTATGTGGCCAAGAACGACCAGCGTTTCCCGCTCTACCACCGCATGGATATCTCCATCCAGAAACGCATCAATCCGCGCAACAACTTTACATCAACCAAGCAATACTGGAACCTCACCATTTACAACGTATATAACCGATTTAATCCATTTTATATTGATATTGACAATACCCGCACTCCACCCAGGGTGGTGGGGATTGCCTTTTTCCGTTTCCTCCCCGTACTCACCTATTCCATGAAATTCTAAGCACCATGCGTCTCCTTCTTTCTGCCCTGTTGCTCCTGGGTCTGGCTTCCTGCGAGCGCGAGCTGTACTATACCTTCAGCGATTATCAGCCCAAGCTGGTTGTCAATGGACTAATCAACAACCAGGACAAAATCGGACTGTCTGTATCCACCGCTGTTCCGTTTGGTTCATCGAACAATCCCGAATACCTCAGCAACGCCAAAGTGAGTTTCTTTATTGACGGCGTGCGCCAGCCGGATTTGCCGTTTGATGCGTTAAGCGCGAAATACCTGTATGGATTTCCGGCCATGCCCGGTCGCGAATACCGCGTTGTGGTAAGCGCTCCCGGTTATCCCTCCGTTGAAGGCACGGCAAAACTGCCATCAGCCGGCAGCTTCGGGAAAGCGACTTTTCAGGATTCTGTGGCAACGGATTCCTTTGGATTCCCGGAAGGCGCTATCACCGTGCGCATCAACGACAACGGTGCAGAGAAAAACTGGTACCGCATCAAAATCCTGTATTACAATACCACCCAGGCCATGTTCGACCTGTTGCCCGTGGAATCAGAAGACCCGCTGGTGAACCAACTGGCCAGCCAGAGCGACGGTTCCTATGTCTTCAACGATGCCACTTTCAACGGCCGCAACCGGGAAATCCGCTTCCAGACGCCATTCGGATATGCACAGGGAACCCCGCGCTTTCTGATTGAAATGGAAAACCTCTCGGAAGACTTCTATCTCTATTCTACCAGCCTGAACCGCTACGAGAATGCAGGTGCAGCGCTGTTCCGCGAACCAATCTTCGTTTACAGCAATATCCGCGACGGACTCGGCATTTTTGCCGGCGCCAGCCTCTTCCGCGACACAATCCGCTAGCGTCGGCCCTTGTGGCCGGCCTCCTTTTGTAGGATTCCATGCGCGGTCGACCACCAGGGTCGACGTTTCTCGCCCTTACGCGAACCCAACCCGGCCTTCCCGGGTCGCATATCTTGGCTCAACAATTGAAGCGCATTGTCCGACCAAGGTCTCACGGGTCGAATTTCACTAACACATAAGCATATCGGGAACTCCCTCTCTGCGGTCTTTGCGTGATTTCCCCTTTGGGTTCTCTGCGTGAACTTTTCATGGGATTGTTTCACGCAAAGTGCGCAAAGACGGCCTGCTGGCAACGTATTCCCGGGATACGTATAAACCCATAGCTTCGGAAAGAATTGATTGGCACGCAAAGAGCGCAAAGACATCTGTAATCTGCCCTCTCTGCGGTCTTTGCGTGTTTTCCCCTTTGCGGTCTCTGCGTGAACCTTTCATGGGATTGTTTCACGCAAAGCGCGCAAAGACAGCCAGCTGGCAACGTATTTCTGGGATACGTATAAACCCATAGCTCCGGAAAGAATTGATTGGCACGCAAAGAGCGCAAAGACGTCTGTAATCTGCCCTCTCGGCGGTCTTTGCGTGTTTTCCCCTTTGCGGTCTCTGCGTGAACTTTAGCTAGGAACTATTTCACGCAAAGGCCAGAAAGAAGCGACATCATCCACCTTTTTTTACTGATCTTACATTGGTGGATCTCATGGACCCGGCCTTACCGGGACGCATATCTTAATGAATCGCCTTGAAAATCCGGTTCCAGCGGATGCCGCCGAAGCTGCCTTCCTGACCAACAAAGCCGGTGGTGGGGTCAACGGTGCGCTTTTCGCGGATGCTGAAGAATACAAAAAGGGGCGGACCGATGACATGCGTTTCCGGAACAAAGCCCCAATAACGGCTGTCCAGCGAATTATGCCGGTTGTCACCCATCATCCAGTAATAGTTCTGTTCGAAGGTGTAACTGGTAACCGGTTCAGAACCATTGGATAACAATTGCTTTCCTTCTCCATCGAGGTCAATTTCGGGATGGTTCTCGTACACCTGAATAACGCGCTGGTAGAGCGGCCAGTTTTGGGCGTTGAGGGCCACGGTGGCGCCTTCCCTGGGTATGTAGATCGGACCAAAATTGTCCAATGTCCAGGGGAATTGCCCGGGCTTCTCCGGGTACAGGTCGCCACTGCCCGGCCGATCCTGGATATAGCAGGTGTCGACCAGTTGTGATGCCTTCAGTGCCAGGTATTTGGCTTGCGAAGTGTGGATAATGTAGTCATAGCCTTTAGGCACTTCTGCAGGTGGGTAGATATCGTATAGCTCGTATTGGTCGACCGTTTCCTGCCGGAGTGGTTCCTTAAACCGGAAGAAATAGCTGTATTGCTGATTGGGAGATGCGGGCAGCTCCTTGCCGTTGATATACACCACGCGGTTGCGGATGGCAAGCGAATCGCCCGGCAAGCCGATGCAGCGCTTGATATAGTTCTGCTGCTTGTCGATTGGATGCCCTTCATCCATCGGGTAATTGAATACCACGGGGTCGTTGTTCTTGATTTTCCTCCAGCCGGGTAAACGCATGTAAGGCAACTCGAGGAGCGAGCTGTAGGCCTTCATCCCCAACAAATCCTGATGGGCGAGGGGAATGGCCAAAGGCGTCATCGGAACACGGGCACCGTAATGCACGCGTGATACGAAAAGATAGTCGCCCACCATGAGATTGCCTTCCATACTCGGTGTCGGAATCTTGTATGCCTCCACGTAAAAACCGCGAATCACACCGGCCACAAAGACGGCAAAGAACAAGGCATCGCCCCATTCGCGGAAAGCCCCGGAAGGGGCGGGGTGCTTCTTTTTGAAGTCTTCGCTGTGGCTCGGGCCCAGGTAAGCAGCTTCCTTGCTGAAACCAACATACGGCAGATACGCAAAGGGGAATATCACACCCAGGATTTGCTGCCAGAGCCTGAACTGTCCGAAGCTGCGCAACAAGTCGATCGTGATGGTGAAGCCGGCGATCACATTCACAACCGGAATGCAAAGCAGCAGCACATAATACCAGGGCCGGTTGACCAGTTTTGCCCAATGCCACCAGCTCAAAACCGGTACCAGGGCCAGCCAGCCGGGTTTGCCGGCTTTTTTGAACAGCATGAACAAACCGAGGCGGGTCAAGGCATAGAAAACGACCGCTATGGCAAAAAACAGGTTCGCGTTATGGGCTTGCATAAAGTTCAAAATTGCAGTAAATCTTTCATACCAAAAGCGCCTTTTCTCCCACAGGTGAATTCGGCGGCCAACACGGCGCCTAAGGCAAAGCCATTGCGGTTATGCGCTATATGGCTGAGATCGATGCGGTCTTCAGGCGAATTCCAGCTGATGGTATGCGTGCCGGGAACCTCGTCTGTGCGCAGGCTCCGGATCGGTATTACACCTGTTTCGGTTTCAGAGACCGTTTCCTGCCAGCTGTGGTAATCGCGGTTGGCGGACATGATGCCTTCTGCTAACGTGATGGCTGTGCCGCTGGGCGCATCCTTTTTGTGCACATGATGGATCTCTTCCATTTGCAATTTGTAGGCGCTCCGCCCTTCCATCAAACGCGCCAACAGGGCATTGACCTGAAACAGGATATTCACGCCGACGCTGAAATTGGATGCCGTGAACAAAGCTGTTTCATTGGAAACGGCGAGTGCCTGCAGTTCATCGAGCCGCGCATACCAGCCGGTGGTTCCGCTTACGACAGGCTTCCCGGCGCGCAGGCAATACGAAATGTTATCCACCGCCACGGCAGGCTCTGTAAACTCTATGACCAAATCGGCGGTGCTCAGTTCGGTCGTGTTCAGCGGATTGGAACGCGTAAAGCGGGCCGTTATCTCATGGCCGCGGGAAAGGGCAATACCTTCAATAATTTTCCCCATTTTTCCGTATCCGCAAAGGGCAATCTTCATGCTGCAAATATGCGTCAGTAGCAGGCGGCATTACTTTTGTTTCTTCGAAAAAGGGCTATCCTTCCATGAAACGTTTACTGCTTATCGCAATTGCGCTCATTTTCTTCATTTCCATCGGCTTTGCTTGGATCATTTTCGGACCGGCAAGCGGCAAAACTGGTACCGTCAGGATTCCGCGTAACAGCGATATGGGGCAGGTTCAGCAAGGACTGAAAGACAGCCTCGCCTTGCGCAATGCCTGGTTTTTTGAAACCCTCGCAGGCTGGATGCGCTACAAAGACGTGCGGCCGGTGCGTTTCACCATCGAAAAAGGCAGCAGCTTGTATGAGGTTATCATCGGATTGAAACGGCATGCCCGCCAAACAGTCGATGTGGTGGTGCTGCCGGGTCATGACCGCCGACAACTCGCCCGGCAATTATCCAGACAGCTGGCTGTCACGGCCGCAGAATTGGACAGTTGCCTGCAGGATTCCGCTTTCCTGGCTGCATTTGGTGTAACACCACGCAATTTTCAGCGCATCGTATTGCCCAATACCTACAATGTGTATTATGCAGCCGATGCCCGCGATCTGTTCAGGCAGTTCAGTCAGTATGCACGCAGTTATTGGGTAGCCAAAAATCTGAGCCCCAAACAGGCCGATTCCGCGCTGATTCTTGCTTCCATCGTCGAAAAAGAAACCATCCGCTCGGAGGAAAAGGCGCGGATTGCCGGCGTGTACCTGAACCGGCTGCAGAAAGGCATGAAGCTGCAAGCCGACCCGACGGTGAATTTCGCCCTCGACGCCTGGAGGGCGCTTTCATACGAAGACCTCAAGTTTGAATCACCCTACAACACGTATCTCTACGCTGGCTTACCGCCAGGTCCGATTTGCATTCCCGGTCCAACATCGGTAAATGCAGTGCTTGAACCCGAAAAGCATGCGTATCTGTATTTCGTGGCAAAAGGAGATGGCAGCGGATTCCACCGGTTTGCGGCTGATTTCAACGGGCATCAGGCCAATATCCGACTGCGGAAACAGGAACTGGCAGCCGGCGCAAAACCATGAAAATCAAACGCTATGGGTAAAACGCTCGGCAATCCATTCGCTTTGGTAGGCGTGTACGCGCAGCCAACCGTTGTGCGCTTCGAAGTAAGGCAGTCGTGTGCCTTGCGCCAGACTGCGCAATACGGTCGCGTCGCCTTTGGGTTCATTCCGCACCCGTAAGGTCGATGCCGTAATTTCCACCTGACCCATTGGAACCGGAACCTGATTTCGGGTTACAAAACGGGCAGCAACCCATTCCTGTCTTGAGGGATGTATGCGCAGCCAACCATTGCGCTCCTCATATACCATGACCGGCGTGCTGCGGCTCAGGGAACGCAGTGCACGTGCATTGGCATCAGCATTTTCGCGCACAAACAGGCTATTGGCATTCACCAAGCCTTCCCACAGTATCGCAGGGGGCGCTGTTGTAAGGTTGATGAGTGCTGCGACGCGCGGAATAAAATGGGCTTCTGCATCTGCCACCTTATTGCCGCCGAAGAAGTTCGTTCCGGGACAACTTTTGGTACTACCGCTGCCATTGGTACGGAGGCCGCTATTGAGATCCCACCAATGGTGATACACTACAGTATCGCTTGAAGCGATCAGGCTGAACTTCTTGCACAGCAAGGCGTTGGCTTCAAGTATCGCATCGGTGTGTGCTGCTGTCATTATGTCTCCTCCGGTATCAAAATTGCCAATATGCTCCATGCAAATGCCATAGGTATTGGCACCTTTGATACCGCCGGGAATCTTGTTGAAGTCGCGGCAAACCGCAACGCGGCCGTCGGGGAAAGTGGTCAGATTCTGGGCGATTTCATTGAAACCACGCTGCAGGTGCGCGTTTTCCATGCCGATCAGCATCGAAAAATGGTTGTTACCGCGAAAATGCGTGTACCCGGGGATATAGGTATGGTGGTTTTGGATCAGCCGGATAGTGCGCGAAAAACTGTTGTTGTCTAGCCACTGCGCGAATTCCGGCAGGGTCATCAGGATGAATTTGCCTCTTTGTTCCATGATTCAGGGGATATGTGGAACCAAATATACGATTCCGAAACAAAGAAGCTCTGAATACCTTCGTTTCTTCAGCTTCGGAAGAAACGGGCGCTTACCCGGCTTCCGTCGGCGCGGCTTCCTTGAATCAGGTACAAACCGGCGGGTAGTGCAGACACGGTGATTTTATCCGTCGCTGCTCTGTGTGCCATCACCACACGCCCATCTACCGATGTTACAGTGACATCTTTCAATTTCTCCGAACCGAAGAAAAGCAAGTTTTCTGCCGGATTGGGGTAGACCAGCATAGCAGGAGCGCTTGAATTGGATACATTGCTACCCGCTGATTCGTTTAGCGTCAGCAGATTGGTGGCAGTGCGGTCGCCATCAGAACTCGAAGGACTCTTGGCGCCCAGACCGGCAGTGAACACTTTCACGGTGCCTTTACCGGATGCCGGCGCTTTCCAGGTCATTTCAAATACACCACCGGCAACGGGATTGGTGTGTTCACCGTATTGCCTGCCGGCGAGGGTAAGCACGCGGGTACCTGAAGAAACAGCCGTAAGAGAACCGGCTTGTTCGTCTGCCCCATCGAGTGCGACGGCCTGAAAGCCGAAACGCTGGTATTCGCTGCCGCTAACGGTCACTTTCAGCGTGTAGTCTTTATCGGGCTGGTAGCTGGTAACAGGGTTGCCGTTGTCGAGCAATTGCACGCTGAGGCCGGGAACACTGCTTCCACCGCTGTGGCAATTGGCACAGGTTCCGGATGAAACCGGGCTTCCGGTGCGGTCGGCTGACTGCGAGGCGCCGGCTCCATTGCTGCTGGACGACAGGCCAACGATGAGCGCTACCGATGAAGGAAGCAACAAAAGGGGTAGTAAGATTCTTTTCATATTCGGGTCGTTAATAAACAGCCCAAAGGTGATTTTGATTCCCTTTTCAGGTAAAAAAACGCAGATGTGAATAAAAAGGTCACAAAATGGAATTCATCTCAACAATCTGAACATTTTCCGCTGCTGCCTGTATTATTTTCGCCGCGTTTCCATGCAACCATCCAGCTACTTACCCATCCTCTTACAGTTGGCAGCCGCCCTCGGTTTTGTGGTGCTCGCCCTTTTTCTGAGCCACTTGCTCGGGCCGTCGCGCAAAACCAGCGCTAAAGACGATACCTTTGAATGCGGAATCGAGGTACAAGGCAATGCGCGCTTTCCGGTTTCCATCAAGTACTTCCTTACGGCCATCCTTTTCGTGCTGTTCGATGTGGAAGTGATTTTCTTCTATCCGTATGCCGTGAACATCAAAGACATGGGATGGGAAGGTTTTACAGCCGTACTGATGTTTGTGGCCTTCTTCCTGGCCGGATTTTTTTACATCCTTCGCAAGGGCGCGCTGGAATGGGACGATTGATTTCAACACTTTGAACAACCTAATATCTATATAACAATGGTTAAGATGGCAGATAAACCCGATGGATACGAAGGACAAGGTTTCTTCGCTACCAGCCTGGATAAAGTAATCGGCATGGCGCGTGCCAACTCGCTTTGGCCTCTGCCTTTCGCAACGTCATGTTGCGGTATCGAATTCATGGCGACCATGGGTGCGAACTACGACTTGGCACGTTTTGGCAGCGAACGCCTCAGCTTTTCACCCCGTCAGGCAGATCTGCTGATGGTAATGGGTACCATCGCCAAGAAAATGGGGCCTGTGCTGAAGCAAGTGTACGATCAGATGGCAGAACCCAAATGGGTATTGTCTGTCGGAGCCTGTGCTTCAAGCGGTGGCATTTTCGATACCTACAGCGTATTGCAGGGCATTGATCGTATTATACCGGTCGATGTATACGTGCCAGGATGCCCGCCGCGTCCGGAACAAATCATCGAAGGCGTAATGAGGATACAGGAGCTGGCGAAGAATGAAAGCCTGCGCCGCCGCCATTCGGAAGAGTACAAAAAGATGTTGGAAAGCTATAACCTCACCTGAGCCATGTCGAATCAGGAAATCTTGGCCCAGACGGCCCTCGAAGTATTGGGCGACAAAGCCCTTTCAAGCCATAGCCCATACGGCTTGCTTACGGTGGAAGTTCCGGCAGAAGGCATCGTTGAAACCGTTCGCAGTTTGGTGGAGCATCCCGTTTTGCGGATGGGTTTTCTTACCGATCTCTGCGCGGTGCATTATCCCGACGATCCGGGCCGCGAAATCGCTGTGGTGTATCACCTCCACAGCCTGCCCAACAATTTCAGGTTGCGCCTGAAAGCTTTCCTGCCGATCGCCAATCCGGCCATCGATACCATGACCCCGCTTTTCAGCGCGGCCAATTGGATGGAAAGGGAGACTTATGATTTCTATGGTGTTCAGTTTACCGGTCATCCGGACCTGCGCCGCATCCTCAATGTTGACCATATGGATTATTTCCCGCTGCGCAAAGAGTACGCGTTGGAGGATGAAACCCGTGACGATAAAGACGATAGATTTTTTGGACGATGACAACTCCGGATACCCAAAAGCAAGGCCAGGCTCCTTTGGTGGCGCACGACTCCATCGATGGAGAAATTGCCATTCTCAATCTCGGCCCGACGCACCCTGCCACGCATGGTGTGTTTCAGAACGTGCTGAAAGTAGACGGCGAGCGGATTCTCGAAGCCGAACCAACCATCGGTTATATACACCGTGCCTTTGAAAAATTGGCAGAACGCCGTCCATACAACCAGATTACGCCCATCACCGACCGACTGAACTACTGTTCTTCGCCCATCAACAACATGGGATGGCACATGACCGTAGAGAAACTCGCAGGCATCGAACTGCCCAAAAGGGTGGAGTACATGCGGGTTATTATCATGGAGCTGTCGCGCATTGCCGATCACCTGATCTGCAACAGCGTTATCGGTGTGGATACCGGCGCATTGACCGGCTTTACCTACATGTTCCAGGAGCGCGAGCTTATTTACGAAATGTTCGAAGAAGTCTGCGGCGCACGCCTTACAACCAATATCGGTCGTGTTGGTGGGTTTGAACGCGATTTCAGCGATGCTTTCAAACAGAAACTGGATACTTTCCTGAAGGGATTCCCGGCGCGTTTTGAAGAATTCGATGGTATGTTGGCCCGCAACCGCATCTTCATGGACAGGGTAATCAAAGCCGGACCTATTTCAGCAGAACGCGCGTTGAATTACGGTTTTACCGGGCCCAACCTGCGCGCTGCCGGGGTTGATTACGATGTTCGGGTGATGAATCCATATTCGAGCTACGAAGATTTCGAGTTCGATATACCCATCGGGCAAGACGGAGACACATTTGATCGCTTTGTGGTGCGCCAGCAGGAAATACGGGAAAGCTTGAAAATCATCCGCCAGGCGCTCGACAACATGCCTGCAGGTAAACACTTTACCGATGTGCCCGATTTTTACCTGCCGCCCAAAGACGAAGTTTACCGCAGCATGGAAGCGCTCATCTATCACTTTAAGATTGTGATGGGAGAGACGCCGATTCCGGCCGGTGAAGTATACCACGCTGTGGAAGGTGGAAACGGAGAGCTTGGTTTTTACCTTATCAGCGATGGTGGCCGCACGCCTTACCGCCTGCACTTCCGCCGTCCTTGCTTCATTTATTACCAGGCCTATCCCGAAATGATTAAAGGAAGCATGCTCAGCGATGCCGTGCTTACCATGAGCAGCATGAACGTAATTGCAGGAGAACTCGATGCCTGAGAACAACACCCATACCGACGGCGAAATCCGCTTCAGCGAAGAAGCCCTCGCCCTGATCAATCGCCTGATTGCCCAATATCCTGAAGGCAATCAGAAAAGCGCAGTACTGCGGATTTTGCACATGGCCCAGGCCGAGTTTGGTTGGCTGAGCACACCAGTAATGGACTATGTTGCGCGCATCCTGCACATCCAGCCGGTCGAAGTATATGAAGTAGCCACTTTTTACTCCATGTACGAAACCAAGCCGGTTGGCAAAGTGAAAATGGAAGTTTGCCGCACGGGCCCTTGCATGATCGAAGGCGCTGAGAAAATCGTAGCCTACATCGAAAACAAGCTGGGCATAAAAGACGGAGAAACGACTGCCGACGGCCGTTTCACGCTGAAAACAGTCGAATGCCTTGGTGCATGCGGGTATGCACCCATGATGCAGGTAGGAGAACATTACCATGAACACCTCACAGAAGAAAAAATAGACCAGTTTATCGCCAATAACGCATCATGAAGAACTTTATTTACACCACACTGGCCTGTCTGGCTATGGCTTATGCACCTTCAGCCCAAGCCCAAATGGCGATAGAAGTGGATCCTTCTGCCAAATCCTGGTCATTGAATGGCACTGCTTTCAACAGCAAATCCAAGTATACCGACGTGCTGAATGCATTTGGCGGAGCCAACCGGACCATCGAAGCCCCGAACCGCACCCAATACGTATTCGATAGCCTCGGGGTAGTTTTGGAAGTGAGCGATGGCAGCGTGGCCGTGCGGGTTTTTCTCGGACAATCCATCCGCGCCACCGAGCCGCAAAAGAATTATACCGGAACCTTCAAGATTTCAGGTGCGGCCATCACTGCGGCCAATAACCTGGGCGAAGTGAAGGCGAAAACACCCGCCATTATATGGTCTGACCTGATGGGCAAAGGATTGATTTTCCAGGGCAAGGGCTTCATGATGATGATCGATACGCGTTCTGGCAAGGTGAACGACGTAGGTTTCGGATACAAAAACTAACATTGGGCTTATCGCAATGAAACGCAAGTTGTTGATTGACAAAGCCGGAGTGCCGGGCATCGCTTCTTACGAAGTGTACCGGAAAGAAGGCGGATACAGGGCGGTGGAGAAAGCGCTGAAGTCTATGGCGCCCGACGATGTAGTCGAAGAAGTGAAGAAATCAGGCCTACGCGGACGCGGCGGTGCTGGTTTTCCCACCGGCATGAAATGGAGCTTCCTCGCCAAACCCGAAGGTGTTCCACGCTATTTGCTCTGCAATGCAGACGAAAGCGAACCCGGAACCTTCAAAGACCGTTTCCTGATGGAGAAAATCCCTCATCTGCTGATTGAGGGTATGATAGTTTCGAGTTATGCACTCGGCGCAAATACATCGTATATTTACATTAGAGGCGAGTACATGTGGATTCTGCATATCCTGGAAAAAGCGATTGCAGAAGCCTATCAGGCCGGCTGGCTGGGGAAGAATATCCTCGGAACCGGATACAACCTCGACCTGTATGTGAACCCCGGAGCAGGTGCATATATCTGCGGTGAAGAAACGGCGCTGATTGAAAGCCTGGAAGGCAAGCGCGGCAATCCGCGGATCAAACCGCCATTCCCGGCTGTCAAAGGCCTTTGGGGTTGCCCAACCGTGGTAAACAACGTTGAAACCATCGCGGCCGTAGTTCCGATTGTGAACGATGGCGGCGAAGAATATGCCAAAATTGGTGTTGGTCGTTCGACCGGTACCAAGCTGATTTCAGCCTGTGGTAATATCAACAAACCCGGCGTGTATGAAATCGAACTTGGTATTTCGGTGGACGAATTCCTTTACAGCGACGAATACTGCGGCGGCATCAAGAATGGCAAGCAATTGAAGGCCTGTGTGCCCGGAGGTTCTTCTGTTCCGATTCTCCCGCATTTCCTCGTAACCCGCACTGCTGCCGGTGAAGAACGCCTGATGACTTACGAAAGTCTGGCAGATGGCGGTTTCCAGACCGGATCTATGCTCGGTTCGGGCGGTTTTATCGTGTACGACGAAGATCAGTGTATTGTGCGCAATACCTGGAACTTTACCCGTTTCTACCACCACGAAAGCTGCGGTCAGTGCAGTCCTTGCCGCGAAGGCACGGGCTGGATGGAAAAAGTGCTGCACCGCCTTGAATACGGTCATGGAAAGATGGAAGACATCGAATTGCTCTGGGATATCCAGGCCAAGATCGAAGGCAATACCATTTGTCCGCTGGGCGACGCTGCGGCCTGGCCGGTAGCATCCGCCATCCGCCATTTCCGCGAAGAGTTTGAATGGCATGTGAAAGAACCCGCACAGGCCATGCAACGCAATTACGGCCGGGTAACAGAGAAAGTATTTGAAGCTGCAAACGCTTGATTATAAAATAGTAAGAGATTCATGGCTAAAGTAACGATAGATGGGCACACGGTGGAAGTTCCGGATGGAACCACCATTCTGAACGCTGCGCGCTTGGTGGGTGGTGAAACCGTTCCGCCGGCTATGTGCTATTACAGTTCACTGAAGGGCAGTGGCGGTAAATGCCGCACTTGTCTGGTAGAAGTGAGCAAGGGCAGCGAAAAAGATCCGCGCCCGATGCCCAAGCTGGTCGCCAGCTGTTCCACTCCGGTGATGGACGGCATGGAGGTGAAGAACAAAACTTCGCCCCGCGTGCTGGATGCCCGCAAAGGCGTAGTGGAATTTTTGCTCATCAACCATCCGCTCGATTGCCCTATCTGCGACCAGGCAGGCGAATGCCACCTGCAGGATCTGGCATTTGAACACGGTAAATCAGCTACCCGCTACGAATTCAAACGCCGGGAGTTCGATAAAATCGATATCGGACCTTATATACAGCTCCACATGACGCGCTGTATCCTATGCTATCGCTGCGTTTACACCGCCGATCAGCTGACCAACGGCAGGGTACATGGCGTAATGAAAAGGGGAGATGCGGCTGAAATCAGCACCTTTATCGAGAAGGCCATCGACAACGATTTCAGCGGCAACGTGATCGACGTATGTCCGGTGGGAGCGCTTACTGATCGCACATTCCGTTTTAAAAGCCGCGTATGGTATACCAAACCGATGGACGCACACCGCGACTGCGACAAATGTTCCGGCAAAGCTGTGCTCTGGATGGTGGGCAATGAAGTGTACCGCGTGACTGCGCGCAAAGACCAGTACGGAGAAGTGAAGGAGTTTATCTGCAATACCTGCCGCTTCGACAAAAAAGAAGCCGGTGACTGGACCATCGAAGGTCCGAGGATGATTGACCGTCACAGCGTTATCTCCGCCAACAAATATTTTGAACCCGAACCCGAACACACGCCCTTGCTGAACAAGGCATAAACCATGGATCAGGCGCTACTCATTGAAAAAATCATCCTGGTGCTCACGATGTTGGGCATCACCCTGCTGATAGCCACTTACAGCACCTATGCGGAACGCAAAGTGGCCGCATTTCTGCAGGATCGTTTGGGTCCGGATCGCGCTGGGCCGTTTGGATTGCTGCAGCCTTTGGCAGATGCAGGCAAGATGTTCTTCAAAGAAGAACTCATTCCGGCAGCATCCGAGAAATGGCTGTTTATCATGGGCCCCGGCATCGCCATGTTCACCGCTTGTATGACCGGTGCAGCGATTCCATGGGGAACAGAACTGCACATTTTCGGCTATACCCTGAACATGCAGATAGCCGATATCGATATCGGAATCCTGTATATCATCGGCTTCGTGAGCATGGGCGTCTACGGCATCATGATCGGCGGCTGGGCTTCGAACAACAAATACTCCTTATACGGAGCCATCCGCGCCAGCAGCCAGATGATCAGTTACGAACTGGCTATGGGTCTGAGCATTATCGCCGTGGTCATGATGTCGGGTTCGCTGAGCCTGAAAGAAATCGCTGCCCAGCAAAGTGGCATGAACTGGAACGTATGGTACCAGCCCCTCGGCTTCGTCATCTTCTTCACCTGCGCCCTGGCAGAATGCAACCGCGCACCTTTCGATCTGCCGGAATGTGAAACGGAACTCATTGGTGGCTACCATGTTGAATACTCCAGTATGAAGCTTGGATTCTATCTCTTTGCTGAATACATCAACATGTTCATCTCATCAGCGGTGATTGCAACGCTCTATTTTGGAGGCTACAATTTCCCCTTCCAGGACATGATCAGCAGTCCGGCATTGCTTGGCTGGCTTCAGTTCATCGCACTCTTTGCCAAAATCTTCTTCTTCATCTTCGTATTCATGTGGATTCGCTGGACATTGCCGCGTTTCCGCTACGATCAGCTCATGCACCTGGGCTGGAAGTCGCTGATTCCGCTGGCTATTCTCAATATGGTCATTACCGCTGCTGTGGTAATTGCCCGCAACAATGGATTTTAACATCGATTCACTCTAAACTTGCACCCTGAAAAATGGAAAGACTGACCACAAGGGCCAAACAGGTTTCCAATAAGGAAATGACCCTCATGGAAAGGATTTATCTCCCTGCCATATTGCACGGCATGGGCGTAACCCTGAAGCATTTCTTCATGAAAAAGGTATCCGTTCGGTATCCTGAAGTCCAACGGCCTTTTTCACCCGTTTACCGCGGCGTACATGTGTTAAAACGCGATGAAGAAGGACGGGAGCGCTGCACTGCCTGCGGATTGTGTGCAGTTGCCTGCCCGGCTGAAGCCATTACTATGGTGGCTGAAGAGCGCAAAAAAGGAGAGGAGCATCTCTACCGCGAAGAAAAATATGCTGCGGTGTATGAAATCAACCAGCTTCGTTGCATCTTCTGCGGATTGTGCGAGGAAGCATGTCCTAAAGAAGCGATATTCCTTACAGACAAGATTACTCCCGTGGAAGAAGACCGTGCCAGCTTCATATATGGCAAAGACAAACTCGTGGAACCACTCGACAAGCGCGTTGACGTAAGCAAAAGACAGAGCTGGAGGCTGAATCAGGCATGATGGACAATATTCCTTTCCTGATTTTTTCCTTCATCACCATCCTCACGGCGCTCGGAACAGTTACTGCACGCAATCCTGTTTACAGCGTACTGTTCCTGATTCTGACCTTTTTCGCTTTGAGCGGTCATTATATCCTGCTCAATGCGCAGTTTATCGCCGTTGTAAACCTGATCGTGTATGCAGGAGCCATCATGGTACTCTTCCTTTTTGTACTGATGCTCCTGAACCTCAACAAAGACAGTGAAGCTCCAAGGCCCTGGCTGTGGCAGATTTCTGCTGCTTTGTCTGCCGGCATGTTGCTGGTAGTACTGGCCGGTTCGCTGCGTGAAGCATCCTTGTATCTCGTAAAAGGCGGACCCGAAGCGGGTGAAATAGGCCTGGTGAAGAACCTCGGCAAGGCGCTCTTCACGGAGTTCGTAGTTCCTTTTGAAATCTCCAGCATCCTCTTTCTTGCGGCCATGGTTGGTGCCGTAATGATTGGTAAAAAAGAAAAACAGCAGGCATGAACGTCCCTATTGATCAATACATTTATCTCAGCTCGCTGCTTTTCTGCATCGGCGTTTTTGGGGTATTGCTGCGCCGCAATGCGATCGTGGTACTCATGTGCATCGAGTTGATGCTCAATGCCGTTAACCTGCTTTTCGTGAGCCTTAGCAGCTATATGGGCGACGCCAGCGGACAAATTTTCGTGTTTTTTATCATGGTGGTTGCGGCCGCGGAAGCCTCCGTGGGTCTTGCCATTCTGGTGATGGTTTACCGCAATACGCGCAGTGTGGACATTGGCTTTCTGGATAAACTGAGAAAATAAACCGGAATGAACGCAGCTAATTGGATGTTACTTGTTTTGCTGGCCCCATTGGCCGGTTTTCTTATCAACGGACTCTTTGGCCGGCGCCTGGGCGGTACTACTGCCGGCTGGATCGGAACGCTTGCGATCCTCGTATCGCTTACCGGTTCCGTTTACCTGTTCGGTCAGGCCGGTGGCAGCGGTGTGAACCAAAGCTATTACCGCTGGATCAGTGCCGGAAGCTTGCAGGCCGATTTTGGTCTGATGGCGGATGGACTCAATTCGATTCTCATGCTGGTGATCACCGGAGTCGGTCTCCTGATTCACCTGTATTCCATCGGATACATGCACCACGACAAAGGGTTTCATAAGTTCTTTGCTTATCTGAACCTGTTCGTTTTCAGCATGTTGCTGCTGGTGATGGGCAACAACTTCGTGATCATGTTCTTCGGTTGGGAAGGTGTTGGTCTCTGCAGTTATCTGCTCATCGGTTTCTGGTATGAAAACGAGAGCTACGGCAAAGCAGCACGCAAAGCCTTCGTGATGAACCGAATCGGTGATCTGGGTCTGTTGGTCGGACTGTTCCTTATCTGGTACCAATTCGGAACCTTTAATTACAGCGAGGTTTTCGCCAAAGTGGACGCAGGTTTGTACAGGCCCGAGATCATCACCGCAATCTGCATTTCGCTCTTTATCGGCGCTACCGGTAAAAGTGCGCAGATTCCGCTGTTCACCTGGCTGCCCGATGCGATGGCCGGACCAACACCTGTATCGGCGCTCATTCACGCCGCAACCATGGTAACCGCAGGTATCTTCATGGTCGTGCGCTGCAATCATCTCTTCAGTTACAGTCCGCTTGCACTGGATATCATCCTGTACATCGGCCTGGCAACCAGTGTGATGGCAGCTTTGATTGGCCTGAAGCAAAACGATATCAAGAAAGTACTGGCCTATTCTACCGTTTCCCAGCTCGGTCTCATGTTTGTGGCCCTTGGAGCCGGTGCCTATACCGCTGCGGTTTTCCATCTGGTAACCCACGCGTTCTTCAAAGCGCTGCTCTTCCTCGGTTCCGGCAGTGTGATACACGGCATGAACGGAGAGCAGGATATCCGCAGAATGGGCGGGCTGGCAAGCAAAATGCCTGTTACTTACTGGACTTTCCTGATTGGAACCCTGGCCATCACCGGTTTTCCTTTCTTTTCAGGCTTCTTCTCCAAAGACGAAATCCTGATTGCCTTGTTCCAAAAGAACCCCGTTTTGTATGCCATTGGATTGGGAAGTGCCTTCATCACCGCATTCTACATGTTCCGCCTTTTCTTCGTGACCTTCCACGGCAAGTTCCGCGGGAGCGAGGAAGCAGCGTCGCATGTGCATGAATCGCCCATCATCATGACCTTACCGCTGATGGTTTTGGCAATATTGTCGATTGCTGGCGGATTGATCAACTTACCACACTGGGCCGGTTCATTGGCCGGCGGATTGGAGCACCGCCTGACTCCGTTGTATATGGATACCTATCACCCCGTGCATGTTTCCATGGGTGTTGAAATCGGTTTGGCAGCATTGGCCTTCGCCGGACTGGTTGCGGCGTTCCTTTACAACCGCAGCCGTTACCATCAGGGCAATGTGGTGCCTGAAGCGGATGAAGCAATGCAAGGCGCCGGCTTGTTCCTGGCGGAGAAAATGCGTGTCGATGAATTATACGACAGCGCGGTTGCCCGCCCGCTTGAAAGCGTTTCCACCGGATTGCACCGCAGTGTTGATACCGGTTTGATTGATGCCATCGTAAACGGCATCGGCAAACTGAGCAACAAAGCTGCGGCGCTGTTTGCACGCTTACAAAGCGGAAATATCTCCTGGTATCTGCTTGCCATGGCATGCGGACTTGTACTTCTTGCGGCCTTAAACCTATTCATCTGAGCACTTGGAACTGATCATCATACCATTCATCGCGGCGTTGGCGGTCTTCTTCGGAGGCAGGAAACAAGCCGCACCGCTGGCCCTGCTGGGCTCGCTTATCACCCTGGCATATACATTGACCGTGTTGAGCGGATTCAATACCGACGGGCAGTTTCACCTGATCACCGACTTGCCATGGTTGAACAACGGAATCCGCTTCCGCACCGGGCTCGACGGTATCGGCATGCTGCTCGTATTGCTCACCCATGTGCTGATTCCTGTTATCGTGCTCCTCCAATGGAAACGCGATGAAGCGGATAACGCCGGTTTTTTCGGTCTTATTCTGCTTATGCAGGCTGCTTTGGCCGGCGTATTCTCCGCACTCGACGGCCTGGTGTTTTATATCTTCTGGGAACTCGCACTCATTCCGGTTTGGTTTATCTGCGCCCGCTGGGGTGGGGAAAACCGCCACCGCATCACCCTGAAGTTCTTCATTTACACCTTCCTGGGCAGTGTGTTCATGCTCGCATCGCTGCTCTATCTCTATTTCCACACGCCCGACACGCATAGCTTTTCCTGGGAAGCCCTCAGCGCTGTAAACCTGAGCGGCAACGAAGCCATGTGGGTGGGTGCCGGATTGTTACTCGCATTCTTTATTAAGATTCCGGTTTTCCCCTTCCATACCTGGCAGCCGGATACCTATACCGTATCGCCTTCCAGCGGAACAATGCTTCTTTCCGGCATCATGTTGAAGATGGGGCTTTTCGGCCTGGTTCGCTGGTATTTGCCTATGGTTCCCGAAGCCATCGCGGTTCAACTTCCCATCGCCGGTACGCTTGCCTTGATCGGCGTGGTATATGGCGGAATCATCGCCTTGCGCCAATCGGATATGAAGCGCATCAGTGCCTACGCATCCATGTCGCACGTGGGCTTGATTGCAGCCGGTATCTTCACGCTCAGCGCCACCGGTATGCAAGGTGCCATGCTGCAGATGTTCAGCCACGGCGTGAATATTGTCGGACTGTTTGCCTGTATCGCCATCATCGAAAACCGCGCAGGTACACGCGATTTGGCCAAACTGGGTGGCATTGCTTCTCAGGCACGGATTTTCACCATCCTCTTCATGCTCGTCACACTCGGAACAGTAGCCGTGCCGCTCACCAACGGTTTCCCCGGTGAATTGCTGCTGCTACAGTCTGTTTTCCAATACCATCCTGCAGCAGGAATTGTTGCCGGTCTCACCATCATCCTTTGTGCCGTCTACATGTTGCGCATGTTCCAGTTTAGTATGCTGGGCCAGCGCAAAGGAGATATTTATCTCTTCCGCGATGTGGAAGCACATGAACTCGTGGCCCTCGGCGTCATCGCTGCGCTGATCATTGCCATTGGATTTTTCCCTCAGCCCTGGCTTGATCTCACCGGGGCTTCCGTTAACCGATTGCTCGATATCATTCAGGAAAGGGTAGCCTTGCGCTGATACAAGTATGAAAGCCTTTATTCTCATTTTCATCGGAGCGGTGGCTCTGCTTTTCGGCGGACTGGGCCGCAAGGAACGCAGTCTCAGTCCTGCTGTCTGGATTCTGCTACTCCTGGCATTGATCGTCAACGCGCTGGAATACGCCGGTTGGCATATGGCCTGGGAAGAAGTAGGCGAGGGCATGCTCTCGTTCAGCCAGGGTGCTTTGGTATACACCGGAATCCTGATTCTGCTCACCTTGCTCGGAACCATGGTGTACCAACCACGCGAAACGGGCCGCAATGCCGACGTATACGGGCTGATGCTCTTCAGTTTGTGCGGCGCCATCGTGCTGACGTCGTTCTCCAGCTTCTTCACACTCTTCCTCGGTGTTGAAATCCTGAGCATTCCATTGTACGTGCTGGCCGGTTACCGCAAGGAGCAACTGGGCGGCAACGAAGCAGCGCTCAAGTATTTCCTGATGGGTTCTTTCGCGACCGGTATTCTCCTTTTCGGAACGGCGCTGATTTACGGAGCTTCCGGTTCGTTCTCCTTGGAAGATATCGGCCTGAAGTACATGCTTGCTTCTTCGCTCACCGGATTGAGTCCGATGGCCAAAACCGGTATCATGATGGTGATGGCAGGCCTGCTTTTCAAGGTTTCTGCAGCGCCATTCCATTTCTGGGCGCCCGATGTGTATACCGGAAGCCCGACGCGCATCACGGCGTTTATGGCGACTGTTGTGAAAGGTGCCGGTATCATTGCATTCTTCCGCTTGTTTACGCTTTGTTTCGGCATGGCGGATTACTTCTGGGGATTGCCACTGGCCGTCCTGGCGGCGCTTACAATCGCAGTGGGCAATCTCTCCGCACTGTTCCAGACTTCTTTCAAGCGCATGCTCGCCTGGTCGTCTGTTGCCCATGCCGGATACCTGCTGATGGTGGTGCTGAACCATGCCAAACCGGGCGGTGAAGCACTGATTGTGTATGTGTTGGGTTACGGTGCTTCCTCGCTGATCGCTTTCGGTATTTACCGTTATGTGCACATGCAGACCGGAAAAGACGAAACGGCCAGTTTCAACGGATTGGCAAAATCGCATCCATTCATCGCATTTTGTATGCTGATCGCCTTGTTGTCGATGGCCGGAATTCCCGCAACAGCAGGATTTACTGGCAAGTATTTGCTATTTTCATCGGTTTTTCACGATTACACATGGCTGGTAATTATAGCTTTGGTATTCAGCGCCCTGAGCATTGCTTACTACTTCCGTGTCATCATGGCGATGTATTTCAGGGATCCCAATGAAGATGCGGTGACGCTGAGCCTTCCGGTTTCGGTTCGGGCAGGGTTGCTGCTGTCACTCTTACTGGTATTTGCCCTCGGCATTGTGCCGATGTTCTTCACCAGGCTGATTTAAGTATTCGGTCAGCAGGAGGGAAGATTATAGTTTAAATGGTTTTTGACGTTAAAACTATGGTATTACTCGTTCAACAGCGATTGTTTCGCCGCCTGCATTTTTGCCAGCTCTTCCGCTTCCGGCTCGGGATACGCCAGGTTCATCGATTCTAGTTCATTCACGATGATATCGCAAACCATCAGGTTGCGTGTGCGGTTGTGGTCGGCCGGAATGACAAACCAAGGCGCGTGGGGCCGGGCGGTTTCCCGGATGGCCTCTTCGTAAGCATCCTGATACGCATCCCAGTACTGGCGCTCCGCAACGTCGCGCGAAGAAAACTTCCAGTTCTTCGCCGGGTCTTCAATGCGCTCGAGAAATCGTTTTTTCTGTTCTTCCTTCCCGACGTTCAGGAAAAACTTGAGGATTCGCGTTCCATTGGCGGCCAGGTGTTCTTCCATGGCGCGGATCGCTTCATAGCGCTGTTCCCAGAAATCCGCATCCAGATCACTAACCGTGTGAATATGTGGTAAACGTTGATTTACGATGAATTCCGGATGCACTTTGGTTACCAGTACTTCCTCGTAATGCGAACGATTGAAGATGCCGATTTTTCCGCGTTCCGGTAACTCCCGGTACACCCGCCATAGCCAGTCGTGGTCTAGTTCGTGAACGGTTGGCGCTTTGAAACTGACTACATGGCAGCCTTGCGGATTGACACCGCTCATAACGGTGCGGATGGTGCCATCTTTGCCAGCTGCATCCATCGCCTGAAACACAAGCAGGAGCGAAAGCCGGTCTTGCGCGTAAAGCTTGTCCTGCAAACCCTGCATCCGCGTCTGCATTTCTGCCAGGTATTCGGCTGCTTTTTCCTTGGAAACAGATTCCGGGTGTTCGCTCGGATGATCCTTTAAGCGGAATGCTTTGCCATCGGTGACGGCCAGTTGATTTCGGTCAAACAAGTGCTTCATAATCAGAACATAAAACCCATGCGCAGTATCGGGTTTGCTATCGGGTAATCCGGATTCAACGCCCACATGGCCATGATGTAGGCGCCGCGACCGGGAAAATATCCACCGCCTACCAGCGGACTGTTGTACCAGATCCGGGTGCCGTTATCCGGCAGGCTCAGCGCGCTGTATTCAGCCTGCAGGAACAATTCACGGCTCACATTGTAGCGCCCGAAGAGGTTGCCGCCGAAAATACTGAACTCATCTACCGGTATGGTATTGCGGTTGCGGATATACGTGAAATCAATCCCGGCGCCTGTTGTAAGCCGGTCTGTAACCCTGTAGCCAACAAAAGGCGCTGCCTGAACAAAGGTGTAGGTACCCAGCCAAAGACCGACGTTTCCACCGCGAATCCAACGGTTTTCCTTGGGTTTTCCGCCTCTGCCCGTCGGTTCATCCGAAGGCTCGTCCTGCGCGATGGCCAATGCCGGTGTACTGAGAAGGGCACAAAGGCAGGCCCGTAACAACCATTTCTTCATAAACTGTGCATTCAAATCTATTGGAATAGCGCAAATATCCCTCTAAACTTGCGCCGTATTTGACAGTGAGCATGAGCAAAGTGCACAATTTCTCCGCCGGACCCTCCATTCTTGCCCCGGAGGCGTTTGAAAAAGCGATCGAAGCCATCCGCAATTTTGCAGGAACTGGTCTTTCTATCCTCGAAGTATCCCATCGCAGCAAACAGTTTGAGCAGGTGATGGACGATGCGCGTGCCATCGTGCGCGAACTGCTGCAGGTGCCAGACACCCATGAATCGCTCTTCCTGCAAGGTGGAGCCAGCAGCCAGTTTTACATGATTCCGCACAATTATCTCGGCACCAAAGCAGCGTATCTCAATACGGGCGTTTGGGCCAGTGGGGCCATCAAAGAAGCCAAACTCTATGGCGAAGTGATTGAAGTTGCAAGCTCTAAAGAACAGAATTTCAATCATATACCTAAGAATTACGAGATTCCGGCTGACGCAGATTATTTCCACTGCACAAGCAACAATACCATCTATGGAACGCAGATGCGCAGCTTCCCGAAAAGTCCGGTGCCCACGATCTGCGATATGAGTTCCGATATCTTCAGCCGTCCGGTTCAGGTTGCCGATTTTGACCTGATCTACGCCGGAGCCCAGAAAAACATGGGCCCCGCCGGTGTGACGCTGGTGATATTCAAAAAAGACAAACAGCCCGTTTCAGTCCGGCCAATTCCCAGCATGCTCGATTACCGCATCCACCTGGACAAAGAAAGCATGTACAATACGCCACCCGCTTTTGCCATCCTCGTGTCGCTCTACAACCTGATCTGGGTGAAAGAATGCGGCGGAGTGGCCGAAATGGAAAAGCGCGCCAACGCTCGCGCAAGCTTGTTGTACGGGGAAATCGACCGAAATCCGCTGTTCAAAGGAACTTGCGCCGCAGAAGACCGTTCGCATATGAACGTTTGCTTCGTTTTGCAGGATGAAAATCCTGAGCTGGAAGCCAAATTCATGGCAGCCAGCAAGGAAGCCGGCATCAGCGGAATCAAAGGACACCGTTCGGTGGGAGGGTTCCGCGCCAGTATGTACAATGCGCTGCCGCTGGAAAGTACCCAGGCCCTGGTAAACGTGATGCAAACTTTTCTTTCCTGATTGGCCATGTTGAAAATTTTAGCCAACGATGGCATAGACGCAGCCGGTAAGCAATTGCTCGAAGCTGCTGGTTTTGAAGTAGATACCAATAAAATTCCCCAAGCCGAACTTCCAGGTAAAATCGCAGCCTACGATGTATTGATTGTGCGCAGCGCTACCCAGGTCGATGCTTCGGTGATCGACGCCGGTACAAACCTGAAGTTGATTGCCAGGGCAGGCGTTGGTCTTGACAATATCGACGTGCGCCATGCCGGTCAGAAGCATATTGGCGTTGTCAATACGCCGGCTGCCAGCTCTCGCTCCGTTGCAGAACTTGTTTTTGCACATTTGTTCAGCGCATGCCGTTTCCTGTATGTGACCAACCGCATCATGCCGACCGAAGGAAAGGAACGATTCAATGAGCTGAAGAAACTTGCCGCCAACGGAATTGAACTCTCCGGTAAAACCTTGGGCATTATTGGTTTCGGCCGCATCGGTCAGGAAGTAGCCCGCATGGCTGTAGGCCTCGGGATGGAAGTGCTGGTTTACGACTATAAGGAACGCAGCTTTGAATTGGTGATTCCGTTTCATCGCAATTATGCGGTTAACAACTTCCAAATAACGCTTCAAGGCCGCAAGCTGGAGGATGTTCTCGCGCAAAGCGATTTCATAACCCTGCATGTGCCGGGCGGTGATGGAGAACTGATTGGTGCCAAAGAACTGGCATCCATGAAAAAAGGCGCCGGTATAGTGAATTGTGCCAGAGGCGGTGTGGTGAATGAAGCTGCTTTGGTTGATGCCATTGCTGCTGGTCAGATTTCATATGCCGGGGTAGACGTGTTCGAAAAAGAGCCACCGGTAAATACCGCCATTTTGGAAACCGGAAAAATCAGTCTTTCTCCGCATATCGGTGCCAGCACACGCGAAGCACAGGAGCGTATCGGTCTGGAGTTGGCAGAAAGAATCATCGCATATTTCAGATAAAACGGGTTGATAAGGGTATTTCCAATAAAGGTAATCCGTCCGGAGCCCGAAACCGTACTGCAGGTTTCGACGCGCATCGGAGGTTCGGAATCTATCGAGCACCTGACAGAAGAACTGGAAAACAATCCCTTCAGCTACCTGCATGTCGTCAAACCCTATATCCATTTCGCTGATCCGGATCACCAGGAAAGACATTTCCCGTTCGGCCGCAATTATTTCAGGCAACTGAAAGCGCAGGGCGTATTGGTGAATGAACCTACCCGCCGTGCCTATATCTACAGGCAAACAGATGCCAGACAAGGGCGGGTGTACGAAGGATATATCCTGGGTGTTTCAGTGTTGGATTACGATGAAGACAGAATCAAACGGCATGAACATACCCTTACAAGCAAAGAGAACAAACTGGTAAAGCATATCGAGACCTTGGGCGCGATTGGTGAGCCCATGCTCCTTTGCCATCTGGGCGGACCAGATGCTGAAATGCTGGAGCAGGTTCGCGGTGCGCAATTGTTTGATTTTGTAACGGTGGAAGACGGGCTGCGCCACGAAGTATGGTATATCCCGGAAGAGAAATGGGCTGCACTCGCGGCGAAGTTTAGTGAATTAGAATCATTGTATATAGCCGATGGACATCATCGGATTGCCGCTACAGCGCGGTATTTAGATCAGCGTCTGGAGGCTGGGTTTGCCGAAGAAGACTGTGTGTTGATGGCGTATGTATTACCCGCCGATCAATTGCAGATCAAACCTTTTCATCGCTTGGTGAAACCCATGCCGGTGTTTGATGATTGGCAACTTTGGATCAGAAGACTGGAACAAGGTTTCAATGTGATACCATCAACCAAGCCGGTATTCGCCGAGGAGCCGGGTCTTTTCGGTATGTATTCAAAGGATCATGGTTGGTATCAATTGCGTTTAAAAGAAACGTACCGGCCATCCACTTTACCCAAGGCTTTGGATGTTGCTTGTCTGGAGTCGCTGATTTTCAAGGATATACTGGGAATAGAAGACAGCAAGACGTCAGAAGATCTTTCTTTTGTGCGGGGAGACATGCCGTCTCCGGAGCTTGAATCGCTCGTGGCTTCAAAATTTGCCATCGCCTTTACCGTGCATCCAAATTCTTTCAAAGAAATCAAGGATGTTGCAGACCGCCACGGAGTGATGCCACCCAAGAGTACCTGGATTGAGCCCAAGTTGCGTACGGGCATGCTCATACAGGAGTTTTAGGCCTGTAATTTACAAACGTATCATGATTACGGTGTCCCGGCATTAGCCAGACACAACTCGCCGGACCTTGTGTTTACGCTTGTAACTTGCGCAAGGTGAAACAGAAGCTGGTTGACGCTCGGTGTCAAATGATGTTTTTAGGGTGGTCGAATAAACGTTTCTAAACGTTTTTAAATGCTTATAATCAAGTAGTTGCATCAAGTAAAGTAAATGTAGCTCGCAAGGGTACATAGTCTGTGCCGGGCACTGGGAGGGTGTTTATCCTGCCGAAGCATGTCAATTCTTATCCGCAGCTATGCCAGATTGTGAGCTCATCTGCCCTGAATGACTGAATATGAGAGGTATAGTGCACCTTAATCACCAGTAGATGCTAAGCTAGAGCCAAGCAAGTGGCGGGTTTCAGTGAGACCCAAGGCTTACAGCAAACATGCGCTTTACACACGTAAACAGAAGAAACTTACAGGCGTAAATCTCTTATCGCGACACATAACTTACATTTGTAAAATGGATATAGGAAAGCGGTTCATGGATGTATTTGCGTATAGCGGATTAAGTCGCATCGAGTTTGCTGAGCGCTTGAAAATTTCGCCTGCTGTTTTGAGCCATATTTCATCGGGCAGGAATCAGCCTTCGCTTGATTTGATTCTGGCGCTCCGACGCGCCTATCCGGAGATTTCACTTGACTGGCTCCTGTTGGGAACGGGTAGCATGAAACGGGGGCTAACCGATGCTCAGTCCCTTTCTCCCAAGCCAATCGACATCGAAACACCCACCCCCATGCGCTTGGCTGCTCCTGAACCACCTGCGCCCTTTTTACAACAAGAGCGTATTCCAAACACGCATGAAAAGAAAATTACAGATGTAAATAACACGCAGCACCTGTCGATACCGACTGTAAACCAACATAAGGAATCCATCCTGGCGCTTCGCATTGCTTTGCAAATGCATCAGCAATGGATGGAACAGCAGCTGAATAAGCTGGAAAATGACTTGAAAGGAGAGGAGTAAAGGATTAAAAAAGACTCGCCTGAACAGGCTTGGTCTTAGGGAAGAGCATGTCTCCCAGCATGGCGTGCAGCGATTTCAGGGTTTCTTTTTCCAGCGAATAGAGCATGGAAGTGCGGAAGCCTCGGCCATGGATAACACCGGCTTGTTTCAATTCGGCCAGATGCTGCGAAACTGTACTCTGTGAGAGCGGCAGTTCAGCAACAATCTGTTTACAGTTCATTTCGCCCTGGACCAGCAGGAGGCGTATGATTTTGATGCGCGCCGGATGCCCCAATGCCTTGGCAATATTGCCCATATCGACTTCATTCGTCGCGAACTGCTCTGATTTCCTTCTGGCCATTGGCTGCAATTATACGATGAAAATCTGCCATGCAACAACCGATTATCGCAATTACACGTCTAATATCGGAAAAACGTACAACTATTGGGCTGGTAGCGCGCTACCATGCAGGGTAATGCCCTCCGGGCGGCTGTGTTTCCAGCGCCGGTGGCTCCATAACCAGTTCCAGGGTTGTTGGGCAATATTCTGCTCCAGACGCCTGATCCAGGCTTCGTTGATGGCTTCTTCTGTCCAAGTAGACGCATCCTCGCAAATCAACTCAGAAACACAGCGGTAATGCCCGCGCTTTTCTTTGTAAATGGCTATAAATGAAAGGGCCAGGCCCATCTTCTTTGCGATTTTAGCCGTTCCGGTGAAAAATGGCGTTTCCTGGTTCAGGAAAACCGTCCAATACGCAGTTGCCGGTGCTGAAGGCGTTTGATCAGCAATAAACGCTGTTGCAGTAAGCTCGCCCTGTTTGCGTTGCTCAATCATCGTCCGCAAGGCAATATCCATCGGTAAGAGTCCGGAACCGAACCGACCACGGCTTTCCCGGGTGAAGTTTTCAAACGCTTCATTCTTCAAGGGATGGTACAGGCCTTGTGTGAAATGCGGAACCGAAATGGCGGCAAATGGCGGTATCCATTCAAAGTTGCCACAATGCCCCATAACAGCAATGCACGACTTACCTTCTTTGTACAGGCGATAATACAGTCCATTGTCGTCGTTCAACACCCGATCTGCCAAGGCCTTGCGGCTTATCCGATGGCATTTTACAGCCTCAACAACTACATCGCAGAGATGCCTGTAAAACTTCCTTTCGATGGACTTTAGCTCTGGTGAGCTTTTATCTGGGAAAGACGATGAAAGATTGCGCTTTACAACCTTTTTGCGGTACCCTATTACATGGTACAGCAGCAGGAAAAGCAGATCGGATATCCGGTACCAGAACCAGAACGGCAGATGCGACATCAAACGCAGCAGCGGTATGAGCAACCATCTCTGCATGCGTTAACGGATGTAACGGAAGTCCTGCCCGGCTTTCAAAGCCAATACACTGTGGTAAATCAGCTCGGTTACATTATCCATATCTTCGATCGAAATGGTCTCCACCGTTGTATGCATGTACTTCAACGGCAAGGAAATCAGGGCACTGGCTACGCCTTCGGCTGAATAGGCAAACGAATCGGTATCTGTTCCCGTGCTGCGCGATACCGCGGCGCGCTGAAAGGCGATCTTCTTTTTCTCGGCTGTGGCGATGATATGGCGCAAAAGGTTGTTCTGGACGGCAGGCCCGTAGGAAAGCACCGGACCGCGTCCGCATTTGATATCGCCTGAGCGTTTTTTGTTGTACAAGGGCGCATGCGTATCGTGGGTTACATCGGTACAGATAGCCACATCGGGCTTGATGCGGCGGCTGATCATTTCGGCGCCACGCAATCCGATTTCTTCCTGCACGGCATTGACGATGTACAGACTGAATGGCAGTTTCTTCTTGTTTTCATGCAGCTTGCGGGCTACTTCGGCAATCATGAATCCACCAATGCGGTTGTCCAACGCGCGGCCGGTAACATATTTGTCATTGAGTATCATCATTTCATCGTCGAAAACCGCTACTGTTCCGACATGGATACCCAAGGCTTCCACTTCTTCTTTCTTTTGGCATCCGACGTCGATGAACACATTGTCCTGGTTGGTGGCGGGCTCTTTGCCAGGCTCACGCACATGGATGGCCGGCCAGCCGAAGATACCTTTCACTATACCTTTGTCTGTGAAGAGGTTAACCCGTTTTGATGGCGTAATCATGTAATCAGAACCTCCGTTGCGGGTTACATAGATATACCCATCTT
>Ga0315902_10000820_pt1 | contig 51812 bp, 43 predicted proteins | sample LakEriMetagenome_9_FD_203523 | JGI IMG/M metagenome (GOLD analysis project Ga0315902, IMG submission 203523) | Freshwater fungal communities from buoy surface, Lake Erie, Ohio, United States - Buoy 12 MA117 | ecosystem: Environmental > Aquatic > Freshwater > Lake > Lake biofilm | place: USA... | reverse complement strand
TATTTACAAGCTTTCACAGAAAATGTATATGTACCGGGCGTTGTTATATTCACATAGCCTGTTATTGACCATATACCAATAGTTCCGAATACATTTTGAGCATTATTAACGTCAACTACCTGAAACATTTGGGGAATACCCGTATTGTTTTGAAACAATTGTACTACGCATCCCGATCCCAAGGCTTGTGTTGACCAAGTTTCTAAATTTCCGGTCGTAGAAATAAAAATCTTCGCAGGCACAGTTGTGATATTAACTGTTTGAGTTAAACCTGAAACTTGAGTGAAATTTGGATAGGAGGTGGTAATATTTGTTCTAGTGGCATAAACACCATAAAAATTAGCTGTAACTGGTGGCCCTTGAATCCCTTGTGGACCTGGAGGTCCTACAGCCCCCTGTGCTCCTGCAACTCCTTGAGGTCCTGCTACACCAGCTGGCCCCTGAGCTCCTATGCAATCTAATCCATTAAAATTACCATCTGCATTTGTATCTTCAGAAGTATCATTTATTCCATTTGCATTGAAATCCCAACAATTTATCCCATTTAGCCCTTGTAATCCTTGTGCGCCTTGTGGCCCAGAAATTCCAGCTTGCCCATTACAGATGTAATCACTGTTCGATATTTCACCGAATTCAAGTATTCCATTATTGTTTAAGTCATTTCCTAATTCAAGCAAAATACCACCATTTGCACAATTTACTCCAGAATTTACAGTTGTAGTATTTGCAATTAAATTTGAACTGTTTGTCGTTGAATTACATAATGAATTCCATGTGTTGTTGTTAGCATTGTAGAAGTAAATACAGTTATTATCCGTATCATATACAATCAATCCGTTAGCTGGATTATTAATAGCACTTCTTTGGGCGGATGTCATTCTTGGTACCAGTAAACCTTTTGAAGTTGAGCTTACATCAAGAACACTAGATGGATCAGGTAGGACTGACACATCAGAAATACTAACGTTTTGCTGACCAAACAGGTTATTACAAAATAAAATTGTTAAAAAAATGAATAAGGATAATCTCAAAATGTATTCAATATATGTTAAATAAACTCAAAAATACAAAAATTAATAAGTTATTCAAAATTAATTTTTGATGGAAGTCATTGATTATCAATTAAAGTTAAAAAACTTTTAGGTGTGACTAATATGTTTATAACTTGATTGTTTGGTTGCTTCATAAAAATAACGTTGCTTGCGATAAGATAATCAAATTCCTTTGTAATAGAAATGTATAATAATTTTAAGAATGTAGTATTAATTTTTGATTCAGAATGTATATGACATTTTGACAGTGTCTTAAATTTCCGTATTTTTGTTGTCTGTATAAATTGAACATGGATTTACATCAAAATAAAGTAATAGACGAGGATAGGCAAGGGGAGGCCATAATCTTGGAAAATAATTCTGGCACAGGAAAGAAACTTTATGTAGAAAGTTATGGTTGCCAGATGAATTTTTCGGACAGTGAAGTTGTGGCTTCTATAATGACAAAAGAAGGTTACGCTACCACACGAAACATTGATGAGGCAGATGTTGTGTTAATTAATACGTGTTCTATTAGAGAGAATGCTGAACAACGAGTTCGTAATAGACTTACTGAATTTAAGCACAAAAAAAATCAAAATCCTGATTTGGTTGTTGGGATTTTGGGTTGTATGGCAGAACGTCTTAAAAAAGCGTTGCTTGAGGAAGAGAAATTAGTGGATCTAGTTGCGGGTCCGGATGCTTATCGTGATTTACCAAATTTGGTAGAAGAGGTTGGAACAGGTCAAAAGGCTGTTAATGTTCTCCTTTCTCGTGATGAAACGTATGCTGATATTTCTCCTGTTCGTCTTGACCAAGGAGGGATTTCAGCTTTTGTAACGATTATGCGTGGTTGCGACAATATGTGTTCTTTTTGCGTTGTGCCATTTACTCGAGGTAGAGAGCGTTCGAGAGATCCAAAGACAATTGTAGAAGAATGCAAAGATTTGTTTTCAAAAGGGTATCGTGAAGTAACATTACTAGGGCAAAACGTCGATAGTTATCGATGGAACTTAACATCTAAAGGTGAAATAAAAGATCCAACTATTCCAACCACCAATTTCGCTCAATTAATGGAAATGGTCGCACTCGTTTCACCCGATTTACGAATCAGATTTAGTACATCTCATCCCAAAGATATGACGAATGATGTGCTAGAAATTATGGCGAAATACGAAAACATTTGTCCCTATATACATTTACCGGTTCAGTCCGGACATACTGATGTTCTCGCTAGAATGAATCGCGGTTACACTAGAGAGTGGTATTTGGATCGCATTCAGGCAATTCGGAAATATATGCCCGATTGTGCGATTTCGACCGATATTATTACTGGTTTTTGTTGTGAAACAGAAGAAGAACATGAGGCGACTATATCGCTAATGAATGAGGTGCAATTTGATTTTGCATATATGTTTAAGTATTCAGAACGTCCTAAAACATTAGCAGAAAGAAGGTTTGAGGATGATGTTCCCGATGAAATTAAAGGTAAGCGTTTGAATGAAATTATTGAAATTCAGTTGAATCATTCTAAATTATCAAATGAAAAACAAGTTGGTAAAACAGTCAAAGTACTTATAGAAGGTCCATCAAAGCGATCAGAAGATCATTTATGCGGTAGAAATGGTCAAAATGCAATGGTTGTATTCCCTAAAAAAAACTATCAAAAAGGTCAATACGTCATGGTAAAAATTACAGATTGCACCTCCGCTACCTTACTTGGAGAAGTAGTATCAGCATGTTGAATCTAGTATTATGAATTTATTACAAGTTAAACAGCGTTTTGGAATCATTGGAAATACTCCAGCCTTAAATCGTGCTTTGGAGGTTGCTATGCAAGTAGCTCCCACTGATATTTCAGTACTTGTTACAGGGGAAAGTGGTACGGGAAAAGAAATCATTCCCCAAGTAATTCATCAAATAAGTTCTAGAAAACACGGAGAATACATTGCAGTTAATTGCGGTGCAATTCCAGAAGGAACGATTGATTCAGAATTATTTGGTCATGAGAAAGGTTCATTTACAGGTGCAGCTGGAAGTCGTCAGGGATATTTTGAAGTTGCGAATGGAGGCACAATATTCTTAGATGAAGTAGCCGAACTTCCTATGCAAACACAAGTTCGTCTTTTACGTGTTTTGGAGACAGGAGAATTTATTCGTGTGGGTTCATCTAAGGTAATTAAAACAAATGTTCGAGTGGTTGCGGCTACCAATGAAAATATGAATCAAGCTATTTCAAGTGGTAAGTTTCGTGAAGATTTATATTATCGTTTAAGTACAGTTCCGATTCAACTTCCACCATTACGTCAACGTCAAGAAGATATCCACCTGTTATTCAGGAAGTTTGCGAATGATTTTGCCGATAAATATAGAATGCCTGCCATAAAATTAAAGGAAGACGCTATTCATCTCATTCAACAATACAATTGGCCAGGAAACATTCGACAATTAAGAAATTTGGTTGAACAACTTTCGGTAATTGAAACAGAGCGTGAATTAGATGCAGCAATTTTGATTCATTATCTTCCAGCCCCCACACAAAAAATGCCTGCAATGGTTAGTGGAAATGAGGCTGACAACTTCACCGAACGTGAAATTATGTATAAATTTCTTTTTGATATGAAGAAAGATTTGACTGATTTGAAGAAATTAGTCTTAGAAATGATTAATCAAGGAGGAGCAATTTCCCTAAATGGAGATCAAAAAGCTGTTGTAAATAGAATGTTTGAAGAAGTTAATGGACATGGAACGCTACAATCTTCATTGCTATTACCAACACCTACTGACAACAATTTTCAAGATGTTCAAATTCACAAGTCGGTAGAAGATTTTGAAGTTCATGAAGAAATTGAGGAATCACTTTCACTGGAAGATCGAGAGAAAGAATTAATCAAAAAAGCACTTGAAAAACACCGAGGAAAACGTAAATATGCCGCTCTTGAATTAGGGATTTCCGAGCGAACGCTTTATCGTAAAATCAAAGAATACGATATTTTAGAATGAAGCAATTAGCATACATTATATTTGTTTTCTTTCTGCTTACGTCATGTTGGCCTTACAGTATTTCTTTAAAAGATACAGGGTCAATGCCTCCAGAATGGAAAACATTTTCAGTTAAAACACTTGAAAATAATGCAGCAAATGCACCGTTAAATTTAGCACCAAAATTATCTGAAGATCTAAAAGATGGTATTCAAAATAATACACGTTTACTCTTGAACACGAAAACAGGGCTAGGGGAGGTCAATATTGAAGGAGTAATAACCAACTATTCTTTGATACCTGTAGCGCTCCAGCAAGGAGATAATGCGGCTAAAAATAGATTAACCATTACCGCGCAATTTACTATCTTTATCTCCAAGCCGAAAGAACAAACTATGAAATTGACGTCTTCAAGATTTTTAGATTATGATTCGAATACTGATTTAGCTAGTGTTGAACAAAATTTGATGAGTCAAATCAACGAGCAGATTGTTCAGGATGTAATTAATAAATTATTGTCCAATTGGTAATGTTGAATTGGGAACAAATATCAGAACGCATTCAAAATCCTCATCTTTGTATTGTTGAGGAAATTCCAGAGTTGAAAGATTTATGTGAAAAGTATCCTTATTCTCAAGTTTTTCCTATTCTTTATTTGAAGGTATTGTCAGATGTTAAATTTATTCATTTCGAAGAGGAACTCGAAAAGTATGCATTTCGAATAACTGATAGAGTTCAATTATACAATTTATTGAATTCCAATTATCACAATCAAGAAGCAGAAATTGGGAAAGAAATAAGTATTTCAGTCGATTTACTTGAGCAAGTTGGTGGAAATGATAATTATCAGGAAGAGATATTAAATTCGCCTGAAGATATAATTGAAAAAGATGAAGAGATTGTGCCGTCTAATGCGAACTCAATCGAAACAGAAGACTTAATAAAAATAATCGATGAAGATCTAGGATCTATTGTTCAGGAAAATAATGAATTAGACCAACAAATACTTGCCTCTTCGTTAGGGAATTCATATCAAATTGAAGAGATTTTGGAAGTTCCGACAGAGGAAGGGTTACCTGTTTTTGACTTAACAAGCGATAGAGAATATGTTGGAGATGAATTAAATGAAATCGAAGTAATTGAACCGCAAGAATCGAAACATTTCAATTTGACACAAAACCGATCATTTGTTGAATGGCTGAAAATGTCGAATGAATCTTTAACAGATACTGCAAAAGAAGAAACAGATACTAATTCGGAATATGAAGTCACTTATATAGAGTTTGAAAAACCGAAAAAAGAATTCTTTTCGCCCGTTAAAAAAGCAAAAGAAAGTCTAAGTGAAGAAACTTTACCAGTTAGTGAAACACTTGCAAAAATATTCGAAGTTCAAGGAAATATTCCAAAAGCAATATTTGTTTATGAGCAATTAAGCTTGATTATTCCGGAAAAAAAGACTTACTTTGCATCCCAGATAAAAAAAATAAAGAAAAAACTAAATTAGAAACAATGGATACGTTATTTTCAATACTAATTATTGCGTCAAGTTTATTATTAATATTAGTAGTTTATATTCAAAATCCAAAAGGAGGTGGTTTAAGTTCTGATTTTGGAGCTGCTCAACAAATAGGAGGTGTTCAAAAAACAAATGATTTTATTGATAAAACTACCTGGTCTTTGGCAGCTATCATATTGATTTCTTCGGTTTTTTTGACCATTCGAACAAAATCACCTAGTCAGAAAAAATTACAAGAACAACAGAAAAAGGAAGCTGAGAAACAACAAAAACAACAGAAGGGTGGTAGTCAACCTGCTGCTCAACCATCAAAATAAGGTACTTAATATATAAAAATTATTACTGTCAGTATGTCATTCGTACTGACAGTTTTTTTTTGTTTCAGTGAAAAAATGTCCTGAGTTTTCAAATGGCACAAAATTCGACGAATCGCATAAAACAAATATAATTCTATACTATGTCAGTAAAATTCAAACCTTTGGCAGATCGGGTTCTGGTAGAACCAGCGCCAGCAGAACAAAAAACAGCGAGTGGAATCATTATTCCTGACACTGCGAAGGAAAAACCACTTCATGGGAAAATCGTCGCAGTGGGTTCAGGAAAAAAAGATGAACCAATTACTGTAAAAGTAGGTGATTCTGTTCTTTATGGTCAGTACTCTGGAACAGAAATTAAAATTGATGGTAAGGCATATTTAATTATGCGTGAGTCTGATGTTTATGGTGTATTTAATTAATTATTAAAATTTTAAAACAATGGCAAAAGATATTTATTTCGATGTTGAAGCGAGAGAAAAGTTAAAAAAAGGTGTTGATTCTTTGGCAAATGCAGTAAAAGTTACCCTTGGACCTAAAGGTAGAAATGTTGTAATTTCCAAAAAATTTGGTGCTCCTCATGTCACAAAAGACGGTGTAACGGTTGCGAAAGAAATCGAATTAAGCGATCCAGTAGAAAATATGGGCGCTCAAATGGTGAAGGAGGTAGCATCAAAAACGGCTGATATTGCTGGTGATGGTACTACAACTGCGACTGTTTTGGCACAAGCGATCATTAGTGCAGGATTAAAAAATGTTGCTGCTGGAGCTAATCCAATGGATTTAAAAAGAGGAATAGACAAAGCAGTGGCTGACGTTGTCAAAAATTTAAAATCTATTTCTAAAGAAGTTGGTTCGGATAATGAAAAAATTAGACAAATTGCTTCTATTTCTGCTAATAATGATGAAACCATCGGTAAGTTGATAGCAGAAGCAATGAAAGTAGTTGGTAAAGATGGTGTAATCACTGTTGAAGAAGCAAAAGGAACTGAAACAGAAGTTAAAACTGTGGAAGGAATGCAATTTGACAGAGGTTACTTGTCTCCTTATTTTGTTACAAATACCGAGAAGATGATTACCGAAATGGAAAATCCGCTTATCCTGATTTGTGAAAAGAAAATTTCAAGTATGAAGGAATTACTTCCGATTCTTGAACCAGTTGTTCAAAATGGTAAATCATTATTGATTATTGCCGAAGATGTAGATGGCGAGGCTTTAGGAACACTTGTCGTAAATAGATTAAGAGGTTCGTTGAAAGTAGCCGCAGTCAAAGCACCAGGTTTTGGTGATCGAAGAAAAGCAATGTTAGAAGATATTGCCATTCTTACAGGTGGTCAGGTTATTTCCGAAGAAAGAGGAATGACTTTGGAAAATACAACATTGGATATGCTTGGTTCTGCAGAAAAAATCGAAATTGACAAGGATAATACAACAATTGTCAATGGTAAAGGTAAAAAAGCCGATATCAAAGCCAGGGTTGGACAAATCAAAGCACAAATTGAAACGACAACATCAGATTATGATCGTGAGAAATTGCAAGAGCGTTTGGCTAAATTAGCAGGAGGTGTTGCTGTTCTTTATGTTGGAGCTCCAACTGAAGTTGAAATGAAAGAAAAGAAAGACCGTGTTGATGATGCATTGGCTGCAACAAGAGCTGCAGTTGAAGAAGGAATCGTAGCTGGTGGAGGAGTCGCGTTGATTCGTGCTATTTCTTCATTGGATAAACTAAAAGGAGAAAACGAAGATGAAATGACTGGAATTGCAATTGTTAAGCGCGCCGCAGAAGAACCTCTTCGTCAAATAATTGCAAATTCAGGTGGAGAAGGAGCTGTAATTGTTCAAAAAGTTCGTGAAGGAAAGGGCGATTTCGGATATAATGCACGCACAGACAAATTTGAAGATTTGTTCAAAGCTGGCGTTATTGATCCTACTAAGGTTACTAGAATTGCTGTAGAAAATGCTGCATCAATTGCTTCGATGTTATTGACAACTGAATGCGTTATTTCAGATCAACCAGAAGAATCTAATCCAGCTGCCGCGATGGGCGGAATGGGTGGAGGAATGCCTGGAATGATGTAAAATTGGATTACAAGAACCTATTACGATAGGTTCTTTTCCGTTTTTTTCTTCCCGATTTATTCGGATAGTAAAAAGCGTCACTATAATGAAGCCTACCAATTGGTAGGCTTTACTTTTAATAATGAAATTGAATTGAATCTAAAAATCTGATGATTCTATTTTGGTAGATAATTATGCATAATTTTTCGAAATTCACAAGCAATAGGATTGATTTTCCTTAAAACAATTTTCGCGTAGATTAATATCAGTATAATTTTGAAATGAATTAATCAATGCCTTGAAAAAATTAGTTTTGTCCATATTTTTTCTGCTAAACGGAATATGTTTCGCTCAAATCCCATCAAATAGAACCTATTTTGAATTTATTGGCGGTATAGCCATATTATCTGGAGAATTTTCGGGAGGTGGATTTCCAGGTTTATCATTTCTAATTGGAAATCAAGCATTCATTACAAAAAATGCTTTTTTTGAGATTCAAGGAGGATTGGCATTACCATCCGTAATAACAGCAAAAACGGGAATTGGAATCACAACAAATGGAATTGGTGCTAGTATAGGGCTCAGATTATTTCCAACCATGGCTTATGCTCAAATAAATTTCCCAACAAAAAATGGTCGATTTCATGTATCTGCTGAAATTACACCATTGGAAAATAGTAACTTAAGTTATCTTTCTTTTTATGCAAAGAATATTTTCAATTTTGGATATCAATGGGATATAGGAAAGAGTAAAAAAATAAAACACAGCAATAAATTATTTTATTTAGAAATTATCTATTCGATATAAATACTTGTTTTTCAGTTGTTAATTTCCAAAAAATGTATTCTAATTTTTATAATTCACCGGATCAATAGCATTTACTGTCCAGCTTTCTAAAAACTCTTTCACCTTAGCTACACTATGACCTTTACCTTCTTCTAGATAAGCGCTATTTTGGGTATGAAGTCGATTTCCTTCTGCATCGAGAATTACAAAAACAGGAAATCCAAATCGTTGCGGGAAACCAAGATCTTTTAGTATATCACTATTGGTGTTTTCTTTACTGTAATTGAGGTGATAAACGACGTAATTATCATTCAATATCTTTTTCAACTCCTCTGTTTCATTGACTTTTTTATCAAACGCTATGCACCAGCTGCACCAGTTCCCTCCAATCTGAAGGAAAACATGTTTACCTTCTTTTTTAGCTGTAATAATCGTATTGGATATATCGGTTTTTGCATCTGCTTCGGGGTTGTATAGTTTTTTGGTCGACGAATTTTCTTGAGCATTAAAACCTAAGCTTAAAAAGTATGAAATTAGTAGTATTGAGATTGTTTGTGTTTTCATTATTGATTTTTAATCGAATATAATTATTATCCTTCCATCCTCATATTTATCCTTTTAAAACTTGTATCATTTGGGTTGTAAAAGGGTCTCATTTTCAAAAAACTTTGATTCAAAATTATAAGATCCGACATTTTATCTAATTCATAAATTCTCCAGCGATCCCCTTTTTTCAAATCGATTTTTTCACTTGAATATCCTTCAATAAACCATGCTCTTAGTGCGTAAGTTCCTTCTTCTAAATGATTTTGGTATTTGTTATAAAGTTCTCCAACTAAAAATGGTTCAACAATTCTTTTTTTCTCATTATAAATAAATTCGATAATATTATTATCATTCATGGCTGACATGATTGCACTTAAATTTTGTTCTTCTTTGATAGTCATTTAGTGTAGTTTTTTCTTCCGCTATTTTTTTAACTTTTTCAAGAAGTTGTATTGTTTCAATTGTGTTTTATAACGGTTTAAATCTTGGCTAACCTAGCTATTTTAACATTAAACTTCTTGTGAAACACAAAAGTTTAAAATTAGTAAAAAGTATCATAAAGGGCACTGAGTCGTTTATTTTGCCAATTGAAAATCACCGAAGGAGGGATACATACAAATTTATTGTGAAGATACTGAATTAGCCACTATTCAAGTTCAAAATTCTGTAGGTTCTATCTTAATAAATGAAACGTTAGAGTTAGTTCAGGGCAACAATACGAAATGGATGAATTTAGAACATTTGCCTTCAGGAATTTACATGGTAAAAATTTCCATAAATGGTAAAGAGCTTATTAAAAAATGGATGAAATCTTAAGTTGCAATGAGGTAATTTCATCCAATTTAAAGCAAACCTAATGAGGATAAAGGGAAAAATATAGAAACTAGAGTTATAACCATTTCAATTATCGAAAAGAGTCATTTTTAACCTAGTAAATTCAAATAGTATTTACTCTAATAAATCAATTTAATTTTAAAAATTCAATCGAATAAATTAATTTATTTTCATTTATTTTAAAATTCATTTTAGCATGATGTTCTTCTAATATTGTTTTTATAATACTTAGTCGAATGCGCAACGATCGCTCTAGGTCAGTAAAGCTATTGAAATCAAAATTTTGAGAGAAAAAATTAAGATCTATTGAGGTTGTAGGGATATCTATTAATAGTTGAATTCTTTTTTTATTTTCAATTAGTTCTAATACGATTGATTTCTGAGTATTAATAATTGTATACTCTTCGGTAATTTTCCATATTCCATTCCAAAGTTGGGTCAACTTGTCTTGATGACCAAATAATTCAATGGACGTGATTTTGCTTGATAAGTTATTAAATTCAAAATTGTAAGGATTTTGTTTTAAGGTGAAATTAATTGATTCAAATAGGTTTAATTTAACCATTTTATCATTCGTTTCAAGAGACTCAATTGACTTTACCTCTTCAACAACCTTGCTAATCTCTGAAACCCCAACGCTAAGAATATGAATAAAGGTGGAAATACTCTTTTCATAACAAGCTATATTTAGCAAATTATTCACTCCTTCAATGTTGTTTAATGCAATTAACATTTCTTCTTCTGCAAGATTTAATCTTACAATTTCAGGTATTGATAATTTTAAATTTAACAGCTTATGTTTTTCTATTAATTCATTAATGTATGCCTCTTCTTTTTTGATAATTCGCGATGATAGTAGTCGTGCCGGCGAATGTATACTATCCTTCAACCTTTCACTAATTGATGAATTAATTTGACTATCAAGATTATTATTAATTGTTGATTTTTGTTCAAACGTCTCTTTGATTCCTAGAGATGCATTTTTAATATTGGCAAGAGGAGTGTTTAGTTCATGTGATAGCAAGGAGGACATTTCAGCCATAAGAAACGTTTTTTCCTTTTCAGTAATTTGTTTATTAAGTAAAATAATCTCTTTCGTTTTAGCGTTTACTTTTTCCTCTAATTCCTGATTGGTCTGATTTTGGAGCATTTGAATTTCCTTAAGATTTTCAATAATTTTTATCTGTGACTCCTCGTTTATTTCTTTAAGCTTTTTGTATTTATCGGCTAAACCGAGCGATAACAAGATCATTTCGATACCTGATCCAAAATGCATGATATATTCAGTAAAACTTGTAGAAGGTAAAAGACCCAAATCTTTAAAAACATAAACAATAACACTCGATAAAACAAAGGTGTAAGCCAAAAGATAATATTTAGCTGAAGGATAGTTTCTCGACCACGACACAATTCCGACTAAAATTCCTATGAGGGACAAGAAGGCTGCTAATATAGATGAGACTATATCGTGAAATTTAACATCAGGATACACTATTATTAAAGCCAAACAAATAAAAACAGGAATTAAAAAGTAATAGATTAACAAGAATCCCTTGCGCCATGTTTTTTTTAAATCAAGAAAGGATATTGCAAAAAAGCCTCCAAAAATAGTTGCCAGATAAATACAAACATATAAAGCCAGATTATTTATTTGTGGGGAATCAGGTAATAAATATTTAAACATGTACCCGTCGAAATTAAACAGACTGAGTCCATAAAAAAGTAAATATAGAATATAGAACAAATAAGCCCTGTCTTTAAGACTAATAAAAATGAACAGATAATACAAAAATATAATCATCAATGCGCCATAGTAAATTCCTGTCCCCATAAATAGGTCGTTAAATTCTGATATCAATGCTGATTCTGAATAAATTTTGATTGGCGACAATAAACTTATTTCACTTTTAATTTTAATATAAACTTCAATTTCTTCGTGTTTTATGTTCGGAAGTTTGATTAAGAAATCAGGTATGTTATATTTTCTATTTTTAAAATAGTAATGATCGCCAAAGGTTAGTTTTTGAATGATTTGATTTTTTTGAATGATATATACTTCAATCGAATCTAATAAAGGATTTTCGAAATGTAAGTAAAAGTTTTCATCACTATTTCCTATATGGTACGAGAAAGCAAACCAGTGTGGAAAATTGGTATATGCTAAATTATCAGAGCTGCTTGTAAATTTTTTAAAACCTAATTTTTGAATTTGATTGATATCGAGTTTTTCGGAAGAGTCGCAATAGTGTGCCGGTATAATAACCTGTGAGCTATTCTGCTGATTTAGGTAATATATATTATTAGCTAAAGCATTATTAAAAATTAAAAAAAGGAGAGATAGAAGGATATATTTAATTATTATCTGCATAAAGAGCTCTTTAAAGTGCAAAATGCGTTAAATTATTTGATTTGAAAATAAGCTTTCTATGATGTTTCACAATGAACTTCCTACGAAGTACCAACGCTCAAATTTAGTAAAAACTGTCATAAAAGGCACTGAATCGTTAATTTACTTATTGAAATTCAGCGAAGCTAAACCTATGTTATCCTGCTAATTAAGATATAGTGATTTATAATTTTGTTATGCTTTTATGTCTTATTGTAAGAATTGATGCTAGAATTGAGGATTGAAGTTTCATGCATAATAAGTTAAATTCAAATGAAATTAAAAACTCAGGAAAAGTTTTACTTCATATAATAAATGAATGCTTTTTTTATTGGTGTATTTATTACTAAACCATTCGTGGTTCTATGGATCAAATTGAATCTCTCTTCCTATATCATATTTTATCGTTTAACATAATTATCTGAAGATCGTTATTATGTTTTGTTTTTAGTAAATTATTAATCATAATATTTCATTCGCGCTCTCATTGATTAATCTTCACTAGAGTAAAAACTTCGCCTTCCTCTCCGCAGCATCCGTCACTTTTATTTAAACATAATTTAATATTACCATTTATTTTAGATTCGGATAATAAGTTCAACTCACCGATTTTGATCTCCGTGGTTGTGGTTTCACCATAATATATTTCATCTATTGGAATATAGAGATCAAATGTGTTTAGCTTATCTGTATTAGTTTTTATAACAATAGATATGATATCCCCTTCACTTCCACAACCTACGTTAAAATCGAAAAATGAATTTTCTGGTGATGTACAATCAATGTCACCATAGTATTCATTAATTGAACCATCAGTCTTGAGGAAACCGAATTTTGAATTTGAAATTGAAATAAGGTCATCAATATTGTAAGTATTTTTCTGAGACAAAATTGTGCTGCTACAAATAAACACAAAATTTAAGATTAGTAATTTTTTCATTTCTTTTATTCTTTAATTATTCTACTCTTTAATCGGTTTTCCCAATCTCTATTTTGTATTTAGTCTTAATCTAATATATCAGATTAAAAAAAATGTAAAAGAAGAAAGGTTTGATATATTGAGTAAGATATAAAAAAAAAAGGCAGAATTACATTAAGTAACACTACCTGTAAATTGTTGTTTCCTTATTTAGAACATTATTGTTTTACGTAAATGAATGTTGGCCCCATAGTTTGATGGGATAAGATTTTTTTTCCATTAACCTCACTGAAGGTCATATACTGAGCCATAATGTAATATTTAAGTTCTTCATCATTAATATACATCGAAATTTTTCCCTCATACTCTTCCCAATTAATTGGAACGACTTTATCTGAAACGTATGAAATATAAAACTTACCTGTTCCATCTGAATTCAAACGAACCATATCTTCGTCACTACAAATGTAAACACCAGCAAATTCAGACGATTGTCCAAAAGATAAGTTCATAAATAAAAATAAGACTCCGGTTAATAATAAATTTTTCATATAACTAAGATTTAATTTTTTTCCTACTCTTATGGATTTTCGGATTACTCCCTGTTAATTTAAAGTGGTTTTCTAGTCTCCACTTTTTTTGTCTGTCACATTGGGTGGTCAGCCCCTTGGCTTTCGCAGACCATCTTTGATTTTTATTTTTGTTAAACTTGCCACATAACGATTTGCATGTTGGTGCATACCCGAAGTATTGAGCATGCTCTAAATTAAAAGTAGTTAATTCATTTTCTCATATTTGTTATCGTGACTTATTAATATCAGTTTCATGTCTGGGGCTCGAATTATTTTACTAATTGATTTCAACTTTGAATCAATTTCTTTCAAATTCTCTTTTGAAATTTCATTATTAATATCTAATGAATAAACTGTTGAATCAACCAATACATAAAGCATGTTATCAATTAAACATATATCATTAAAGCTTACTAAATCCTGCCCTTCAGTTTTACTTTTTCGATTAAATTGAAATTCTCTATGAACTGAGATGTGTCCATTTGTTTTTCCTTCAATTACAATATGATCAGATGAACCTCCCCTGCCAACCGTAGATGAAAGCAGGACTAGCCAGTTATCGTTTAAATCACCTTTGACTACGTGCTCATAAGTACCATTATTCTCTAATTCTTTTGTTGCAATATGTTTAGGGTTTTTTGAATCAGTAATATCATATTCAAGTAAATACTTAGGATAAATTATATCATCAACTAATAATAATTTATTATTCATAATAAGAATGTCATCGATAGCTTTACCATAACTTACGTCAATTGGGATTTTAATATTTTTTAATTTAAAATCTTTATTCCCAAGGTCAAGAATCGCAAATATTTCCCCTGCATTTGTTCTATTATCACTTGATTTGCCTCCAAAATATATCACCTTATTTTTTGAATTTAAACTTATTGCTTCAAAATCAGATTTTATTACTTTCAATAGATTTCCCTTAATATCAAATAATGTTATTAAAGAATCTATCGAGCATATAAACTCATCGTTTACTATAATACTCTTACTATCTTTAGTTTTAGGAAAGCTACCAACTTCACGTATTTCATTATTTTCAATTTTACATATAAGACTTTTGTGATTTAGTGGAATAATAAACATTGTATTTTTATTAGGTAAATTCTCGTTTTTTTGTTGAATATTGGAATTACAAGAAAACAATTTCATTGTAATAAATAAGAATGCATAAAATCTTTTCATTTTTTTGTTTTTAATTACTGCTAACGTTTTGCGTGTAGGCGATGTTGCCTTGTGTTGCGCCTGCGGCAAGGCAATATTGCTTACACGCTGTTATGAGTTGTTAAAATGATATGCTAATTAAGTTTTGAGTTGGCGCACCCGCAGAAGATACTGCAACTTTTCTCCAATCTGCACCCAATCGACACCTTGTAGGATCAGGCATCAAAGTTCTGAATTGTTCTGGATGTAATCCTGCGGGAATAGTTGCAATTGGCGGAAAATCATTATTTGGATTAATTATGTGCCCCGAAATAATACAAGGAGCAATTAAGCTTAAGTCCCAATCATCGCAAAGTAATCCTTTAATAGAATTAATTCGATTAGATAAACTATATGGGTTGTCTGGGTTATCCCAATAATTTTTGGTTACACCAGTGTCATTTAAAAGAGATCTGATGAGACCGTATGGAATTGCAAAGGGAAACAAGTCTAACAATAGAACGCCTTTTGACGCTAAACACAAAAGAGTATCTCTTTTGTTTTCAGAATTTGGTCTTTCAATTGGACAGTCCCAATTAATACGCGGGGCCGAAACGTAATGAGTGTGATTAGTGTTATATATATTATAAAAATAAGGAAAATTACAATCTGTAGATTTTGGGCGAGCTTCACCAATTAAAATATATTGAATACAAGGTTTTTTATCTAATAAAGCGGTTTCATTTGAATTAAAGAACGGGTGATCATAAGGCATTTCTACATTACCATCTCTGCTGTTGTAACCTCTAAAAATGTCTAAATAGTCTTCAAGCATTCTTTCGCTGACTCTAAATTTATCATAACTTGGAATTACTTCATTTGTCAAGGGAGCAAAGTATCGATTCCACTGATTGTTAAATTCTGTTCTTGTCATATGTTTCTGTTTTTTAGTTTTAATAACTCATAACTCATTTATACTCGAAACAAACTATCGTATAGCATTCAATTTTTAAGGAGCTATTCGAAACATCGTTTCGTATATTCAAATATACATTTTTTTCTTATAAATCGTCAAATGGACTTTTAATTCGTTGAATACTATTTGTACTCACATGAGTGTATATTTCAGTTTTTTTACTGATTGAATGCCCTAATAATTCTTGAATGTAGCGTAAATCTGTCCCATTTTCCAGTAAGTGTGTTGCATAACTATGGCGTAACCAATGTAAACTTACTTTCTTTGAACTTCTGGCTTTAATCAAGCTTTGTTTTAAAACATTTTCTAGACTTTTTTCAGAGTATTTTGTATTCGGAAATTGACCTTCAAACAACCACGTTTTTGGTTTGTAAGCTTTATAATAGTCTCTTAGCATTTCAATGATTTTTAAACTAATAGGAACCATGCGATCTTTTTTTCCTTTTGATTGTCGAATAAATAATAAGTTGCGATCTGATAAAATATCTTTTAAAGTTAGGTTCAATAATTCACTTCTACGTAAACCACAAGCATAAATCAAACTCAACATGGCGCGGTGTTTCAAATTGGTTGGTGCTTCCAAAATTGCTTTTACTTCCTCTTTGCTCAATACATTTGGGAGTCGTTTTTCTCTTCTTGGCCGCTGAATGAAGTCTACCTCCATCGTTCTATTGAATCGATTTCTATAAAACAGTTTTATTGCGTTTATCACCTGATTTTGATAACTAGTAGAAAGATTTTTACGAAGAATGTATTCTGTATTGAAATGAATAATATCCTCGTTGGTTAAACTTTCCAATTTCTTGTTTTGGTAAAATCGAAAGAAAACTTCCAGCGCGTCCGAATAGGTTTTAATGGTGTTTGAGCTATATCTGCGATAGTTCATATAATTTTTGAAGGCGATTAAATGTTGTTCCGTATTCATCATTATTTATTTATTTTTTATATCCAACTTGTTTTCTTTGAGTCTGTTGAGCATTCTGATTGTCTTTTTGGATGAGGTATTTTAGTACTTGTTCAATATCGTCAAAACGTTGTCCGTGTAATTTTTCCAGTTCGTCTAATCGTTCTGCAAGTTCTTGGTAGTTCATTGCCCATTGACGCATCATCACAAAAGCACGCATGATTGATATATTCACTTCAATAGCAATTTCTGAATTTAATACACTTGATAACATAGCGACACCTTGTTCTGTGAAGGCAAAAGGTAAGTATCGTTGTCCACCCCAACTTGAGGTCGCAATTTGCGACCTCAAGTCTCCCCATTCTTCTGCAGTTAATTCAAACATAAAATCAGGAGGAAATCTTCTAATATTCCTTCTAACTGCTTCTTTTAATCTTTTAGTTTCCGTTTGATACATTTTAGCTAGTTCAAAATCCAGGATTACTTTCTTGCCTCTGATTTCATGAATGCTATTTTTGATTAATTCTAGTTCCATTTTGTTTATTTTTTATATCCAACTTGTTTTCTGACTGTTTGCTGTGTCTGCTGCTGATCTTTTTGGATGAGGTATTTTAATACTTGCTCGATGTCGTCGAATTTTTGATTGTGAAGCTTTTCAAGTTCAATAAGTTTTTCTGATAATTCTTGGTAGGTCAATGCAAATTGGCGCATCATCACAAAAGCACGCATGATAGCTATGTTCATTTGAATGGCTTTTTTACTTTTTAAAACACTGGATAACATAGCAATTCCTTGTTCAGTAAAGGCGAATGTTTTAGCTCCTCCCAAGTGATTTAGTGTGGGTATCACATTTTGTGATACCAAGTTTTTCATTTCTTCTTCCGTTAGTTCGAACATAAAATCATCTGGGAAACGATCTATATTTCGACGTACGGCTTGCTTCAATACTCGTGTTTCTACTTCGTAAATTTTCGCTAAATCCAGGTCAAGCATGACTTTCTTTCCTCTGATTTCTTGGATACTTCTTTTAATTAATTCTAATTCCATAATTTTTGCTTTACTTAAATATAGTAAATAATAATCAAAATAAAGATTAAAAAATAATCAAATTAAGAATAAAATTAGAAACATCTTACGGTTGATATGATTCATGTATTAATTGTTAATTTCGTATCCTTAATTTCAATATTCAAACACAAATCCGCATGATAAAATATTGTTTTACAGTTCTTCTAGCGTTTTTCCTTTCGAATGTTTACTTAGCACAAGTATCAAATTCCAATGAAAAAAATGTTGTTCAGGATAAAACAAGTCCACTGTTTGGTTTGAAAAAAGCAGGATTTGAAGATATTGACCCTGGTCAACCGATTATGTTGGATGGTATAACGATTCCTGTATATACAGATTCGTTAAAACGTGTTCAGGGACTAGATTTTATGAAAATAATGATAACGAACGAGTACATTCCGGAACCATATATAAACGATAAAAAAGAAATTCAGGCGTTTGTACTTCGAAAAGCAACAGAGCAAGAAAAGTCTCAAATGAGGCAAATGCAAACGGATATTGAGCAAGATTCTCCATTACTCGGGAAAGAAGCAATTGCTTTTGATGTGAAGAATTTAAAAGGTAAAAAATTCTCACTAAATAGTTTAAAAGGAAAAGTCGTCGTAATTAATTTTTGGTTCATAGAATGCAAGCCTTGCGTTATGGAAATGCCTGAATTGAATAAGCTGGTAGAGAAATACAAAGACAAAAATGTTGTTTTTCTAGGATTTGCAACGAATGAAAAAAAGCAGATTAAAAAATTTCTGAAGAAACAGAAGTTTAACTATCAAATTATTGCAGATAGTAAAGAGATCGTTGGATCATACAAAATCAATGCATTCCCAACGCATTTGATTATTGATCCGAATTCGATTGTTCGTTACCATTCAGTTGGACTTGGTCCATCAACTATCGAAGAAATTGAAAAAACAATTGAGTCTTTTATTCATTGACAATCAACTCCGACAAATCTTTTCCATAGATTTGCCTTTGGCTAATTCATCAACCAATTTATCTAAATAACGGACTTTTTGGGTGAGTGGATTTTCTATTTCCTCAATACGATATCCACAAATTAATCCGGTTATTTGATACGCATTTGGATGTAAGGATGCTCGTTCAAAAAACGTATCAAACGTTACTTTTTCGTTGATTAATTCAGTGATTTTGTTTTCATCAAATCCTGTTAGCCATTCAATTACTTGATCCAATTCCGCCTTAGTTCTTCCTTTTCTTTCAACTTTTTGAACGTACAAGGGATAAACAGTAGCAAAAGTCATTTTTGCCATGCGTAAGTTATGTTCTGGTGTGGTTTTCATTGTGAAATTATTTGCCCAATCAAACTTGATACTTCTTGTAAAGTGAAAATTTGTTTTTCAGACATTTCATATTATGATGCTTTTGTGATTTAAGTTGTTATTAGCATTTTATTTCATCCAAATGTTAGCATTATTTTTTATTTCATTCAAATTCAAAATATAAATCAATTGAAGGCTTTCAGTATCATTTTGTTTGTAGGAATCAGCGTTCAATGGGATGGTTTTACTGTTTGTTTCTACGTCTCGGTTTTGATATGCTTTAACTTTTCTGTTGTAGTCATTAACCAATTGACTTTGATTTAGTCTTTCTTTTTTTTAAGATATGCCTTTAAATATTTTGAGATTTACATTTAGGTGTGTTTTCTGAAAAGAAGCAACTAATTCTTTTGCCCCTGTTTTATAAAACATTAATGGAGATAAAGACTAGCAAGTGATTAACTTTTTTATAGGTTATTCAATTTTTTCAATTTGAACGATCGTTGGAGTCTGAATTAATTCTAATGGGAAATCTGGGCTACATGCATCAGAATGAAGGGTGTAAAGATTGTTATAGGTTACGTTGAACATTGATCCAATATAGATAGGCTCATCCCTTTCGGCATCATTTTCAATATCTTCAAAATTTCCTAAAACATTTCGTGCGTTACCAAAATCTATATCGTCAAAGATAAGATGGAAACAGTCGCCAAGTGAAACTTCCGAAAGCTTCATAACTTGAGTTATTTGCCCCTCTCTTTTTAGTGAAGTGAAATGGCCGAAGACATAACCGATTTTTCCAGTTTCTAACTTCACTTTATACCAATTGTCAGTTACACCATTAATTGTAGCTTCCTTTCCTATTTCAACAATTGTTAGTCTATCAAATCTTTTCACTTTAGCCACCAACTCGCCACTAACATCCGCTAATTTGCGCACATTCACAACCTCGCCTTGAACAATTAATTCAGTTTGAGCGAAAAATAAAAATGGTAGAAGAAATACAAACGTTAGTGTTTTTTTCATGGGTTTTTGTGTTTTTCAGGTTAAAAGTACGAAAGAAGTACAAATTAATAATATTTGCTTTTAATTTTAATAGTCTTTGTATTAGCTGTATATTAAAGAAATCAAGATTACTTAACTCCCAAAATCCCGATACAACTCCTCTGCCCCTTCAAAGGCGCTCATCTGTTGAGATGATATAGCTTGTTTGATTTTTTCATATTTGTTTTCAAAACCTGATTGGGAATAGAATCCTGATAAAATCAATTCATTCAAGGTTTCTTTCATCCAAGCAATGTCTTGTTGATGGCGATTTTTAGTTAACCAGCCATTTGCGGAATTGTGTCTGAAAAATTCATCCGTAATCTCCCATGCTTTTTCTAGATTATCGCCCGTCAACGAACTGCAAATTTCCGTTCGCGGAATCCATTCGTTTTCTTTTGGTGGGAATAAATGCAAGGCGTTTGCATAACTCGCTTTGGCTAATTTGGCCATTTTTACATTTTCTCCATCGGCTTTGGTAATCAGAATAGCATCAGCTAGTTCCATAATTCCTCGTTTGATTCCCTGCAATTCATCGCCAGCGCCGGCAAGCATGAGAAGTAGAAAAAAATCAACCATGGAATGAACCATCGTTTCGGATTGACCAACACCAACTGTTTCAATCAAAATAACATCAAATCCTGCGGCTTCACACAAATAAATATTCTCTCGCGTAGCTCTTGCAACACCACCAAGTGTATTTCCTGCTGCCGAAGGTCGAATGTACGCATTTGGTTCTTGGGAAAGTGTTTGCATGCGTGTTTTGTCGCCTAAGATACTTCCGCCTGTTGTAGCTGAAGATGGATCAATCGTCAAAACAGCAAGTTTATGCCCTCGTTCAATAATTATTTTACCAAAAGCTTCAATAAACGTACTTTTTCCAACTCCCGGAACGCCCGTAATACCAATGCGTTTTGATTTTCCAGAAAATGGCAAGCAAAGACGAATCAATTCATTGGCTTGGGATTTATCGCTTTCTAATTGGCTTTCAATTAAGGTAATTCCCGCGCTTAACGCAAAGCGATCGTGATTTTGTATTCCTTCAAAAATAGCATCAACAGAAAGGGAAGCTTTGTGTTCCTTTCGCTTTTTAAGCCATTCTTCCCGTTGATTTTTATCCATTAGATTAATTCGATAAGCGCTGTAACTGCTTGTTGAATGTTGTTGCGAATCTCCAAAATGGTTGCATCCATCATGTAACAAGGCGCAGAAACGATTTTCAGATTTTTATCTACGGATATTTCACGAATGGTTTTCATTTCGGCTTGAACACCCGTTTGAGTTAGTCCACCAGAAAATGCCAAAATATCATACGGAGATTTTTCTTTGTCTGTTCCTAAAGTCATGGTTGGATGTAACTCCGAATTTTGAAGTGCCAAAGCTAGAACAACCGGACTTACGCACAACGCAGCGATTGGTTTTCGGTCAGAAATACATTTTTTAATAAATTCTTGAATTTCAGATAGAATTGTTCCATTTGGTCCATCAAACGCCCAAGAAGTGAAGTTTTTTGCACTACCAAATCCACCAGGAATGACAAGAGCATCGAGATGAGAAATATCGAAAGTAGAAACATCCTGAATAGTTCCTCGAGCAATGCGTGCAGCCTCCACCATCATATTTCGTTGCTCGTGCATCTCTTCTCCTGTCAAGTGATTGACAACGTGATGCTGATTCGCATTTACAGACAAACAAATGGCTTCAGCTCCTGCTTCTTGAATAGCCAATAAAGCCAAAACAGCTTCTTGAATCTCCGCTCCATCGTAAACGCCACATCCCGAAAGTAAAACTCCAATTTTCATCTTTTTTTATTGATATGTGTAGATAATTTGTTCTTTCCAGCCTTCTAAATTGAATTTGATGATACTTCCCGCTTCTTGTTTGTAAGCGAGATCCTTCAGGTCAAAATACAAGGTGTCATTGATGAGTTGCTTGCATTCTTCGTTATCAGCAGTGTGAATCAAATTAATTGCTCGAATTGGAGGTAAGGACTTGGAAATCATTTGGCTACCCACTAAATTAAATTGATGTGATTTACAACCACCCGTATATTCAATTTCGATTTTTAGCACATTTGCATTTAACGTAACAGCTTTTATAGTTGTTGGAAGACTCGATTGGCTGTTGTCTCCTAAAGTTGCTTTTACATTTTTGGGATTTTCAATTTGATTATCAGAATTTTGGCTCACATTTTTAGCGTTTTTTAGATTAGCACAAGCTGTAAAAGAAATTAGTGTAACTAGAAGTAAGATTGTTTTCATACCATTAATTTTTCCTTGAATTTACAAAGATAAGACCAAGATAGTAAAAAAGAGAAACTAAACAAACTCGGCTAATTCTAGCCAACGATCCGATTTTTGTTCTAAATCAGCTACAACCTTGGCTAATTGATTACCTAAATCCATAATTTGTTGGTTGGTTTTAGAGCCATCTGAAAGTTCAAGTGTTAAGCGTTCTTTTTCCTGTTCGAGTTTATCAATTTCATTCGGAAGGTTGTCGTATTCCTGTTTTTCCTTGAAGCTGAGTTTGCGTTTTTCAATTGGTTTTTCAGCAATCTTTGGCTCTTCCTTAACTATTGCTTCTTTCGGAGGATTATTTTTGATTTCACGTGCCTCTAGCTTTTGGTTTTTGCGATAATCCGTATAGTTTCCAATGATATCTTTTACCTCACCATCGCCTTCAAAAACAAACAAATGATCGACCATTTTATCCATGAAATAACGGTCATGCGAAACCACAATTAAGCAACCTTCGAATAATTTCAAGTAATCTTCCAAAACGGACATTACGAAAATATCGAGGTCGTTTGTCGGCTCATCCAAGATTAAAAAATTAGGATTGCTCATCAATACAGTAAGCAACTTTAAACGTCGTTTTTCGCCACCGCTTAATTTGTGAACATATTGATAATGAACGTCTCTCGGAAACAAAAACCGCTCTAATAATTGTCCTGCCGAAAGTTGTTTTCCTTTTTCAAGTGGTATAAACTCTGCGATGTCTTTAATTACTTCAATTACGCGTTTGTCCGGGTCAACTTGTATGAGTTCTTGGCTGTAGTAACCAAAAACGATCGTTTCACCTACAACGACTTTTCCTTTGTCCAGTGGTTCTTTTTCGAGAATAAGATTGAGAAAAGTTGTTTTTCCCGCACCATTTTGTCCAACAATTCCAACGCGTTCTTTTCGCTTGAAATGATAGGAAAAATCGTTCAATATTTTTGTTTCTCCAAATGCTTTTCCGACATGGTGTAGCTCGAGAATTTTCGTTCCCAAACGTTCCATTTTAATCGGAATGTCGATTTCATCTTTGTCTATTTGCTGATGAGCTGTTTTTTTGATGTCATCGAAGGCATCAATCCTTGATTTTGACTTGGTAGTTCTTGCCTTGGGCTGCCTTCTGATCCATTCCAACTCTTTGCGAAACGTATTTCTAGCTTTATCTATGGTGGCTTGCGTTTGTTCTTCACGCTCTGCCTTTTTCTCTAAATAATACGAGAAATTTCCCTTGTATTGATAAAGCGTTTGGTCTGCTAATTCGAAAATGGTATCACACACAACTTCCAGAAAATAACGGTCGTGAGTCACCATCAAAAGTGTTGATTTAGAGGTGGAAAGATAGGATTCTAACCATTCTATCATGTCCAAATCCAAGTGGTTGGTTGGCTCATCCAAAATCATGAAATCAGCATCCGAAAGCAAGGTCTTTGCTAAAGCAACGCGCTTTTTTTGTCCACCGGAAAGACTACCAATTAAACGTTTTGAATCCGTTAGTTTGAGAACCGATAAAATTTGATTAACACGAACTTCATAATCCCAAGCATTCAATTCAGTTAACTCTTCGTAACATTCATTCAACTTATCTTGATCGTTATCGATTAACGCTTCGTTGTACTTTTTTAATGCTTTTAGTTCGGGTAAATCATGATCAAAAATCGACTCCAAAATAGTTTGACTTTCATCCATGTTTTCCGTTTGTTCCATGAATGCCACGCGAATATCATTACGATAAACCACGCGACCTGAGTCAATTTGCTCCAAGTCCATCAAACAGCGCAATAGAGTCGTTTTTCCACTACCATTTTTAGCAACAATTGACACTTTTTGACCTTGATCAATTCCAAATGTAAGGTCCGCAAATAATAAGCGATCGCCAAAAGATTTGGTCAGATTTTCAACAGAAAGATAATTCATAAAATGTTAGAAATGGGTTGTGTTTATCTCAATCTGTTTAGGGAATCAAGAAGTTTTTTGTCACGTTTAATTGCGATTTGACCTAAAAAGGCAAATGGGAATCCTAGAACAAGAAAAATAAATCCTAAGCCCAATTCTCTTGTGGTTTGAATGCTTGATGATGGAGAATATCCGATTGCTGCAAAAACGATAAATCCAATAAGTATCAATAGGTAAAGAAAAAAGATCGAGCGAGCCAATTGAAATTGACGATTCAAATTTTTGTACGACATGATCACTACAAATTCTAATAATATCAACCCGATAATTGAAATGTAAAGCGGAAGTGATTTCGTTTGAATCGTTGCCAATTTTGTATCTGTAAAATGCTGTGAAATACCATGAACATTGAAAGAATAATATCCATCTTTGACTGCGAATCGAAGTAAATCCATTCCCGAAAGTAGGATTCCTAAACAAATCATGGAAATGAGATAATAAACTGTTTGAAGACGTTGAATCATAAAATCTTTTTTACAAATGTACGGACTTATTCCGAAGGTAGAAATCGAGAATGACCATAGCAGCCATTGCTTCCACAATCGGAACAGCTCTAGGAACTACGCAAGCATCATGTCGACCCTTTCCTGCTAATTCAATTTCGTTTCCATTTTGATCGATTGAAGTTTGATTTTGCATCAACGTTGCAACTGGTTTGAATGCTACACGAAACGAAATAGGCATCCCATTTGAAATTCCACCTTGAATCCCACCGGAATGATTTGTTTTTGTGGAGCCGTCTGTTTCAAAAAGATCATTGTGTTCAGAACCAAACATCGAAATGGAATCAAATCCACTTCCTATTTCAAAGCCTTTAACGGCATTAATGGACAACATTGCTTTGCCAAGTTCTGCATGCAATTTATCAAAAACAGGTTCGCCCAAACCAACCGGAACTCCTTCAATGACGCAACGAATGGCTCCTCCAACGGTATCTCCTTTTTTGCGTGTAGTAAGAATCAAGTCTTCCATGTCGGCGGCGATTTTTGCATCCGGACAACGAACAGCATTCGCTTCAATTTGATCTAATTCAAAAAATTTATCAAGTTCAAATCTTACCGTACCAACGTGATCAACATAGGTTGAAAAACGAATATTCAATGAATGTAAAAATTGCTTTGCGATGGCTCCTGCAACGACACGACAAGCTGTTTCGCGCGCACTGCTTCTTCCACCACCACGATAATCGCGATGTCCAAATTTTTGTTGATAGGTAAAGTCTGCATGCGAAGGACGGTATGCTTCTTTTAGATGTTCGTAGTCTTTGGAATGTTGATTTTCATTTGGAATGATAAATCCAATAGTAGAACCAGTTGTTTTTCCTTCAAAAATACCGGACAAAATCTGAACGGTATCTGATTCCTTGCGTTGCGTAACGATGTTTGATTGTCCAGGTTTTCGTCTATCCAATTCGAGTTGAATTTTCTCGATATCCAATTGAAAATTAGCCGGAACACCGTCAATTACACCACCAATAGCTGCACCATGTGATTCACCAAAGGTGGTTAGTGTAAAGATTTTTCCAAATGAATTTCCGGACATAGTGCAAAGGTAGGGAATGTTGGGGGGAATGCAATAAACGTATAATATTGTTTCTATGTTTTTTAAAACAGCAAAGGCAACTAGGTAAAAAAAAAACGTATTTATTACAAACGATAATCATGAATAAAAATCTTTATACATTAATTAGAAAATTCGATTCACTATGCAAGATTTTAGGCAATAGTAACGCAATAAAGTTAACTGAGAAAGAGCTTGTAGAAGAGCTTAATTGCTACAGTATTTTAAACAATAACAACAATAAAGATATAATTGAGTATTTTAAAAAATTACAAATATTAAATTCTTTTTCCCAAACGTTTGACAAAGAAGAATTAAATTACAACAACAAGTTGAGCTTAAAAATTTTAGGCTTGATATGTCATCGTTTAATTCAAATTCAAAATAATAAAGGTTTAATAGAATTTAAGAGTTACATTAACTCTTTAACGAATGAAGAAATTAATGAGTTGTATATTAATTCAAAAAACGCGCTTATGTTGCCAGACTCCATGCCTGCTTCAAAATTCAATATTTCTGATATAATAAAAGAAGTATTAATTGGTCAAGCTAATCACCCACTAATCGATGAATTAAAACTATATTATCAAACTAATAATCCAGAAACTCTTTTATATCCAAGTTCAGGAAATGATTTCAACGCCATAATAGAATATTTTAAGGAATTTGGTAATTCCATATTTAGTGAAAACAATGTTTTCATCTTTGTTGATTATGATATCAGAAATCACTACTTATCTTTTTATGACCCATCAACCTCGATCACAACTAGTGAATTTAGAACGAGATTTAGAGAAGGGTCTAGTCTAAAAATAATAAAGTTGGAAAATTCACGTAGAACCGATTGGATAATTTCTTTCGATAACACTAAAAATGAGGAGTTATTGAAAGAACTATTACGAAAGGAAATAAAAATTGATAATATCTTTTGCAAAGTAGATGGGATTATAGCTGGCATGGGTGGTGTTGAGGATTCTTTCTCGATACCAACTCCACTTTACATTTGCTTTTCACATATTTTGAAAACAAAAAGAATAATTACTCAATTTGGTCTCCCAATTTTAAGTCAAATAGAAAGTTCTTGGTTGAATAATTCAATAGACCTATTTAAATCATGGATTGAGTATAACTTAACTTCTGAACAATCAAACTTCATTATAGAAAAAATCAAGGAAATGACTTTTTTAGAAATCTTGAGTGACTTTGGGCATGAACTCTTAATGAACGATGAAAGGTATGGTTGTTCAATTCTAAATACTCAAGATTTACACTTAGATTATTACTTAGTAACCCCTAACTAAATCGATTTTTGCCCTCAGTGTGTTTGATTGATCTAGTTTGTTTTTGCTTAAATACTTTTAAATCCATGTCATGATTCTGAAAAATACTTTGATGAAGTACCTTGAATCTTGCTCAAATTTATGGACAGATTCTAAAAGTTTACGCTCAACACCCTCAATTCTTTGTAATAAACCATTATGATTGTTAATTATTTTTCTCATTTCTACAAAAGCATTAATTATTTCAATACTTACTTTTATGGCTGTTTCGCTTCGGATTTCAGTCGAAAGCATTGCAACTCCTTGTTCCGTAAAAGCAAATGGAAGATGTCTTATTCCCATTTTTTCTGAATTGGAAGTAACAATTTGTGACCTCCAATTCATGAATTCATTTTTATTAATCTTGAAACAAAAAAGATCAGGAAAACGACTCTTATTTCTCTTAACAGCTTGATTTAACACTTTTGTTTGAACACCATACAACTCAGCCAAATCCCTATCAAGCATTACCTGAACGCCACGAATAGTAAAGATTTTCGTGCGTAATTCATCTGTTGTAATTAAGTCCATTATACGAATTTTCACTTTAAGTTAGTAAAAAATATCGGGTTGTACAATAAAAAGATTAAGTGTTAATCGGTTTTTTGATTGTAAATACGGTTTTTTATTCGAGCTTAATTAAAAAACTTGTTTAGGATTTTAAGTTCACCCCTCAAACTTCATTAATTGAATCAAACTCATCAATTCAAGAAAAATATCAGGAAATTATTTAGGTTGTTTGAAAATTTTGAACCAGTCACAATTTATTACCAGTTCAGCTCCTTAGGTATTTTTCAATTAGTTAGTGAAATTAACCTTAGAAAATTAGAATCAAAATTCTTACCTTTACAATACTATGTTAACTCGGCAAAATATCTTAGAATTTTTAAAAGAAAATAAAGCTTTTCTGCAAAAAGAGTTTCATGTGATGAAAATAGGTGTTTTCGGTTCATTTGCTCGAAACGAACAAAGTTTGAATAGCGATATTGATATTTTGATTGAACTTGAAAACAATATTTCCAATGTTTTTGATTTAAAATGGGCTTTACGTGATTTTCTAAAGACTAAATTCAATCGAGAAGTTGACATTTGTAATGTAAAGCACATTAAGTCCTATGCTCGAGATTATATTTTAAAAGACGCAATTTATGTCTAATAATAATCTTATTACGTTACTATCTATAAAAGAAGCCATTGAAAAAATCGAGCGTTATACTTCTGATCTATCAAATTGGGAGGAGCTCAGTGAGGATGTAGAGTCATTTGATGCTTGCCTAATGAATTTTGTTATTATTGGCTAATCTGTTTTAAGATTAGATGTTAATTTCTTGGAATCCAACCCTCAAATAGAATGGCATAAAATAAGGGGATTTAGAAATTTAATTGCTCATGATTATTTTGGAATTGACGTTGAAGAAGTTTGGGACATTATCAAAAATAAAATCCCTGAATTAAAAGAATTTGTTAAAAACTTTGTTTGATTTTAAACAATTACTCTTTTCAATTCAAGAATCAAACTTCATCAATCGAATCAAATCATTGAAATACTGTGGACTCCAGATTTCAAGTTTTTTACTTTCCTGAATAAATTTTCTCACATCTTCTTTCACCGCTGGAAAGGTAACAGAAGTGATTTTTTCGTTCAACAATGCTAAAATTTCCTCTTGTGAGATGGTGGTTTTGTTCCAATCTCCGGTTTCTATGGCGCGATTCAGAAAATGGTTCATGTTGAGTGGAACTCCTTTTCGAATGTACCATTCCATGTCGTACCAATCTCTTCCTTTTACCCTGTTTTTCCATTTCCGAAATAAAAGAGCATGCAGTTTACCTGCAAATAGATTGGGTAATGTGAAGCAATTTGTATAAAACGAAAATGGTTTGATTAATAGTTTTTCTTCTGTCTCAAAACCCAAAGGTGGAATTCGATCGATTTCAATTTTGATTTTAATCGTTTTGTTTGATGAAATTCCGTGTTGTTTTATAACGTCTTCTAACACCAGTTCTTTCCAAATCGTTTCCGACTTTAAAAAAGCTGAATCTATTTGGGTCTTAATTCGTTTGTCTTTTTCGCGAATGGTTACTTGCATTCCCATTGCTTCAAATTCAGAAGTGATTGCAGAGAAATAAGGTGTTAATGAAAAACTTGGATCGGATTCTAATAATGAAAAATCCAAATCTTCAGAATATCGATCTAACCCGTAGAAAATTCGAAGGGCTGTTCCTCCATAAAAAGCCGCTTTTTTGAAAAAATCAGTTCGGGATAAAGCTGCAAGCGCAATTTCCTGCATGATTTCACGCATTGCAGCTAACGATTCTTCTTCGTTCTGCGGATTATACTCCGCCACCCATTCTTTCATCATAATCTTGCCAGCGTATTAACGAGCATTTGCAAACTATTTTTTTTTGGTGCATCCTCAATCCATGATTGAATACTGGTGAGATTAAATTGTCTCAAAGAATCTTCATCCATGCGTAAATCATCTAACAAAAAATCCATGGTTTGTGAAACACTTCGTAACAATACACCTGATGTCAGGATGATTTTATCGCAAAGTGCTTTTTCCGGCGATGCTATCAAAGCGGTTTGAAATTCTGTTAGTCGAACACTTCTTATCCCAAACGAATAATAGGGTGTTGTCAAATGTTCGTAGCTAAAACGTCCAATTGGTGTATCGTATGTTTTTGTTGTTTTGATTGTTACGGAACTAATTTCATGAACACGCTCCGGAATCAATCCCCAATGGGATAAGGCAGATTCCAATGAAATATAACTGGGACCGCGTAAGTGATTTGCTACTAGAAATAAATCAGGAATGGGTAAATCTAACTCTGGACCAGGAACGTATAATCCACGTCTAAGTGCCAATAGTTCTCCGCTTCTGATCATTTCACTGATTTTGTCATTTGGACGTCCATACGAAGAAAGTGCTTCCATCACCACATTATGTGTCAATGGAGCATTAGTATACGCTTTTATTTTTCTTCGTAAGTTCATAATGCTAATTTACAACAAAATTACCGGAATTTTTCCGATTATCACCAAATTATTTTACAATTTATGTAAAAATAAACATATAAAAACGAAAATAATCCGATTAAGTATTTAAAAAATGACAAAAACTTGATTGAAAAGTACGTAGATACTCAAAATTATCATGTAAATCGAGTCGTAATTTATTTCTTAAATTAGTTATAAATCTAACCAAATATGAAAAAATTACTTTTAGTCACAGGTGGGGGTGACTGTCCTGGATTGAACGCCGTCATTCGTGCTGTCGTGAAGTCTGCTGATAAATCAAAGGAATGGGAAGTATTTGGAAGTATGGAAGCTTTTGAGGGAGTCCTTTCTAAACCAACTAAAATTGTTCCCTTAACTTTTGAAAAAGTTGCAGGGTTACATGTAAAAGGAGGAACAATTTTGCAAACGTCAAATGCTAAAAATCCATTGCATTATCCAGTTTCTCAAGAAAATGGAGTTTGGAAATACGAAGACTTATCAGATCTTTTGGTTCAGAAAATAAGAGATTTGGAGTTTGATGCTGTAATTAATATTGGTGGAGATGGATCTCAAAAAATTTCCGATATTCTTCACTCTAAAGGAATTCCGATTGTTGGAGTACCAAAAACCATCGATAATGATTTGGCTGCTACAGATTATACATTTGGTTTTCAAACTGCTGTTCAAACTGCAACTGAGAGTTTGGACAAATTGGTTTCTACAGCCGAAAGCCATCATCGGGTAATGATTATGGAAGTGATGGGCCGAGATGCCGGTTGGATAGCTTTACATACTGCTATTGCTGGTGGCGCTGAGGTTTGCTTAATTCCGGAAATTCCTTACTCAATTGATAAAATTGTAACTCGTATCCAAGCAAGATATGCTGCAGGAAAAGGTTTTGCAACGATTGTTGTTGCAGAAGGAGCAAAATCAAAAGAAGGAGATGTGATTTCAAGTCAAGCATCTTTGCATTCTGAACATGTTCGTTTGGGCGGGGTAGCGTTTGTTCTTGGTGATCAGTTGCGAAAAAATGGTTGTGAAGCGGAAATTCGAGAAACAGTTTTGGGACATGTTCAAAGAGGAGGTATTCCTATTCCGTATGATCGTTATTTGGCCACTCTTTTTGGTGTTAAGGCTTTTGACTTAGTTCAAAAAGGTGAGTTTGGCAAAATGGTAATTTTGAAAGGAACATCATTAGATTCAATTCCACTTTCAGAAGTAGCAAAAACAAGTAAAAAAATCGATTCTTTAAGTTTTGAAATTCAGGCAGCAAAAGCCATTGGAATATCTTTTGGGGATTAATATCGGGTTATTGCTGCAAAACCATGGTATTTCTTTAATGCACCATCTGGTAGAAAAACGACATCACCGCCATGATTCAAATTTGCTTCAATAATTTCATCGTAAATGTCGTCAACAACATTTTGCATATTTCGCTCATCTTCACCTACCAATTCTAAGGTGTTTTGAGAAATTCTTGCCGATTGAAATAGATTTTCTTCCAAAAATAATGTTTGTATTTTCCCTTCAGGAATGGCTTCCCAAATTTCGTTGATGTCACAGATATAATTACCGTTGGTTATAGCGAGTTCAAGTTCTTCTAGTCGTTTGTTTTCTTTTTCAATGCAATATTTATGAAGGATCTTCCATGCTTCTGAAACAATGTTTTGGGCGGTTACTTTTTCGTGATTCCCCTTGAGATAAGCAGTGTAAATGCTGTGTTTTTGATCCGCAATTTTATTATATTCATGAATGTTTGATGCCTCACTACACAATAAAACGGGCAAAGTATGTAAATAGCGAATGGCATTTACTTCTTTATCTATTCGATTGAAAAATTCAGGGGTATATTGATTCTGAATTCGGGCATTTTTCTTTTCACGAACCAAAGTTGGATAAAGTTCGGTATTCTCGATTGGAAATGGTTTTCCGATTTCTTGAACCAATTTATCACTCATCGCTTCAATGAGTCGGGCTTTATTTTCGCTAAAAACCAAAATGAAATAGTTCGTTTCTAGATGCATCGCGCGTATTAGATCTCGAGTAGCAAAAGTAGAATCTATCACAACACGATTTCCAACTGAAATGGGTAATCTTGTGTACGTTGCAATATTATCACTTACAAATAGTAACAAACTTTCTTGGTTGTAATTGTGATCGATGGAGGCTTCTAATCTTTTCAATCTATCCATCAATTTTTGTGTTCTTTCTTTCGTTTCAAATGTAAGTAAACGCATTTCCGTTTGTTGAATTAAATTTATTAATACAATCGGATCTTGCAGTTTGTCTGGTTTTTTTCGGTGCGTATTTAATAGAATGGTGATGCAAATATCTGACGTAATGTCTTTTACAAGTTGAAGTGTGCTATTCATGACTTTGGGCTTTTCTCATTCACGAAGTTAGCCTATGAATAGGTAGTCAATGGTTACAAAAAATCAAATTAAAATTATAGGAATTCCCTTAATTGCAATTGGGACAAATCCCCGAAACTGTAAAGAAAGATTCTTTGAAAATGTATTTAGGCGGCAATGAAAAGGTAATCTCATTATCCTCTAAACAAGTGATAGACTTGCAGTTTTCACAACTGAAATGAACATGATTATGATGATGAATGTTTGAACAAGTATGACAAGTTGCGTAATTAATAACACCATCCACATTAACAATTTTATGAATCATTTTTTCTTGAACCAAGCGATCCAATACCCTATAAATTGTTACTCTGTCGCACAAATCGTTCAATGAAGTTTGAATATCAGCATGCGATACAGCATTGTGAGAATGTTGAATAAATTCGAAGATTTGCCGTTTTGCTTGCGTGTTACGTGACATTTTTAATTTATAACGCAACAAAGTTGCATTTTTTTGAATGAAATTTGCAATTCAGTTGCAATAATACGTATTTTTGTAAAAAGGAACAAAGATGAATTTCATAAAAATCATTTTCTTAAAGTCTCTTCAAGCGGTGATTTTAGTTTTATCTATCTTTTATTCTGATTCCGTTTTTGCTCAAAAGATTTCAGGACGTGTTCTTTCTGAATTAAATTCCAAAGGAGTTTCCAAGGCTCAAATTTTTTTAATTGAAACGGATCAGACAATTGTGGCAGACTCACTTGGAAGGTTTTCGTTTAATAAACCGACTTTGGAAAATATTCGAATGAAAGTTTCTGCTAATGATTTTCAAAACGAATTTATAACGTTTTCCAATAATCAAACCGAACTCTCCATCTATTTAAAGCCGGCTCACGTTGATTTGAATGAAATTACGATTTCAGGTAGCTCGACGCAAGTTCAAAATCAAAATCCATTTCACATTGAAACAAGGAAGTTATCTGAACTCAATCATATTTCTGCTATGAATATGGGTGAGATCATTTCCAGAATCCCCGGAGTTTATCAATCTAGTTTGGGGAATGGAATCTCAAAGCCTGTCATTCGTGGTTTGCAGGGAATGCGCGTGGTGAGCCTGCTCAATGGATTACGTATTGAAGGTCAGCAGTGGGGTGGAGACCACGGAATGGGAATTGCCGAATTGGGTGTTGGTTCAGTTGAGGTTATCAAAGGTCCGGTTTCACTTTTATACGGAGCTGATGCTTTGGGTGGTGTTATTTATTTTGCTGATGTTCCCTTTGCAGCGACTGGAACCCGAGAATTTCAAGTTCAAACACAAGGTCAGAGCAATACGATGGGAGGCATTGGACGATTTTTGTACAAAGAATCTCGCGAAAAATTGAGATGGATGCTCGGAGCGAGTTATGTGAATCATGCAGATTTTCAACTTCCAACAGGAAAATTTGCTCAAAATTCTAGATTCAATGAGCTCGTATTGAAAGGTGCGTTGGCTTTTAATGGAAAACAAAGTGTTCATAATTTTAGGTATAATTATAATCATACCACCACCGGTATTCCTGGACACACGCACGACTCATTGGCAACTCCAGAAACTTTTCAAGTAGACGAACAAAAACGTGTTTACACATTACCGGCTCAATTTTTTAGTAATCATTATTTTTCTTCGGATAATAAGTGGTTCACTGATAAAAATGAATACCAAGCTTTAGTTGGTGTTACATTCAATCAATTGATTGAATATGATGAAAAGGTAACTATTCCTAGTTTGAGTATGGGGTTGTTGAATTCCGTGTATAATGTAAAATGGACCAACAAATCGATAAAAAATGTCAAGTTCATCAGTGGTTTTCAGGGGATGTTTCAACGAAATGTGAATGCAACAAATGCATCCGATACGTTGATTCCAAATTCTTTGACTTATGATAACGGTTTGTATTCTACCATTCAGTATTCCAGAAATCTTTGGAACTTTCAAGCCGGTATACGATACGATATTAGACAGATTAATTCATTGCATGTTTTTAACGGCAATGCTCCCCTCACTCGAAATTTTGGTGGTGTAAATTCTTCGTTGGGTAGTGTATATGGGGGAAAAACGTTGACTTTTCGTACATCTCTCTCTACGGGATACCGAGCACCACATTTGACTGAATTGTTGTCTAACGGATTTCACCATGGAGCATTACGCTATGAAATTGGAAATGTGAATTTGAACCCTGAGTATGCGTCACAAATTGATATTACTACTGAAATAACGAAAAACCACTTTGTTCTGGTCATCAATCCTTTTGTTAATTACATTCGAAACTACATTTATTTGCAACCGATTGATTCTTTGGTTGAAAATATTCCTGTCTTTGAATACCGCCAGCTCTCTTCCGTTCTATTCTATGGTGGAGATATTGGAATTCATTACCATCCGCATTTTGCACATAACTTACATTTAGAAAGTTCGCTGTCTTTAATTTATACAACAACAAATAAAGACAGTAGCATTTCATTGATTCCTCAACCACGATTCCAAAATTCGATTCGATATACTTTTGATCTTGGTAAAAAATTGATTTTGAAAGAATTATTTGTTCAATACACGTACATGGGAGAACAAAACAATGTTGCATTTAATGAATTACCAAGTCAGGATTATCATCTTCTAGATGCTTCGATCTCCTTTGAATGGAAGAAAAATGGCAATCTCAAAATGAATATGGGTTGTAAAAATATTTTAAACATGAATTACATTGACCATCTTTCTCGTTTGAAGAATATTAGTATGCCGGGACCTGGACGGAATTTCTACATTGGAATTAATTATAATCTATCACAAAATCTAAAAAATAAATTAATATGAAAAAAGTACTCTTTCTTTTCTTTGTAATTGGTGTTTCAGTATTTTTTAACAGTTCATGTAACAAAAACAAATGCCACGAATGCCATTACGATGATGCAAGTGGAAACATGATTGAAATAGGCGAAAAATGTGGTGATGACATTGAGAATTTAGAGGCAAACGGTTACACGGATACCACAGGAACATACGAAGTGCATTGCCACGGGCATTAATCTACTACCTACGCTATGTGCAAAGGAAGGTGAGTCATTCATAGAGTGGTTCACCTTTTTTTATTGAATCGATTTTTCTAACAATTGTCCAAGCCAGAAACAATCTTCAAATGAATTGTACAATGGGGCAGGGGCAATGCGGATTACATTTGGTTCTCTCCAATCTGCAATAACTCCTTCGTCGCTCAGCTTATCGAATAAAGTTTTACCTTGACCATGAACTAAAATAGACAGTTGTGCACCTCTTTTTTCAATATTCTGTGGAGTAATAATTTCAAATATGCATCTTTCTTTGTTTCGTTCAGATACATCTTGAATAATGTATTCCAAAAATGCTGTCAAAACATCTCTTTTTCTTCCAATTCGGTCCATTCCGGCTTCATGAAAAATTTCCAAAGATGCTAAATGAGCAGCCATTCCTAACACAGGGGCATTACTCAACTGCCATCCTTCTGCTCCAGGCATTGGAACAAATCCAGGCTCCATTTTGAAGCGAGTTTCTTTGTTGTATCCCCACCATCCGGCAAATCTTGGTAGTTCTGGTCTGTTTGCATGTCTTTCATGAACAAAGATTCCAGAAACACCTCCGGGTGAGCTATTCAAATATTTATATCCACACCAAGCCGCGAAATCAACTCCCCAATCGTGTAATTTTAAATTGATATTTCCTGCTGCGTGAGCCAAGTCAAAGCCAACGGTGGCGCCAACAGCATGTCCCGCTTTGGTAATTTTTTCCATATCGAACAATTGACCGGTGTAATAATTCACTCCACCAATCATGACCAAAGCTAATTCATCTCCCAACTCATTGATTTTGTTCAGAATATCTTCTTCTCGAATCAAGTGTTCTCCTTCGCGAGGTGCGACTTCAACTAAATGATCCATGCTTAAACCATGAAATTTAATTTGTGATTCCAAAGCATATTGATCACTTGGAAAAGCTTTCGCTTCGCATAAAATTTTTGTGCGTTTTCCACTTGGACGATAAAATGAAACCATCAACAAATGTAGATTCGTTGTTAGCGAGTGCGTAACAACCACTTCGATAGGCAATGCACCCACAATTTCTGCTGCGTAATTCGTTAAGTTTTCGTGATAAGCATACCAAGGGCGCTTCGCCATAAAATGGCCCTCAACTCCGTAAACTGCCCATGCTTCCAATTCCTCGTGAATGTACTGTGCTGCCTTTTTGGGCTGTAAACCAAGCGAATTCCCGGTAAAATAACGAATAGGTTTTTCATGAAATGTTGGGAAATGAAAATGATTTCTAAAATCCCTCAGCGGATCATTTGCATCCATCTTTTGTGCAAAATCAAGTGAATTTTCAAAGGTTGTCATTGCGCACAATATATTATTAACTTTGTTTAATCAGTGACAAAGATACACATTATGAATACCAAGACCGCAATTAAGCGAACTGTTTCGGCAGAACTTTTTGAAAAATCCAAAACATACTTTCCTGGTGGAGTGAATTCTCCAGTTCGAGCTTTTAAATCAGTAGGAGGAACGCCACTGTTTATAAAAAAAGGAGATGGGGCTTATATATGGGATGAAGATGACAACCAATTTATCGATTTTTGTTGTAGTTGGGGGCCATTAATTTTAGGACATAACAATCCTCATGTTTTTGAAAACGTTGTCAAAACAATGGCAAATGGATCGAGTTTCGGAGCACCGACACGTTTAGAAAATGAGCTGGCAGAATTAATTTTAAATCGCATTCCATTCATTGATAAGTTACGATTTGTTAGCTCTGGCACAGAAGCCGTTATGTCAGCTATTCGTTTGGCTCGTGGAGTTACAGGGAAATCAAAAATATTAAAATTCGAAGGATGTTACCACGGTCATGTCGATGCTTTGCTCGTTAAGGCAGGAAGTGGATTGGTTACTTTGGGAACATCATCCAGTGCAGGTGTTCCGGAGGCTTTGGCAAACGAAACGTTGGTATTACCGTTGAATGATAGTACGAAATTAAGAGAGACATTGGTTCACTATCGTGAGGATTTGGCTTGTGTTATCATCGAACCGATTCCTGCCAATAATGGATTATTACTTCAAGATAAAACCTTTCTTACTCATTTACGTGAATGGTGTTCGGAATTAGGAATTTTATTGATTTTTGATGAAGTAATTTCTGGTTTCCGCGTTGCTTTTGGTGGTGCTGCGGAGTATTACGGAATTATCCCGGATATAGTAACATACGGAAAAATAATCGGTGGAGGATTACCAGTTGGTGCTTATGGAGCGAAGAAAGAAATCATGTCTTATGTATCACCAGATGGTCCTGTTTATCAGGCGGGTACTTTATCCGGAAATCCGGTGGCCATGTCTGCAGGAATTGCTCAATTGACCGTTTGTAATCAGCCGAGTTTTTATGTAGAACAAGAAGAAAGAACCAAGGGAATGGTTGACACAATCAATTCTCACGCGAAAAACAAAGATTATAATTTCGAAATTGTACAAATTGGATCCATTTTTTGGCTGTCTTTTGATGGTAAAAAACGTATTCAGGATGCTGATTCAATCAACCCGGATATGTCAAAATTCAATCAGTTACATGCAGCTTTGTTGAATCGCGGTGTTTACCTTGGTCCAAGTGGATACGAAGTGGGCTTTGTTTCTTTGGCGCATACCGAAGAGATTCTGAATGAAGCGAAATCATTATTTTGTGACGCATTGGATGAAATTTATTCTATTTAGCGAATATGGCTTCAACAAAAAGTTCAATATTATTGATTTATACCGGTGGTACTATCGGAATGGTTAGCGATTTGGTTTCAGGAGAGCTTAAGAGTTTTGATTTTCAGCACATGTATGATCAAATTCCTGAATTAAATCGTTTTCCAATTACGATTGATACAATAAGTATTGATGAGCCCATTGATTCTTCCGAAATGACTCCTTCGAATTGGATAAATTTGGTTGAAATAATTGAGTCTAATTACACGAATTATGATGGTTTTGTCATTCTTCATGGTTCTGATACAATGGCCTATACAGCATCAGCTTTGAGTTTTATGATTCAAGGATTGAAAAAGCCCATCATTTTAACCGGTTCGCAATTGCCAATTGGTATGATTCGAACAGATGGTAAAGAGAATTTAATCACCGCTATCGAAATTGCCGCTCAAAAAGATGAGTACAACCAACCAATTGTTCAGGAAGTTTGTGTTTATTTTGAATATTCGCTCTACCGAGGAAATCGTTCCTCTAAGATTTCTGCGAATCAATTCGAGGCATTTGCTTCTCCAAATTATCCACCACTTGCGGTTGCTGGTGTAAATATAAATTACGATCGAGCCAAATTATTCAGAACCACAGAGAAGCAAGTTACGTTTTGGAAAAACTTGGATAATCAAGTTGGTTTGATAAAATTGTATCCTGGTATTCCATTTGAATTTTATGATTCACTTTTTGATAATTCCAATTTCAAGGCAATTGTCCTCGAAACTTTTGGTTCAGGTAATGCTGCAACTAATGCTTCTTTTCAAGAAAAAATAACTCAATATATTGCTTCTGGTGGAATTGTGGTGAATGTAAGTCAGTGTTCGTCCGGTGCTGTTGAACAAGGAAAATACGAAACAAGTTCATTCTTCAATAAAGTTGGGGTAATTAGTGGAACAGATATGACTAGCGAGTCCGCCTTAACCAAGTTAATGTATGTGCTTTCTTTGGACGTCGATTCATCATTGAAACGTCAGATTTTCGTGATTGATTTGTGTGGTGAAAAGAGTTTTTGATTCTTTTTCCGTAGAAATACGTAGCTACTTCTTCGTATTCAGTCGTAATTTTTGAACACAATTGGATTAATATGAATATCCCTTCGCAAAATCATAACAACTTTGTCTTATAAAATTAAACACGATGTCAAATTATCACCAAATCACAAGACAAATTGAACGAAAAGCGGTAAAATATTTTATTTCACGACACAAAGAATTTGCTCATTTATCCATTCTCGACAAAGAACATTTAATCGTTCAAGCGAAAAACAAACTAGAAGATATATCCTTGTTTGTTAATTTGTTCTTTATTATTTCAACATCAATGTTCATACTAAAATTATTGATTCTTTAAATTGCAAAGCAGTTTGTTTCTTCACCCCGAGCCTAGTCGTCATAGCTCATCGAGCGTAGTCGTATTATTAGCTCATCGAGCCTAGTCGTCATAGCTCATCGAGCGTAGTCGTATTATTAGCTCATCGAGCGTAGTCGTATTATTAGCTCATCGAGCGTAGTCGAGATGAGCCTCTTAAATCACGGCAATGTTTTTATCTCCAATCCCCAATCCCCAATCCTCAATCCCCAATCCCCAATCCCCAATCCCCAATCCCCAATCCTCAATCCTCAATCTGTAATCCCCACCCCTAAGTAAAAACCCCTAGCTTCCCCTCACACATTCATCGTATTTTTTCTTTAAAATATTAATTCTTCATTCTAAATTCTAAATTCTACACCACCTTTGCCCCATCAATCGTTCAAACGAGAACGAGTTTACATTTTTACTGGCAAAAACTTAACAAACTAAACATTTCAAATTATCTCAAACCGACCGTCTCGTGCTGAGCGAAGTCGAAGAAAGTCGTAGTGCTAATTTCCAAATTGAATAATTTCCAAATTAACCAATTTCCAAATTATCACATTTCTCCACCAAAGGCCGACAGGCAAATTGAATAATTTCCAAATTTCCAAATTAACTAATTTCCAAATTAACCAATTTCTCCACCAAAGGCCGACAGGCAAATTGAATAATTAACTAATTTCCAAATTTTTAAATTAACCAATTTCCAAATTAACCAATTTCCAAATTGAATAATTTCCAAATCACCTCACGCCGAGCAATGTCAAGTTATCAACTATTCACAAACTAAACTAGGTTAGAAAAAAAATAGCGAATTAATACTTGCTTAATCAGTAATTTTTTAATAAATTTGAAGGTTATAAATTACTTAAAACTACTTGATTTACGATACACGCATGAGTATGTATTTTTTTTGAGTAGAATAGGTGATTATTAGGTTTTTAAGTTTTTTTAGTATTGTTTCAAATGTTCAGTGAAAAGCCCTAAATCTTAATTGAAGGCTCTCATTTGTTCATTTAAAAAAACATTTAATGTTGTAATACGTATTTTTATAAATTATAATAATTAACCCGAGTACCATGAAAAACAATTACTCAACACAAAACGAAACGAACTCTAAACTCGATATTCGATATTCTGCGATTCTAGCTAAGTTAAGGTTAAAATCCTTCACACTCACCCTGGCAATTTTCGTTGCGGCGATTGGCAGTGTTTTGGGGCAGATAGGTGGCGCGAATGGAACTTACAGTTATGTGAGCACCCAAACAACTTCGACTTATGCATCGATTACAGGAGGAACAGCACATTACTCAACAACGGCAACGAGCACAGATGGTGTTACAGCAGCAGTTAATATTGGTTTTAATTTTACATTTAATAACAGAGTTTACAGCCAAGTATTTATATCAAACAATGGATTTGTAACTTTTGGTTCTGCAACGGCCGCAACTAATTATACACCACTAAGTAATACAACTGTTTCTGCAGCGTTTACTTATGAAGGAGCTATTTCAGGTTTCGGGGCTAACCTTGCTGCTTCTACAGTTACAGGTGCTGCACCTGAAGTGCGTTCACAATTAACAGGTACTGCTCCTAATCGTATCTTCATTATACAGTACAAAGACATTAAAGGTAGCGGCGCTGCAACTGCACAACGCCTAACTTTTCAAATTCAATTAAAAGAAACATCAAATGTAATCGATATTGTTTATGGATCCGGTAATGCCTCTGGTACAGCAAATTTATTGGGGCAGGTTGGAGTACGTGGTAGCTCTCAAAGCGATTATTCCAACAGAACAGGTACTAACTGGACAACAGCCGCACTCGGAACGTTGAATACCAACCAAATTACACTGGGAACTACAAATGGAACAACAGTGCCGGCGGTAAATTTATGTTATCGTTTTACACCACCACCAGCAATGGCAGCCCCAACATATGCATCATTACCTTATACCGAAAACTTTAATACTGATCCTTGGTCAGCTGGATCTTGGTTGCAATCGCTTCCTTCAACAACAAGTGTGAGAACTTGGCCGGGCCGCGGAGATAATAGCTGGCGAAGAGACAATGTTAGCACTGCAAATTCTGGTTGGACGTCTACCACAGGTGGATACACAGTAGCTACTCCTGCAGCAAGCGGAACGGCAAGATTTCATAGCTTTGATACTCGAGCAGGTATCAAAGGCAATATGGATTTTTATTTGAATTTTTCTGCAGTAGGTACAAAGGTTTTAACATTTGACTACTTTAACGCCGCAGGAACTGATAATCTTGTAGTGCAGCTTTCGACCGATGGGGGTGCTACTTTTGGTTCGGCTTTAAGTACATTGACAACTTCAACCGCCTGGACCACCCAAACAATTAATCTTGGATCCTCAACTTCTACCACTTGTGTAGTACGTTTAGTTGCAACTTCAGACTGGGGGACCGCACCAGCGGATATTGGAGTTGACAATGTTAGTATAACCGTCCCAACCCCAGCTTGTGCAACAACCCCAAGCCCATCAAATGCAGCTACTGGAGTAGCTCAATTACCTACTTTGTCTTGGGCAGCAGTTTCTGGTGCAACTGGATATGATGTTTATTTCGGTGCAACTTCAGGTGCTTTGTCATTGGTTTCAACGAATCAAGCTGGAACGAGCTACAGTCCAGCATCGTTGAGTGCCTCAACTCCATATTATTGGAGAGTGGTTCCAGTTAATACCTATGGTAATAGAGCAACAGGATGTACAGAATGGAGTTTTACAACAACGGCTCCAGTTCCTACAGTTGCTGTAGGTACATTAACTGCATTTGGTAACCAGTGTATCAACACTACATCCACTGCTGGTAGTTTTACCGTTTCAGGAATTAATCTAACAGGAAATGTTGATATAGCTGCATTGAGCGGTTATACTTACTGTGCAACAGTAGGAGGCACCTATACTTCAACGCTTTCAATTCCGGCTTCTGGTACTTTAGCAAGTACAAATGTTTATGTGAAATTTTCGCCTACAGCAGCAAGTACTTACAGTGGAAACATCGTTGTTTCAAGTACTGGCGCTACCTCAGCGAACGTTGCTGCAAGTGGAACAGGAATAAATACAACTATCAGCACACAGCCCTCTTCAGCAACTGCAACGTACTGCCCAAGTGCAGCAGCTACAGCATTAACTGTTGCAGCAACTGCAGCAGGTGGTTCATCATTTTCGTACCAATGGTACTCAAATACTTCGGCATCAACAATCGGTGGTACAACGGTTGGAACAAATGCAACTTCATACACCCCGCTTACTACTTCAAATGGTACCTTATATTATTATTGTGTGGTAAGTGGTTGTGGTACTTCAGCAACTTCAACAGTTTCTGGTGCAATTACAACCGGAGCATGTATTAATATGTCAACAGGTTCAACTACACTAACCGGAAATACGAATTTTTACGATAATGGTGGTCCATCTGCTGATTACACTAACAGTCAATCTTTAACTTATACTGTCTATCCTGCTTCTTGTAATAATGTAAGAGCTGTATTTAGTTCCATTGCAACAGAAGCTTGTTGTGATAATTTGAAAATATATAATGGAAATTCAGCAGCTGCACCTTTAATTGGGACTTATACTACAACATCCCCAGGTACAATTACATCAACTGCTGAAGATGGTTCATTAACTTTTGTGTTTACCTCTGATGGTTCTGTAGTTGCTGCAGGTTTTGCAGCAGTACTATCCAATGTGCCAATAACAACAGGTCCAGCACAACCTTCTGCCATAACGGGTACATTAAATCCGGAAGTTGGTTCCTCTCAAACATATTCTGTTACGAATGTTTCAGGCGTAACATATACATGGTCTTTCCCTTCCGGATGGAGCATAACAAATGGTCAAGGTACTAACAGTGTAACAGTAACAGTTGGAGGTACAAATAGCACCATATCATGTACGCCTTCAAAATGTGGATACAATGGAACGGCAAGCACAGCTACCACTACTATTCCTAATTATCGCTGGGCTTATGTTTCATCTAGTTTAGGCTCTGCCACTTGGACTGGAGGTGAGGCTCGTAACGTTGAAATCACGATTAAAAATACAGGAGTTGGAACATGGAACTCTGGAGTTACAACCAACGTGGCAATTCGTTGGGATAGCGACAATTCAAATGCGGCATTCTCTCCCTGGGATGATTATCATTCAAGAGTTACGGCAGGGAACGTTGCCCCTGGTGCTCAAGCTACTTATTCAATTCCAATTCAGGCTAAGAATGCTACAGGTGGTCCTACTTATGGTGTAAACTTAGCAGATGGTACATATTACTTAGCATTTGATTTGGTAAATGAAGGGAGCTGTTGGTTTGGTGGTTCTGCAGGAGGCGCAGGAGCTTGTGCTGCTGGAAATACACCATGGTACTCCTCTGCTCAAACAGTTTCAACAACCCCAACAATTTCTTGTTCTGCACTAACTGCTTTTGGTAGCGTGTGTACCAATGCAACACCCACTAACACATTTACGATATCCGGTGTTAACCTTACCAATAATGTTTCTGTCGGTACTCTAACCGGTTATACTTATTCAACAACATCAAATGGCACATATACATCAACCTTATCTTTAACACCAAGTTCAGGATCTTTGAACCAAACTGTTTATGTGAAATTTACCCCTACGGCAGCAACTGCGTACAGTGGTTCAATTTCGGTAACATCTACTGGAGCAACAGGTCAGAGTGTTTCTGTTTCAGGTACGGGAATTGCTGCCCCAACAGTAAACGCTGGTTCTGATGTTAGCATTTGTTCAGGTCAATCAATTGCCTTGTCCGGTTCAACAAATGCAACTTCGAGTTCGGGTAGTGCTAGTGCAACATATTCAGCAGGGAATGCAAGTACTTTATACAGCGCCTCACCTACTACAGCTACAATTTCTTCGTGTCCAATTCCTCTTTCAGTTACAATACCTGTCGGTGCAGTTATTACCGGTGTAAACGTAAGTTATACGATGACTGCAGCGTCTAATGGATGGATGGCTGACCAACGTTCTTATGTTAGATGTACCAATGCAGGAGGATCTACCGAAAGTGCAATTTCGTCAGGGACTGGAAATGCAATAGGAAGTCTTCCATATTCACGTAATAATTTAACCATTGCCAATGGAGTATCTGGTGGAGGAACTATTAATTTTCAATTACATGCCTTTAGAACATATTCTGGAACCACGTGTACAACAACTGATAATTATGTAAATAATAACACATTCATTGTTACAGTGAATTATACAATAAACCCAACTTATTCATGGTCGCCATCTACTGGCTTGTCAGCTTCTAACGTTTTATCTCCAAATTGTTCAGCAACATCTACAACTACTTATACCTTGACTGTTACTAATACCGATGGATGTTCTTCATCAGATCAAGTGGTTGCAACAGTAGCTGGTTCTGCGCCAGCAGCACCAACAGCTTCCGTTTCAGGTTCATCAACCATTAATGTAGGGGGAACTACAACCCTTACATCATCCGCTGGTGCGAATACATTATGGTTTGAGGCTGCTTCTAATGGGACTTCTGTTGGTTCAGGTGATAATTGGCAAACACCAGTTCAATGTACTTCAGGAACTAAAACATATTATGCAGAGAACAACAATGGTACATGTGCCAGTCCTTCTAGAACGGCTGTTACTTTCACGGTGCGATCAATGGTAGCAGAAAATCCTTCTAATGGTCTAATTTGTACAGCCGGAGGTTCAGTTACTTTAAGCGCGCAATTAACAGGAGGTTCTTCAATTGCATGGTCGCCAAATACGAACTTATCAGCTACTTCAGGTGCCTCTACCATTGCTAGCCCAACGGTTACTACTGTGTACACCATGAACGCTACAGTTGCAGGTTGTGGATCTGTTTCTGAAACAGCTACTGTAGGTGTAATCGAAGGAGTGCCCATTACGCCAACCTCCAACCCAACATCTGTATGTGCTGGAGGAACTGCTGTTTTGTCTTCTAATTTAAATGCTTCTAATTTTACATCATCTTCAATTACTTGTAATCTTTCAGCTGTGCCAACATCAGGAGTTACAACATTGTGTTCAGGAGGAACAGCGAATGTTTCTACCACATCAACAACAGGGGGTACTTACCCATTAGATGATGCAGGTTGGGGAAATATTCCCATAGGATTTACTTATAATTTCTTTGGTAATAATTATACTTCTCTTAACGTAGGGACAAATGGTATGGTTCAATTTGGAACATACAACTCAACAGATTTAGCTGATTTTATTTTTACTTCACTTCCTAATGCAGCTGAGCCACAAAATGTAATTGCAATTGCAGCAAGTGATTATAACTTATCATCCGGTGCTTCATCTTATATAAAATATTGGACGGAAGGAACCGCTCCTACTCAGGTTTTTGTTTTATATTACTATCAAGTGTTACAGTATTCTGCTGGGCCAGGATATACAACTGGTCAAATAAAGTTATATCAAACAACTGGGAATGTTGAGATTCATATTTCGGCGTCGACATCAACAAATAACAAGGTTGTTGGACTTCAGAATAATATTTTAGTTAATGGAACTCCTACAGGTGCTCAAACATTTTCTTCGACAGGAAATATTACAAACCAAGCGTGGAAATTCGTTCCAGGAGCAAATTACTCTTTTCAGTGGGCTACAGCAGGTTCTAACATTAGTGGTGCGCAAAGTACAACTTACACAACTCCAGCTTTGAATACGCCAGGTACTGTTTCGTACACCGTTGCAGCAACTAATCCAAATACACAATGTGCTTCTACCGGAACAGTGAACATTACGGTTAATTCTTTACCGGCAGCGCCAGTTTCATTGGGTGATGTTACTGCATGTAATACGGCAGGTTCTCAAAACCTAGTTGTATCAGCCGGAGCTGGTGAAACAGCAGATTGGTACAATGCTTCAACGGCTGGTACTTTACTAACTAACAATAATACAACGCATGCTACAGCAACAGCAGGTACGTATTTCGCAGAAGCTGAAAATACAACAACAGGTTGTAAAAGTGCAACAAGAACTGCAGTTACTTTGACTACGAACAATGCTCCTTCAGCTCCAACTGCTTCTGGTGCTTCGTATTGTCAAGGTGCTACCGCTACAGCATTATCTGCAAGTGCTCCATCAGGATCAAATACACAAAGCTGGTATACAGTAGCTGTGGGAGGTACGCCATTAGCTGGTGCTCCAACACCTTCAACGGCTTCTGCAGGAACAACTAATTTTTACGTAAGTGAAACTTCTGGTTCAAATGGTTGTGAAAGTACAAGAACTTTGGTTAGTGTAACAGTAAATGCTACACCTGCTGCTCCATCGGCTTCGAATCCAGGCGCGTATTGTCAAAACGAAACGGCATCAGCCCTTTCTGCAACGTCAGATGGTTCAAGCACCTTGTATTGGTACACTGTTCCAACTGGAGGAACAGGTTCTACTACAGCAATCACACCTTCTACATCTGCAGCAGGTACTGCTACCTATTATGTATCCCAACTTTCAGCTTCAAACTGTGAGTCATCAAGAACAGCAATCACGGTAACAGTTAATCCAACAATTACCGCTTCTGTATCCAATTCGCCATCATCGACTTCAGCATGTGGTGGTAATGCCATCACCTTTACTGCTACACCAACAAATGGTGGTACTCCAACTTATCAGTGGTATTTGAATGGAAATCCTGTAGGAGGAAATTCAGCTACCTACACCACTAATCAAGCATCCGATAATGCTGGAAATTATTCAGGCACATGGAATAATGGAAGTAATCAAGGTTCTGGAATGGGAGCATGGTCATTCAACGTGGGTGCTAACTCGGGTCAATTTATTGGAAATCCATCCAGTGATGGAAACGGAATAGCTGGTATTGGTTCTACTGCACATGGTATTTATTCTTCCGGTGGTGGATACATTAATACAACCAGAGCGTTTTCAACTCCAATGCAAATTGGCGATGAATTAAGATTCTATTGGGTGTTCAACTGGGATGCAAACGGAGGTAATAAGGGTTTTGATTTACGTTCAGGAGGCACAACTATTTTTAATGTGAACAATGGTGGAAGCGCTGCAATTATAGTAACTGGAGGAGCAACTGCTGATGCAAATTATGGAACAACTCCAATGTATGTTCGAATTACTAGAACTTCTGCTTCTGACTATTCATTTAGCATGACTAGAAGAAGTGACGGTTCAACCTATACAACTACGTTCAACAATGGAAATGCTATAGATGGAGTTAGCTTCTACATTGGTGGTCAAAATGACGGAAGTGGACAAAGGAATCTATATTTTAATGGTTTGGAAATGCGTCCACCACAAGCTAATGATCAAATTTACGTAGCAATGACACCATCGGCTCAAACATGTTTAACGAGTTTGGCAGCGTCTAATAGTAATACTGTAGCTCTATCTAGCACAGCATCGACACCATCAGTAGCTATTCAAAGCACTGCATCTTCAGCGGTATGTCCGGGAACGGCAGTTACTTTTAGCGTTAACACTTCAGCTAACATGGGTGGCGCTCCATCTTACCAATGGAAATTGAATGGAACGAATATTTCTGGTGCAAATGCTCCAACTTATGCTAGCTCCTCGTTGGTAAATAATGATCAAGTGACCTTGCAAATGACTTCAAGTTTAGCTCCTGAGTGTTTAACTGCAAGTTCTGCCACAAGTTCAGCTGTTGCAACAACAGTAAATTCTTCAACATCGATTACTACTCAACCTGTAGCTGCTTCTGCATGCGCAGGTTCAAGTGCAAGTTTCACAGTTGCAGGTGCTGGTCAGGGAACCTTAACGTACCAGTGGAAAAAGAATGGTGCTAATATTACAGGTAATGCGACAGCAACAACATCTACTTTAACTATCTCAGGTATCGCTGCAGGAGATGCTGCAAACTACACAGTTGATGTAATTGGTGCTTGTGGCACTGCTACATCGAACACTGCAGCTCTTGCTCTTAATGCTGTTACTGCAATTTCTGTTCAACCTGTGGCCGTTACTGAATGTAATGGATTAACTGCAACATACAACGTTACTGCTTCTGGTCAAGGTACATTGTCATATCAGTGGAGAAAAGACGGATCGCCGATTTCAGGTGCTACAAATTCATCTTATTCCTTAGCTGGTATTACTTCTGCTAATGCCGGTAACTATTCAGTGGTTGTATCTGGTGGATGTGGAAATGTTACCTCTTCAAATGCTGCATTAACGGTTCAGCCTGCCACGTTAATTTCGTCTCAACCAAGTGCCTCTACAATCTGTCAAAATAATACAGCAAACTTTGCTGTAACTGCTACAGGTCAAGGTACTTTATCATACCAATGGAAATTGAATGGTAATGCTATTTCTGGCGCAACAGGATCAACTTTGGCTGTTTCTAATGCACAAGCAATTAATGCAGGTTCATATACGGTTGATATAACGGCAGGATGTGGAACAACTTCTTCAAATACTGCTGCATTATCAGTAAATCCAGCAACTTCAATTACTACTCAACCTGTTGGTACTGCAGGTTGTGAAGGACAAAATACAACATTTACAGTTGTTGCTGCCGGTACGGGCACGTTGTCTTACCAATGGAAATACGGTTCAACAAATGTGGGTACAAACGCTGCTTCATTTAATATTCCAAGCACGACAACAGCTAATGACGGAAACTATTCAGTAGTTGTGACAGGTGGATGTGGAAATACAACATCTAACACGGTTGCATTGAATGTGTATCCGTCGCCATCTACAGCCCTTATTTCAACTGCAGATATAACAGGCGCAACCTTGTGTGGTAAAAATGAAGTCAGTGTTTCTGCTAATACACCTGAAGACGGATCAACAGGTTTTTGGTCTGTTGTTGGTAATTGGGGAATCGTTTCAACCGGTGATACAGACCCAACTACCAGTTTTACTGCAAATAATGCTGCTTTAGGTGGAGTTCCTAAGAAATTAGTTTGGTCTCATGAAAAAGTAACTTCAGGGAATAGTTGTTTTACGCGAGATACAATTACAGTTGATTTCAAACAACCTAATATTAGTGACATTTCTGGTGTTATTCAAAACGGAGATGTTGTTTGGGGTGGTTTAACCAGTACCTCTTGGAGTACTTCTGATAATTGGTATCAGTATCAGGTTTCTAACGGAACAGGTGCTTTAATCAGAATGACTCAAGGAGAACCAACATCTACTACCAAAGTATATAATTTGTCTAATGCTGATGCTGGTGTTTGTGTTAGTTCAACAAATGTACCTGCACTAGGAAATGGTGAAGCTGCCGCAAATGTTTATGTTGGAGATGGAGCAACATTAAATTTATCATCTGGTACACTTTCATTAACAGGTGATTTAACAAATAATGGAACGATTAATCCAAGCTCAGGAACAGTTACGTTTAACGGAACAGGTGCTCAGAAAATCACAGGAACGGGTATTGTGGCGAACTTTAATAATTTAGTTATTAATAAAGCTTCAGGTGTGTTAACGCTAGAAGAACCCGCAAAAGTTTCTGGAACATTAACAATGACCCAAGGTGATATCGTGTCAGATGCAACGAATATATTAGAAGTTGGAACAAACGCTTCCTCAGTAGGTTCAGTTTCATGGGCTGGAGGTACAGTTAGAGGTCCAATGAAGCGTTGGTTTAATTCGAGTGCGAATTCAACGCAAGAAAGTGGCATCTTCCCAGTAGGTGTTGCCTCTGGAGCAAAAGCAGGAACAAACCGATACGCACAAGTGAACTTCACCTCGAACCCTGGAACAGGTGGTTACATTGTTGCCGAATATAAATCAGGAACTCCACCAACATCTCCAGCTGGTTTACCATTGAATTACAGCAGTGGAAGTTATCCTCAGGCGATTCAGAACTATGAAGAAGAAGGTTATTGGGATATTACTCCATATAGTGCTTCAAATGTAGCTTATGCCGCGTTGAATAGTGCTCCTTACACCTTGAAATTACGTTTACAAAATCCATCGACTCTTACAACAGGATGGACACCTTCAAATGATGGAAATGACTTGTATAATACATCTACCATTCGTATGATTCGTGCAAAAGGTTCTAACAACCACGCAAACTGGGAATTGGCAGGTACGCATTCATCTGCTGTTGAAACAGGGAATGGAGATTATTACATTACAAGCAGTGGTATTACAGAATTTAGCTGGTTTAACGGAGGAGGAAATAACCAGAATCCATTACCAGTTGAATTAGTATCCTTCACAGGTGCCTGTGACAACGGTGTGATTAGTTTAACATGGCAAACAGCTTCCGAATTTAATAGTTCACATTTTGATGTAGAGAAATCAAGAGACGGTGAGAATTGGCAAGTATTGACTACCATGCCATCTGCAGGAACATCCAACGAGTTGATTACCTACCAATCTACGGATCAAAATGGAACAGAAGGAAACAACTACTTCCGTTTGCGTCAAGTAGATGTGGATGGCACTGAGAAAGTGTACGATCCAATCAATGTTTCTTGTTCTGAGGTAACAACGGGTTATTTCTCTAGCTTCCCGAATCCTTCAGGATCTGCTTTCCAAGTAATTGTGAACAACAAGGAACTAATCGGAACTTGCACAATGAATATCGTAGATGCCTCCGGTAAAGTGATTGAAATTAAAGAAATCGATGTGAAAGAAGGAATCAATATGTTTGTCATCAACCAAGAGTTGACACCAGGTATTTATTTCTTGAACATCACAAACGGTTCAAAATCAACACCAGTAATACGCCATGCAATAAAATAATCTACTTCTCCCATAGCTTGTCTGCCGATTAGGTGGAAGGGCGGAATGAGGTAGGTGATAATACTTAAAACAAAACACGAAAACGATCAAGGAAACTTGATCGTTTTTTT